>OCVR010000070.1_pt1 | contig 74819 bp, 68 predicted proteins | sample 1539091 | NCBI WGS metagenome assembly OCVR01 (sample SAMEA3355530, study PRJEB22509) | marine metagenome | biome: marine; feature: coastal ocean; material: water | place: USA | collected 2010-08-07 | depth 16 m | reverse complement strand
CGCGGCTTGGAATTCCGCCTCATCGGCATCAGAGATCTCGGAGGTCGTTGTGATCGCCCCAAATTTGAACTGTTGGCCCTCTTGAACGTTGAACGTCACGAAATAGCCGTCGCGTTCACGCGCAAGTTCGGCATTCACAGATGTCGTGCGGAAATCAACATAGCCACGGCTCGCATAAAAATCGCTTAAGATCTGTTTGTCGAACTCGATCCGGTCTTCGGCGAATGTATCGCGTTTCACGAAAGCGCGCAGGAGGCCCGCTTGCTTGGTTTCCAGCACACGGCGCAGACGGCTATCTGAGTAAACTTGATTGCCCACGAACCCGAGGCGTTCAATCTCGGTCAGACCGCCTTCAAAAATTTCGAACACCAAATCAACGCGATTGTCAGAACGACGAATTATGCGAGGACTGACCGTCGCAGTCAAACGCCCTTGTTGGGAATAGGCTTTGGCAATTTCAGAAGCATCACGCTCTGCCGTGGACGGATTGAACACTCGGCGCGATTGGCTTTGCACGATTGTGGAAAGGTTCTCGTCCTTGAGACGACGGTTTCCTTCGAAATTGATCTGATTGATCGTTGGATATTCGGTGACCTTGATCACTAAGCGATTGCCGCGCGGCTCAAGATCGACACTTTCGAACAAACCGCTACCTTGCAGGCGCTGAAATGCTCCGTTCAGATCGGATCCAGAGACAGCAGTACCACGACTGATTCCTGCATATTCAAGGATCGTAGACGGCTCAATGCGCTGATTGCCCTCAATCGCCACACTACTAAAGCGGTATTGCTGCGCTTCGGCAATGCTTGCAAGCGCAACGTAAGCCACTGAAAACCCTAAGGCAATCGATGCAACGCTTGATTTAAGTAGATTAGCTTTTAGCGCTCGTTCTTCGCAACGTTTTCCGCCGCTCGTTATTTTATTGGTCATTACACCGATCCAACAGACACCCCAGATACAATCTGAGTAGCCTCATTGGGGGGTGATGTCAAAAGCGGATAGGCTGTTTTCGCGGGAGCAGACCTAGACTTCCCTACAAGATGAAGGGGTTGGCAAAGCTCACGGACGCGACATAGGCCGAAAGCGCCAAGCACAGGCCAAGCATCCCAAAGTAGACGATACGGTCCCAATTTAGCGTGATCAGGAAGCCTAAGCTACGTGTGCCGGATTGAATCAATTGCATGCCATTTACTCATCTCTTTGCGAACTTTGCGCGAGGGATTTCATCTATCAATTAGACGTTATCAAAAGAATGGGGCCAAAAGTGGGCAAAGCATAAGTCTGTTTGAAAGCTTTACGGGCAAAACAAATCGTTCCCGAGCGCAAAAACCATCAACGACAAAATCATGATCAAGCCTGCAGACATGAACACTCCCAGAACCCGCTCGCTTGGCTTTTTGCGAGCAACAGCTTCGTAGGCGAAAAACACCAAATGCCCACCGTCCAAAACCGGAACTGGGAACAGGTTCAACAGACCCACTGCCGTCGACAAAACCGCGATAAACCAGATGAAATTGGTCGCACCTTGACTTGCCATCGCACCAGAAGTTTGCGCGATCCCAATCGGACCTGACAAGTTGCACGAACTGATCGCGCCCGTCACCATATGATACATGCCCGAGAGCGAGCCTTCGATGATACGTTTTGTCTGCATCACACCGTTGCTCAGTGCGGATGTCACACTAGTCGCTTGGGTTGCAGGTTCAAAGAAAAAGCCGCCCGCAACGCCGATACGCCACTGTGTGACAAAGGTATTGTCAGGCTGTGGTTCATCCACTCGCTTGGGCGACAGGGTCACCTGACGGGTCTCGCCGCTATTCCAAAGGTCCAACAGCAAAGGTGCGCCATTGCCGCTTTCGACAGCGTCCTTGAGCTGTGAAAAGGCAAATACAGGGCCACCATCAATCGCGGTAATGAAATCGCCAATCTTTAGGCCTGCTTTAAGCGCTGCAGATTGCGGCATCACATTAGTAACTAACGCTGGATACGGATAAGGGCCCATGACATCCAGCTCTGTGCCATCGCGCCCAACGGTGTAGCTGACCTGCGCTGCTTTACTGATTTGCTGCTCTAGCGCATTGAACCCGGCCCCGTTTTCAAAACTTGGCACAGAAATACCATCAATCGCCAGCAGTTGATCTCCAACTTGAAGCTCTTGCACGGCTGGCATATCGCGCAATGCGCCAACAGCCAAAGGATCCGCCTCTTCGCCCTGCGCGAAGATAACGGCCGCAAACACAATAATTGAGAGCGCAAAATTGAAGATGGGTCCAGCCGCGACCGTCGCGGTACGCGCCCATAGCGGTGCACCGGGCATTGTGCGGCGACGCTCTTCAGCGCTCATCTCTCGCACAGCTTCGCCGTCGGGGGCGCTGGCCGCGTTTGCATCGCCAAGAAACTTGACGTAACCGCCAAATGGCAGAGCGGCGAATTGCCAAACCGTGCCACGTTTATCAACGCGGCTGAACAGGACGGGACCAAAGCCCAGCGAAAAGACTTCCGCATGGATCCCCGACCAACGTCCGACAATGTAGTGGCCATATTCGTGGATCGCGACAATCACCGAAAGTGCGAGCACAAAGGCCAAAAGCGTCCAGATCACACTGCCAAATTGTGGCAAAAGCCCAAGAATATCCATGATGCGTGCGTCCTCGTGATGCTCTTCCGCCTGCTTGGTAGCGGGGCGTTGTTAAGGGTTTGCGATGATTTCATCGGCGGTGTTACGTGCCAGATGGTCCATCTCTAGCACGCTATCAAGGGTCATTTCGGCATTTGTGAGGCCGGATTGCGCAGAAAGACGGTGCAGTACCTCTTCCACGACCTCGGCCATCTGCAAAAAGCCAATTCTTTCGCTGATGAAATGATCCAACGCACGTTCCTTCGCAGCATTAAACACGGCACCTGCATGTCCACCCGTCGCCATGACCTCGCGCGCGAGACGCAAAGCAGGCCAGCGTTTCTCGTCCGGCGCGCGGAAAGTCAACTGCGACAAGGCCGCGAGATCTAGGCGTTCAACCGGCAAATGACGCCGCTCAGGCCAATGCAGCGCGAAGCCAATCGCGTGGCGCATATCGGGCGGACCCACATGCGCCATCAGCGCGCCATCTTTGAAGCCAACCAGCGCATGCACCATGGATTGCGGATGTACCAAAACTTCGATGATTTCGGGAGGGACTTCGAAAAACTCCCGTGTTTCAATGACTTCCAAAGCCTTATTGAACATCGACGCGCTATCGATCGTGATCCGCTGGCCCATGTCCCAATTCGGATGGGTTTGCGCCTGCGCAAGAGTTGCACCCGCGAGCTTATCCATCGGCCAATCGCGAAATGCACCACCAGAGGCGGTGATGATGATCCGCTCAACCGCAGTGATATCTTCGCCAATCAAGCCTTGAAACACCGCGGAATGCTCGCTGTCCACGGGGAGGATGTGGGCGTTGTGCTCTTTCGCAGTCGTCTTCACCAGAGCGCCTGCACAAACCATAGATTCTTTGTTCGCGAGCGCGAGTGCGGCCCCCTGTTTGAGCACCTCAAGCCCCGGCGCCAAACCCGCCGCGCCAACAATCGCGGACATCACCCAATCTGCGGGTCGCGCGGCGGCTTCAGTGACTGCACTGACGCCTGCCGCTACCTCAACACCACTACCAACCAAGGCTGTGCGCAATTCTTCAAGGCGCGCGAGGTCCGCTGTGACCGCCACCTTTGCACGCAACTCAATCGCGTCTTTGGCCAATTGCGCGATGTTTTGTGCGCCAGTGAGTGCGACAACCTCGTAGTCATCTGGCGCGCGTTTGACCAAATCAATCGTGTTTTGACCGATGGATCCCGTCGCCCCCAAAATGGAAATCTTGCGCATCGCCCTGCTCTACCCAGCCGCGTTCGGCGGGAAATTAAAAGCCAGCTCTACGAAGATGAGCAAAAGCCCAGCCCCAAGCATGCCGTCAAAGCGGTCCAACAGTCCGCCATGACCTGGGATCAGGTTGGAGCTGTCTTTCACACCCACATGCCGCTTGATGGCGCTTTCAGTGATATCACCAAGCTGCGACGCGAACGCAGCAGCAACAGAGACGAGAACGACCAGTGTACCACCACCGTAAAGCTTAGCGAAGATCAGTCCGACAATCGCCGCCCCGATCCAGCCTGCGATTGTGCCAGACCATGTTTTCTTGGGGCTGACAGCGGGCCAGAATTTTGGTCCCCCAAGCATGCGGCCCGCAAAATAGCCAGCCACATCCGTGACAATTACCACAATAAGGAGCCAAGCCATCCAAGTGATGCCGAAATCATCGCGCAACGCGATAAGGCCAAAGCCTGCGATCAAAATCAAGGCCGTGTAGCTCATCAAAATACGGCGTCCGACGATAGGACGCTGCCCTGAGGAGAGCATCGAAAAACCAACAAAGCTGGGTGCGAGCAGCATGGGTAGAATGACCGTCGGATACGGCGCGTAGCTTGCGATGAAAAGAGCGGCACCACTGATCAACGCCAGCCACATGGATTTTTGGCTGTCTCTGCTGTGCAGCATGCGCACGAGTTCCCAGACCATCAATCCGCATGCAACTGACACCAGAAAATGGATCCAAAATCCACCCGCCCAAACCGCAATGGCGCCAATGACCAGCATCGCAATTGCGCTAAGCACGCGCGGTGCGAGATCGCCCCATTGCGTGCCGGCGGCGCTCATACCTTTACACCGCCAAACCTGCGGTCCCGATTGCCATACTTTGAGGTAAGCGCGCCAAATTCTTCCGCAGTAAAGTCCGGCCACAGCGTTTCGACAAACTCATATTCCGAATAGGCCGATTGCCACAGAAGAAAGTTAGAAATACGCGCTTCACCGCTTGTACGAATGACTAGATCAGGATCAGGTAAAACATATGTATCTAAGTACTTTGTCAGCGTTTCTTCATCTACAATTTCAGGGTCTAGCTTGCCGCTTGCCACGTCCTGCGCCAAACGCTTGGTAGCGCGCGCAACTTCGTCGCGACCACCATAATTTAGCGCGATTGTGAGGTGCACCTTATCGTTCTTTTCGGTCATGCTTTCCAAGCTGTCCATCAGCTCGACAAGCTTGTCATTGAGACGCACACGATCCCCGATAAAGCGCACCCGTACCCCGGCGTCCGCCAGCGTGCGCGCTTCTTTGGTTATATAGCGTTGAAACAATTTCATCAGGCCGGACACTTCGACCTGAGTGCGCTTCCAGTTTTCCGTCGAGAAGGCGAAGATGGTGAGGTAATTCACCCCATTGGGAGGACAAGCTTCTACAATTTGACGCACACGACGTGCGCCTGCGTGATGCCCAAATAAGCGCGGACGATTGCGCATTTGTGCCCAACGTCCGTTGCCATCCATGATGATCGCAACGTGACGCGGCCCAGACATCGGGTTGGCCTCTGCCGGAATGGAAATCTCGTTTTGCTGAGGGTTCAGCGCCGGTTTCATCACTTAAACCTGCATGATCTCTTTTTGCTTCACCTCAAGCGCTGCGTCCACTGCTTTGATCGCAGCATCTGTCAGCTCTTGCACTTCGGCTTCCCAAAACTTTTGATCGTCTTCGGACAAGCCATCGTTCTTGGCCTTCTTGATCTGATCCATACCGTCGCGGCGCACATTTCGCACAGAAACGCGGGCGCTCTCAGTATACTGCGCGGCAACTTTCGTCAGCTCACGGCGACGTTCCTCGTTCAGCTCAGGGATTGGCAGCATAATGATCGTACCGTTAAGCTGCGGGTTGATGCCTAAGCCGCTTTCACGAATGGCTTTTTCCACCTTTTGCACAAGACCCTTGTCCCAAACATTGATCGTCACCATTCGCGGCTCTGGCACGTTGACGGTTCCAACCTGATTAATCGGCGTCATGCTGCCATAGGCGTCAACCATCACCGGCTCTAACATGGAGCCGGACGCGCGACCGGTGCGCAAGCTGGCAAATTCAGTCTTTAAATTCGCCATTGCGCCATCCATACGGCGATGCAAATCGTCGGTATCCAGCATAAAGTCGTCTGACATAGTGCTCTCTAAGCCTCGTAAATATCGTTCTATTCTTATTAAGTCAGCAAATGCGCGTTGTATAGCGCCCTTTACTGAAGCCTCGTCAGCCTTGGACTCGCGTATATGTGCCTTCGCCCGCGAGAATGCCCTTAAACCCGCCCGGTTCATCAAGCGAGAACACGATGATCGGCAGGTTATTATCGCGCGCAAGGGCTATCGCGGAAGCATCCATCACTCCTAGATGCTTTTGCAAGACTTCATCAAAGCTGACTGTGTCATAGCGCTTCGCATCTGGGTGTTTCACAGGGTCCTTGTCATAGACGCCGTCCACTTTGGTGCCCTTAAAGATCGCTTCGCAAGCCATTTCGTTTGCGCGCAGGGTCGCGGCGGTATCAGTGGTGAAATAAGGGTTGCCTGTCCCAGCCGCGAAGATGCACACACGTTTCTTTTCAAGGTGACGCACGGCGCGGCGGCGAATGTAGGGTTCTGCCACTTCGTTCATCGTGATCGCGGAAATCACGCGCGTGTGGATGTTTTGCCCTTCCAGCGCGGACTGCATCGCGAGCGCGTTCATTACCGTCGCAAGCATGCCCATGTAATCCGCTGTCGTGCGTTCCATCCCTTGGGCAGAGCCTTGCAAGCCTCGGAAAATATTGCCGCCGCCGATCACCATACAGATCTCGACGCCCATATCGTGCACGGTCTTTACCTCACGCGCGATCCGCTCCACCGTGGGCGGATGCAATCCGAAACCTTGGTCCCCCATCAACGCCTCCCCGGAAATCTTTAGCATGACGCGGTTGAACGTCGTTCCGTCGGCGGTGGTGAGGTCAGTCATATTGTGCTCCGAAATATGATTGGTATGAGTGTGGTGCAAAATGCCCAAAAGCCGGGCAATGTTCAATCGCTCAAACGGCATAACACGATATTTAGCAGTTGTTTTAAAATCAAAAGAGTAATCCTTTGGCAAACATAGATATTTCCAATCTTGACCCGATGAAACCTGTGTTGATCGCAGGACCGACAGCGTCGGGTAAATCAGCGCTGGCGCTGGAAATTGCTGAAGCGCAGGGTGGTGTCATCGTCAATGCTGATGCCAGTCAGGTATTTGAAGGCTGGCGGGTCTTGACCGCGCGCCCCGACGCTGCGGATGAAAAACGCGCGCCACATCATCTCTATGGACATGTTCCATTTACGCAGGCTTATTCCGCGGGCAAGTGGCTTCGCGATCTTACGCCCTTTCTGGATCAATCCAATGACCGCCCGATTATCGTTGGCGGTACAGGCCTATACTTTCTCGCGCTAACCGAAGGTCTCGCCGAAATTCCTGAAACACGCGACGAAATTCGTGCAGAGGCGAATGAAATGCGCATAGCAGGCAATCTAAAAGCGATGATTGCGGATCTTGATCGCGACACGTGCGCCAAAATAGATTTGCAAAACCCCATGCGCGTTCAGCGTGCGTGGGAAGTGCAGCTCGGTACGGGGCGCGGCTTGGCGCAATGGCATGCAGAAACGCCTGCACCGCTGCTTTCATTGGATCAAACTCATGCGCTCGCCTTAGATGCAGACACTGATTGGCTGAATAAACGCATCGCACAACGCTTTGATATGATGATTGAGCTAGGGGCTTTAGACGAAGCGCGTGCGAACCTTGATCGCTACGATACAAACCTATCGTCGTGCAAAGCCATTGGCGCGCCAGAGCTTGTGTCGCACCTGCGGGGTGAGCGTACTTTGAGCGCGGCGAAGGACGCCGCAACGATAGCCACACGGCAATTCGCCAAACGGCAAAGAACATGGTTTCGCGCCCGCATGAAACGTTGGACCCGCGTGTCCCTGCCCTCAGGTCGAAATTAGGGCTATCCTAAAAGGCACATTTCCGATGATAATCATTATTAAATTATTTTGATACATATCCACATACCTACATTTGTGCATTTAGTGACGATATGAATGAATACACAGCCCCGCACCCCGATCAAAGCACGGTCCTGACAATTTCGCAACGCGCCAAAGGCGTGCCTTGGCGGCTTGGGCTGGCCCACGCACGTGCGCAGCACATGCTAATTTGGGTCACGCGCGGGGCTGCGCGCTGTACTGTAAATGCTCAAAGTTCTGCGATAAGCAGTCACAATGCTTTGTTTGTCCCTGCAGGCACGTTGTTTTCATTCACCTACGAATCTTCATGTTTCGGGCAAACCGTCGCGCTGCCACCAAGTGACCGTCTAGACTGGCCAGATGAGCCTATGTTGCTGAGGGTGCGTGAATCTAAAGCGCAGCTTACGCTGACACATTATGTGGAAGCCATTCAAAGCGAAGCCTACGATGCCAAGCCGCTCTCGCGCACAGCGGCGCAAGCCCATGCACAATTGATGATGGTCTGGGCGCATCGCTACCTGATGAGCCAACATGCCGCTTTCGACAAAGCCGCGCAGCGTTTGATGCGGGCGTTTTGCTCTTTGATTGTGCAATCTGAGGCACAAGATACCGAAGGAGGCACAATGGCAGATTTTGCAGCTAAACTGGGTGTGACACCGACCCACTTGGCACGAGTTTGCAAAGCAAGCTGTGGCGTCAGCGCTGCTGATCTTTTGACACAACACAGCCTGCAACGCGCAAGGCGCCTGTTGGAAGACGAGGGACTGAAAGCCGTCGACATTGCCAAGCGCCTCGGCTTTTCAACCCCCGCCTATTTCACTCGCTTCGTAAAAAGTCACACGGGCGAAACACCTTCGACCTTGCGCACTAAAGCGAAGGCGCAGCGTCAACAAAACCAAATGTAAATCTTCCATTTGGTCAAATTATCAAGATAATGCGTCTCGATTTGCAAGTTTCCGCAGGGGAGTTGCTCTTCAAGGTTGCATTCAAAGACGATGTCGTTTTTTCCTTAAGAAGAATGTCGCATTCAGACCTCACTTTGCCGAAAGCATGAATTGACGTCAGGCACTTTCTAGTGCCGAATAGGGCTTCTTGGGGGTGGTGACGAAAAGCGAGGGAAACACTCGCAGCACAACGCGCCCTCAAAATAAGAATAGAAAATGTGTCACAGGGAGAACAAGATGACGCACGAAACCAAAATCCACCCAGCAGCGAAGATGTACGCTGAAGAATTTAAAGCAGGTCTTCTGGATCGCCGCGAATTCTTGACACGCGCGTCCGCTTTGGGCGTTGCGACTGCGACAGCCTACACGATGGGCGGCCTCACTCAGCCAGCGGCTGCGGCGGCACATGCCAAGCAAGGCGGCACAATCCGCATGCAGATGGAAGTCCGCGCAATGAAAGATCCGCGCACGTTTGATTGGACACAGATCGCGTTCGTTGCAAACGGTTGGCTTGAGTATCTGGTCGAGTATAACTCCGACGGTACGTTCAACGGCTGGCTCGCTGAGAGCTGGGAAGTAAACGATGACGCAACGGTTTACACATTCAACATCCGCAAGGGCGTTAAGTGGAACAATGGCGACGACTTCACGGCTGAGCACGTAGCGCACAACTTCGCGCGTTGGGCCGAGGCCGACGCAGAAGGCAACTCAATGGCCGCTCGCGTTACAGCGATCGTTGATCCTGAAACAAAAATGGCAGCAAAAGGCGCGATCGAAGTTGTCGACAGCCACACGCTTCGCTTGAACCTGCGTCAGCCAGATATCACGCTCATTCCTGGCATTGCTGACTATCCAGCGGCAATCACGCACCCGGACGATAACGTTGAAGACCTGCTCGAGAAGCAGATCGGCACTGGCGCATACCGCAACGAGTCACATGAAGTTGGCGTTAAGTCAGTGCTCGTACGCAACGAAGGCCACGAGTGGTGGGGCTATGCCGAAGGCAAAGGCGCATACCTTGATCGCATCGAATTCATCGACTACGGCACTGACCCATCTGCATGGGTAGCAGCTGCGGAAGCAGAAGAAATCGACACTATCTACGAAAACGTCGGTGACTTTGTAGCAGTGTTTGACAGCATTGGCTGGAACAAATCCGAACTCGCAACGGGTTCAACGATTGTTATCCGTCCGAACCAAGCCGCCACAGATGCTAACGGCAAAGTTGTGTTCGAAGACAAGCGCGTCCGTCAGGCCGTTGCAATGTGCGTAGACAACGCCGTTCTTCTCGAGCTTGGTAACGCAGGTCAAGGTGTTCCAGCGGACAACTGCCATGTTGGTCCGGTTCACCCAGAGTACGATTCCTCTGTAACACGTCTTCCACATGATCCGGCAAAAGCTATGGCGCTTCTCGAAGAAGCTGGCATGGCGGATTATGAGTTCGAGCTGCACTCCATCGATGATGACTGGCGCAAGAACACAACAGACGCAGTTGCAGCGCAAATGCGCGATGCAGGCATGAAAGTGAAGCGCACGATCCTCCCAGGTTCTACGTTCTGGAACGATTGGACGAAATATGCCTTCTCATCCACAAACTGGAACCACCGCCCCCTCGGCACACAGGTTCTAGGCCTTGCGTATAAATCTGGCGTTGCTTGGAACGAGTTCGCTTGGTCCAACGCTGAATTTGATGCCCTGCTTGATAAAGCCAACTCTATCGCGGATGCAGATGCACGCCGTGAAGTCATGGCGAAGATGCAGGCAATCGTCATCGAAGAAGGCGTGACGATCCAGCCATACTGGCGTTCGATCTACCGCCATACAGCGCCTGGCTTTGTTGGAACAGATATGCACATCGCATACGCGTCTCAGCTCTACAAATGGGCTGTAGCTGCTTAATATCGTTTAATAAATTGGCTGCGCTTACATATTAGCGCGGCCTTTTTCGCCCGAAATCTGGGCACCTGACACTGAACTAAAATGAGTGGACCACAAAGGTTCGCCATACATCGGCGGATCTTCTTTGGGTCTGCTCAGCCTTACTGACAGGGGCACACATGGGACTGTTTATTCTGCGCCGCTTGGGGGTGATGATCCTCACGGCGCTCTGCTTGACGTTTATCGTCTTCTTTCTGACCAACCTTTATCCAAACCTCGAAAAGCTTGCCAAAACACAGGGCGAGATGCGCATGAGTGACGAACAGGTTGAACGTTGGCTTGCCAATCGTGGCTATGACCAACCATTGCCTATCAAGTATGGCGAATGGCTTGGCGTTTGGCCCTCTAAGATTATTAACACAGATGACGGGCGCACTTATGGGCGCTGCATTGAGTCGGGTGTTGCAATTGAAGATACACCTCGATTTTGCGGCGTAATTCAAGGCGATTGGGGCTTTTCATCCGTTTTCAAAAATGACGTGGCCGGCATCATTGCGACGCGTCTGTCCCTGACGGGTAAGTTGATGTTCTGGGTCATGATCCTTATGATCCCGTCTGCTTTGTTGATTGGTGTGCTCGCTGGAATGCGAGAAGGCTCACGCACGGACCGCTCGCTCTCGACGCTTTCCATCGCAACGACAGCGACCCCTGAATATGTATCCGGCGTTATTTTCATCGCACTTTTCGCCGCCTCTGCGTCCCCGCTCAATCAATGGCTTGCCTCTATGGACTGGATCGAAGGGCGGACCTTGTTTAAGGGCACTGCCACTTCGGCGATGGAGAATGCGAATTTCAACAACTTCTTCTTACCGGTTCTGACGATTTCGCTCTACGGCATGGGCTATATTGCGCGGATGACCCGGGCTTCGATGGCCGAAGTCATGACGGCGCAGTACATCCGCACCGCACGTCTTAAAGGCGTGAGCTTTCCCAACATTGTCATGAAGCACGCGCTGCGCAACGCGCTGATCGCGCCCTTTACAGTGATCATGTTGCAAATTCCGTGGCTTTTGAACGGCGTTGTCATCGTAGAGACGCTGTTCAATTACAAAGGCTTTGGCTGGGTCTTGGTACAAGCGGCCGGCAACAACGATATTGAATTGCTGCTCGGCGTGTCGGTCGTCTCGGTGATCGTTGTTCTTATAACGCAGCTGATCTCGGACATCGGCTACGTTTATCTCAACCCACGCATTAGCGTCACCTAAGGATTTTTGGATATGGAACCGCTATCTTGGGGCGCTATCTTCGTCGGCATGTTCACCCAGCTGATCCCTGTTTGGATCGCGCTGATCGCAACCTTTGCAATCTCTATCTTCTACAAACGCAAGCTTGGGCTTTATGGCAAACTTTTTGATTCAACGATCGGGATGATTGGCTATGCGCTGGTTATGTTCTGGGTTTTTGTTGCCCTCTTTGGCGCGATGGATATGATTGTGACGCATGACCCGCTTGGGCAGGTTTCTGGCATGAAGAACAAAATCCCCGGCACACCGCTACGCGGCGCTGAGGACGGAGATTACGCCTACTACCTTCTCGGTGGAGACAACCTCGCGCGCGACATCTTTAGCCGCGTAATGAGCGGTGCAAGCATCGTGATCTTGATCGCGCCATTGGCGACGCTCTTTGCCTATATGGTCGGCATCACGCTGGGTTTGCCCGCCGGATATTACGGTGGAAAGTTCGACACGCTGTTGTCTTTCGTGGCAAACCTCGTGCTCGCCTTCCCGGTGATCTTGCTCTTCTACCTTCTTGTAACACCTGAAATCGTCAACACCGGATTGCCACAATATATGGCGATCGTGCTGTTCTTCTTCCCGCTGGTCTTCTTTGCGGTACTGATCAACACGCGCCTCAAACAACAGCCCGAAAAGAACACCATCTGGCTCGCGGCGGTACTGATCCCGCTGACGATCATGTATTGCGTGACGATCAACGCGGCTGGCACAAAGATCGATCTGCTAGGGCGGCTTGATTTCTTCAATCCAGCGGCTGGTATCTTGGTCGTTTTCGTCTCTGTTGTTTTCGTCAACGCGCCCACGGTTTTCAGAATTGTGCGCGGTCTGACACTGGACATCAAACAACGCGATTACGTGGCCGCCGCGCAAACCCGCGGCGAGGGGTCTTGGTACATCATGCTCTGGGAGATCTTGCCCAACGCGCGCGGTCCGCTGATTGTCGATTTCTGCCTGCGCATTGGCTACACAACCATTTTGCTTGGCACGCTTGGCTTCTTTGGTCTCGGGCTGGAATCCGAGAGCCCTGACTGGGGCAGCACGATCAACGAAGGCCGAAAGCTGTTGTCGATCTATGCGCACCCTGCATTGCCGCCTGCTTTGGCTTTGCTCAGCTTGGTATTGGGTTTGAACCTCTTGGCTGACGGGCTTCGCGAAGAGAGCTTACGCGATTGATTTCATAGGGCGGACGGGGGGCCAGCCCCCTCGACCCCCGGAGTTTATTTAGAAAGATGAAGCAGAAACAAGCTGCACTTTCTTGCACAGGGAACCGAAGACATGGCAAAACTGGATTATGACGGACCGATCCTGGAGATCGACAAGCTATCAATTTCCTTCTTCACGCGTTTGCGCGAAATCCCTGCGGTTATGGATTTCTCGGTTACTGTTCAACCCGGTGAAGCGGTTGGCCTTGTTGGAGAATCGGGCTGCGGCAAGTCCACTGTTGCCCTCGGCGTCATGCAAGACCTTGGTAAGAATGGCCGCGTCGTCGGTGGTTCGATCAAGTTCAAGGGTCGTGACCTTGCTGAAATGAGCGCGGAAGAGTTGCGTGATGTGCGCGGCAATGAAATCGCGATGATCTATCAAGAGCCAATGGCGTCTTTGAACCCCGCAATGAAAATCGGGCACCAGTTGATGGAAGTTCCGATGATCCATGAAGGGATTGGCGAGGCCGAAGCCAAGGATCGCGCGTTGCAAGTCGTCACAGACGTCAAGCTCCCCGACCCTGCGCGTATCTTGGACAGCTATCCGCATCAGCTCTCGGGTGGTCAGCAGCAACGTATTGTCATCGCAATGGCGCTGATGTCAAAGCCTGCGCTGCTTATTCTGGATGAGCCAACGACGGCGCTCGATGTGACGGTTGAAGCCGCGATTGTCGAATTGGTGCGCGATCTGGGCAAGAAATACGGCACGTCTATGCTGTTTATTTCGCACAACCTTGGTTTGGTTCTGGAAACCTGCGATCGGATCTGCGTTATGTATTCCGGCGAGGCGGTCGAGCGCGGCTCTATCGAGGAGGTGTTTGACGACATGCAGCACCCCTATACGCAGGCGCTCTTCCGCTCGATCCCCCTGCCCGGCGCTGACAAGAATACACATCCACTTGTTGCAATCCCCGGAAACTTTCCGCTGCCACATGAGCGCCCCAACGGGTGTAATTTCGGCCCGCGCTGCGATTACTTTGAGGATGGCCTTTGCGATGAAGGCTTCATTCCGATGTATCCTGCCGATGAGGCAGGACATCATGAAACGCGGTGTCTGAGGTTCAAAGAGATCGATTGGAATGCACCGATCACGGTTGGCGAGCAAAAGCAAAAGGGCGAAATCGGCAAGGTCGTTCTGAAAATGGACGATCTCAAGAAATACTACGAAGTTTCGGCCAACGCGCTCTTTGGCGGGGCCAACAAGAAGGTGGTGAAGGCCAACGAGACGCTTAGCTTTGAAGCGCGCGAGAGTGAAACCCTTGCAATCGTTGGCGAATCCGGCTGCGGCAAATCTACTTTTGCCAAGGTTCTGATGGGCTTAGAGACTGCAACTGACGGGGAAATCCTTCTCGACAATCAAAGCATCGGCAACACCCCTATCGAGGAACGCGACACCAAGACCGTCGCGGATGTGCAGATGGTGTTCCAGAACCCCTTTGATACGCTCAACCCTTCAATGACGGTGGGACGCCAGATCATCCGCGCGCTTGAGATATTCAAAATCGGCAAGAACGAAGCGGAACGTAAGACCCGCATGTTAGAATTACTAGATCTGGTGAAGCTACCGCGCGAATTTGCGGATCGTATGCCGCGTCAGCTCTCAGGTGGGCAAAAGCAACGTGTGGGTATTGCGCGCGCGTTTTCTGGTGGCGCGCGCATTGTTGTGGCGGATGAACCTGTTTCGGCTTTGGATGTGTCTGTCCAAGCAGCTGTCACCGACCTCTTGATGGAAATCCAGCGCAACGAGAAAACCACGCTACTGTTCATCTCCCATGACCTCTCGATTGTGCGCTACCTCAGTGATCGCGTCATGGTGATGTATCTCGGCCATGTGGTTGAACTTGGCACGACGGATCAGGTCTTCTCGCCGCCCTATCACCCTTATACAGAGGCGCTTTTATCAGCAGTTCCAATCGCGGACACGAGCATCGAAAAGAAGCATATTGTTCTCGATGGCGACATCCCGTCTGCGATGAATCCGCCCTCTGGCTGCCCATTCCAAACGCGCTGTCGTTGGAAATCCAAAGTTCTAGGCAATCTGTGTGACACAGAGGTGCCGCCCGTGCGGACCCTAGAAGGCAACCATCAAGTAAAGTGCCATCTCAGTGATGAAAAGCTCGCAGAAATGGAACCGGTCATCAAAATCGCAGCAGAATAGGTTTCATCTTTCAAAATAAACTTCGGGGGACTCTGCGCATGCAGAGGGGGGCTGGCCCCCTTCACCCCCGAAATTCGCGCGGTGTTTTGCCTGTGATGCGCAAAAACTCGCGGTTGAAATTCGACTTAGTATTGAACCCTGCACTCAGCATCGCTTCTGTCACACTGTCCCCTTGCTCCAATGCTGCGCAAGCAGCTTTGATCCGGCGCGCATTGATGTAGCGTGACACGTTTTCACCACTCACACGGTTAATTGCACTCGAAAGCGTTTTGACAGGCAACCCTAAGCGCCTAGCCAAGCGGGTCAACGTTAGATCAGGATCAAGATAGAGACGCCCCTGCTCCATCAACGCATCCAAGCGGTCGATGATCTGCGTGTCTTCTTCACTGGCCACTTGCACCATATCTCTTATATCGCCCGCACCCTCCGGCACATCGCTGACGCTGCGCGATAGGCTCAGTGCGCCCATCAACAACAGCATGCTCGACGACCCAAAGCCAACGATCAATGGCTGCCACTCGGGCTTGCCTGCAACAATCGCTGCAATAATGGCAATATCGCTGAATCCAGACGCAATCAGCGCAACGCCAATCCACCGCCAGATGCGACCAGAAGCGTCGCCACTTTCAATCCGCAAGCGCGGCAACGTGTCCGCCCCACGTGAGACGGTGTGAAAGATCGCAACACCATAAGCGAAAAACAAAAGTGGGATCATCACGTCAAGCGCATAGGGCTGAACAACAATCGCAAAAAGCGCCAAGACGGGAGGCATCACATGCGGCCACACCCTATGCCCACGCTCGAGCCCCGAATGCAGTAGTGCGATCCACGCAAGCGGTGGAATAGAGGCGGCCAAAACAGGCAAGGCCCATCGCAACGCACTCATTTCAAAGTGCATCACCAAAGCAATCAACGCGGATTGAACAGTGCAGACTGCTACAAGGATCGCCAACGCAGTGATCCGCCGATACGTTTTGATGAGTGACACGCATAAGAATGCAGGCAAAAGCGCGCCGAACAACGGAATAGGTAGGGTTGGCAGAATCACATACATCCAAAACGGACAAAAACCGGTTTTGCGACGTCCCAAATCGCGTTTCAGGACGCATGACGCAGATGGCGTGGCGCGCCACTGAATTGGCCAAGCAAGGCTACATCGTTGCAGGTGTGAACCATCATGGCACCACTTCTATGGACAGTGATCCGCACCCTAACGATTGAAATCTGGAAGCGCCCTGCCGATCTAAGCGACGTAACAAGTGCCGGTTTTTCACTGGGTGGTCATTCAGCCTTGGCCCTTGCAGGCGCTCGCGTATCCAAGGATGCGTATATCGAATATAACGATGCGCATATTGGCATGCTCGATTGTGGCTGGATGACGCGGGGCGGCGTTGATTTCAATGATATTGATTCACTGCGCTATGAGGCCTCGTTCAAAGATCCGCGCATAACTGCGAGCATTGCGATTGATCCAGTCTAGCCTCAGGCGATGACCCAAGAAAGCCTTAGCGCCATCGCGCATCCGACCCTATTGCTTAATCTTGGGGATTATCCAGATATGCCCGCAGGTATTGACGCAACTGGCTTGGCTGAAACCATTCCAAATGCGCAGTATGCGGCATTTTCAGGCTCATGGCACATGAGCGGGATTGGCGAATGCAACATGCTCGGACGTTTGATTATCGGCGCATCGGGTTATTTCACAGGGGAAGTGAACATTTGCGGTGAAGCTGCTTGGTATCGCACGATCATCCGAGATGAAATGTTTGACGAAATCTTGCCTTTCATGAAAGCAAACAGGGCGCGCGCTCTAGGTGCAGCGACCTCTTAGCTGCCCCAAATCACCTTAACGTAGTTGCGTGTCTCCTTATAGGGAGGCACGCCACCATGCTTTTTGACGGCGCGCGGACCGGCGTTGTAGGCCGCAAGGGCAAGACGCCAAGACCCAAACTCACGGTATTGCTCTCTAAGATAGCGTGCGCCGCCGTCAAGGTTTTGCTTGGGATCACTTGCATCAACGCGCAAATACTTTGCAGTTTCGGGCATCAACTGTGCCAAACCTTGAGCGCCAGCATGCGACACAGCATTGGGGTTCCAATTGCTTTCCTGCTGCACGAGGCGCAAAAACAGATCCTCGGGAATACCATGTTTGCGCGCCGCAGCCCGCGCCATTTGGGAATACTTGCCTTTATAGCGCCCACGATATTTCGGCGATTTGCCCGGTGTGCCCCACTTCGTTGGCGTTATGACCGACGGCGGCTTCAAACGCACGGAGGCTTGGTATTGTTCGGACGCGCGATTATCCAAAATTTTGGATTGCGATTTGAACAGTTTTTGGCGTGATTTTGTCGATAGACGATCCGCCACGACAGGAGTTGCCAGCGCAAGAATTAAAAGTGCCGCAATACTCGTGCGGGCTCGCGTATTAAAAACGCTCATCTAAAGGTACCTGATTGCCTGATATCGATCGCAATATAGCGGTTTTTCGCCCTAGGACTAGTGCTAGCGTCGTTATTCCATTTTTAACCATGATCTGGTGGTGTAGGTTCGGCAAAACTTCGCTGACTGAGTCGGTGAATATCGCGTTTTACAATCCCAAAGGGGGCAAACATGGCCGGTTCAGTTAACAAAGTCATACTCATTGGCAATCTCGGGGCCGACCCAGAAGTGCGCACATTTCAAAATGGTGGCAAAGTCTGCAATCTGCGCATCGCGACGTCTGAGAATTGGAAAGACAAGAACACTGGCGAACGCAGAGAAAAGACCGAATGGCACACGGTTGCCATTTTCCAAGAAGGTCTCGTGCGTATCGCGGAGCAATATTTGCGCAAGGGCTCCAAAATTTACATCGAAGGCAAATTGCAGACACGCAAGTGGCAGGACCAATCAGGTCAGGATCGGTATTCCACAGAAGTGGTGTTGAATGGCTATGATGGCGTCATGACGATGCTCGATGGTCGCACCGACAACCAAGGCGGCGGTGGCGGCTATGGCGGCGGCAACCAAGGTGGCGGATATGATAGCGGCCAAGGCGGTGGCGGTGGTTATGGCGGCGGCAGTTATGGCGGCGGCAATCAAGGCGGCAACGGCGGTGGTGCACCTTCGCGTGACCTAGATGACGAAATCCCCTTCTAAAAATTGAAATGCCGGACCGGGGCGCTGCCCCGGACCCAGTGATATTTACAGAAATAGGAAGCGTTAACGCTGTGCGAGTGCGTCTTGCAGCAGCGTAAGGACAGCATCTTTCGGGACATCAGCTGTGACGAATGCCGTTCCGATCCCGCGCGCAAGAATAAAGCGCAGCTGGCCGTCGACGACTTTCTTGTCTTGCCCCATGAGATCAAGCAAAGCGTCCGCATCGGGCAAATCACCATTAATATCAGACAGATCGACTTTCATGCCCATCTCACGCAGGTGGGCGCGCACGCGGCTTGGATCTTCCTGACTGCACAGGCCAAGTCTCGAAGACAGTTCGAACGCCAGTGCGCAGCCTATCGCAACCCCTTCGCCGTGCAAAAGTCGATCTGAATAGCCTGTTGCAGCCTCTAATGCGTGGCAAAACGTATGCCCAAGATTAAGCAATGCGCGGTCGCCCTGTTCGGTTTCGTCGCGCAGAACAATGTCGGCTTTCATCTGAACCGAGCGGCGCACCGCTTCAACCCGCGCGCTTTGATCGCTTGCAAGTAACTTTGGGCCAAACTCTTCCAACCATTCAAAGAATTTCGCATCCCCTAGCATACCGTATTTGGCAACTTCGCCGTAACCAGAAAGGAAATCGCGTGGGGTCAGCGTATTGAGCGTGTCAGTATCCGCCAAAACCAACGCAGGCTGATGAAAGGCCCCAATGAGGTTTTTGCCTTGCTGCGCGTTGATCCCGGTTTTGCCACCGACCGAACTATCGACCTGCGCCAAAAGCGATGTGGGCACCTGAACGAAGCGAATGCCGCGGCGCAACACTGCTGCCGCAAATCCAACCAAATCTCCGATGACGCCGCCTCCAAGCGCTATCACCACATCGCGGCGTTCAATCTTCTGCTCAAGCAGCCATTCTACACAGCGGGTGAATTCAGGCCATGCTTTTGTGCTTTCCCCAGCAGGCAAAACAAGTGACACCATTTCGATATCTTGCGCAGCGAGCCCTGTGCTTAACGTCTCCAAATGCAAAGGTGCGACGTTCTGCTCAGTCACCACAGCGACGCGTGAGCGATGCAGAAAAGGCGCGATTTCAGCGCCTGCGCGGTGGAGCAAACCAGGTCCGATGCGTACTTCATATTCACGTTCTGGCAAAGGAACGCTGACGATTTCAAGCATTCTAGGTCTCCAATACATCCGCACGCAGGGCTAAGGCTTGCACGACCTGTCCTGCCATGTCCTCGATCGAATAGTCGTGACTGGCATCGACGGAAACATCGGCCAGTTCGTAAATCGGCGCACGCGCTTCAAATAGGGCGCTAAGCGTCGCATATGGATCAGGTGTTTGCAGCAAGGGGCGCGTGTCTTTGTTGCGCACACGAGACCACAACAAGGGCAACGCGGCATTTAAACATACGGACACGCCGCGCTCTGAAATAAGGGTACGATTACGTTCTGCCAAGAATGCGCCACCCCCTGTGGAGAGCACGCAAGGCGCACCATCCAGCAGACGTGCAATAACCTCGCTTTCGCGCGCACGGAAGAACGCTTCACCGTCGCGCTCAAAGATTTCAGCAATGCTCATGTTAGCGGCTGTCACAATTTCGAAATCCGAATCAAGAAAAGGAACGTCGAGCTTTGCAGCTAATGCTTTGCCCACAGCCGTTTTGCCCGCACCCATCATGCCGACAAGGACCACCGTTTTGTGCAATTTCCAGACCATTTGCGCTAAATCCGCCTGCGCGCATCGGCTAATGCCCGCCAAATTTCAATTTGTCACCTTCAATGACGTGAACTTACCAAAAAGGCCATATATAAACGTGACAAAAGACAGCAAGCAGGCAAGGATCAGGCTTATGTGGCGTATCATCAAATGGTTGATCTATCTCGCGATTCTGGCAGCGCTCGCCTTGATCGCATATGCGTATCTTGGGCCTTTCTTTGGGGCTGATTTCTCTGCGCCTTTGCAGGAAATTCGCGTTCCGGTGGATTTGTATGGTAGGGATTAAGCTCCGCCTCTTGCTTGGTCTTGCGCTTGGCTTTGCCGTACAAGTGCCCGCATTTGCGAATGAGCCGCTTTCTGCGATTGAGTGGTTGGAAAAGCGACCCAAGCAAATTGTAGTACCGCTTGAGACCCCACGAATCGCAATTGATGAGCCCGCCGTCGCAGGATCGGTCACCACACCCGAGGTCACAGTCACACCGCTTGGCGCCCCTGTTCGCGCAGCAGCGGGGCTGTTACCCAGCAGCGTTACGGGCCTACCGAGAGATCTGTGGCAAGGCAGCGACGCTGAGGTCGTTAGCACACTGATCACAGCTTTAAACGCTGAAAAATTACCTGCACTACAGGCGCTATTGTTCACATTGCTCTTAGCCGAAGCGGGTCCGCCGAGCGATGCGCAAGCCTCTGAATTTCTGCGCGCACGACTTCAGAAACTGTTGTCTCTTGGAGCGCTAGATCCAGCGGCCGCCTTGTTGATGCGTGCGGATCCTGCACATCCCGATCTGTTTGACCTTTATTTTGATGTTTCTTTGCTCTCAGGCGATCCTGACGCGCCATGTAAAGCTTTGAAAGCACAACCCAGCCTAAGCCGTGATTTTGCCCCGCGCATTTTTTGCGATGTACAGTTGAAGGACTGGGACAATGCGGCCTTAACGCTCTCAACTGCAGATGCGATTGGCGCGTTGGAGCCGACAGATGTGGCTTTGCTAGAACGTTTCCTTGATCCGGAGTTGTTTGAACAAACCCCTCCAGCGCCGCAGTCATTGAGTGTGTTGCAGTTTCGCTTGTTCGAAGCCGCCGGTGAAAGCCTCCCGACAACCGCCCTACCCCGCGCGTTTGCGGCAACAGATCTTTCGGGCGACGCGGGATGGAAGCCACAGCTTCACGCTGCTGAGCGCTTGGCGCGGGTTGGCTCTATTTCTGAGAACCGATTGTTGGGCATTTACACGAGTCGCATTCCCTCCGCCTCCGGCGGAATCTGGGATCGCATAGAAGCAGTACAGCGTCTTGATATTGCGCTGAAATCCGGTGATCCGGTAGATATATTAAAACAACTCCGTCGCTCTTGGGAAAAGATGAAAGAGGTGCAGCTCGAAGTTCCTTTTGCGACGCTCTTTGCGCAAGATCTCTTACGTCTGCCAAGCCAAGGTGCCGACGCTGATTTGATCACAAAAATTGCGCTTCTCTCACCCATTTATGAGCAAGCGGCAAAGCGCAGAACCGAAGATGTGACTTTGATCATGGCGCAGTCCATCGCTATCGGCGAACCTAAGGCGCAAAGCGCGCTGCCCTTAAGTCAGACCCTCACCGACAGCTTTTCTGGCGCGGGTGCTCCACAAAAGTTGACAGATATGGCGGGAAACGCACGTTTGGGCGAAGCCATTTTACGCGCCATTGCATTGACCATGTCAGGGGCCGAAGGCGATCCAGCTGCGCTGCAAAACGGGCTCGCCTTCTTGCGCGGTATAGGGCTTGAAGACACAGTGCGACGCGCGGCAATTCAATTGATTCTGCTTGAGCAAGGCCTCTAGACGTGACCTTAGCCGTTGATTATAGCCGTTGGATCTCAACGTTTCTAGACGCACAAGCCGCCGAATTGGGTGCCGCTACCAACACTCAACTGGCTTACGCACGAGATCTGAAGGATTTCGCGGAGTATCTTTCAGGGCGCAAGCTTTCTTTTGAAAATGCGGCGCGCGATCATGTCGAGGCCTATTTGATCTTCTGCGACGCGCAAGGTCTAGCGAAATCCACACGCGCGAGAAGGCTCTCTGCGATCAAACAACTGTACCGGTTCGGCTTTGAGGAGGGCTGGCGCAGCGATAATCCAGCCATTCAGATTGCCGGACCCGGGAAAGACAAGCGGCTACCAAAAACGCTGAATATGGGGGAAGTAGACGGTTTGCTCGCGGCTGCCCGCGTGGTTGGACGCAGCCCGACAGATCGATTGCGCAACACCTGTTTGATGGAACTCTTATACGCCACTGGTATGCGCGTAAGCGAATTAGTGTCGCTCCCCATTTCGGCGGCGCGCGGCAATCCCAGCATGCTTTTGATCCGTGGTAAGGGCGACAAAGAACGCATGGTTCCGCTGTCACCACCTGCCCGCGATGCATTAACTGAATGGCTTGAAACCTTGGACGACTTGCAAGAGGCGGGACGTTTAAAAGGCAAAGCAGTCTCGCGGTTTTTATTCCCGTCTCGCGGTAAGGAAGGGCATCTAACCCGCCACAGGTTTTATATTCTTATTAAGGAGTTATCCGTGCACGCAGGTGTTCCACCTGCCAAGGTGACACCGCACACTTTGCGCCATGCTTTCGCAACGCATCTATTGGAAAACGGGGCTGATTTGCGATCTATTCAAACCCTTTTGGGCCACGCAGATGTGGCTACGACGGAGATTTACACCCACGTTTTAGAGGCACGATTGCAAGAACTGGTGTTGCAGCATCACCCGCTTGCCAATGACGACGACTAACGACGCAAAGCTTTTGGCAAAACGTCCTCAGACGGCCAAATCCCTGTCTTCAAAGCAACATCATAACCCTGCGTCAGACCTGCGGATTTCATGTCTCGCTCTGCGCCCTCAACGTCATACGCCAAAGTTTCAAAGGTCAGCGCACCATCCGCCGCAATTCGCAGAAATTCTGTGAGTGGGGTGCCGTCATGCGGTGGCATCCCAATCACTCCTGCATTCACCCATCGCACGCCCCCGATTTCTCTCTCAAACGCGATACCCGAATGTCCGCAAATGACCGTATCAAAATCGCCGCACAGCATATTGAGCGCATCAAGTTCTTCAAGAAAGTTTGCCTCGTCCGAGACGCTCCACAAAAAGCGGGCCACATCAGTAGCGCCCCCATGGATCACGACATATTTTTGAGCTTGATGGCGAAACGTTATGATATCCGGCAATTCTGCCATCCAAACCCGATCGCTGGGGCCAATTTGCGCATTCGCAAAAGCATACCAAGCGGCGGAGAGGCGATCACAGACTGTGCCATTCTCAAATCCGCACCCGCAATCGAGCGCGTTCGCCCCAAGCTGCTTTTCGCAATTTCCAGCAACAATGTGGACATTTTCACGCCGCATGCGTGCAACCACCGCGTCTGGTGCACCGCAATAGGCAATCAAGTCGCCAGTGCAAATGGATGTGCCACGCGCGATGGCGAGCACCGCTTCAAGCGCCTGAACATTTGAATACGGGCCACCAAAAACCGTGATTTCACCGCTCAAGTCGCCCAATTCTTTGATGCGCATGTCCGGCTCCCTTGAAGTGTCGACCGCCCGCCTCCATAACACGAAGATCCCAGAGAAAGACAAGACCCATGGACCCCAGCACACCACTTCTTGATAGCGCCTTTTGGATCACGACAGGATCAATCTTGCTGTTGCTCGTGCTATCAGGGTTCTTTTCGGGATCCGAGACCGCATTGACCGCAGCCTCGCGTGGAAAATTGCGCACGCAGGCGGATAAAGGGTCGCGCGGCGCACAGCGTGCTTTGGATATTACAGAAGACAATGAACGCCTAATCGGCTCCGTTTTGTTGGGCAATAACTTGGTGAATATTCTCGCCACGTCGCTTGCAACGGCCTTGTTCACCCGCGCGTTCGGCGAAAGCGGCGTCGCCCTTGCCACCTTGGTGATGACTTTGCTGGTTCTCATTTTTGCGGAAGTTTTACCTAAAACCTATGCCATCACCAACGCAGAACGTGCGGCCGCCCTGGTCTCGCCCGTGATCCAATTGGTGATCACCGTTTTCTCGCCCATAGTCAGCGCCGTTCGCTTTTTCGTACGCGGAGTGTTGCGCGTGTTCGGCATTGTGACGGACCCCGATGGCCATATTCTAGCTGTAAAGGAAGAAATCGAAGGAGCCCTAAACTTGGGTCACTCCGAAGGGATCGTTGAAAAGGAAGATCGTGATCGCATTCTTGGTGCGCTGGATCTTGGCGATCGTGTCGTCGAGGAAATCATGTTGCATCGCTCAGGGATTGAAATGATTGATGCTGCCTCTGACCCGTCTGCGATCTTGCGTCAATGTTTGGAAAGCCGTCACACGCGCCTGCCCGTCTATGATGGTGAACCTGAAAATATTGTTGGCACGGTGCACGCGAAGGATCTTTTGCGCGCGATGCACCGCTTGATTGATCCCGAAACCAGTTCGGTCGCGGGGCTTACCAAATTCGACATTCGCGAAGTTGCGATGCCGCCCTATTTCGTGCCTGAAACCACCACGCTAGATGATCAAATGCGCAATTTCCTGCGCCGCCGCACGCACTTCGCGCTGGTTGTGGACGAGTATGGCACGCTCCAAGGATTGATTACGTTGGAGGATATTCTGGAAGAAATCGTTGGTGAAATCACTGACGAATTCGATCTGGAAGAAGATGCAAGCATGGTTCCCGATGAGGACGGCCATTATGTAATCGACGGCGCGATGACGATTCGCGACCTAAATCGCGCAGCCGATTGGGCCCTACCCGATGAGGAAGCCAACACCGTTGCGGGATTGGTGATCCATGAAGCGCAGATGATCCCGACCACGGGACAGGTCTTCAGTTTCCACGGGTTCCACTTTGAAGTTGCAGGTCGTAGCGGTAATCGGATCACGCAATTGAAGATCCGGCCACTGTAACCCTACTCCGCCGCGACGCGTTTAGTGGCTGCTTCCAACATCTCTTTGAGGTAATGGCCTGTATAGCTACCCTCGACTTCGGCAACAGTTTCAGGAGTGCCAATTGCGACAACCTCGCCACCGCCATCACCACCTTCTGGCCCAATATCGATGATCCAGTCTGCGGTTTTTATGACGTCAAGATTGTGCTCGATCACGATGACCGAATTTCCTGCGTCGACCAATTCATGCAGCACTTCCAACAACTTGCGAACGTCTTCGAAATGCAAACCCGTTGTTGGTTCGTCCAGAATATAAAGTGTGCGCCCCGTTGAGCGTTTGCTGAGTTCTTTAGAAAGCTTAACGCGCTGTGCTTCCCCCCCCGAGAGCGTAGTCGCCTGTTGCCCCACCTTGATATAGCCCAAGCCTACGCGCATCAACGCATCCATTTTATCGCGAATGTTTGGCACCGCTTTGAAGAAATCTTGCGCGTCTTCGACCGTCATATTCAAGACATCCGCAATGCTCTTACCCTTAAAACGGATCTCCAAGGTTTCGCGATTGTACCGCGCACCTTTACAAGTTTCGCATTCCACATAGACATCAGGGAGGAAGTGCATTTCGATCTTGATCACACCATCGCCCTGGCACGCCTCGCAACGACCGCCTTTGACATTGAAGCTAAAACGACCGGGCTTGTAGCCGCGAGCTTTAGCTTCTGGTAAGCCAGCAAACCAATCACGGATCGGCGTGAACGCCCCAGTGTACGTCGCTGGGTTTGATCGCGGTGTGCGCCCAATCGCGCGTTGATCAATATCGATCACCTTATCAAGATGTTCGAGGCCCTTGATCGTCTCACAAGGGGCTGGTGTCTGGCGCGCACCATTCAAGCGCATCGACGCTGTCTTGAACAAAGTTTCTATTGTCAGCGTCGATTTACCACCACCAGATACGCCAGTTACGCAGACAAATTTACCAAGCGGGAATTCCACGCTAACATCTTGCAAATTGTTGCCCGTTGCTTTGACGACTTTAATCTTCTTCTTGTTGCCAGCACGGCGTTCTAGCGGAACCGCAATCTCACGCTTGCCACTGAGGTATTGGCCCGTCATCGAAGACTCGTCCGCAATGATTTCAGCAGGCGTTCCTTTGGAAACAACTTGCCCCCCATGCACGCCCGCACCCGGCCCAATGTCAAAGACATAGTCCGCTTCGCGAATTGCTTCTTCATCATGTTCGACCACGATCACGGTGTTGCCTTGATCACGCAGGTTTTTCAGCGTGCCGAGCAAGCGATCATTATCACGCTGGTGTAGGCCAATGGAGGGCTCGTCCAAAACGTACAAAACGCCCTGTAAACCCGATCCAATCTGGCTCGCCAATCTAATTCTCTGACTTTCTCCCCCGCTCAAGGTTCCGCTGGCACGCGACAATGTCAAATACTCTAGGCCCACATTGTTTAGAAAGCCCAAACGCTCCTGAATTTCTTTCAAAATCGCCTTCGCAATCTCGTTTCGTTGCGCCGTCAAAGAGGCGGGAACAGTTGTGCACCACTCATAGGCCTCACGGATCGACATTTGCACCACGTGACCCACGTGCAAATCGGCAATTTTCACAGCCAAAGCTTCTTGGCGCAGACGGAAACCTTCGCATGTGCCGCAAGGTCTATTATTTTGGTACCGCTCGAATTCTTCGCGAATCCAATTGCTATCCGTTTCGCGATAGCGCCGCTCCATATTAGGAATGACCCCCTCAAAGGCCCGCGTGACCTGATAGACGCGCCCGCCCTCATCATAGCGGAAGGGAATTTCCTCTTCGCCAGATCCATGTAGGAAAACCTGCTGCACATAGGCGGGCAAATCTTTCCACTTGGTATTTTGGTTGAACTCGTAATGTTTCGCAATGGCTTCAATGGTTTGCAAGAAATACGGTGACTTTCCTTTGCGCCAAGGGGCAAGTGCTCCGTCAGAGATTTTCAAATTTGCGTCAGGAACTACCAAACGTTCATCAAAAAACAACTCTTTTCCCAAGCCATCGCACTCAGGACACGCCCCAAATGGCGCGTTGAAACTAAACAGACGAGGTTCGATTTCAGGAATGGTGAAACCACTCACAGGACAGGCGAATTTTTCGGAAAAAGTATGGCGTTCCGGCTCGCCTTCGCTTGGGGCGGTCTCAAGAATTGCGATGCCATCTGCAAGATCAAGCGCGGTGCGCAAACTGTCAGCAAGGCGCGTTTCCAAACCTTCACGCACGACAATCCGATCCACAACCACGTCAATGTCGTGACGGAACTTCTTGTCCAATGTGGGTGGTTCATCCAACTCATAAAACGCGCCATCGACTTTGACACGTTGAAAGCCTTGCTTGCGCAACTCCATGAATTCTTTGCGATATTCACCTTTGCGATCCCGAATAATCGGCGCAAGAAGATAGCCGCGAACACCCTCTTCCAATCCCATGATCCGATCGACCATGTCTTGCACTTGCTGCGCTTCAATCGGAAGGCCTGTTGTCGGCGAATAGGGTGTGCCGACGCGCGCAAACAGTAGGCGCATATAGTCGTAGATTTCAGTCACAGTGCCCACAGTCGAGCGTGGGTTTTTCGACGTCGTCTTCTGTTCGATTGAAATTGCGGGACTAAGGCCACTGATGTGATCCACGTCAGGTTTCTGCATCATATCAAGGAATTGGCGTGCATAAGCGCTGAGGGACTCAACGTAACGGCGTTGGCCTTCAGCATAAATCGTATCAAAAGCGAGCGATGATTTACCCGAGCCTGAAAGACCAGTGATTACCACCAGTTGATCGCGCGGAATATCCACATCGATTGACTTGAGATTGTGCTCGCGCGCGCCCCGCACTTCGATATTTTTCAGCTCGGCCATGATGCGCCCCTTTGGTTCAACGCTACCACATAGGCATAGCTTTGGATTCGGCCAGCCCTGATGATGCATAACAAATAGAACAAATGGGGAATATACGAAAGATTAATCTCTTTGGTTCATAGTTTTGCTGCGGCGGCCCGCAAGAAAAAGATGAATTGAGATACCACAAGCAGAAAACAGCATCACGAAGGCAACTGTACCAGAAAGTCCGAATTGCGCGATGATCGCGGCCAAAATGGGGGGGCCAGTTGTGGTTCCTAGGTTACCCAATTGCGCGATTGCGCCCGTGGCATAGGCACGATCAGTCTCGTCGGCGTTCAATGACGCCAAGAGCGCAAACGATGCGCCCGGCACAATGCCCGTGGCCCCTAACAGTACGAGGCAAGCAACAATAAACACCGCGTCCTGTCCGAGGGTAAAAATTAGTGGCACCGCTGAAACAGCGATCAAAACATATCCAATTATGACCGCGCGAACAGGATCAATGAAACGGAGCATCACAACGCCCAAGGTCAAAGAAGTGACGATAGACGCAAGCGGCAACGACGCCGATAGTCCAGTGCGTTGCACCGTATCAACGAAATCCGGCAGATATGTCAGAAGCGCGATGTAGAGACCTGTATAGAACACGAATCCTAAAGCAGCTGCGCTGAGCCATGGCGACGTATAGATTGTCACATGCAGGCGAAGGATCGTTGCAAGGTCGAGCGGCTTCTTCGTTCTTTGCGCACTGTCTGTGACAACAGGCGGTGGCAAAACACGCCATAACGCGACCCCGAGGACGCACATGTACCCCGCATGAGCAACAAACAATGCGCTGGTCCCACCAAGCGTAAGCAGAGCAGGTGCGATCAGCGCGACAAGCATGTAGGAGAGTCCGAAAAAGCTGCTCCATAGCGTCATCACAGCCCCACGCGCCGCGACTGAGCTATGCCGCGCCATCAAAATCGGACCCGCGACGACAATCAGCAGATGGCTCGCCCCCTCCAATATCCGCAAAACAATTAACGCAAAGTATTGAAGGTGGACGGCTTGAAGCGCCGAAAGCATTGCTGCACCAAACATCCCCCACACAAAGGCACGGCGAATGCCGATTAGCGGGATAAGGATCCCTCCGGCGACACCAAAAACCAGCCCAACTAACCCAACACAAGAAATCAAAAAGCCGAGGCCAACCTCGCCTACGCTATAAATCGTGCGAAATTCATCCAGCGAAACAGCAATTTTTCCGAATTGCGCCGCCGCACCCAAACCTGCCGCCCAAACAAGGAAGATGATCAGCCAATTTGATGTGGGATCAGATTTTTTGTGCAAGCGCCCAGGCCGTAATCGGGAAATCGGGATCATTGCTTAGATCGTCATTTTCGGTATCATGTTCAGGCGGCCATACGGGTTCAAGGTTTCTAAGCGCCGCCGCACGATTTCCCCATTGGCTGGTGCGGATCGCATTTTCATCAAAACCGCATTCTACAAGCAAGTTCTTCAAACCGCGTGCTGACCAACGCGAATTATCCTGAGGGGCTGCGTGGAACGGAATAAAAAACGGGGTTGCAATGTAGAAATAGGACCCCCTTTTCATCATCTTACGCACATTTTTTGTAGCTGCATAGGGCCGATCCAGATGCTCCCAAACTTGATCTGCAATGATCAAATCAAACTTGCGGGGCCGATCATCTTCGCCCTCGAATGGACCTTTGCAGATGTCATATTTGGGATAGCGAAACTGCTCGTAAGTGCCAAAGTTGAAGTATTTGCCCCACTGACCAGATATTTCAGCGACTGACATCCCTTTCAAAGGCAGCTCTTTCAACCATGCGCGACTGATCCGCCGCAGCTCTATCTTGTTGAGTGACGGCATTACGAGATCCTAAAAATGAATGGCACGGTCATAGGCGTCCAACACGCTTTCGTGCATCATTTCTGATAAGGTCGGATGCGGGAAAACCGTGTGCATCAAATCTTCTTCCGTTGTCTCCAACTGGCGGCCAATCACATAGCCTTGGATCATTTCGGTGACTTCTGCCCCAACCATATGCGCGCCAAGCAATTCGCCTGTTTTTTCATCAAAGACTGTTTTCACAAATCCTTCGGCCTCGCCCAAGGCGATGGCTTTGCCGTTGCCCATAAATGGAAAACGACCGACTTTGATCGTGTGCCCCGCGTCACGCGCTTGCGCTTCGGTCATGCCGACGCTGGCGACTTGCGGGTGGCAATAGGTACAGCCCGCAATAGAGCCGGGTTTGATCGGGTGCACTGCTTTGCCTGCGATCATTTCGGCAACCATCAAACCTTCATGCGAAGCTTTGTGCGCAAGCCACGGTGCACCCGCGATGTCACCAATCGCGTAGACGCCTGCAATATCCGTGCGGCAGTATTTATCTGTGACCACGTGAGTGCGATCCACCGAAATGCCCATCTCTTCAAGGCCAAGCCCTTCGACATTACCAACGATACCCACCGCGGAAATCACCGTATCGAACTCTTCCTTGCTGACTTTGCCATCCTGCTCAATATGCGCCGTCACTTTGCCTTTCGCGCGATCTACCTGTTTCACCATCGCTTTTTCGCGGATCTTCATACCTTGCGCGACGAAACTTTTCTTGGCGAATGCGCTGACTTCTTCGTCCTCAACGGGCAACACACGATCCATGACTTCGACAACCGTCGTATCCGCACCGAGGGTGTTATAAAAACTTGCGAACTCGATCCCAATCGCGCCAGAGCCGATGACCAGAAGTTTACTCGGCATACGCTTTGGTGTGAGCGCGTCTTTATAAGTCCAAACCAGGTCGCCGTCGCCCTCCAGCCCGGGCAATTCACGTGCACGCGCGCCTGTAGCAAGGACGATATGGGCGGATGTCAAAACTTCATCACCCTTATTAGTCTTAACCAAGACTTCGTCTGTACCCGACAATCGCGCCTGCCCCATCACAATGGTGATCTTGTTCTTCTTCATCAAATGCGAAACGCCAGAGGACAGTTGACCCGCCACCTTACGAGAGCGTTTCACGACAGCGTCTAGATCGTAGTCCACGCCCGTCGCGCTTAGCCCGAATTCCTTCGCGCGGTGCATCAGATGAAACACTTCCGCAGAGCGCAGCATCGCTTTTGTCGGGATACAACCCCAATTTAAGCAAATTCCGCCCATATGTTCACGCTCGATAATGGCAACGTTTAGGCCCAGCTGCGCACCGCGAATCGCGGCGACATAGCCTCCGGGTCCCGCGCCAATGACGATCATATCGTAGGCTGTGCTGCTCATCGCGTGCTCCAATATTTGCTGTTTGGAAACAGGCTACTCAGCAGATCGCAAAAAGAAAAGGGCAGCCAAACGGCTGCCCAAAAAGAATGATTCAAATTTTCAAAGTTACGCGCTGACGCTTTGCAGCTCACGTACTGTTGTTCCATATCCGCCACTTTGCACATATTCTTGTTCGACTTGGGTGTAGCGGCGTGCCAATGCGTCGTTGCGATAGGGAAAGCGCCCGAATTTGCGGATAACGTCGCGGTGGGCTTTTGCGTGAAGCAAATTACTATCACCAGACTTTGGCATCCGCTCTTTCATCAAGCGAATACAGCGTTCCTGATCGCACAGGCTTTCAGAATGCATCAATGGCATGTAGAAAAACTGGCGCGCGGGTTCATCAATGCGCATGTCCCATTGCCGATCAATCGCGACCTTCGCCGCGGCCAATGCTGCTTTGTCAGATGCGAAGGCTTTGCCCAAACCGCGAAACATGTTGCGCGAGAATTGATCTGTTAGAATGATGTAGGCCAATGCGCCGCTGGGATAAGTCAGCCACAGGCCAAACTTGCCCTCCATCGCCGCCTGCCACGTCTCTCCAAATCTGTCGCGGATTTCTTGGTCAAGTGCGTCGTCCGCCTTGTACCAATCAGCGGGCGTCTTTTCATCGAGCCAAAAGCTCAAGACATCGTCTGCGGCCACAATCATCGCATTTCTCCTAATTGGGCGTCTCTGTCTTCATATTGCTATAACCAGTTTAGTCACTGAGACTAGTAACAAAAAGCGTCAAAAACGACATAATTAATGGGAATCTTCATCCATTTGTTCCTCAATTGCGTTTTCAATTGCGATTTCCTGCGCGACCTCAACAAAGACTGGCGAAGCCGAAGGCATGATAGCCTGAAAACCAGCAGTATCATCGACAGAGGGAGCAGACCGTTGCGTCATGCGGAAGGCCGCATATGCCGCAATGGCCAGCATGAGCGCTGCAATAAACCCAAAAAAGGCTCCGGGGCCAAATGTTGTCATCAACCAACCCGTCACAATAGGGCCCGAGATTGCACCAAGGCCATTGATGAACACCATACCACCAGAGGCGGCCGCCATATCCTCATGCTCAAGAAAGTCATTGGTATAGGCAAGAAACAAAGAATAAAGTGGGTTCGATGTACCGCCAATTAAAAAAGCCGCGGCCAACAAAACATAAAAGTCTTTTGCCCACAAAACAACGAAGACCGACGCAATGCCACCCAGAGCTGCTGTCGCTAGGATTAGGAAACGTCGATCTATCCGGTCCGAAATGAAACCTAAGGGGTACTGCATAATCATTGCGCCAATGTAGAAGGCCGACACGAACATTGAAATCTGCGCAACACTCAAGCCAGCTTTACCACCATAAACCGCAGCCATGCCGAATTGCGCAGAGAATACACCGCCCAAAAGGAACATGCCGATCACCCCTAGAGGGGAAGCATTAAAGAGCTGCTTCAGTGACATTGGTTTGGTCGTATCGAATGCTGGAGTCGGTGTGATCGATAGCAAAATAGGCGCAAACGCGATGGAAACCAGAACCGAAGGCACAATGAACAAGATATAGCCAGAGGGATCGCCCAGTACCAAAATGCCTTGCGCAGCGACGATGCCGATCATTTGAACGATCATATAAACAGAGAGGGTTTGGCCACGGTTTTCGTTGGTGGCAGAGTTGTTCAACCAGCTTTCCGCCGTCACATAGACACCCGAGAAGCAGAAGCCGATGATTATTCGACCTATCATCCAAGCTTCGGCGTTCGCCAAGGCCGGATAGAGGATCAAGACCGCCGAAATCAACGATCCAAGGGCTGCGAAGACGCGCACATGCCCGACCCGTCTGATCATTTCAGGGGCTAAGCGTGAACCACCCAGAAAGCCGATGAAATAAGCCGACATCACCAGCGACATCTCGAATGTAGAAAACCCTTCGATTTCACCGCGTACGCCCAAAAGCGTACCCTGCAAACCGTTGCCGAGCATCAACAACATCATGCCCAACAACAGGGCCCAAGAGTTTGTCAGTACAGAAAACATAGCGAACCTCGCGGTGCCGAGTAGCGATATTCCTCGCGTGTATGCCTCGGTTCTCTCAACATCTGGTTTATGTGCGACACGCAAAGTGACGCGAGCGGCGTTATTTCTCGGGCACCAACAGCGAGCTATCGCCATATGAGAAAAAGCGGTACTCGTTGGCGATGGCATGGGTGTAAATCTGATCAACACGCTCTTTGCCCATGAGCGCTGACACGAGCATCATCAATGTGCTTTTGGGCAAGTGGAAATTGGTCATCAACGCATCAGCAACATTAAATTTGAAACCGGGGTAGATGAAGATGTCCGTCTCCCCTTCCCATGGTGCGATCTCGCCCGTTTGCGCCGCAGCGCTTTCGATCAAACGCAAAGCGGTTGTGCCAACTGGGATGACCCGTCGGCCTTCGCGTTTGGCTGCAGTAATCTGATCAGCGGCAGTTTCGTCGACCTGCCCCCATTCTGCGTGCATTTTGTGGGTTGTCACATCCTCAACCTTCACAGGTAAAAACGTGCCCGCGCCCACGTGCAAGGTCACTTCGGCAAACTCAACGCACCGCTCTTTGAGCTCGCCCAACAAAGCTGCATCAAAATGCAGCGACGCAGTCGGTGCGGCCACGGCCCCCGAGTGCTGCGCAAACACAGTTTGATAATCGTCCTTATCCTGTGCATCCGCAGGTCTGCGCGCGGCTATATAGGGAGGCAATGGCATCGCGCCGGCCTCAGCAAGTGCTGTATCAAAGTCATCACCAAGCAGATTAAACTGAAGCGTACCTTGCCCGTCATCTTTGTCCGTCAACGTCGCGCTTAACGTTTCGGAAAACACCATGACTTCCCCCTCTTTCACTTTACGCAAGGGTTTGATCAGTGCCTGCCACGTGCCTGGTGTGGCGATGGGTTCCAGCAAAGTAACTTCGATCTTCGCTTCCCCAGACCCATGAACGCTTTCGCGTTTGCGCACGCCAAAAAGCCGCGCGGGGATCACTTTGGTGTTGTTGAGAACAAGCAAATCACCCGGTTGGAAGATTTTAACAAGATCAGAAACATACGCATCTTTGATCGCACCATCTTTCGCCAACAAAAGCCGCGCGGAACTGCGGGGTTTCGCAGGACGCGTCGCAATCAGGTCTTCTGGCAAATAAAAGTCGAAATCGCTGAGTTTCATGTTGTTATTGGCTCAACTTAGGCGGCGGGCGACGGAAAATTTCGCGAAACATGCCGGGGGTGAAAATACTGAGCGGATTCACGTCTATTCGCGGCAAAGCCGCCGGACCATCCGCGTTGAAATTAAAGCCAATAAGCCCCTCGCCGCGACGCGTAAAGATCGAACCAATGCCGTTGATAACAAAAAATGGTGAGACAACGCCCTGCATATCGAGCTGTTTGCTCGCAACATCATAATAGCCATCTAAAGAAAGCCCTAACGAAGGACCAACCGCACTGCCCTCAGTTATAACAATTGTCTTGGGAGTGATGCGAAAACGACTGTTCACGTCCGTGAAGACCAGCCCCTGCCCATCAAGTTGTTCGAGCAGGCCGATCCCGCTTGCTGCACTCAGGAGCGCCAGTGCAGGCGGCGCATCTCGCAAACGCAAATTGTTGATCTCCAAGCTGCCATCATACTCACCCGCCCCCGCTCGCGGCGTCAAATTTAGGGTCATCGCACCCTCGTTCGCGTTCTTCAAAAGACCCGCATCACTGATCGTAGCACCCGCATTCCTGCTCTTGATTTGTACAGCGGTACGCCCGTTTCGCGGGATCGTTTGCCCAGACAGCGCGCCTTTGCCGTTTAAGCGGCCGGTAAAATTGCCAGTCAGGCCATTGTTGGATTGAAACGCGCCTTTGAAATTGCGCAAAACAATGCTTTCAGTGACTTGCAGGCGATCAAGTGTCACATCGAGCGGCGTCGCTACCTTGCTGCCTTGCGCATTCTGTGCGGGGATTTTGCGCAGATCCAACGTCCCCCCGCCAAGTATGACCGCCGGAGGCGTGTTACGACCACGTCCCGTCAGCGTTACGGGCGCGTCGAGCCAATCACCGGCGCGCACGCGATCAAACCTCGCGCGCTCTAATGTGCCAGCCGCGCTGATGGTCACTGATCCATTCGCTTTCAACTCAGGCGTATCAAAGACCAAACGCTCAACAACGGGTGGACCTGTGTTCTTGCCACCAAGCTTGCCTATAACCGACAATGATCCACGACTGTTGGGTGCCTTGCGATATCCAAGCGGTGCAATCTTAACGTCCACGCCTTGCAAATTCGACGTCAGTGCAAAACTCGGGGCCTGTTTCGCGCGCAAGTTAATCGTGATCTCGCCCTGCCCTTTTCCAGTCACCGAGCCGGGCGGCAAACCAATGTTGAATGTATCCACAAACCGCTCGGACAGTTCGACCTGTCCTGTAAGCTGACTGCCCGCACCGGGCGTGCCAAGCGGCATACGCCACACGCCATCGACAGGCACAGCATCAATGCGGCCTTCCCCTTGCAGCACAATTTCGTTGGGTTTTGCAACTAAAGCAATACGATCGGCGGCGATTGTGCGCCCTTCAACCAAGGTATCGCTGCGCACACCTGTAACATCGCCTGAGATATCAAACAGGATCTCTGAGGTTTCGATCTTTTTCTTTAACGGAAACCCTACCGTACCGGACACAGTTGCACGCCCATCCGCGAGCGTGACCGGTTGGCCCACTTTACTGAGAAACGAAAACGGTTTTTGATCAAGTAAGGAAAGCGCTGCGGTGACGCTACTTTGGGTTTCCAGACGCACCTTTGCGGGCGCGCCTTTTATCCGCATATCTGGAATCTCAAAGACGGTTCCGGCAACATCTATGCGGCCACCTTGTGGTGGTGTAATTTGCCCAGCTTCAGTCGCGGCTATCAGGCTCGCCCCCTCGATGTGCACGTAACCGCGCGCATTTTCAATCAAAGGCATCGTTTTCATAAACCTCAACGAGGCATCGGAATAGGCAAAGTTCACATGCAAATCCGGCGGTGCATCGGGCACCGCGCGAAATGACATACGCGCATTCGACACGTCTCCTTTGACGATATTTTGCGAAATCCAATTTCGTGTCTTGGCTTTGACGGTCTGCGGCCACACCTCTAATACACGTTTGATATCAAGTTCTTTGGAGCGCGCATCAAGTGCTACTTGCCAGCCGTCCAAACCGATATCCATACGCCCGTTTGCGATTACGACCTGCCCCGCTTCGCGCAAAACCAGTTGACCGATATCCAGACGGAAAGGATCAAAGACCAAGCGTAAATCGAGATCCGCCTGCTCTAGCGTGACGGGTGTCTCATAAAGCTGGTTAGGATTGGCACTGACGCTCCTCACGGTGAACTGCCCAAGCAAGGCTTCTGGCCAACCGCCCGGAGCATTTTGAAGCCGCGCGCGCCCTTCCGCGCTTGCTTCAAACCATGCGGATTTGATGTTCAATTCTGAAAATTCCAGAATGTTCTCAACAGGTTCATAGCTGAAGTAAGCCTGCGCGCCCTCAAACGGTACAGGTGTTGCCTCTTCTTTCGGCTGCACCACACCCTTGCCAATCTGAAGGGTAGCATTCAAGGGACCGAAGACGCCATTCTCGAAAACTTCAGAACGCAACGACCCCGAAATTGGTGCGCGCAAGGCTTCAATCCACGACAGGGCCTGACTTTGACTTGCAATATCTTGGGAGGGCGCATCCGCCAGTGAAATACCAACGCGCGCAGCCGGTGAGCCGATTTCGCTCTCATAGCTCAATTCCATTGTGGTTGCGTAATCCTGCCCTCCAAGGAGTGCAAAATCAGCCCCGATTGTCAGCGCTTCGCCATCCGAGTTGATCCGCATGCGGCCCCCGTCCACCGTCCACGCCCGCCCCGCGCGCGCGTCTTCATACAGCACAGTGAGACTGGTTGCATTGACCTCGCGCAGGTAGCGCAGCTCATGTTGAACAAGCAGGCTATCAAGGCTTTCGATGAGCGCGATCAAACTTGCGCCCTCGCCGCTGACTTGTAGTGCAGAGCCTATGGTCAAATCGAACCCGCCATCTGAGCCACGGCGCAGCTTCATCAATGCGCCTGACAATGAGATTTTCTTTGGTAAGAATTGGCCTCTGATTGCGGCAGGAAACGCGGCGCGCACGCTGAGCTCCCCAAGTGAGGCAAACGGCAGGCCCGTTTCATCCTTGACTGAAACGTTCTGGAAAAACACACGCGGACTTAGATCGGAGGGTTCAATGCGCAGCGACATCGTGCCAATGGCGATATCCACATTCGGCAAAGCTTCCGCGATCTTTACATCGATCTGCTTTTGCAACCAATCAGGCGCTTTGATGTCGCGCCCCACCAATAAAATAAAGCCAATCGCCAAAGCAACCACAAAACCGCCCGAGCCCGTCAGAACCGCCTGTGCAAAATGACGCTTGCGCAAAACGGGCTTGGGCTTTGAAAGCCCCGTTGCATCAGCGTCTGTTTGCGGCGTCTCTCTCATATTTGGTGTATTGCCTTTAAATCACAAAGTTGGCGTTCACTTGTTTGCTCTCTTCTAATATGAAACCTAAGTCTAGCGAAACCAAGAGGATGCCAAATGATTGATATCGGTGACAAAGCGCCTGATTTTACTTTACCTGCCAGCCGCGATCGCACGATTGCCCTTTCGGATGCGTCGGGTCCTGTTGTTTTGTTCTTCTATCCCCGCGACGACACGCCTGGTTGCACAAAAGAGGCGATTGCCTTCACCGGAATGGAAGCTGATTTTGCAGCATTGGGCGTCACAATATGGGGCATTTCAGCCGATAGCGTCGCAAGCCACGAGAAATTCGCTACAAAACACGGGCTCACGATGCCGCTTTTGTCAGACGAAGATAACGCTATCTGTGAAGCCTTTGGCGTTTGGAAAGAAAAGAATATGTATGGCAAAAAATTTATGGGCATTGAGCGCGCGACGTTTTTGATTGCAGCCGATGGCACACTCGCGCAGGTTTGGCGCAAGGTGAAAGTGCCTGGTCACGCAGAAAACGTGCTAGAGGCCGCCAAGGCGCTACAGGCTTGAAGCCTCTCGCAGAAATGGCGCTTGATGTGCTGCAAACGGCCGACGGGCGCGCGAAAACCGCTCTCTCTCATAAGTATGCAGCGGAGTGGCGTGCCGCACGTGCAGATGGCGCTTTCCCCGAGGTTGGCAGCGTTTTGCCGCCCATGCACCCTGCCCGACCCGAGGCGCCTGAATTACTGTCGCCGCGTGATGTACCGCGCCGCAAACCAGGTTCTGAAACCGGTCGCATCGCCCTTCTTCATGCCGTCGCTCATATCGAACTGAATGCAGTGGACCTCCACTGGGACATCATCGCGCGCTTTAGTCATATTCCTTTGCCTGCAGGGTTCTATGACGACTGGGTCAGCGCCGCGGATGACGAATCCAAACATTTCAATCTGATGTGCGATTGTCTTGAGGAATTGGGCAGCTTTTATGGCGCATTGCCTGCGCATGCGGGTATGTGGCGCGCAGCTGAGGACACGGCAGAAGACTTCATGGGACGACTCGCGGTGGTTCCGATGGTTTTGGAAGCACGCGGGCTGGATGTTACACCTAGTATGATCAAAGTGTTTCAAAACGCCAAAGCCAAGAGCGCCGTTGCCGCGTTAGAAACAATCTATGCCGAAGAAGTAAGCCACGTCGCTTATGGCTCTAAATGGTTCAACTTCATGTGCGGGCGCGAGAACGAGGATCCAAAAGAGGTGTTTCACAAACTCGTGCGCACCTATTTCCACGGTACATTGAAACCACCTTTCAACGAAGAAAAACGCGCCGATGCAGGAATCCCACCGGATTTCTACTGGCCTCTGACAGAAGATTTGCCTGACCCGCAAGGCGAGTGACGAAAGACTGACACACAAATCTTCGGCGATTTTCCGCCACAATTTTCTTCAATTTCCATGCTTTACCTGAACGTAAACGCCAAATGACTTGCGTGAACGCGGCCTGCTGGCTATTTAAAACGCTCAAGGGGCCGCAGGACTTTCACTCAAGTACTGAAACGAGCACCATATGTTGGGCTGGGACGAAAAGGGACGCTAGTTTGAAAAAACGGCTTTCGATTAATTTTAATGCGTTTTTGGAGCGCCATTTTCCTGAACGCAGAGTCTTTCTGCGTTCCGATGCGGACACGCGTTTTATTCGCTTGCGTCCGTCCACTCAAATCATCGCATATATCGGCGCTGCGTCAATCGTAACTTGGTCAATTGTTGCAACGTCCATTTTGTTGATGGACAGTATTGGCTCCGGAAATTTCCGCGACCAAGCCAAGCGTGACCAGAGTGCCTATGAGCGCCGTTTGAACGAGCTCTCTAGCGAGCGCGACGCGCGCGCCGCAGAAGCCCTAGCAGCGCAAGAACGGTTTAACGCGGCTTTGAGCCAAATTTCTATTATGCAGTCCGAGTTGTTGTCGTCCGAAACGCGCCGCCGCGAATTGGAGACTGGAATCGATGTGATCCAAACCACCCTGCGTAAAACCATGAAAGACCGCGAAGCCGCGCGTGATCAAGTGGCCCGGCTTTCAGATGGCGGCGCAGGTGTTGCTGCGAACAGCGTTAGCGATGACGCGGCTTTGAATTTTTTAGCTGCTGCTCTGGAATCCACTGCGCAAGAGCGTGATAAAGTGGTTGCGGATGCGCAAGATGCCCTTTTGCAAGCAGAAGAAATGAAGTTTGACATCCAAGTGATGGCAGACAAAAACGATCAAATCTTCCGCCAGCTTGAAGAAGCAATGACTGTTTCAGTCAAACCGCTCGATAAGATGTTTCGTGCCGCTGGTATGAACACGGACCGCATTTTGAATGAAGTGCGCAAAGGTTATTCCGGCCAAGGTGGCCCCTTGATGCCGCTGAGTTTTTCGACCCGTGGTTCTGCTGAAACAGCGGAGACCAAGCGAGCGAATGACATCCTGAAGGATATGGATCGTCTCAACCTTTACCGCATCGCTGCTCAGAAAGCGCCGTTTGCAAATCCTGTTAAAAGCGCGTTCCGCTTCACATCTGGTTTCGGATATCGTTGGGGGCGCATGCACAAAGGCACGGACTTTGCAGCACCCCATGGCACACCGGTTTACTCAACGGCGGATGGCGTTGTGATCCATGCAGGTTGGCTGTCTGGCTACGGCAAGCTCGTGAAAATTCAACACCAGTTTGGTATAGAGACGCGCTACGCTCATCTGTCTAAATTCCGTGTGAAGGTCGGACAAAGGGTCTCGCGTGGTCAGCGCATTGGTGATATGGGCAACACTGGACGATCCACTGGGACCCATCTACACTACGAAGTTCGCGTCGGCGGCAAAGCCGTCAATCCGATGATTTATATTAAGGCTGCAAACGATGTTTTCTAAAAGCAAAATCCACGAACCCGGGCCCAAGGCGGACGGCACCACTCCAGTAACAGCGGAGACGTCTTCTGCGGCACCCTCCGTGCCTCCGCGCTCGAGCGAGTTCAAGGCCTCTGCCCCAAAGGCAAAGCCGCCGGTCTCAACCTTGTCTGCAGACCTGCACGTCACAGGTAACTTGAAAACCACTGGCGACATTCAGGTCGAAGGGACAGTAGAAGGCGACATTCGCGCGCATTTGCTGACCATCGGTGAAAGCGCGACAATCAAAGGCGAAGTGATCGCGGATGACGTTGTCGTCAATGGCCGTATCGTTGGCCGTGTCCGTGGTTTGAAAGTACGTTTGACGTCGACCGCACGTGTTGAAGGTGACATCATTCACAAAACGATCGCAATCGAGAGCGGTGCACACTTTGAGGGTTCCGTGCAGCGTCAAGACGATCCGCTGAATTCTAAGGGCGCTGGTAAAGTCCCAACCGGCGCACCGTCGAAGTCCGAGTGATCTTCGACTGCAAATCGAATTTGATTGAGGGTCGCGCATTGCGGCCCTTTTTCGTGTGCGCTTGCATGTTTTGGGAGGCGTCATGAGCCGCAACTACGAAACCTTCCTCCCTGGAGCCTCCGCATCCCCTACCCTTAAAAACCCTTTAGAACGCCTTGGCTGGTCAGGCTTTTTCGCGCAGCAAACCGCAGCGGATGCGATGGCACAGACACCACCTGTGCGCGTCACATCCGTGCATCGCAGTGGTTTACAGGTGATCGGCGCTGACATTTCCGCCGTGCTGCCACCGCGCAAGGATGCGACAGTCGGTGATTGGTTTCTCTATAACGCGGAAACGCTTGCGGAGAGTGTTCTGCTCGAACGCAAAAGCCTGATCAAGCGACGCTCGCCTGGCAAAGACCGTTTCGAGCAGCTGATCGCCGCCAATATCGACACCGCCTTTATCGTGACCTCTTGCAACGCGGACTTCAACATTGCGCGGCTTGAACGCTATGTGGCGCTCGCCTTTGACGCAGATGTGACGCCCGTTATTTTGTTAACCAAAACTGACCTCTGTGAAGATGTCGACCCCTATGTTGAGCAAGCGCAAAGTATCTCTGACCTTGTCCCCGTAACGCCGTTGAATGCGAAATCTGATGATACGGCTAAACAGCTCGCAACATGGTGTAATAAAGGTCAAACCGTCGCTTTCCTCGGCTCTTCTGGCGTTGGAAAATCCACCCTAACCAATGCTTTAGCAGGCAGCGATGCCATTGAAACCGGCGAAATCCGTGCGATTGACAGCAAAGGCCGTCACACAACAACGCGGCGCGAATTGCATTTTGTAGCCAGTGGTTGCGCTGTCCTCGACACCCCGGGCATGCGCGAATTGCAGCTGACGGATGCGGCGGCGGGCGTTGGCGATCTGTTCGCGGATCTCGAAACGCTTCAAACCCAATGCAAGTTTCGCGATTGCGCCCATGACAGTGAACCCGGTTGCGCGATTAAGACAGCATTAAAAAACGGTGACATCGATCAAGCACGGGTAACTCGTTGGCGCCGATTGGTTGCGGAAGATGCGTTCAACACCACTTCTCTGAGCGAACGAAAGCACAAAGAAAAGAACCTAAGCAAAATCATCAAATCGCTCGATATGAAAAACAGAATCGAACGTCCGAAGTAAGACACGTTTCGTTACGCCTCCAAATCAGCACCCCAATAGAGAAAATCAAGCCAAGTCTGATGTAATTCACTTTGCACACGTGCCAGTTTGCGACCAACCTTATCAAGATCATGCGGTGACGGCGCACGCGGTTTGCGCAGCAGTTTCATCCCTGCCTCGCGCGGCGTTCGATTGCTCTTGCGAAGGTTGCAGGATTGGCAGGCCGCCACGATATTTTCAAAAGTGGCTGGCCCTTTGCGAGAACGCGGCAGCACATGATCAAACGTCAGATCCTTGGCTGGTTTCTTCGCACCGCAATATTGGCAGCGAAACCCATCCCTCAAGAACAAATTGTAGCGCGTGAACGCCGCATTCTGGCGTTTGTGATACTGGCGCAGGCACACGACGGCCGGCACTTCAAAAGTTTGCGTCGCAGAGTGTATTTCGAGATCTTCGTATGTTTTCAGTTGGATGACACGATCTTGCAATACGGCGGTCATCGCTTCCTGCCACGACCAAGTCGACAAAGGCATCCAGCTCAGCGGTTGCATATCTGCGTTCAACACCAGTGTGCGATGGGTGTTGAGCTGGTGCATATGTGAGTGAGTGGACAACACCTCAACGCTCATCATGAAAGCAACCCATCGCATAGGGTCTTCGTGCTGTTTCTACGGTCGGTTTTGATGATTTTCTTGAACCCGCATCCCCCATCGATTGCAGCAAAAACGCAGGGTTAGTCCTGCGACATCTCACCGTCACTATATATGGGGTTCACATTCTGGCAAGCGTCTTCATGAAGGCCTTGCCAAAGCGTTGTTTCACAAGGGTTAAAGATTCAACTTATCGCGCATAAATGCCAATGCTACCGACAGTCCATCGGGCGCAATGCCATGTGCGGTGCCTTTCATTATATGCGCGAACACATCCTCAAAGCCGGCTTTTTGGAGCGCATCCGCCGCCTCAGGTAGCGATTGCACAGGCACAACATCATCCGCATCGCCATGCACCAAGAGGATCGGAGGGCGCACAACGACATCATCGACCAAATCCTCAGGCGCGAGCAAACGACCGGAGAACCCGACAACACCTGCCACTTCGTCTTCGCGGCGTGGGGCCACATGTAGCGCCATCATCGTGCCTTGGGAAAAGCCAAACAGCACCACCTGCTCGGGCAACACATCTTCGTCCACCATCAAAGCATCAAGAAAAGCGTTCAAGTCTGCGACAGCTGAGGTCATGCCGCGCTCAGCTTCCTCCTCAGAGGAGCCATCGATCCACGGGATGGGAAACCATTGGAACCCCATGGGCGCGCCTGCGCAACCTTCGGGAGCGTCGGGGGCCACGAACAAAGTGTCAGGCAAATGTTCACCCAAAGGATCCGCCAGACCCAAAAGATCCGCGCCATTCGCACCATATCCGTGCAAGAACACCACAACAGAGCGCGTTTCGCCGGAAACAGCCTCTTTGCGCTGAGAATTTAAAACTCGTGTCATCGTATTCCTTCCCGTGATTTTACAACGCGGTAGTAGGCCCAAAGCACGCGCGCTGCAACCGAGCGCCACGGCGACCAGTCACCTGCGATCTCGCGCATTTGTTTTTCTTTGGGCCGCTCTGGCAAACCCAACAGGTCTTTTGCAGCCTCTTGCAAAGCGAGATCGCCATGCGCGAACACATCAGCGCGCCCTAAACTGAACATCGCGTAAATTTCAGCGGTCCATTGACCGATACCAGTGACCTGCGTGAGCGTTTTGATCACTTCATCCGAAGGCATGTCGCGCAGGGCTGAGTAGTCGATCCGCGCTTCCGCCAGAGCGCGTGAGTAACGCATTTTCTGACCACTTAAGCCGCCAGCGCGCAGGTCTTCGTCGCTTGCATGCGCAATCCTATCTTCCGAGGTCAGATTAAGCCCTTCCATACGCGCCCAAATCGCATTGGCGGAGGCCACCGACACTTGCTGGCCGATAATCGCATTCAGCAACTGCGCAAAACCTTCTTCCTTTAAACGCAGGGGCAACGGGCCAATTTCCTCAATCGCGCGTTTGAAGCGAGAGTCATATTCAGCCAACCATCGCGCACCCTCTAGGACACAAGTGTCGCCTTTGATGATGCGTTCACCCATGCGTCAAACCCCACTCAATTGCGTGTTTGACGGTCGTGACGGTTTTAGCATCCGGCATATCAGGTCGTTCGATCATACCAACGTGCAATCCAAGTTCACGCGCGGCTTCAAGTTTCGAAAAACTCGCAGTTCCACCTGCATTTTTCACAACGAGCCAATCCACTTCGAGCTGTCGAAACAACGCGATTTCATCCGCGGTTGAGAATGGTGGCCGCCCGATCAAGAACTCACCGTTTGGAAATGGAAATAGACCATCGGGCGGGTCAATTTGACGGCAAATCAAACGACAATTCGATAGGTTTTCAAATTTATTCAGTGTCTTACGGCCCGTTGCTAAGAAAACAGTTGAAGAAGGTTTTATATGCACCGCAGCCTCTGTTTCATCGGCGAGCGATGTCCAGAGATCCCGTTCAGTCGCTACCCAAGCAGGCCGAGCAAACAGGCAATAAGGGATATTCAACACAGTACAGATTTTATGAGAACGCTGCGAAATATCGCGCGCAAACGGGTGCGTCGCATCCAGGACAGCTGTAATCTCATGCTCTTTCAAGTATGTCTCAAACCCAGATGCACCACCAAACCCACCAATACGCGTCTGCACCGCTTGATCGCTGGGATTGCGCGTCGCGCCCGCGAGCGACGCGATCAAACTCACACCATTTTGATGTAGCGTAGCAGCAATCTCGCGCCCTTCGCCCGTACCTGAAAGGATTAGAATCGTCATGCGCGCGCCAAGACCTCACCATTGCGATCAATCACCACGACATCTGCGGACACAGTATCGGGAAGCATGTCCGAAATTGTCGAAAGCGCATTCTCCGCAACCCAATTTGCCATAGGTTTTCCAATGGTTTCATAGGCCTGCAGCGCTGTGTTCATATCTGCAATTTCTGACAGACCGAACACTTGCGCCAGCGCGCCCAAGTCGACCTGAGAGCGGCCCGAATGCAAATCCCGCGCGCCCTGGGCAAGTTTGGTCATCTTACCAATTCCGCCGCCAATCGTGATGCGCGGCACGGGGTGTTTGGCAAGATACTTGAGCAAACCACCCACAAAATCTCCCATATCCAGCATAGCGTGATCTGGCAGCTCATAGAGGCCCTGCACCACGCGTTCGCTGGTCGCCCCAGTGCAGCCCGCCACATGCGGCAGATTTTCGGCGCAGGCCACATCAATGCCGCGGTGGATAGACGCGATCCAAGCCGCGCAACTGAAGGGCCGAACAATACCTGTGGTGCCAAGGATCGAAAGACCACCAATGATGCCAAGACGCGGGTTCCATGTTTTCAGCGCCAGCACTGCGCCGTTTGGCACGCTCAATGTGATCTCGATATCAGGCGCTTCGCCAAGGCGCGCGGCGGTATCATTTACCACTGCACGCATCATCTCCCGCGGAACAGGGTTAATTGCAGGCTCGCCCACCGCGATTGGCAAGCCGGGGCGTGTGACATGACCAATACCAGCGCCACCTTTGAAGACGATTCCGCCATCTGAGATTTTCACGGCGGCTTCGATCAAGGCTTGGTGTGTCACATCAGGATCATCGCCCGCATCCTTTATGATCGACGCCTTGGCCCAACCATCACCCACTTCGCTGTGTTCAATCTGAAACACAGGCGTTTCCCCGCGCGGCAAGGTGATCTGCACCTTGCTTGGCACACGACCTTCCCACAAACCGCGAAGCGCGGCCTGAACCGCGCCGGTCGCGCAGGCTCCCGTGGTCCAACCACGGCGCAATTCTATGTCTGGTTTCCGCGTCATTGTCCGCACCTTAGCGACGCAATCACATGCCGCCAATTCCTCATTCGATGTCGCATGCCACCTTTCGTTTAATTTTTGCAAAGGCCATAAGAGGGCATGAGCGATTCACATTCTCCATTGCCCGCATTGCCCGGCACAAATTGGCCCACATTCCAGCCTGGCTGGGTTTGGCTTGCAGGCGCTGGACCCGGCGATCCCGGCCTTTTAACGTTGCATGCGCTCAATGCGCTGCGTCAAGCAGATGTGATCGTCTATGATGCGCTCGTGCAAAAAGCGATTTTGGAGTGGGCCCCGCAGGCCGAGCATATTTATGCAGGCAAACGCGGTGGAAAACCGTCGGCAAAGCAACGCGATATTTCATTGCATCTTGTAGAGCTCGCACGCGCGGGCAAACGGGTATTGCGCTTGAAGGGTGGCGATCCGTTCGTGTTCGGGCGCGGCGGTGAAGAAGGACAAACACTTGTGCAACACGGCGTGCCCATCCGCATTATCCCCGGCATCAGCGCAGGGATCGGCGGACTGGCCTATGCGGGCATTCCAGTGACGCACCGCGACGTGAACCAGTCTGTGACCTTTGTAACCGGACATGATCAGACGGGCGACACGCCCTCATCGTTAAATTGGAAAGCCATAGCAGACGGCGCGCAAGTGTTGGTGATTTATATGGGTATGAAGCATGTGGATCGCATCGCCAACGCGCTGTTGGACGCGGGACGTGATCCGATGGAGCCTGCGGCTGTTGTGACCTCCGCTACCACCGAAGATCAGAATGTGCTGGAGACCACGCTTGGCACGATGGCGGCTGATATTGCTGCAGCGAACCTGAAACCACCGTCGATCTTATGCATCGGTCGCTCCGTTCTCATGCGTCAGGCGCTGGATTGGCAAAGCATCGCGCAAGGGTTCGAGCCACGCAATGATGACCCCTTGGGACGAGGCCGACCCGCAGAAGCATCATGAAACGCGGCACTGGTTTCATCATTGCAGCGCCCTCATCCGGCTCGGGCAAGACCACAATCACTCTTGGAATCCTCCGCGCATTCAAGCGGCTTGGTGTCGACATTCGTGGCGCGAAATCAGGACCTGATTATATAGATCCACGTTTTCACGAAGCCGCCTCTGGCATACCATGTTTCAATTTAGACGCTTGGGCCATGTCGCCTGAACGCATAACGTCCCTTGCTGCCGGAGAAACCCCGCTGGTGATCGAGGGCGCTATGGGTCTGTTTGATGGTGCGCCCCCAGATGGGCGTGGCTCCGTCGCGGATCTTGCGCGACAATTGTGTTTGCCAGTTGTTTTGGTCGTCGATGCGTCGCGCATAGCGCAATCCATTGCACCTATGGTGATCGGATTTGCGCAGTTTGATTCTGACGTGCATGTAGTAGGGGTGATCCTGAACAAGGTCGGCAGCGCCCGCCATGAAACGATTTTGCGACGTGCCTTGATGCCAAGTGGTTTACCTGTTCTTGGTGCGATCCCGCGCAGTGAAGGAGTTGTGCAGCCCTCACGACACCTCGGTTTGGTGCAAGCGCAGGAACGCGAAGATTTAGACGTTTTCATCGAAAGCGCGGCTGATCTGGTTGCAAACAACATCGATTTGGATCTGCTGTCGGGGTTAAGCCAACCTCTGCCCACCACAGAAATCGCCAGAAAACTCGCTCCGCCCGCACAACGTATTGCGATTGCGCGCGACAATGCATTTGCTTTTGCGTACCCACATTTATTGCAAGACTGGCAGAGCCAAGGGGCTGAGATCAGCGTCTTCTCACCACTAAATGATGATCCAGTGCCAGAGTGCGATTTCATCTTTCTCCCCGGCGGGTATCCTGAACTTCACGCGGGATATTTGGCTCAAACAAGAAGTTTCATACCGTCCTTGCGTGAAGCAGCGGCGCATACGCAAATCTACGGTGAATGTGGTGGCTACATGTTGCTTGGCGATGGCTTGATAGACGCGGGCGGTACCCAGCACCAAATGGCGGGGTTACTACGGCTAGAGACGTCTTTCGAGCAGCGAAAACTTCACCTTGGGTATCGTCAATTGCAAGCCACCACAGGTCTGTTCGCAGGCACGTGGTGCGCGCATGAATTCCATTATGCGAGCACGTTAAACGCAGCTGGCACACCGCTCTTTCAGGCACAGGACGCGCAAAACACTGCCCTGCCCGCGATGGGTTTAACGTCAGGAAATGTTGCTGGATCTTTCGCCCATATCATCGATGTTACATGAGCGCGCTTGCGGGCCGCGCGTCGCAGGTTTAAGGCAGAAATCATGACACAAGCCGTTTCCTCCCCCCGCCGCACAGTTTTGGTCCTGATTTTGGCACAAGCCGTGCTTGGCTCTCAGATGCCGATGCTCTTCACTATCGCTGGGCTCGCGGGGCAATCGCTTGCCTCTAATATCTGTTTTGCGACAATGCCGATCTCGATGGTTGTGATCGGGTCAATGTGCGCAGCTACGCCAATTTCGAGCGTAATGCAGCGCTATGGACGCCGCGCCGGTTTTTGGATTGGCACCGCAGGTGGCGCGCTTGGCGGCTTGATCGGTGCGATTGCGCTTTATTATTCTAGCTTCCCGCTCTTCTTATTCGGTAGTTTCTGCACTGGCCTCTACATGAGCGCGCAAGGTTTTTATCGCTTCGCCGCCGCAGATACCGCAGACGAAGCGTTTCGACCAAAAGCGATTTCTTATGTCATGGCGGGTGGCCTCGCAGCTGCCATTATCGGCCCCCAAATGGTCAAAGCCACCAACGGAATGGTCCCATCCGGCGATGCGACTGTGTCCGCCTTCATGGGGGCTTATATCTTTGTGTTTTTGCTTAACGCAGTCGGCTCACTGATCTTTTTGTTTATCAACATCCCTGCCCCTGCGGCCCCTGCGGCGGATGCGCCTGAAGCACGCTCACGCTTGGAATTGCTGAAAACGCCGCGCATCGCTGTCGCAATGATCTGCGGAATGGTGTCCTATGCGTTGATGAACCTTGTGATGACGTCCACGCCCCTTGCCGTGGTGGGCTGTGGCTATACGACAAACAACGCCGCGGACGTTGTCACGGGACACGTGCTGGCCATGTTCATTCCGTCGTTCTTTACGGGCCATCTGATTGCGCGCTTTGGCGTTGAGAAGATCGTCGGTGCAGGACTTGTGATCCTTGCAACCGCGGGTGTTGTCGCACTGAATGATGTGGAGTTGGAGAACTTCTTCATCGCACTCGTTTTACTCGGCATTGGCTGGAACTTCGGCTTTATCGGGGCGACTGCGATGCTGACTTCAGCGCATGGCCCGCAAGATCGTGGCCGCGTGCAGGGTATGAACGATTTGTTCGTGTTTGGTGGCGTGACCATGGCTTCGCTCGCATCTGGTGGCTTGATGAACTGCTCTGGCGGTGATCCTGCGCAAGGCTGGACGGCCGTAAACCTTGCGATGATCCCCTTCCTAGCACTCGCTGGCACCGCGCTGATCTGGCTGATGATGCGCTCGAAAGAACCGCTACCAGCGACCTAATAGCGCTGCTTTGGACAGCTGGATTGAGGACGTGAACGCGCCAACGTCAAGCCGGCCTTCGCCAACAGCGCGCGGATCGGCGACAGCTTGTTCCAACAACGCCTCTGTTTGCCACAGTGCAATGCAGCCATGCTTTGCCAGACTGCCACGGGCCTTGCGCGCTTGCGTGAGCCTGCTCAAACCACCTTTGGCCAAGTTAACAATCGCCTCTGACCGCCCATCAAGCAAAGGTACGCGCTTAGCGTCTTCGAGCGCGGGTATTGCTTGGAAAAAACTCGCAAGGCCAGAAGCATAGCCCGCATCCTTCGCAACTTTGTTATCGGCCCGTCCAAGCGCGTCGCACGCGGCGAACAAAACGCCCCCCGCCGTGTCCTCTAGATAAGCGGTGAAGGCTGTTGCGTCCTCAAATGGGTCCTTATAAATGTCCCAGCGGCGCGCGGCGATCAGGCGGTCCAGCGCTTCGGCCCCCGATTTGCTCAACACACGCGCCAGCGGCGTTGCGACCTCATGGCGACGCACCTCGCCACCTGCGATGATCTCTTCCATCACATCACGCCACCATTGTAGTCGCATTTCTGCAATCATCGGCTCTGCCGTCACCCAAGGCGCGCGTGTGATTTCGACGTTTGCCGCATAGATTGGGAACAAGATAGCACGCGCCTGCGCCGGAGCGGCCATGGCCGCGCGAAACCGTGCGCCATCCCCGCGTTCAACAATCGCAGCACTAGCGTGCCATTCAGGGGTCTCGCTCACTTCAATAGTCCTCGGATCAGCGTTTCAGTTGAAGCTGCGTTTACTATGCTCAGGTGGCTCTCGCCATCCGAAATATGATAGCTGCCTTTGTCAGAGGCCCCGCTCATCACCTCCTCATACTTTTCCGCATGAAACGCTTCATCCTGCGCACCAGCGATCAGCGTGAAATTGGGCAAAGCGGCGATATCCTTCAGGTAGTCCATCCGCGGCGCATAGCCTGTGTTCAAACGATAGGTGTAGGAAAGCGTGGCAAGATGGCCATATTTTCCCTCTCGCGCGGCTTTAGGCATGTTGAATTGGATGATTTCTAGGTGGTTCAAGGCGGTGATCTTGAAGGTGTTAAGCATCGACAACCCGATGATACGGCGCGTCATCGCATGTGCCCATCCGCCAGAATTCTCACGCGTTGTCGGGGCGTTGTATTTGAGAAATGGCGCGAGCAAGATCGCTTCATCCATCAACACGCTGTGCTCACCGCCTGCAAAGCGCACAACAAGACCACCGCCAGAGGAATGCCCAGCAACAATGACTTTTTGATCCTCGCGCGCTTGCGCTTTGATAAGAGCAGCGAGATCATCCTCCATTTGATTGATGTAATCCATGTCACCCCGACGTTCAGGACTCGCCCCATGACCACGTAGATCAGGGACAACAACATAAGCGTCATTCGCTAATGCATTGGCAAGACGGTTAAATTGCAAGCCACTCCAGCCGGATCCATGGATCAAGATCAGCAATGGTTTGTCAGCGCCCTGAACCCCATAACTGCGGATTGGCATGTCCCAACCATTGCCCATCGTGACGCCTTTTTGTGGGGGCACATCGCTGATGCCAAGGGCGACGGTGCTCTCGAAATCAAGACTTTCGGCATCCTCCGCATCGCTAAAATTTTTCGGGCGATCAGATAGGATCAGACCAAGAGCAACCAGTGCGGTAATCACAAGGCTTACCGCTGTAAATTTCAACACTGTCAGAAACATATCAGTCGCCTTTCACGTAAAATATATCATGAACAGAGCACTCAAGCGCATCTGCAATCTGCAACGCCAACAAGGTTGAGGGCGTGAACACACGATTTTCAATCGTGTTGATGGACTTGCGCGACACGCCGACGGCCTCTGCTAAGGAGGCTTGGGTAAAGCCCTTGTCGGTACGGTGTGCTTTGAGGGTGTTGTGAAGCTTTGCCATGTCTTAGCTCCGCAACGTGATAAAGCAAAAGGCCAGCAATGGCGCGGCCCCGCTAGCGGTACCCATTGACGCAAAGGCCGTCGGCGAGGACACCCAGCCAAGCGCCATCAACACAGCAAAGATTGGGTAGAGCAGGATTGCGAACCAATAGGCAAACCCTACCGCCTTGCGCCATTCGATTCTGTAAAACTCATCAAAAGCGGCGTCGGCTTTGGAATCGCCTGCTGACAACGCCGAAACCCAAATGATCGCTGCAGCAGCGACGCCAGAAACAGCGGGCAACCACGGAGCAAATGGATCGGGCGAGTTGCTCGCAAGCGCCGCAAGACTGTAGCCCGCACAGACCAAGCCTGCCACAGCAAAACCAAACAACCTAATCTTCGAAAGTGTTTCAACATTCATGTCTTTTCTCCCTCATGTAACCTATAAGTGACATGAGTAGCTAAGGTGACATGTAACGTCAAGGTTACTTATTGAGATTATCGCCCGTATCGCGGATCAACTTCCATTGGATCGCATCCAAGAGCGCCTCAAAACTCGCGTCCACAATATTGGGTGAGGCCCCTACTGTGCTCCAACGATTGCCTTTAGAGTCAGCGCTGTCGATGATCACGCGCGTAACCGCTTCGGTCCCACCTTGGGTGATCCGCACCTTAAAATCCACAAGACGCATATCATCGATCATGTCCTGATATTGCCCCAGATCTTTCGCCAAAGCCTTGGACAAGGCATTCACAGGACCCCGGTCAGAGCCTGTTTCATCCATCGATTCGCTCACAGAGAGCTTCTTTTCGCCATCGACTTTCAGCACAACGACCGCTTCGGAGAGCGAAATCATTTTGTCATATTTGTTCTTGCGACGCTCCACGGTGACTTTGTAACGCTTCACTTCGAAGAACGCGGGGCATTGCCCGAGGGCACGGCGTGCGAGCAACTCAAAGCTCGCCTGCGCCGTATCATAGGAATAACCGCTGGATTCGCGCTCTTTGATCTCATCAAGCAGAAATCCAAGCGCAGGATCGCCTTTGGCAACGCTTAACCCAGCGTCCGAGAGACGTTTGCGCAGGTTCGATTGGCCCGCTTGGTTTGACATTGGAATGATGCGAGCGTTGCCAACGATTGTTGGCTCGATGTGCTCATAAGTACTTGGATTTTTCAGGATCGCGCTGGCGTGCAGACCCGCTTTGTGCGCAAAAGCTGACGCACCGACAAAAGGCGCTTGGCGCAAAGGAACGCGGTTCAGGATATCATCCAAGGTGCGCGAAATCTGTGTAAGGGTTTGCAGGCTCTCATTCGAAACACCCGTCTCAAAAACGCTCGCATATGGCTCTTTCAACAGCAGAGTCGGAATAAGCGTGGTCAGATTGGCATTTCCACAACGCTCGCCGAGCCCATTGAGCGTGCCTTGCACCTGCCGCGCGCCTGCATCAATCGCAGCGAGCGAACAGGCCACCGCATTGGCCGTGTCGTCGTGTGTGTGAATGCCAAGTCGGTCGCCACTAATACCAGAGGCAATTACCGCTTTGGTAATGTCAGCCACTTCTTGTGGCAAGGTACCGCCATTCGTATCGCATAAAACGATCCAGCGCGCACCCGCTTCATGGGCCGCATGCAAGCATTCAAGCGCATAGGCGGGATCGGATTTGTATCCGTCAAAGAAATGCTCGGCATCGAACAGCGCTTCGCGACCTTGCCCGACAAGATGGGAGAAAGAGGCGGCGATATTGGCCGTGTTCTCGGCCTTGGTGATGCCAAGCGCGTCAGAGACGTGGAAGGCGGAAGCCTTGCCCACCAAACAAACCGCGCCCGTGTTTGCTTGCATGACTTGCGCAAGAACCTCGTCGTTCTCAGCGGACCTTCCGGCCCTTTTCGTCATCCCAAAGGCGGTCATCTGCGCACGGGTTTTCGGAGCCTTTTCGAAAAATTCACTGTCGGTCGGGTTCGCGCCCGGCCAGCCGCCCTCGATGTAATCAAGTCCTAACCCATCAAGCATTTCTGCGATCTGCATTTTTTCCGTAGTGGAGAATTGCACGCCTTGGGTTTGCTGGCCATCACGCAGAGTTGTGTCATAAAGATAAAGGCGTTCACGGCTCATTTATGCGCCCTTTCGTGAAATGGCGTATAGTTTTTCAGCATCAAAGCCCTGCGTTGGTTTTAGATCCACCGTGTCTTTGCCCATCTGCACATCCAGTCCCGCACCTCGCGCAGCGCTTTTCAAGCGATCCACATCCGTATAGTCACCGCTGAGCTTTGCCGCATTTCGCGCGGCGCGCAGCCAACTTTCGACCTCCATAATCTGGGTATGGTCGTGCCCGCCCCCCCAGCTTGTCGCGACCCAATCGCCAAGCGCATCCGTCAGCAACCCAAGCAGATCCGCGGAGGCCTTAAGTCCCGCAAAATCGCGCGCGCGAGACAAGGCGTGTAGGCGCTGAATCGCTTTATGCGTGTTCAAATCATCGGCGAGCGCGGCGACGACTTCTGGATCAGGCGTATCTGCCGCTACAATACCGTCAATCTGGGAATGCCAATGACGCAACGTTCGCTCCGCTTCGGCGCGTTTCTGTTCAGTCCAATCCATCGGCTTACGGTAGTGGGTTCCAAGCATGACGAGCCTGATCACCTCGCCCGGCACGCCTTGATCCAGCAAATCGCGCACTGTGAAGAAGTTGCCTAATGACTTGGACATCTTTTTGCCCTCAACCTGCAACATCTCGTTATGCATCCAGATATTTGCGAAACCATGGCCTACGCATTTGCTTTGCGCGATTTCATTCTCATGATGTGGAAAGGTCAGATCATTGCCACCACCATGGATGTCGAAACTTTCGCCCAAAAGTTCATTCGCCATAGCAGAGCATTCTATGTGCCAGCCCGGACGTCCCTTGCCCCATGGGCTGTCCCAACCGGGTGTGTTCTCGTCCGAAGGCTTCCAAAGCACGAAGTCCATCGGATTGCGCTTATAAGGCGCGACTTCAACGCGTGAGCCTGCGATCATGTCTTCAATGCTGCGACCTGAAAACTTGCCATAATCCGCGTAGCTCTCAACCGCGAAGAGCACATGGCCTTCCGCCTCATAAGCAAAGCCTTTTTCGATTAGATCCGCCGACATTGCGACCATCTGCTCGATATATTCAGTTGCGCGCGGCATGTGATTAGGATGCATCGCACCAACCGCGTCCATATCATCCAAGTATAGCTTGATTGTGCCATCGGTAATCTCGCGAATGCTTTTTCCCGTTTCAGCCGCACGCGCGTTGATCTTGTCATCCACATCCGTAAAGTTTCGCACGTAGGTGACATGATCTTCGCCATAAACGTGGCGCAGTAAACGAAAGAGCGTATCAAAAATGATCACAGGCCGCGCATTACCAAGGTGGGCGCGATCATACACCGTTGGACCACAGACATACATCGACACGTCATCAGATTTAATCGGTTCCAAAACCTCTTTCTGGCGGGTTTGGGTGTTGTGCAAAGTGATCTGTATCATATCGGACGTCCTTAAGTGCGCGCGCAAATGCTTTGGCGGACTTAGCAACTCAGATCAGTGAAAGAAATGTGAAACCGGCCCGCCTAACGAAGTTAGTGGGGAATACAGCAGATAAATGTGATGACCTGTGTCTGTTTCATGACCCTTCATTAGCGGGAGAAATCAGTTCCGTCCAGAGTGTTGACGAATCCTACGCGCCTTGGCCAAGTGAACTTTCGCATCACAGGAAGTCGCTATGCCCGCTTTATCCCCCACATTGACCGAAATTACTGGCGGTGGTTCTGACGGCTGGGAAGTCTTCATGCGCGCACGCGAAATGATCGCGGCGGGCACGCCTGTGACGGAATTGACGATTGGCGAGCATGATATTCGCACCGATCCGATCATTTTAGACGCAATGCACGTCTCTGCGTGCGGCGGGCATACGGGCTATGCGATGGTTCCTGGAATCGCAGCGCTGCGCCGCGAGGTGGCGCAGCGCGTGCAAGAGCGTACAGGTGTTCCAACGGGTCCAGAAAACGTGATGATCACACCGGGCGGGCAATCGGCCCTCTTCGCATCGCATCTTGCCACCTGCCCCAAAGGCAAAAAAGCTCTGTTCATTGATCCTTATTACGCCACCTACCCCGGTACTTTGCGTGCGGTTGGCGCAATTGCGACACCGATCGAAGCCGATGCAAAAGGCGGCTTTCAACCCCGCGCCGCCGATATTGAGGTACAGGCCGAGGGCGCTACAAGTCTGCTGATCAACTCCCCCAACAACCCGACGGGCGTCGTCTATACCCGCAACACGCTCGACGGCATTGCAGAGGTATGCAAACGTCGTGATCTTTGGCTGATCTCTGATGAGGTTTATGACACGCAAATTTGGGAGGGCGTGCATATCTCACCGCGCGCCTTGCCGGATATGGCGGAGCGCACGCTTGTTATCGGCTCCATGTCGAAAAGCCATGCGATGACGGGCAGCCGTGTTGGTTGGATCGTAGGGCCGCGCACAGCGATTGAACATCTGATTAACCTAGCGACCCACACGACCTACGGTGTTGCAGGCTTTGTGCAGGACGCCGCCCTTTTCGCGTTGGAGCAAGGGCCAGCCCTAGAGGCAGAGATCGCAGCGCCGTTTAAGCGCCGCCGTGCGTTGACAGTTAATATCCTTGCTGAGCAGAACGTGGTTAAAATGATCTCTGCAGACGGCGCGATGTATGTAATGCTTGATATTCGCGCGACGGGTCTTTCGGGAGAAGCGTTTGCCAACCGTTTGCTCGATGAACACCATATCGCTGTGATGCCCGGTGAAAGTTTTGGGCGTGCTGCGGCCGGGCACTTGCGCGTGGCGATGACGATTGAGGACACGGCCTACGCCGCCGCCTTGCGCGCGCTGTGCGCCTTTGCGGCAGCGCTTTGTGAATAGAACAAACTGCGTTAAACTTTTTTCATAAGAAAAAAGCGAGTTTTAGCATGACACGTATTTTGATGATCCTCGCGCTGGTTTTCAGCGCCGTCAGCGCATTCGCGCAATCCTACCCTGAGTATAATTCAACCACCGTGAACGACTACGCGGAACTTTTAGATGACGCATCAGAGGCGCGCGTCGTTGCGCAATTGGAAGCATTAAAGAAAGACACGGGCATTGAAATGACCGTTCTCACCCTGTCGCGCCAAGATATGTTCGCCCCCGACATCACTCTTGAGAAATTCGCGACGGACCTTTTCAACGAGTGAGGCATTGGCGACAAGACCAGCAATGACGGTGTTCTGGTTCTTATTATGAAAACCGACCGCGCCATGCGGATTGAACTTGGTGGCAGCTACGGACGGGATTGGGATCGTGCGGCGGCGCGCGTGATTGATCGCTCTTTCCTGCCTGCGTTCAAGGAAGATCGCTATCAAGACGGGATCAAGGCTGGGGTCACGGACACAATCAATACAATCGTCACGCCGTTTCTTGCGGGGGAAGAGCCGCCAACTGGCGCGCCGAATAACTGGGTTTGGGCGATTGTCATGGCTGTCGTTGGTGGGTTTGGTGCACTTATCTTTAAAGATAAGTTCGTAAAGCTGAAGAAATGTCCTGAGTGCGGCACACGCCATCTGGATCGTACGCGGCACGTGAAGAACAAAGCAACCAAGATGAACACAGGGGACGGCGATGTGATCACCACCTGTTCGAATTGTTCCTACCGAAATGTGGTGCCGTATACGATCAGCCGGATTAGTTCGTCCTCGTCCAAATCCAGCTTTGGCGGTGGGTCATCCCGTGGCGGTGGCGCAAGCGGGAAATGGTGAAAAGGTCTGAAAGCGACCACTCGTCGTTTTCAGCTTAGAACCGTCAATAAATAAAGTTTCCACTCTTAGCAGCAGCGTCGGGAGGACGGCTTTTGAGAGATCGGATTTGGAAGCTCACGCTGACACGCGTGACGATTGGGGCGCGACGGGGACGTGCTGCGCGGGGCCGTCCGTAAAGGGTTTTCGCCCTGCCCTAGATCCAATCGAAAGCTAATCAAAATGAATGACCAAACTCCGTCCCGTCGTGCTGGTGGCCGCAACGCACGGCGCGAAGCTCGCTCTGCCAAACTCGCCGATCACCTGCGCCCCATCCGGCCCGGAATGGAGGGCGGTCGGTACAAACCGCTGAGCGATGCCGATGTCGAGAAAATCCATCAAGCCGCGCTGACGGCGTTGGAAACCATTGGACTTGCAGATGCTCCAGAGTCCGGCGTGCAAATCCTGACGGACGCAGGCGCGATTTTGGGCGACGACGGACGCATTCGCTTTCCTCGCGCTTTGGTCGATGATGCATTAGCAAAAGCCAACCGCGATGTTGTGTTGTTCAGTCGAGATGGAAAGACGGATCTCGATCTCTCCGGCCAGCGCGTACACTATGGAACTGCAGGTGCGGCGGTGCATATGGTTGATGTTGAGGGCAATGAATACCGCGAAAGCACTGTGCAGGACCTGCATGATGCGGCGCGCATTTGTGATGTACTCGACAATATCAGCTTTGTGCAGCGCCCAATGGTGTGTCGTGATATAACCGACAACTTGGAAATGGATCTCAACACGATCTACGTCTGCACGAGTGGCACTAACAAGCATATCGGCACATCCTTCACAGAGCCCGGATACGTCAAACACGCACTTGAGATGCTGCACACGATTGCGGGTGGAGAAGACAAGTGGCGCGAACGGCCTTTTATGTCAAACACCAACTGCTTCGTTGTTCCGCCGATGAAATTCGCAACAGAAGCGTGCGAAGTGATGGAAGCCTGCATCGCGGGCGGCATGCCTGTTTTATTGCTCTCTGCGGGCATGGCCGGGGCAACCGCACCCTCCACAATCGCGGGCGCAATAACGCAAGCCACTGCGGAATGCCTCGCGGGGCTGGTCTATGTGAACGCCATTGCACCGGGTCATCCAGCGATTTTTGGAACTTGGCCGTTTGGGTTGGATCTGCGCACAGGGGCCATGTCAGTAGGATCGGGCGAGCAAGCTTTGCTATCGTCAGGTTGCGCGCAGATGCACGCATTCTACGGACTACCGGGTGGTGCTGCGGGCGGAGCGTCGGATTCCAAAATGCCTGACATGCAAGCTGGTTGGGAGCAAATGTGTTCTAACGTGATGGCCGGTCTGTCAGGATTGAACATGGTGTATGAAGCGGCTGGGATGCATTCATCCTTGCTTGGATTTTGTCATGAGAGCTTGATCCTATCTAATGATCTCATCGGTCAAGCCATGCGCTGTGTACGCGGGATTGAAGTAAACGATGAGACCCTCGCGCTGGATCAGATTGCGTCGGTCTGCATGGGCGGACCGGGGCACTATCTAGGGACTGAGCAAACTTTGGGCCGCATGGAAATCGATCATGTTTATCCAGCATTCGGTGATCGCACCTCCCCTAAGGAATGGTCGGAGCTCGGCAAACCTGTATTGGTAGAGAAAGCCAAAGCGCGCAAAGAGGAAATATTGGAAACTCGATCCACCGCGAGATTCGATGTGGCTTTGGACCGTGAGCTTCGCAGCCGTTTCAAAATACATTTGCCGTCCTAAAAAGTGAGTTTATTGGCAAGATGAAGCCAGGCGTCGCGCGCATTTAAGGGTGCGGCGCTATTTCACTGGCCTTTTGAGTGCTCTGCCTATAACGGGGGCGCAACTCAGTTAAAGGCAGACCCAAATGGACCTTCGCAACATTGCGATTATCGCACACGTTGACCACGGCAAGACGACGCTGGTGGACGAACTTCTTAAGCAATCCGGCGCGTTTCGCGAAAACCAAGCTGTGGCCGAGCGCGCTATGGACAATGACGCAATCGAGCGCGAGCGCGGCATCACCATTTTTGCCAAACCTACGTCTGTGGAATGGAAAGGGACACGCATTAACATCGTGGATACGCCCGGCCACGCGGATTTTGGCGGTGAAGTTGAGCGTATTCTGTCGATGGTTGACGGTGTTGTTTTGCTGGTGGACGCGGCTGAAGGCCCTATGCCTCAGACGAAGTTTGTGACCTCAAAAGCGCTGGCACTTGGTTTGCGCCCGATCGTGTGCCTGAACAAAGTCGACAAACAGGATGCAGAGCCGGACCGCGCATTAGATGAGTGTTTCGATCTGTTCGCGTCTTTAGATGCAAACGATGATCAGCTTGATTTCCCGCATATGTATGCCTCTGGCCGTAATGGTTGGGCCGACAATGAGTTGGACGGTCCCCGCAAGGATTTGTCCGCTTTGTTCGATTTGATCGTGAACCATGTGCCAAAGCCACGTCAGATCGCGCGGCAGGGTGAAGATTTCTCCATGTTGGCGACAACACTTGGTTCTGACGCTTTTGTTGGCCGTCTACTGACAGGACGAGTTGAGAGCGGCAAATTGAAAGTTGGCGCGACAGTTCAAGCGCTAAGCCGCATTGGTCAAAAAATCGAACAGTTCCGCGTCACTCGGATCCAAGCCTTCCGTGGCCTCGCAGAGCAAGATATCGACGAAGCAATGGCTGGCGATATCGTTTCTATCGCAGGCATGTCCAAAGCGACAGTTGCAGACACAATTTGTGCCTTGGCTGTGGATACCGCCCTGCCCGCACAGCCCATCGATCCACCCACAATTACTGTGACCTTCGGCATCAACGACAGCCCGCTTGCGGGTCGCGATGGTAAGAAAGTCCAATCGCGCGTTATTCGTGATCGTTTGATGAAAGAAGCGGAATCCAACGTAGCGATCAAAATCGGTGAAACACCCGGTGGCGAAGCGTTCGAGGTGTCCGGTCGTGGCGAACTCCAGATGGGCGTTTTGATCGAAAACATGCGCCGCGAAGGGTTCGAATTATCGATCTCGCGTCCGCAAGTGATCATGAAAGAAGGCGAAAACGGCGAGCGCGTTGAGCCTATCGAAGAAGCCACAATTGACGTGGATGACGAGTACTCAGGCGCAGTCATCGAGAAACTGACGGGTTCGCGCAAAGGCGAGCTGGTCGAAATGCGTCCCGCTGGTGCTGGCAAAACCCGCATCATCGCGCATGTTCCTTCGCGCGGCTTGATCGGCTATCATGGAGAATTCCTGACAGACACCCGCGGTACAGGCGTTTTGAACCGTGTTTTCCATGGTTGGGCACCTCATAAAGGGTCGATCCCTGGCCGTCGTGCAGGTGTTCTAATCTCAATGGAAAAAGGACAATCTGTTGCCTTTGCTCTTTGGAATCTGGAAGATCGCGGCAAGATGTTCATTGGTGCTCAGGCAGACGTCTACACGGGCATGATCATCGGCGAGCACAGCCGCGAGAACGATCTTGAGGTGAACCCGCTGAAAGGTAAGAAACTGACAAACGTGCGGGCCTCTGGTACGGATGAGGCGGTGCGTTTGACGACACCGATCACGCTTAGCCTTGAAGAGGCGATTGCGTATATCAATGACGATGAGTTGGTAGAGGTCACGCCAAACGCGGTGCGTCTACGCAAGCGTTACCTTGATCCGCATGAACGCAAGCGCCAGTCGCGTAGCGCCTAGGTCTATAAAATACTGATCTAGAACAAAATAAGCGTGATGGGTAAAACCATTGCGCTTTTTTATTGGTGAGAAAATGCGCATCTCTTATCACGACTGCGCAATCTCAATTTCACTCAGTGATGTCCCTTAACCTGAACCATAACGTTGTGGGACGCTTTCTTAAGTGTCGCTACCTGGCGGTAAACAGCTGGGTAAGAAACCAGCTCGATGCGACCATAGAGGTGCTCGTACTGCTTCTTGCTCTTTTTTACGTGCACTTTTTCTGCGGAGTACTTCGCAGGTACAAGCTGCTTGTCATAGCAAGCAACTGTATTTCCTTCCCAGGCCATTGCTGATGCTGCGAATGCGATTGCTGCTACAACAGCGGAAATTAGGCTCAGGACCCATTAAATTTCCTGATGCCACTTTGGCTGTATGTTTCAGCTCCCTAAATACTGGGGGGATAATATGAACAACTTTTATTGGCTGAACGAAGACCAGATGGAGCGGCTCCAGCCGTATTTTCCAAAGAGCCAAGGTAGAGCACGCGTAGATGATCGGTGCGTTTTGAGGGGCATTATTTTCATTAATCGCAATGGGTTACGTTGGAGTGACGCGCCGCCCGAGTATGGGGCACCAAAAACATTGTACAATCGCTGGAAACGCTGGAGTGATATGGGCGTGTTCGCTCGGGTCATGGAAGGGCTCGCAGCCCAAGCTCCTGACAACAAGACGATTTCGATCGACGCGACCTATCTCAAAGCGCACCGCACGGCCTCCAGCCTAGGGTTGAAAAAGGGGATAACACCTTGCATCCCAGGACGGACATCTCGAAGCAAGGCCATCAAGTACGACAAACGGCGATACAAGAAACGCAATCGGATTGAGAACATATTTGGCCGTTTGCAAGATTGGCGACGTATCGCCACCCGTTACGACAGGTGTCCAAAAGTGTTCTGTTCAGCAATCACTCTCGCAGCTACCGTCATATTATCGTTATGAGTCCCGTGCCCAAGGGACTCGTAAAGATATTCACATCAACGACTGTCACATTGAAGGGCGTTCACATCATGCACAGTCTCAAAAACACGAAATACTGGCAAAGAGCTGCCGGTGCTTTTACTAGCAAAGCACATTCTAGCCAAAAGTTAAGCTTCCTCGACGATGACCAGATCGCGCTCGGATGCGCCGCGCGCAAAATTCAGCGCCGCTTGATACGCATCGGAGTGATAACAATCATGCGCCGCCTGTAGGGACGGGAAGCGCGCAACCACATTGCGGGCGCGATCACGCCCCTCCAGTTGCTCATACTTGCCAGCGCGCGCGAGGAACACGCCGCCATGGTCCGCAATCGCCCCCGTCGCGCGGCTTGCGTATTCGCTATAGGCCGCATCATCAGTGACATGAACATTCGCTATCCAAAGTGCAGTTGGCATCACTCAGCCCTCCAAGATTTGTTTTGCAGCCGCAATCGCCGCATCCGCATTGCTGGCATCTTTGCCACCGCCCTGCGCCATATCAGCACGACCACCGCCGCCTTTGCCGCCTAGTTCAACAACGGCCGCTTTGACCAAATCCACAGCAGAGACTGTCGCAACAGTATCATCTGTCACACCAGCCGCAACAGCCGCCTTGCCACCTGCGTCCGCAATCAAAAGAACTGCGCCTGAACCGATAGCCGCTTTGTGCTCATCTATAAGGGCGGGCAAATCTTTGCCGGAGACACCGGTTAAGACCTGCGCTACGAAATTGATGCCGTTTACAACTTCCGCCTCTGCGCCGCCGCCCTGCCCTGCGCCACCCGACATTGCCAATTCGCGGCGCAATTGCGCGACCTCATTGGAGAGTGCTTTGCGTTCCTCAAGCAAGGCTTTCACACGCGCGGGCACATCCGCAGCTTGAGCTTTAAGATCGCTCGCAACTTTTGCCAGACGCAGATCCTGCGCGCGCATGTGATCGAGCGCAGCTTCACCTGTCAGCGCTTCAATCCGGCGCACACCTGCGCTAGACGCACTATCGCCCAACAACACGAAGGCTCCGATGTCGCCGGTTTGACGCACATGCGTGCCGCCACACAGCTCAAGCGAATAAGTTTGCCCATTGCTGCCTTTGCCAGACCCTGCTTGCGTGCCCATTGACACCACACGCACTTCATCGCCGTATTTTTCACCGAATAGCGCCTGCGCCCCAAGCGCGCGGGCATCGTCTGGTGTCATAATGCGTGTCTCAACAGGAGCATTCTGGCGAATATAGGTGTTCACATCTTTCTCGACCTTGATCAAATCCTCGCTCGAAAGTGCTGCACTGTGAGAGAAATCAAAGCGCAGGCGATCCTCAGCGTTCAAAGAGCCGCGCTGCGCCACATGGTCCCCGAGGGCTGCACGCAAGGCTTCGTGCAGTAAATGCGTCGCGGAATGGTTCGCCCGAATAGCCGTTCTGCGCCCATGATCAACCTCAAGGATCGCCGCACTGCCTTTGATAATTTCACCATCCTGCACAGTCGCCGTATGTATAATGACGCCCTGGCTCTTCTTAGTGTCGCTCACCACCGCAGTACCGGTTTCGGTTTTGATGATCCCTTTGTCCCCAACCTGACCGCCGCTTTCTGCATAGAACGGGGATTGGTTCAGGATGATCTGAACCTCCTGCCCCGCTTTGGCAGCGTCAGCCTCGGCACCGTCCATGACAAGCGTCGCAATCTGACCCTCAGCCGTTTCTGTGTCGTAGCCCAAGAAATCCGTCGCACCATGAGCGTCCACTATATCAAACCAAATCGCGCTATCCGCGGCTTCGCCCGTGCCGGACCACGCAGCACGCGCCTTAGCTTTCTGGGCTTCCATGGCTTGATTGAAACCGTCTACATCGGCCTCACGACCCTTTTCACGCAACGCGTCTTGCGTCAGATCGAGCGGGAAACCGAATGTGTCATAGAGCTTGAACGCTGCATCCCCTGAGAAGACCTGCCCCTCGGGGAGACCAACCAATTCATCGTCGAGCAACTTCAATCCGCGCTCCAGCGTCTTCTTGAAGCGAGTTTCCTCAAGGCGCAGCGTCTCTTCGATCAGCGCCTGCGCTTGCCCAAGCTCTGGGAAGGCCGCGCCCATCTGGCGCACCAAAGCAGGCACCAAACGGTGCATCAAAGGATCTTTTGCACCCAACAAATGTGCATGACGCATGGCACGGCGCATGATGCGACGCAGAACGTAACCCCGCCCGTCGTTGGATGGCATGACACCATCCGCGATCAAAAAGGAGGTGGAGCGCAAATGATCCGCAATCACGCGGTGATGCGTTTTTGTTGGACCATCAGGATCAACACTAGTCGCATCTGCACTCGCTTCGATCAGCGAGCGCATCAAATCCGTATCGTAATTGTCATGCTTACCTTGCAGCAGCGCGCCAATCCGTTCCAGCCCCATGCCCGTGTCGATGCTTTGCATCTCCAAAGGTTTCATGGTTCCATCTTCAAATTGCTCGTTCTGCATGAAGACGATATTCCAAATTTCGATGAAACGATCACCATCCTCCTCGGGGCTACCGGGCGGTCCGCCCCAAATGTGATCGCCGTGATCAAAAAAGATCTCCGTACACGGACCACACGGACCCGTCGGACCCATGCGCCAGAAATTGTCATCCGTCGCAATCCGAATGATGCGATCATCACTCAGGCCCGCAACTTTTTTCCAAATGTCCGCCGCTTCATCGTCGGTGTGATAAACCGTAACGAGCAATCGCTCTTTTGGGATATTGAACTCAACCGTCAGTAACTCCCAAGCGTATGCAATCGCTTCCGCCTTAAAGTAGTTACCAAAGCTGAAATTGCCGAGCATCTCGAAAAACGTGTGATGCCGCGCCGTGTAGCCGACATTATCAAGATCGTTGTGTTTGCCACCCGCACGCACACATTTTTGCGAGGTCGTCGCACGCGCGTAATCGCGAGACTCTAAGCCCGTAAATAGGTTCTTGAATTGCACCATACCTGAATTTGCGAACAACAAAGTCGGATCGTTACGCGGAACAAGTGGGCTGGAGGGCACAATCGCGTGCCCCTGTTTTTCAAAGTAATTCAGGAAAGTTGATCGAATATCGTTAAGACTTGCCATGGGACATGCGCCTTTTGGGCCGGATTTGCGTTTGGTTTGAAATACCCCCCTGCTGGGCCACTGTCCACAGGCCGATGGGGATGATTGGGATTTGTGGGTATAAAACTAAAAAGCGCCGCCAGATGGCAGCGCTTTAAATCTTTAACGTTGATATTCAGCGGGCTTTACGCCTCCAAAATGTCATCGTCGTCTTTTTGTTCTTCTTTCGGCATGTCGAAATCAAGACCATGTGCGGCGCGGATCTTATCTTCGATCTCATAAGAAATGCGCGTATTCTCTTTCAAAAACGTCTTTGCATTCTCACGTCCTTGACCGATCCGCTCATCGCCATAACTGAACCAAGATCCAGATTTATCGACGATGCCCGCTTTAACACCCAGATCAAGCAATTCACCCATCTTGGAAATGCCTTCACCATACATTATGTCAAATTCAACCTGTTTGAACGGTGGTGCAACTTTGTTCTTCACCACTTTCACACGGGTCGCGTTGCCGACCACTTCGTCACGGTCCTTCAATGCACCGATGCGGCGAATATCAAGACGCACGGAGGAGTAGAACTTGAGCGCATTACCGCCGGTTGTCGTCTCGGGCGAACCAAACATCACACCAATTTTCATCCTGATTTGGTTAATAAAGATAACCATACAATTGGAACGGCTGATGGAGCCTGTGAGTTTCCGCATGGCTTGGCTCATCAGGCGAGCATGGACACCAACGCTGCTGTCGCCCATGTCGCCTTCAAGTTCTGACTTCGGCGTCAGAGCCGCAACCGAATCGACCACGATCATGTTGACCGCGCCGGAGCGCACCAATGTGTCGACAATCTCTAGCGCCTGCTCACCCGTGTCAGGCTGCGAAATCAGCAATTCATCCAGATCAACACCAAGCTTTTTCGCATACTGCGGATCAAGTGCATGTTCCGCATCAACAAAGGCACACACGCCGCCTTTCTTCTGCTCTTCTGCAACAGTGTGAAGTGTCAAAGTCGTCTTACCAGAGCTTTCAGGACCATAAATCTCAACAATGCGTCCCTTTGGCAGACCACCTATGCCCAGAGCAATGTCCAATCCAAGCGACCCTGTGGACGTCGCTTCGATCTGCTGGACAGCATTTTCATCGCCCAGTTTCATGATAGATCCCTTGCCAAACTGACGTTCGATCTGTGCCAACGCGCTATCGAGCGCCTTTTGCTTGTCTGCTGTTGCTTTGCTGCTCATGTTTAATAAATCTGCCGTTGCCATTATGTGTGCTTCCTTATTTCATATGCCGCAGAGCGCAGCAATCGTTTCGCATGTTCCTCTTTCATTCCTTATTGAGATCAAAAAGAGAACAAATCAAGTTAAATCTTCACTCTGGTAGATTGGCTGGTAACGGTTAAGAATGCGTATAAAGTTTGAACGAATGTAAGAGACATTGCTATGCTCGTGTTTTGGAAGGAAAAATTGGTTCTCCTGTCTGTTCCAAAGACAGGAACGACGGCGATCGAAGCGGCCTTAGCGCACAAAGCGTCGATGATCGTGTCAGACCCTCCCGAGTTGAAACACGCGCCCGTCTATCGCTATAATCGCTTTTTTAGGCCGATGTTCGAAAAAGCCTGCAAAGCAGAAATGGAAACATTCGCTATGATGCGCGAGCCGATCAGCTGGCTTGGAAGTTGGTACAAGTACCGCCAACGCCCTTTCTTAGACGGTTCTCCCAACTCCACGGCACAGGTCAGTTTTGATGAATTCGTTTTGGCCTACATGAGGGGCGATACGCCACCATTTGCGAATGTCGGTTCACAGGCGCGCTTTCTAGAACCGCGCCCGAATGGAACAAAGATTAATTATCTTTTCCGGTATGAAGATGTCGACGGTTGGCGCGGCTTTTTACAGGACCGTTTCGCTCAAGAGATTACATTTGATCGTTTGAATGTCTCTTCGGGCCCTGCGCCTGAGCTGTCACAAAAAACCGAACAGCGTTTTCGTCGCAAAATGCCTGAAGAGTTTGAGCTTTGGGATAGTATTCAAACGTCAAGCTGACCTTGCACAGTTGATGTGAGCTCAGCCAAGGAAAAAGGTTTAGGCAGAAAGACTGATTTGAGAAATTTGGGGTTTTTGCCCTGAAATGCACCCTCTGCATATCCCGAAACAAAAACGACATTCACATTCGGGCGCGCGATCAATGCCTCTTGCACCCATGTAGGCCCATCCATCCCAGGCATGACAACGTCCGTGACAAAAACATCAACGTGCAACGCCGTGTCTTCGAGCAATTCTAGTGCTTTTTCAGCGGACTCAGCTTCTATTACAGTAAAGCCGCGCATGCTTAAAGCGCGCGTTGCGAAGGCCCTTACAGGCGCTTCATCTTCCACCAACAATACGACACCGCTGCAAAGTTCTTTAGATGGTGCAAGACGTTCGTAAGAAGACCTTGTTTCAATCGGATCTTTTTGATCGCTTGCCGGGAAAAGAAGTGAAAAACAAGTTCCAACCCCAAGTCTGCTGTCAGCGAAAATGAAACCACCGGTCTGCTTGACAATACCATAAGCTGTCGACAGCCCTAAGCCCGTCCCTTCACCGACACGTTTGGTTGTGTAAAACGGTTCAAAGATCTTTTGAAGAGATTCTTCATCGATACCGATGCCCTCGTCTCTGACGCGGACCACGATATAATCACCGACTGGCACTGTGACGCGGTCACGTTTCAGTGGCGCACTGAGTGTCATGCTTTCGGTCTGAATGGTTATGTCGCCGCCATCTGGCATCGCATCGCGCGCGTTTACGACAAGGTTCATAATCACTTGTTCAAGTTGGCGCTTGTCCGCGCGCACCGCACGCAAAACTGGATCATGTGTTAACGTCAGAGTAACCGTTTCGCCTACAAGTCTGTTGAGCAAATGCGTCAAATCAGACAGCGTATTACGTAAATCCAAGTGCTCGAGTTGAAGCGTTTGTTTTCGTGAAAAAGCTAAGAGCTGACTAACCAAGCCAGCTGCACGATTCGAGTTCTGATGGACCGGCATTAAATCAGCGTAATCCTGATCACCCGGATCATGGCGCAGCAGCATGAGATCGCAATGGCCGGAAATGGCTGTAAGCAAGTTGTTAAAATCATGTGCGACGCCACCCGCGAGTTGTCCAATGGCTTGCATCTTCTGGCTTTGCACAAATTGTGCTTCAAGTGACTTTAGCTTGGTCGCATCAGTAAGGATAGCGACCAAGCTAGGATCGGGTTGGCTGTTTATGCGCTTCAGGGCCACCTGAACAAAGGTCTCTTTCTTTGCACCTTGGACGCGTAAGAATTCTGCATCAATCGTCGAATGTGGCTCCTTCGCCTTTTCGATCCAATCATCAATGAGCACGCCATGGCCGTCGAAAATTTCACTTAAACCGTATCCTTTCAAGTTCGAATACCCAAGAAGCGTAAGCGCAGAAGTGTTTGCATGTTCAATCGTACCATTCAAACTGAGCTGGAGCAGCGGGATAGGAAGATCTTTCAACGCATAGTTTTTGTTTTTTATATCGTCTGCCACCGGGGTAATGATGATATGTAAACGGTCTGCTTGAAGGTGCTGAATATCAATGCGGACACGCATAACCCCATCCGTAGTTTGAAGCGTTTGCAGAGTTCCGTTCATCGGCATTCCCGTGGCAAAAAGCTGCTCTATTGACTTAATTCGCTTACCAATCAGCGCTTTTGCACTTTGGTTCATAAACAAAATTGTGCCTTTGCGCGCGACCGTCAGCATGGCAATGTCGTGTTCTTCCACGCTGGGATTGCTGTCTTTAAGTACGAAACGCCAAAGTTGATTGTTCCTTAAGGTCTGCACGTGCACGTCCAAGTGACCCGTCGAGCCAATAAGGCGCTCGGTGAAACGACCTTGATCTTGAGCATGCTGAGACAATCGTCGCGCTTTTGCAGATGCATTGGGTAGATGGTCTTCCAAAAAAGCCGCTATCGAAGGTCTGAATTGGTTAATCCCCTCAGCTGCCTGCCTAGCGCTCCTGTTTTGCCATAAGATATCGCCATTAAGCGCAGACACAAATGTCGGAAGCAGGTCATCTATGAAAAGCTCTTCAATATCGGAAAGGTCGATGTGTTCTACGACCACCGGTTCTGGCCCTTGGGCGACCCGAGAGATCAAAAAGAATATCAGAACACAGGCACATGTGCCGAAAGCCAACGTCAAAAACCGTTCCTGAGAAACCACTGCAAAAACGCAAAACGCCACTGCCAAGATCAAAAGCCCAACATGATATGCCCCTGACAACCGCGCGGCCTTTTGAGACCAACTCTGCGTTAGCGCTGCGTCTGCCAAAGAAACCTCCTGAAACTCGCTGCGTATGTCTCTAGAATGAATACGTTAACATTAGTTTAAGAGTGGCCTTTTTGCAATTTATAGTTGAACAACTAAGCCTTAAGCTGCATTACACAAACGAAAAAACCGTCGCACTCATCCGCGGGTGTCCAATTGTGCTGTGATTTTCTTTCGAAGTTCGGGTGCTTTTCCAAAAAGCGCCTTACCTGATATTCATTTTCTTCAGCGAACAGAGAGCATGTCGCATACGCCAGATAACCCATTGGTACCACTAATTTTTGCGCTTTACACAGAATTTCAAACTGTAAACCAAGGAGTTCGTTGAATTTTTCGGGTGTAATACGCCACTTGGCATCCGGGCTACGACGCCAAGACCCGGACCCAGAACACGGCGCATCGCACAGAACCAAATCGAATGGAGCGTGTTTGGGTAAATCTTCGGATGCAAGACAGGTTATTGAAACCCCTGCCCTTTCAGCGCGCTTTGGGATGTCGGCCATCCGCGCGACGCTGATATCATGTGCAAAAACCTGTGCATCAGACAGATCGCAGATCGCGAGAGACTTGCCGCCACCACCTGCGCAATAGTCGAGAACGGTTTTACAATCGTCCAAAGGAAGCGCGCCAACAAGCGCCTGACTGCCAGCGTCCTGCAATTCTATTATTCCGTCGAGATAGGTTTGCGAACGCGCAATTTTGCGGGCGTTTTGTTTCAGGCGAAGCGCAGCCGGAGCGAGCGAACATGTTTCAGCTTCAATCGCCTCAGCGTGCAACTGCTCTTGCGCCTGAGAAACCATTGAGCGGCGCAAATTAACCCGCACATCAACGGGTGCGCGAGATTTCAACGCTTCAGCGATGTGTCGCGCATTTTGGGGGTGAGACGAAGATAGCTTATCGCAGCACCAGTCTTGTAAATCCCAAGAGGTAGACGCACCTCCAGCAGCATTTACCTCACTGGACAAGACTTTAGAAAGACGCGATTTTTCTTCCTCATTCAACTCATCAGGCGCATGCCCAACGCCATTGAATAACGCGTCAAACCCGAGGTCGTCGTGAAACAGAACGAGCCCGATCATCACAGAGCGCCCCGTCAATTCTCCACCGATCGTCGCACAAGTATCGCGTCGCCGTAGCGCGTCGAACACGTGATCGCGCACTGCATTCCGATCCTTGGACCCTGCAAACCGAGACCGACGCGCCCATCCTGTCAGCGCTTTTTCCGCGGGCATGCCATCAAAAATAAGATCAAGACATTCAATTGCAGCCGAAATTCGTGCACCTGGCGTCATAAAAAACGCCTATCCAATGCGATAATTCGGAGACTCGCGGGTGATTTGAACATCATGCACATGGCTTTCTGTCAAACCCGCCCCTGTGATCTTCACGAAGGAGCAGTTTTTGCGCATGTCTTCAATCGTCCCACAGCCTGTGTAGCCCATCGCAGCACGCAGACCGCCAACCAATTGGTGCACAACCGCGCTTGCCGATCCCTTATAAGGAACCTGCCCCTCGATCCCTTCTGGCACCAATTTATCGCTTGCTGCATCCTTTTGAAAATAACGATCCGCAGAGCCGCGTGCCATCGCACCAAGACTGCCCATACCGCGATAGCTTTTGAAGCTACGGCCTTGATAAAGAATAACTTCTCCTGGGCTTTCATCGGTGCCTGCAATCATTGACCCAACCATAGCGCAGGACGCACCGGCGGCGATGGCCTTGGCGAAATCGCCTGAAAACTTGATGCCACCATCTGCAATGACCGGCACGTTCCCAGCGGCTGCGGCGCAATCCATGATCGCGCTGAGCTGGGGCATGCCGACGCCTGCGACCATCCGCGTAGTACAGATGGAACCTGGGCCGATCCCCACCTTGATCGAATCCGCACCTGCATCAATCAAAGCGCGCGTTGCTTCGCCCGTAACCACGTTACCGACAACGACCTGCACCTCGTTTGAGAGGTTTTTAGCGCGTGTCACCGCTTCCGCGACAGAGGCCGCATGACCATGCGCCGTGTCGATCACGATCATATCGACACCTGCTTCCACCAAAGCAGCAGAACGTTCAAACCCAGCGTCCCCTACAGTCGTTGCAGCAGCAACGCGCAAGCGACCTAGGGCGTCTTTACATGCGGTTGGATTCAACACCGCTTGCTCTGTATCCTTGAGCGTAAGCAAACCCGTTAGCTTGCCCGTGCCATCGGTCACCAACAGCTTTTCGATGCGGCGCGCTTTCATCAGGCTCTTCGCCTCTTCCAGCTCTGCAGGTTCTTGCAAAATCGCCAAATCATCAGCGGTCATCATATGTTTCACAGGCGTTGCATCATCAGACGCAAACCGCATATCACGGTTGGTGACGATGCCCAGCACACGGCCCTTATCATCGACGACTGGAAAACCCGTGACACGGTACCGCTCTTGCAGCGCTTTGGCATCCGCAAGCGTTTGATCTGGGGTCAATGTAATAGGGTTATAAACGATGCCGCTCTCAAACCGTTTGACGCGACGCACTTGGCGCGCCTGTTCTTCCACGTCGAGATTGCGGTGAATAACCCCCATGCCGCCCGCTTGCGCCATGGAAATCGCCATCCGGTTTTCTGTCACAGTGTCCATCGCAGAACTGAGCAACGGAATATTCAAAGCGATCGATTTGGTCACAAATGTGCGCGTATCAGCGGTACTGGGCATCACACTTGACGCCGCAGGAACCAGTAGCACATCATCAAAAGTAAGGGCCTCGCGAATCTCCATCAGAGTTCTCCTTGGGAGGGACGTTTGGCAATTTTCTATTTCACGGCTTTGACAGAATGGAAAGAGGCCAGCGCCGCTTTATGCAGTTGCAGCACCGGTTTTTGCGGCCAGAGCCCCTGTCGCCCACATCACAAGCACGCGGATCACCACAAATGGTGTAAGGCAGCTGATCAGGAGAAGCGGCAGTAGCGCTAACCAAGCGAAAGCGGCGACCTGTGCACTAAGGGCGAAAAGCGCGACACTTAATGCAGCTATGGGAAAAGTGAACGCACCCCAGAGTGGTGAAAATCCAGCGCCCGTGAGGTAGCGCACCGAGCTGAGCAACAATCCTGCGACGCCAATCGATAATGTCGCAAACAGTAAGGTCAAGAAGGAATAACCAAGCAGGCTGCAGACAATCGCGAACAGGCTGACGGGGGCAAGGTGGATCGCCAACATGGGTCGCAGTGGTAGCGGCGTGTCCGATTTGCTCATTTGCAAAAGGCTCACCGCGTAAATCACCACCGAAGATAGTATTGTGAGCAGCAAGATTGTGCGCGCCAGTCCGATATATCCGAGAGGCACCGCCGCCAAGCAAGCCACGATAAAGCCAACAAAACTAAGGTGCCATGCGGGCGAAACGATCAAACCATCTGGGGTGCGAAGCATTATGATCAACGCGAACAGTGTTGTGATGCAGTGAATTGGCAATGCTAGGAAAAGCGCGGTGCTGGCAATTGTTGGTGAGATCGGGGCAAATGTCGCGGCAAAAAGAAAGACGCTGAGTGAAAGCGCAGACACGCCTGCGCGCCCGGGAACAGTCGCCATATCGTTCAAAACTACGGCGGGTCGGTAGCTGGTTTTAGAAAGGTACGACGATACTACAAAGAGTTCGAGAATGCAAGCTATACCCAAAATAATATCACTAAACCAAGGCGTTAACGCAAAAGGCGCGTATTCACTGGCAGCCCGCCACGCGAGCCCAAGTCCAAACAACCCCATCATCGAAGGAAACAGCGCTGGCGGCGTACGACGCCAGAATTCCAGAGGGGCGTCAGCCTGTTTCGGCTCGGGCGCTTGGCTCGACATCTAACTATTCCTTGGTGCTTTGAACGGAGCGCTCAAAAATTTAGCACATGCTTAACAACAGCGTGAGCGTGTGGAAAGTCCTTGGCACAAAACTTCTGAGCGAGCAGCACAGTTTCGTGAAATCCCGAAAAACGACGCGGTTCATGTTCTTTATGACGTTTGTGCGCTTTTCCAACCACACATGCCGGCTTAAGGTAAGCAAAATCAGACCTTTATCCGCAGGTGCAAAATATGTCCGGTGATCCTCTTGTCGTCTTCACGCCGTCCGGCAAACGTGGCCATTTTCCTGTTGGAACCCCTGTTCTCACGGCTGCGCGCCAGCTTGGTGTCGATCTCGACAGCGTGTGTGGTGGACGCGGCATTTGTTCCAAATGTCAGGTCACGCCGTCCTTTGGTGAGTTTTCTAAACACGGCCTCACCGCGACCGAAGATGCCTTGTCTGAATGGAACACAGTAGAACAACGCTATGACGACAAGCGCGGTCTAAAGGAAGGGCGTCGTCTTGGCTGTCAGGCGACGGTTCAGGGGGACATCGTCATCGACGTGCCCGAGGAAAGTCAGGTCCACAAACAAGTGATCCGCAAGGCCGCCTCAAATCGCGTGATCACCATGGATCCGGCAACAAAGCTCTATTTCATTGAGGTGGCAGAACCCGATATGCACACGCCGACGGGCGATCTTGAGCGCGTCGCGCGCGCGCTTCAAGAGCAGTGGGAAATCAAGGAGGTGCGCGCCGCCCTTTCCGTTCTGAATAAACTGCAACCCGCTTTGCGCAAAGGCAAATGGCAGATCACGGTCGCGCTCCACAAAGGCCATGATAAAAGTCATTCGCGTATCCTTGATGTTTGGCCTGGTCTCTATGAGGGCGGCATTTACGGTCTTGCGATTGATCTTGGCTCCACCACGATTGCCGCGCATTTGTGTGATTTGGTGACAGGCGAAGTCATGGCCTCATCCGGCTTGATGAATCCGCAAATCCGCTTTGGCGAAGACCTGATGAGCCGCGTGTCTTATGTGATGATGAACCCCGGTGGCGACATTGAGATGACAACGGCCGTGCGCATGGCGATCAATGGGTTGACCGAAGGCATTGCGACTGAAGCAGACATTGACCCTAATGCAATCTTTGAGACGGTTTTCGTATGTAATCCCGTTATGCACCACCTGCTTTTGGGGATCGATCCCGTCGAGCTGGGCCAAGCGCCTTTCGCGCTCGCCACGTCCGGCTCGATGAGCTTGGACGCGCGCGAAATGGATCTACATGCGATGAACGACAACGCGCGGATCTACATTCTACCTTGTATTGCGGGCCATGTGGGTGCCGATGCCGCTGCCGTCGCGCTGTCCGAAGAACCCGGCAAATCCAAAGACTTAGTTCTAGTTGTTGATGTCGGCACAAACGCTGAAATTCTGCTCGGCGATGAAAGCCGCGTGCTGGCCTGTTCCTCCCCCACAGGCCCCGCATTTGAGGGCGCGCAGATCAGTTCCGGCCAACGCGCCGCCCCCGGGGCGATTG
>OCVR010000064.1_pt1 | contig 77609 bp, 72 predicted proteins | sample 1539091 | NCBI WGS metagenome assembly OCVR01 (sample SAMEA3355530, study PRJEB22509) | marine metagenome | biome: marine; feature: coastal ocean; material: water | place: USA | collected 2010-08-07 | depth 16 m | reverse complement strand
CTAAATTTCATGGATTAACATTTTTTACTCATCAGGAATCTGAAAGTAAAATATTTATTTTGTAAAGATATTTTTTCGTATTGTGTCACGTTAATTTTTATAATTTTAGGAAATTTTAAAATGGCAATCATGACTATTGGTAATTTTTATATAATTTTTGCTGGTTGTATCGCCTCATTGATTGTTTTATGGACAAAACCTTTGCATATTAACCATACAGCCAAAGGGCATACCTCTTTGGCGCGGCAATCCTCTCATTGCTTGCCGACACCCAGGATCGGTGGTCTGATAATCATCTTAGGTTATTCTGTGGGAGTTTGTTTTCTGCCTAAATCTGACGCAACATCAATTGCCACACTTCTCGGCCTGTCTGCGCTTCCGGTTTTCCTGGGTGGATTCGGGGAAGATACCGGATTTAATATTAGCACGCGATTGCGACTTATCTTGTCTTTTGTCTCGGCTATGATCGCTGGGCTGTTGTTTAACAGCTGGATTCCTAGTTTGGGTATTTCTGGCCTGGCATTCGTAACCGATTATGCCATTCCAGCTGTGCTGTTGACCGTTATAATTTCCGCTGGCATCAGCCACGCATTTAACCTAATCGATGGATTAAATGGCCTTGCCATGGGCATCGCATTGATTGTGGATATAGGTTTGGGGAGCCTCGCCTATTTGGTTGGCGATATTGCCATAGCGTCTATTTGTTCAATTCTGGCAGCCAGCTTGGTGGGAATTTTAATCTTTAATTTCCCGCTTGGAAAAATTTTTCTAGGAGACGCGGGCGCTTATTCGGTCGGGCATATTCTGGTCTGGATCGCCATATTGTTGCTAAATCGAAACTCTGACATAGCGCCTTTTGCAATTTTGTTAATGTTCTTTTGGCCAATCGCCGATATGCTTTTTTCGATCTACAGGCGCTATAGAAGTGGGCGCCCAATTGATCAGCCAGATCGGCTGCACTTTCATCAAATGGTTATGCGCGCCCTGGAGCTCACGTTTCTGGCTAAAAAAACCCGTGAGCTGACCAATCCGCTGGCCACACTGGTAATTTTGCCTTTGGCAGCGGCACCGGTCGTCTTGTCTTACTTTGTCAGATCAAACAATACGCAGGCGTTGATTGCTTGTTTCATCTGTACGGGGTTGTTTTTGACAAGTTATTGGGGTGGTTTAATGCTGGCCAAGCGCTTTGCGCGGACCGGTTCTCGCAAAGCGAGAGGATTTGCGTTTGGGCACAGCCTTGCGGATTTGGTTGCGCCTAGTATTTCCAAAAGGGAAAGCCGGTTTTGACCAAATAGAGATTAAATCCCTTCAATTTTCCGCGTTGTGTCCAGCAGTCCGGTAAAAGTGGAAATCAATTGACCGGCGATCGTGTTAAATTCAGTGAGAGGCTGGGTTGAGACATAGACAATGTCATCGGGTCGCATTTCGAAATTACGCGCCAGAATTAGTCGCGATGGATTGGATAAATCTAATTGAAAAGCGTCATAGGCCTCTCGGTTTTTCCGCAATACAAAGACCTGCCGCAAGTCTGCTGTGATTTTTGTGAGGCTTTTACTGCCGTAAATTGCATCTGCCAGAGACGGTCGACTTTCGGCGTTTAAGGCAAACAGTGATGGTGTTGTCCCTGCTCCGGTAATCATGGCAGACTGACGGGCATAGATCAGCGGTTCGGCAATAATATTGTCGCCGCCTTGCACATAGAAAACCTCATCGGGATTTTCGAGCAGTAATCTGCGGGCCGAAATACGGTATTCTGCGCCGTTACGAATCAGACGAATTAGATAATTTGAGTTTCGGGTGACATTGAGACCTGCCTGTATCAGTAACTCCTGGATGCTCATCGGTCGTGGACCTAAGGGTATCACGGTTCCCCCTTCACGTCGCGTCACCAGCACCTTTTGGGAATTGTACTGGGTGATTGAGAGGTCAAGCTTCAATGCATTAAATAAAGGTTCGACAGTAATTTCATCGCCCGGTTCTGCAAAATAGGTCTGGTTCATTCGGCCCAAAAGCAATTTGTTTGCAGACAATTGGTATTGTTCACCTCTGCGGTACAGCCGAATAGCTGAGTCGTTTCTGCGGTTTGGTTTCACCCCGCCCATTAGTAATATCTGCTTCAAAGTAACAGGAAGCTCGGTGTAGGGAACCGATATAGGCTCAGGCACGGCACCACCAAGTAGAATTTTTTGGGAATTATACTCGCTGATAATCAGATCAAAATTGGTATCCAAACCCTCTCTGATAAGAGCCAGTTCGATCGCTTCGCGCGCCGCGCTCAGGCTCAGGTTCAGAACGTCCACTTTGCCCGCATCGAGCAAGTTCACAAAGCCTTCACTGGAGACCATTAACGCCCTGCTTTTAAACGCCTCGATAATATCGCCTGTCTTGGATATTTCGGGTTGGTTGCCTCCGAACATCAAAACGTCACCCGCACCCAATCGGTATATACTTGGTGCAGCGGATGGCGGGATTTTTTCTTCTAGAAAGACGAAATTTGATCTTTGGTCCTCACGTACTGCGTTTTGTATCGCTGCACGGGCTTTCTCAAGGGTCAAACCCTCTAAAAAGACGGGGCCGATTCCGTCAAACGTTATGCTGCCATCAGGCCCGATCGTAACTGTTTGTTTTTTAAAAGCAGTTAAAGCCGTCGTTTCGGTCGTCCCTTCTGGCTTTTGCCAACTGACCGACAGGATGTCTCCGGGTCCCAGGCTGTATTGCGGTGGGCGGGTGACGGTTGGCCACCGTTCGCTCACGGTGCTTTTTTCACTTCTGGTGACGGCAGGACCGTTAAGGTTATTACCAGAAATAACGGGCCGGGAATACGGGGTTTCATTTGCCTTCAATACCGCATTTTGATTGAGGCTAATGATTTTTATGTCAAATTCTTGCTGGGTTCCGGCAGTCGGTTTGCCGCGCAAAGGTAGGGATTGTGGAATATATACCCCGTCACAGCCGATTAAGGTGATGGGCAGAATGAGACAGCATAATCGGCTTAAAGTCGGCATAAAAATATCCTAATCACAGATCAAAAGCGGTGCCGTCACTGACATCCGCCTTAAGAGGGCTTTCATGCGCTCGGCGTTTTCCCGCAAACAAAGCCGTGGAGTGGCCACGACCAGCGTTTTCTGCACATGTTTACGGCTGGCGAGTGCGAGTGCGAGGCCGTTTTCAAGTGGTGGAAACACGATAACCAGATGGGAAGACCCTGTTTGTAATTCAGATAAAGCGGGTTGATATTTACCAGAGAACGCCGCGTCTAAACCGGACGTCAATCTAAACACTGTTAGCCCGTCGGTAAGTTGCCATCCTGTCAAACCGGAAGGGCTGCGTTCTAGTGGTTTTAGCCCTTTGGTCGGGATCGTTTCGGCAAGATCTAAAACAGCGGTTGCACCACTGAATTTTGCTAGTTTCTGGCCGATATACAGCGCGGCACCGCGCGCGGTCCTTGTTTGATTTAAGGCGTAAACTCCTACTGTTTTCACCTTGTCCCCAGCAGTGGTCACAGCAAAATCATCCAGGTCCGGATTTGAGTGGCCAAGCACAGAAGACACCAGCTTGCCGACATCTGCTGGATCTTTCCTCAACGCAGATAGTGATTTTTGCGGGCTGAATGGCAAGCCTACGGCGGCTGAAACAGTGTTTTTTGTATAGAGCACCCCGGAACGCAGGGCTAGAACCAGTGCTAGGCCACTGCCCAAGAACAAGCCCAAAACAAGCCCGAGGGCAAGAATAAGCTTTATTTTTGGCGTGGTGGGCTCAAGCGCGGGAACCGCAACTTCGTAAAGATCTCCGACATCAGTTTGATAACCCGATGTAAGATTGTGGGTCTCGAATTGCCGCACCAAAACGTCATAGACGGTTTCTTGTACTTTGATGGTGCGCTGTAATCCTGCCAGTTTCACCGCGTTCTCAGCATCGCGTTTTGCCTGGACCTCTAACTCAGTCATTGATTGCCTGACCCGTTCCAGGCGTTGGTTGATCTGCAGGGCAGCCTTATTAAGCGTGTTTTCTGACGGCAGATTTGGACGAGTGTTTTTGGAAGACCACCCCATAAGACTCTGGAACCCTTGGTCTTGTGCGGCTGGAAAATTTGCAAAAGCCAACTTTCTTGCCGCGTCATCCCATTGGGCGTTCTGTGATCTGGTCTGTCTTAGAAAGACAATGATCTGATTGTAGTCTTCCAGCGTCTTTACAGTTTCCCTGATCCGTGACAGCTGAACAGAGGCACGTTGAAATTCCTGGGTGACAGCAAGATTATTTTCAATAGCATACGCCTGCATATCCTGTGCAGCGCTTTCAAGTTTTGCCTGCGCAATGAAAAGCTCTGAGGCGAGGTATTCGATTTGTTGTCTGTCTTTTGATCGTTTTTCCAGCAAGAGGTCATCGAGCACTTTAGTCACAATATCATTGGCCAAACGTGCAGCTTTGCGCGGATCGCTATGTTGGGTTTTGATCTCTATCAGGCCGTTTGATTTCACATCGACCGTCACAGTTTTACGGAATGTAACAACCAGACTGGCGGTGATTTCATCAGAGGTCAGCGGTGTCTTTTCTGAGTTGGAAATTCCCAAGAGGCTGCGCAGCCTATCCCGCTTGCCTGGGCCACGTAAAGCTGGGTTGAAAAAGGGATCTTTTGACAATTCCGAATGTTCTGCCAATTCGACTATGAAACCCCGCGACAAGATACGGTCCATCAGGGTCGCTGCCTTACCTTGGCCACCGCCTGTGAGACCCGCCAGTGACGCCAAACCCCTTAGGTCACCCAAATTTGGCAGGTTGGATTTTTCGTTTAGGACAAAACTGGATTGTGATTCATAAAGAGGTTTGACCACAAAAAAGGCGTAGACAGCTGCTAAACTGAGGGTGATACTGGCAAGTGCCACGATAAAAAACTTGCGTGCCCATAGCGTTGCAAGCAACTCACCAAGATCGATTTCATCGTCTTGATATGCGGGATTATCTGTACTTGGTGCATGTATTTTTACAAGATCTGCGGTCATAATATGAAAATATTTGAAAGGTTAAGCGAAACTAAAAATTACTCATGCGCCAAATTTGACAGATATACAATGTATAAGGGTGAACTTTGTGGGTCTATCCCTTTGAGCTTGTGCCAGACGCAGCTTGTCGTGTTCTGAACGTTGATGACTTTTTAATCCCAGTATTCGTCAAAGCGGCGGCAACTCTTAACCGGTCAAGAGTTTGCTAGAAATATGTGGTTTGAGGGCGCGCAAATGAGACTGTTCTGTTAAATTTTTCCTATCTGAAAAGAGCAAAAAATAAAATTTTTGGTTGAAATGCTGGCCGTGGTCTAGCTTAAGGTCAAAATGTGACATACGATTATTATATGTGACAGATTATTTTTTTATAGTTTAAAATTTATTGTTTATAATTAGGTCTTTAAATGAAATTTCTACGATTGGCACGGCGGTTCAGCCAGGGCTTGGTTCTGATTTTCATGCTTGATACAGGTGGTGTGGTCGCAGGTGTTGCCAACGGCCCGACCCATGGCCTGTATGGCACTCCGGGTCTGATTGACATGCCAACCAGTGAGAACGCGCCTGATGCAAGCGTTGCGTTTAGCCTGTCCGGTTTTAACGGCCAAATCCGGTCGACGCTGACGTTTCAGATACTTCCCGGCTTGTCGGGGAGTTTCCGGTACTCAACTCTGTACAATGAGTGGACAGGCGATGCGCGCCAGCACTGGGATCGGAGTTTTGACCTACGCTATCAAGTGAGGCCGGAAACGCGCTTGATGCCGGCAATTTCCTTGGGGGTGCAGGATTTTATCGGCACGGGGGTGTTCAGTGGGGAATATGTGGTTGGCACCAAGACCATGGGCCCGCTTAAAGCCTCTGTTGGTTTGGGGTGGGGCCGTTACGGATCGCACAACGGTTTTAAGAACCCATTGAGCGGGGTTTCATCCAAGTTTGATACCCGTCCGGCCCGCGAAGTTGGCGTGGGTGGTGAAGTGGAAGCCAATGGTTGGTTCCGTGGCGATGCCGCAGTTTTTGGGGGTCTTTCCTGGCCGGTGAATGATCAATTGACCGCAAAACTTGAGTACAGTTCCGACGCGTACACACATGAGACACAAACATACGGTCATGTGGTGAAGACGCCATGGAATTACGGCGCGACATATGTGGCCAAAAGCGGGACAAGATCATATGGATTGTACTGGCTTGGCGGCAGTAAGCTGGCATTTTCGGTTTCTGTTATTGCCGATCCCAAAAAAACTTCAAACGGATCAGGATGGGATTTGGCGCCGCTTCCGGTTCGCCGTGATCTCAGTCGCCCGCTCGGGTTGCCTCCTGCACAAACCGATGTGCGCACTTTATATACAGTATTGAAGGCAGACGGATTTAATCCGGTCGGTCATGAGATAACCGGCACCACAGCGCGGTTGCAAATCGAAAACCTCCGCTATCGGTCGTCATCGCAGGCCGTGGGGCGCGCGGCCCGGATTGCCAGTCGGTATTTTGGGGATGAAATCACCATATTTGCCATTGATCTGGTTGAGAAAAACCTGCCGCTTACCTCTGTTGAAATTTCGCGTGAGTCTCTGGTTGCGTATGAATTCAACCTCGCACCAGCCAAAGAATTTATGGATCAAGTGGCTTTCAGGGATGTCAAATCGCTGGTATCCGCTCCAGAGGAGAAATCATCATTTTATTGGCGCATTCGGCCCTATTTTGATTATGGTCTTTTTGATCCTGACCAGCCAGTTCGCTTTGAATTTGGCGTGGCTTTGGAATCGGAATACGTCTTTTCGCCCTCCAGTTTTGTTGAGTTTGGGATCCATAAACAGGTGATCGGTAACTTGGATAGCATAGAACGCGATTCAGACTCTGTGCTGCCACATGTCAGAAGTGATCATAAGCATTATCACAAACAGGGTGATCCGGGTCTGGAATATCTGACCCTAAATTATCTGACAAAACCTCATGCAACCGGCTATGTCAGGCTGACCGGCGGCTATCTAGAAAAGATGTATGCCGGGGTTTCAGCCGAATATTTGTGGCAGCCGACCAACCAAAACTGGGGCCTTGGCATCGAGTTGAACAAAGTGCGTCAGCGTGATTTTGATATGCGATTTGGTCTCAGGCCCTATGATGTGTTTACCGGACATGTCAGCGCCTATTATGATTTTGGTGGCCGTTTCGAAGGTCAGCTTGATATCGGGCAATATCTGGCAGGTGACAAAGGGGTAACGCTGTCGGTCAATCGCGTGACCAGTAATGGATGGCGGTTTGGAGCGTGGGCCACATTGACCGATGTGCCGTTTGAAACCTTTGGTGAGGGATCTTTTGACAAAGGGCTTAGGGTGGATATTCCCTTGGACTGGATCCTTGGAAAACCCAGCCCTCTGGTGATGCAAACGCCAATCCAAATAATCGGTCGGGATGGTGGCGCCCGGTTGCATGTAAACCACCGTTTGTACCCGTTGATCCAACATGCGCAGCGGGTTGATATGGGGCGGGAATGGGCGAGGTTCTGGCGATGATACGACGATTGATAGGTGTCGGGTTGATTATGATCAGTGTCGGCTGCAGTTCGGCCAAAGACCGAGACACCGCACTTTCAGAAACGGTCAAAGCTTTTGTCTCTCAATTTAAAACGCCCGCCCCGGTCGATCCGAGACAGGTTCTTACACGGGCGGCCATTGATGCGGCAAATATACCTTTGCTGCTCGCTGAAATTCCAAAAATTCAGTCTGCGGGCACTCTGGCGCTGCTTCCCGGGCAACGCCAGCAACCAGACACTTGGTTTGGGGCCGATGGCGCGTCATTTACCTTGCACAAAGGTGTGGTTGTCGCAACACGTGGGCTGCCATTTGATCTTATGTTTGCCGATTCTGTTCCAACGATAGAGGCGTTGGAAAAAGGCGGGGGGCGCTATGATCGAACCTACAAATACCTGACCGGCGATAATCGGGACCAAATCGTGACATATCAGTGCCGTTTGCAATTCCAATCTGTTGAAACCGTGACGATTTTTGAGATCCGTATTGAAACAAAAAGGTTTTCTGAAACATGCTTCAATCCAGACCAAAGTTTTACAAATATATATTGGGTGGATCATGCCCAGGTTGTGCATAAATCGCAGCAATTTTTGAATTTTAGCTTGGGATATGCCTTGACCGAAAAACTTCTTTAGTGTAGCCGTTTTACTTAAGGTTGTGTATTAGCGTAGCTCGTTTTATTTTAATTTAGTACGAATAATCACCTTTGGAGGTTCATATGTTTAAGAAAATAATGACGGCAGGCATTATGTGTTTGGCGCTTGCCAACAGTGCAGCAGCACAGGGTGCAGCTGGTACTGGTGCAGGGGGTGTCGTGATTGGTGGTGTGGCAATTGGTGCAGTTCCATTGGCAATTGGTGCTGTTGTTCTGGTGGCGGCTGTGGCCGGTGGGGGCACTTCCGGGACTACAGACACAGTCAACTAAGACCAGGACTTTCGAACTTCAACACCTTTGAAAGTGTAGAAATTTGGCCTGAAACTGGATTGTTCGGTTTTACAAAAGTCTGTCTTGTAAATAGGCGGTAAGCCAAGTCGTTGGGTCGCAGGTTTTTGGGTGGCCTTTTATTTACTGGTCAACGCCCACAGCTCTTTTAATAGCGCAGTGGGCTAAATTTTTTGGGTGCCTTGACCGCCACTCCGTTTTTCAGCCGCCGGCAAATGTCCAGATTGCGCTGTCAAATTCGAGGACAATCTGCTGACATTGCAAATCACGTCCGTTCATCACCATTCCAGACAGATTGAGGCTGATTTTATCCGCCTGCTGCATGAGACTTTCGTCAACTGGAAATAGGATTGTGGCCTCACTGGCAGGCAAAATCTTGACTTTGGTTAATTGCCCTTCGGCAAAATCTGAGGCCTGCCAATCATAGTTGTTGCCGAGGTTGTCCACGACATCAATACCTGACCGGGTATTGGCAAACAGGCTTTGGCGCGCTTGGCTGGCTTTCATCGGGTCAAAAACCATAAACCTTGTGGTTTCGTTGTTTACCAGGACAAACACCAGATCAAATGTGTTGTTGCGATCAATCAATTGGACCGCCCGCGCCGTGGCGTTTATGCAATTAGGCAGCTCAATTTTCACCCCGGATGTGCCGCCGGATTTTGCCGCCGATGGTGGCTCTTGGTTCGTGGCGGGCGGCAGGGTAAAATATCTTTTATTATCCATTGGAACGGGTTCACTGGCCTCAACCCAAGTGCCATCGTCATTGATAAGCAATGTTCGTCCGTCCGCTGTGACTGCCGCCACAGGTTCACCGGCGAGCGGTGCCGCAAACGCACAAAGCGCCAGTGTCAGTATCACATATACCCGTCTCATCACATTGACCCGTGCCATTACATCGCTATGACGGGCACCCTAATCTATCACGGCTGTGCGGTCTATATGCGGGCAGATTGACGGGTTTGGAAGATGTATTTTCGGCGGGTGCTGCATGGATACGGAGGCGTATCACTCCAATAAGGGAGACCTGCATCCCGGTCACCGACTTGGGGGTTGATCCATTGTGACATCACCTAAGATGTGGTCTCGGTCTGGAAGGGCGGTATGTTTCGCTTGTCCGTCTATCTCGACCGGTTTGAGGCTTCTATGGTGGCGTTGCATCTTGATCCTGACATGACCCGTGCTGCGATCCAGTCCGCGTTGACCCAGATAGTGGCGGCCCCTGGATTGCACAATATCTAAGTCGCTATGGTCTGCAGCCGGGGCGCCCCAACAATTGCCGGAAGCCGCGATCCAAGGCACTGCCGAAATTTTTCCATGCCCAGTGTGTACCCTATGTGCAGGTCATTTCACCCGAAGTGGTTGCAAAGGGGGCCAGCGATTGCCTTGCGCAATCTGTCTGGCGTATCCCAGATGGTAGCGTCGACCCCATCGTGAAAAACTATCATTGGGGTGATTTTACCAATGGTTTGTTCGATGCCAAAGACGCCGGTTTTGAAGCTCTTATTTTAACTGATACAGGCCGAAATATCACCGAAGGTCCCGGATTCAGTGTCTTTGCGTTTAAACATGGCAAGCTTTTTACCTCGTGGCATGGGGTTTTATCCGGTATTACCCACCGAACCGTTTTGGAAATTGCCACAGAACTGGGCCTGCAGGTTGATATTCGACCTGTGCCACACACCGTATTTTTGGATGCGGATGACGTGTTTATTTCCTCTTTTGCGGGTGGGCATATTCCTATCGTAAAAGTCGATGAGACGGTTTTTGTATGAGGAGTTTTTGGCTCGGCGACGCAGAGTATCCATCAGAACTATTGGGACTGGATGACCACACCTGCGTGCCGGACAGACATCATCTATAAAAATTGAGCCTAGCCGCCTATATTTCAGATATGACGCCGCAGTTTGAACAGCGTGCTGAGCTTCACCTGAGCGTTGGTTTTGCTTAACTTTTGATCGCCAGACTGGGCACCCAAGCATAGCCATCGGGACATAGGATATAACATTCGCGCAAACCGTGCGGTTTGTCCGTGGGTGGCTGCAGAACCATGCCGCCGGCGTGCTCGGCCTTGTCTGCCGCCTGATCGGGATCACAGTGATATAGCCGTATCTCACAGCCTGCGCCGCGTGGAGGATTCTCAGGCAGCAGATCCAGCAGCGGGTGGCTAAAGTAAGTGCCATCGCTGTGCAGTTGCAAAAGCTGACTCTGATGCTGCATTATCGCAAAATCTGCTGAGATGCGGTGCCCTTGCATCTGAAAAACCTGCGTGAGAAACCGTGTTTCGGCCTGCACATCCCGCACCAGAAGGTTTATACCGATACCGGTTAATGAGGTTCCGAAATCTGCGGGATCTACGGTTTCAAAATCCATACCGGGTTCCAATTCACATGTTAAAATACAACGCAGCTTGCTCCTAAAGGCCTTGCATGTCAACTTTGGGGGTACTTGCTGCCCAACTCAGGCCGGCATAGCCTTTAATATAAAACAGTGACTTTGGCACGATGACTTTTGATCGCAAAGGAAGATAACGATGACATTAAACGCACCGGACACAACTCTCTTAAGTCCACAGGTGCCTGAAGCGGAAGAATTTCAATCTGCCGAAGCGGCCGTGGACAGATTGCAATTACTCTACGATTTGGCGACTGACTATTTGGCCGCGCGGTTTGCCGAGACGATGCGCGATGGCCCCACGCAGCAGCATTATCGCGCCTATTATCCTGAAATCAGGATTACCACGACCAGCTTTCTGCAAGCCGACAGTCGATTGAGTTTTGGTCATGTTGCAGGGCCGGGGCCATATAGCACCACTGTGACCCGCCCCGACTTGTTTCGCAGTTATCTCATTCAGCAAATTGGACTGCTGTTGAAAAATCATGGTGTACCCGTTTGGATTGGTGCCTCGCAAACGCCGATCCCAATTCATTTTGCGATACAGGGCGATCAAGACACTGTGGTGCCGTCGCATGGCGCTGCCGGGTTTTCTTTGCGCGACATGTTTGATGTGCCGGATCTCAACACCACCAATGATGATATTGTAAACGGGCCTGCGGTCGCGGCACCGGATGGGACGATACCGCTGGCGCCTTTCACGGCACAACGGGTCGATTATTCGTTGGCGAGATTGGCGCATTACACCGCCACAGCGCCCGAACACTTCCAAAGCTATGTGTTGCTGACCAACTATCAGTTTTATGTCGCCGAGTTTGAAGCTTATGCGCGCCAACAACTGGCTGATCCTACCAGTGGTTATACAAGTTTTGTCAGTTCGGGAAATTGTGAATTGACGGATCCGGTCGGGGTGATCGCGCCTGTGCCGCGGTTGCCGCAGATGCCAAGCTATCATTTGAAACGGGCTGATGGGACGGGGATTACCCTGGTAAACATTGGCGTAGGCCCATCAAATGCGAAGACTGCTACCGATCACATCGCTGTGCTGCGACCCCATTCATGGCTGATGGTTGGCCATTGTGCAGGGTTGCGCAACAGCCAGCGTCTGGGCGATTTCGTCTTGGCACATGCCTATCTGCGCGAGGATAAGGTTCTGGATGATGACCTGCCGGTCTGGGTGCCAATTCCGGCACTGGCTGAAATCCAGATTGCGCTTGAAACAGCGGTTGCGGATGTCACGAAACTGCAAGGGTATGACCTGAAACGGATTATGCGCACTGGGACCGTCGCCACAGTGGACAATCGCAACTGGGAATTGCGCGATCAATCTGGACCGGTCCAACGTTTGAGCCAGTCGCGTGCGGTGGCATTGGATATGGAAAGTGCAACAATCGCGGCAAACGGATATCGGTTTCGGGTGCCTTACGGGACGTTGCTCTGCGTCTCAGACAAGCCGCTGCATGGTGAATTAAAACTTCCGGGCATGGCGTCGGATTTTTACAAAGCTCAGGTCGCGCAACATTTGATGATTGGGATTAAGGCGACTGAATTGTTGCGCAATATGCCGTTTGATCGGATCCATAGCCGGAAATTGCGCAGTTTTGATGAAACAGCCTTCCTGTAGTGAAAAAAAATACCATTGTGGGCAACAATTATTGAGGATTAGGACACAAGTTGTTGTGTTTTCCAATAAAATTCAGTTAAACCATCTGCAGTCAGCACAGATCGCGGGCAGAACAAGGAGACAACAATGTCCAAACCAATGACAAAAACACAATTAGTTGCGGCTTTGGCCGAAGAGATGGAAGTCGATAAAAAAGCTGCGGCAACTGCGTTGGACGCAGTCTGTGGTTTGATCACTCGCGAAGTTGCGGGTGGAGGAGCCGTGACCCTGCCGGGTGTTGGCAAGATTTATTGCCGGGAACGTCCTGAGCGTATGGTCCGCAATCCTGCGACCGGTGAGCAATTCAAAAAAGATGCAGATAAAGTGGTCAAGATGACGATCGCCAAAGCGCTTAAAGACAGCGTAAACGGCTGATTTTTCCAGATCACGATACTAGATTAAAAGGACTGCTTTAAGCAGTCCTTTTTTAATGCCTATCAGGCGGTAATTTACACAGGGTTCTCTGTGCCGTTATCAGACATCTTCACTATGCGAGTCCCGCGCAGTGCGGGTTCATTGGTATGATAGCAAAACCGCCTCCACGCGGCGGTTGGTTTTGCGGCCCTCCGCAGTCAGATTGCTGGAAATAGGCGATAAAAAGCCGGTGCCTTCCGCGCTGATTTGTTTGGCACTGATTTTATAATATTTCACAAGATGTTTGGCCACGGCTTGTGCGCGCTGTTTGGACAGCGCCATATTTCGATCTAACTCACCGATATTGTCGGTGTGACCGACCAGAACAATTTTACGTTCTGGGTGTTTCTTCATATATTTTGCTAGGTTTTCTAATGATACGAATGTGGATTCTGTCAAAGATGAAGAGCCACTTTTAAACACCAGATCTGATAAAATGACAGAGCCATTCTGATTCAATAGACCATCAAAAGTATTCGCACTTGCTTTGTCTGGCGCTGCTTTTTCGATTGGTTTGACATAGTCCTCTTGGTCTTCGGCAAGATAAATATTTTGTACAAAATCATGCTGTGCCGATTGGCTTACCAAAACAGTGAGATAGCGGTCATTGCCTTTGGCGGTTTTTCGCGTGGCAGATAAAAAGTGATAGTTGTTGAGATCAACATACATGTCCGGCCCCGGTAAAACTTCAATGCCAAAGCGAAAATCAAACCCTCCACAAATCCGATCATGACATTCGAAAAGCACAGTGTACCCCTGGTTCAAAATTTGTTCGCGCAAGTCAGTGAGAACTTGAAGAGTATTTTTTCCTGATTTCTGTGACTGCCAGGCCTGACGAACCATACGGCCTTGGACTGACAAACTTGGCACTGTCCCATTATACCAAGGCCCTGTCGGTACGTTATATGGCGCCAGTGTAGTAACGTCTTTCACCGTGATGCGTGCAGCAGCCGGCAGATCCAGATCTGCTGCCGTCACAAGTCCCGGCAGCCCGATTAACAGGCTGAACAGACATTTAGCGATATTGGGCGTGGTATGCATCATTGGGCCGCATATTTGTTGCGCTGGCAACGCGATTGGTCATGTTGAAAAATCCTGCCACATTGGCGATGTCCCAGATGTCGCGATCGCTGAAGCCTGCCTGCCGCAGTGCTGCACGGTCTGTCTCATGTATCTCGTAACTGGTTTTGGTAACTTTTTCGGCAAATTCCAACATCGCGCGGTGGCGGTCGCTCAGATCGGCAACGCGGTAGTTCATAACCAGCATTTCGCCAAGTTCGGGGTCACCTGACAGTGCACGCACTGCTGCACCATGGGCGGTCAGACAGTAAAAACACTTATTGATCGACGAAACCACGACTGCGATCATTTCGCGTTCAAGTTTACTTAGTCCGCTCGCTGCCAGCATCAGATTGTTATAGAGCCCGGTGAAGGCGTTTAATTTATCAATATCAAAAGCGTAAGCTTGCAGGACATTGGGTATCATTCCCAGCTTGTTCTGACAGACGTCAAAATATTTCTGCGTGTCGTCAGGTAAAGGATCGACCATTGGAAGGTCCAGTGATGTGACGCCATGTTTAGTGCTCATCTAAGGCTCCTTTTTGTATACGGTAATGATATTGCCCAGAAAACGTCATGCCCAGCGAAGAGTAAAGACTGTTTGCGGCAGTATTGGCCTCTGTACACAGCACCGCAAGCCGGGTTGCACCGTGTTCTTTGGCCCAGAAAGCGGCTGCGCGCATCAACCATGAGGCCACTTTCTGACCGCGTTGTTGTGCCAAAACCTCAACGGCGTGTACCATGGCGATACCGGCATGGATGGCCACAAATCCGGTGGCGGCAGGCCGGTTGTTCCACCGTCCGAACAGACTGGTTTTTGTGGCGTTTGTGCGCTGCATGATGGCCAATCGTGGCGCGGTGATGCCGCCGGCAGCCCAAATATCATACTGAATTTGCAAAGGTTCCCAAATGCAGAACATGGATGTTCTTGGCGGCTGCTGAGTTGCAATGTCTGCAATTGGCGATTGATAAAGATTTGTACGGTCGATCGTCATGTACCCGACGTCAGCCAAAAGCGCATCAACGTCTGCTTCCCCGTCACGCAGCAGGAACAAAGGCCTCTGTCCAAGGTCCAGCATCGCGCGTTGGGCCTGTTGTATGTCTGCCGGCTGAACGGGCCCCTCTGCCGTTGCTGCCGAAACCCGTTTGCCACCACCTTGGCCGTCGCGGATTATCCAAGGGCCTGCCCGGTGCAATTGTGCGGCGGGCCAGGTTGCGGCAATCGCATCATATAGCGTGTTTGGGTTACCACTCATTCCGAAAAGATACTCCGAAGGTGGGACAACGCGGCAGAAACGCGGGCGTTTTTGGTGCCGCGCACGACGATATTTGCACCATAGCGGCCGTCTTTTTGAAAGGGATAGGACCCAAAGGACAGATCAGAGTATTCCTGAGCCAGCGAGGCAAGTGGTCCGGCAATATCGCCCTCGCCACGGTGGATGCGCAGGGTTTGGCTCAGCAGTGGAGCGCCGCCGGTAAGCCCGGGTAAAACGCTGGCAACCATGGCTTGAAATACCGCTGGAACGCCGGCCATGACATGCACGTTTTCCAGGATAAAACCCGGTGCGACCGACACCGGGTTGTCGATTAGTGTGGCCCCATCCGGAATCCGGGCCATGCGCAGACGTGCGGCATTTAATTCAACGCCTTGACGGTCGTAATGGGCGGCAAGAAGCGCCCGCGCATCGCTGCGGATATCGATTGGGCGGTCAAAGGCCGCGGCGATGCAATCGGCGGTGATGTCATCATGCGTCGGGCCAATCCCGCCGCTTGTAATGACCGTATCATGGGCCTGTGACAACGCTGTCACTGCCGCGATGATCGCGGCCTTGTCATCACTGACCACGCGCACTTCTTTCAGATCAATACCGATTTCGGTCAATGCGCCAGCAAGATAATACATATTGGCATCTCGCGTGCGCCCCGAGAGAATTTCATCGCCAATTACCAGCATCGCAGCGGTTGGGTTTGTCATATGTCGAATTGCCTTTTGTCCGCGTTATGGCCAGTTTAGGCGGAGCGGTGTCGGTTTCCAATGCTGTTTTGTTTCCATAGCGGCTTTATGCGAACAGCAAGCGGGTTTATCTGTTTTTACAGACGAACTGGCGCTTCGGTCAGTGTCTGGATATCATTCAGCACTTGGATTATGACTCAACGCATGCAATTTGCCGCCCCCTTGATCCCCGCGCTGCTGATTCGTCGCTATAAACGTTTTTTGGCCGATGTGCGGCTTGAAGGCGGACGCGAGGTCACTGTGCATTGTGCAAATCCGGGCTCGATGTTGGGGTTGGCGACGCCGGGCACGCGGGTTTGGGTTGAGCCCAACGATGATCCCAAGCGCAAATTACGCTATGGGTGGCGTCTGGTAGAGATGCCTGACGGTCATTTTGTCGGTGTAGACACTGGATTGCCCAACCGACTGGTTAAAGCGGCTTTGCTTGCAGGTGGGGTTCCCGGTTTGCCGGATTATGATACTGTGCGCGCCGAGGTGAAATACGGGCATAACAGTCGAGTTGACTTTCTGCTGGGAACTTCTGGTCAACCAGATAATTACCTAGAAGTCAAAAGCGTAACATTGTGCCGACGGGCGGGGTTGGCTGAGTTTCCCGACAGTGTGACCAAGCGCGGTGCAAAACATTTGGCCGAACTGTCGCATATGGTGGCTCAGGGCCAGCGAGCAACGCTGCTGTATCTGGTGCAACGCAGTGATTGTTCGGCGGTGGCGGTGGCGTCCGATATTGATCCCGGATACGCCGCTGCTTTTGCTGAGGCCCGTGCAAAAGGTGTTGCGGTTCTCTGTATTGATTGCGATATTTCGCCCCAAGAGATCACGCTGGGCAGAACAATTTTGCTGCATTAAACGAAGCCTCTGGTCCTTTGCTATAATTGGCTATAAAAAGGTCGTTTAAACAGTCACCAGCACTTTAGAGACCTTTGGAGAAACCACCTTGCAAAAAGAAGCACGTGGACAACAGACGCGCGATGGTATCCGGCTCTTTCAAGAGGTGGATTTTGTCGGCATGCGTGCGGCTGGAAAATTGGCTGCACAAATCTTGGATGAAATCGCCGATGAGATTGTGGTCGGCCAGACCACAGGCAAAATCGACAAGTTGATTGAACAAAAAGTCACAGCCGCTGGCGCACAGTCGGCGACGATTGGCTATAAGGGCTATCGTCATGCCAGCTGTATCAGTCTTAATCACGTCGTTTGTCACGGGATCCCCGGCGACAAAAAGCTTAAAGATGGCGACATCTTGAACATTGATGTCACCGTGATTGTAGACGGCTGGTATGGAGATACCTCGCGGATGTTCGTTGCTGGCAAGCTTGACCGTAAATCTGAACGATTGATTCAGGTGACGCATGATTCGTTGTTCATGGGCATTGAGGCGGTGAAGCCCGGCAATACGTTTGGTGATATCGGTCATGCGATCCAAAGTTTTGTCGAAGGGCACCGTATGTCGGTGGTGCGTGATTTCTGCGGCCATGGGCTGGGACGGGTGTTTCACGCGCCGCCCAACGTGCTGCATTATGGCCGTGCTGGAACCGGTCCTGTCCTTCAAGAGGGCATGTTTTTCACGATTGAGCCAATGGTCAATCTGGGACGGCCTGAAACCAAAGTGTTGGCGGATGACTGGACAGCGGTGACCCGTGATAGATCCCTGTCGGCGCAATTTGAGCATTCGGTTGGGGTCACGGCGACTGGCTGCGAGATTTTCACTCTCTCGCCGGGTAACAGGTTTCATCCGACCTATACTGCGACCTAGCATCACAGCTTTATCGTATTGATGAGCTGTGAAAAACTGTTGGGCCTGTTGAGGGCTTCGTCCTAGCAGCAGTACCGTAAAATTGAAATTATTGTGTCGCCATACCGGCGGGTATCCAGAAGCTGACACGTCTGCGGGATCGTGATGGCGGTATTTTCCTCCCAGACCACAAGCGCGTTTGGCGCGATCCATCCTCCAGCTTGCGCCGCAGCAAATGCCGCCTCACCCCTTCCCATGCCGTAGGGCGGATCCAGAAAAACCAACCCAAAAGGGTCGGCCTGCCTTGGCCCAAGCCTGCGTGCATCGCGACGCATAATATTGGTGGTATCTTCCGCGTTACACAAGGCCACGTTCCGCCGGATCAGCTTGAGTGCTGCGGTGCCATCATCGACAAAAGTGACATCTGCTGCGCCACGTGAAAGGGCCTCCAGACCCAGTGCGCCGGTGCCGGCAAACAGGTCAAGCACGGATATACCCCGGATGGCATCGCCGAAACGGCCACCTGCCAGTACGTTGAACAGGCTCTCCCGCACCCGGTCGGTGGTTGGGCGCAGATGGGCGCTTGGATCGCCTTTCCCGACAGGCGTCAAAGCGCGGCCGCGATAGTCTCCGGCAATGATCCTCACGGCTTTAGCAGGGCTTTGAGGTCGGTTTTAGGGTCTTCAATCACGTCGATTGCGGGTGATTTCCCGGCCTCGATCAACCGCTTGCCGATCATATAAGCGCGGGGATCATTGGCGGCGTCCACCGCTAGCAAGCTGGCCTTATTGTAATACCAAAAAGACACGGCCCCGCCTTTTTCGCCGGGGCGGGTGACGACGTGGTCATAGCCGTTGTTCAATCCGGCAATTTGAAGTTTTACATCGTATTGATCTGACCAAAACCAAGGCATCGGTTGATAGGGCCGATTGGCGCCAAGCATATTTTCTGCGACAGTTTCAGCCTGATCTATGGCGTTTTGAACGCTCTCCAGACGAATGCGGCCGCCGCGATAGGGCAGTGAAGCGCAATCTCCTGCAGCCCAGATATGCGGGTTAGAGCTTTGCCCCAGCGCGTTGGTTTTGATGCCGTTGTCAATTTCTAGACCGGCTTGTTCTGCAAGGTCGGTGGCCGGGGTGACGCCGATGCCGGCAATGACAAAATCCAGATCCAGCACGGACCCGTCTGTCAGGGCCGCTCCTGTCACCGTTCCATCGCCAAAAATCCGCTCAAGACCAACGCCCTCGCGAATGTCGACACCATGCGACTGGTGAAGATTGCGAAAGAAATCCGAGGTTTGCGGCGCGGCCACTCGCTGGAGTATGCGATCGGCCATCTCCACCAGAGTGACCTCAAGCCCTTTGGTGGCGGCCACCGCTGCAGCCTCAAGTCCGATATAGCCGCCACCAACGATCAGCACGCGGGCCTTTGCGTCAAACCGTGGGGCCATCGCATCGACATCGCGCAAGTCGCGGACCACATGCACCCCGTCCAAGGCCCCGCCAATGGCGGTCGGCAGTGACCGCGGTACCGACCCGGTGGTCAGCGCCAGATGGTCATAGGAAATAACCTCATTATCCAGAAGAATACTGCGTCCGTTTGGATCAATTTTTGTAATCGGCAGGCCCAACCGCAGGGTGATGTTTTGCTCGCGATAAAACGTCTCTGGGCGTAAATAAAGGCGGTCTAACGGCATGTCGCCTAACAGATACTTTTTTGACAGTGGCGGGCGCTGATAGGGGGGATGGGGTTCCGCCCCGACCAGGGTCACCTTGCCTTCAAATCCACTGTTGCGCAGCTTTGAAACCAAAGACGATCCCGCCTGTCCGGCTCCGACCACAACAATATGCGCCATAATACGCCTCTCTCAAATTATCGATCTGTTTTACAGCGTCAGCCTATATGCTAATAGGGCGCAAATACAATCTATCAGAGAGATTTTCATGGCTATTTCCACAGGTGAACGTTTGCCCGATGCGACCCTTTTTGAAGTCGGACCCGATGGGCATCAACGGGTGTCTTTGCAAGATAAATTGCGGGGGCGCAAAGTTGTGATCTTTGCTGTTGCCGGAGCATTTGCAGATATCTGCAACCTGTCCCATATGCCCGGTTATATGCGCAATATGGAGGCGTTTGCCGCCAAGGGTGTCGACGAGGTGATCTGTCTGAGCGTTAATGACCCTCTGGTGATGAAGGCCTGGGGCAAGGCCACGGGCGCATTCAGTGCTGGCGTGACACTGCTGGCCGATACCGACAGTGGCTTTACCTCTGGTACCGGAATGAATTTTGACTTTCCCGGTGACGGTATGATTGCGCGCTCAAAGCGCTATGCGATGGTGGTTGAAGACGGGCTGGTGTTAAACCTGCAAGAAGAAATTCACGCAGGCATGTGCGAGGTGTCAACCGCGACCGCGATTTTGGCCATTTTGTAAGGCGCGCTTATTCTAGCGGTAGGTGATCCATGCGGTTGGCTAAGGCAATATCCAGATCAGTCAAACCGTCGACGTCATGGGTCGTCAAAGTCACAGTGACCCGATTATAGACATTGCGCCATTCGGGATGATGATTGAGCGTTTCCGCCCACATTGCCGCCTGTGTCATCCAGCCAAAGGCTTCGATGAAATTCTTGAATTTAAAAGTTTTGGTGATTGCGTCACGCTCGGCTTCGAGAGACCAGCCATTGCCCAGCAGCGGTGCCAGATGAGCATCGCGTTCTGCGGTGGATAGTTTTTCAGTCATTGTTGTTCCTCTATCTGGGTTTTTTTGAAGGGACCATAAGACGTCAATATTTCAATATCTTGCTCCACGGCGGCCTTTTCGGCAACCAGATATTGGCCGACCGCTTTGGCAAAACCGGGGTCGCGAAACCAGTGTAATGAGTGATTGGTAATGGGCAGATAGCCCCGTGCCAATTTGTGTTCGCCCTGGGCACCGGCTTCTACCCGGGTCAATCCCTGGGCAATTGCATAGTCGATGGCTTGATAATAACAGGCTTCAAAATGCAGGCAGGGATGGTCTTCGCTGCAGCCCCAATACCGGCCAAAGATTGCGTCGCGTCCAATAAAGTTTAACGCGCCGGCAATATCTTGGCCGTTGCGGTTTGCAACCACCAGAGCAATATCCTGCCGCATGGTTTGTTGTGCAATATCGAAAAACTCGCGGGTCAAATAGGGTGATCCCCATTTTCGCGCCCCGGTGTCCTGATAGAACCGCCAAAAACTGTCCCAGTGATGTGGCTTTATATCTTCACCTGTGAGCATTTCGATGCTGCCGCCAAAGCTTTGCGCTTGCGCGCGTTCCTTGCGGATATTTTTGCGTTTGCGCGAGGACAGACTGGCCAAAAACCCATCAAAATCGGCATAATTTTTATTATACCAGTGAAACTGCTGGCTGCTGCGGGTCATGCAACCAAGTTCGGTTCCGGCCTCGGCTTCGTCTGCGGTGCAAAAGGTTATATGCAGCGACGATAACTCATGATCAGCTGCCAGTTGCATGGCACCTTTTACCAACGCCGCGCGGCCGACCTGTTCAAACCCGTCGCGGGTTAACAGCCGTCGCCCCGTGACCGGGGTGAACGGTACCGCGATTTGCATTTTGGGATAATAATGCCCCCCTGCGCGCTCATAGGCGTGGGCCCAGTTGTGGTCAAAGATAAATTCGCCCTGCGAGTGGGATTTGCCGTACAGCGGCGCGCAGGCGATCACCTGTTCTTGGGACTTTGCCACCAGATAATGCGGCTGCCAACCGCTGCCCGGCGAGACCGAGCCGCTGTCTTCTAAGGCTTTGAGAAAGGTATAGGTGGTGAAAGGGTCATAGGGCCGCCCGCCGTCTTTGACCTCGGGACAGGCACAGGCATCCCAGTCATGGGGCGCAATATCCGCCAGCGAGGTCAGGGCCAGAATTTCTATTGTATGTTCCAACAGTCTGCTTTCTCGTCTCGGTGTGCAGCACGATCCCAGTTTAAGATGGCGCAACTGCGTCCGGGATCAAGGGTGTCTGGCGGGATGATACCCCTCAAACGTGATGTTATCTGCGATGGAGCGGGCTATCGCCTCGGTCGCGGTCGCGCGAATTGTCCAGCTCAAGACCGATGCACCTTGCGCCTTCAACTCGGCAACTCTGGCGCAGTTTAGATCGTCGACATCATGGCTGATAAAGCAGGATTTAGTCGGGCGGTAATCAGGGATGTCTCGCAACCGGTCGCGGGTTTCTTCCGGCAACATGGGCCATTCTTCTGCGGTAAAGGCTTCGGTGACAAGGCCGCGAGGAAGATCTGGTGCGAGGCTGGCCATTTGTAAAACGGAATGAGGATTGAATGACATGACTGCAACGAGGCCTTGATAGGCTTTTAGGGCTTTTGCGGTGGCCCGTTCAAGCCGCCCCACGCGGGCACCCATCTGGCCATCTTGGTCTTTTAATTCGATCAGCAGAGGTGCTTTTCCATCAATAAGATCCAGAATTTCGATAAGGCTGGGCAGGGTTTCGCCGCCGCTGTTATTCAGCGTTATCGCAGAGAGATCTGTCGCGGAGAGCCGGTTTACAAACCCTGTTTGTCCTGTCATCCGGTCGAGTGTATAGTCATGGAACACTATAGCGTGCCCGTCGCTTGACAGCTGTAGGTCGATTTCAACACTATAGCCGCGCTCCACGGCTGCCAGAATGGCCGCCCGGCTATTTTCAGCGCGCTGGGCGTTTTCATCATGCAGGCCGCGGTGCGCGATTGGGGCCTGTAGAAAAGCGTCTGGCAAATGCATCATTTGATCTGAAATATACCCTCGATCTCAACCGCGACGCCGAGCGGTAGCGCTGCAGCCGACACGGCCGCGCGCGCATGGCATCCGGTCTCGCCCAAGGCTTCCACCATAAAGTCCGAGGCGCCGTTGATGACTTGAGGCTGCTCGGTATAGCTGTCGGTCGAATTGACAAAACCGGTAAGCTTTATCACTTTGACCAAGCGATCCAGATCACCGCCACAGGCTGCTTTTACTTGCGCAAGAAGGCTGATCGCGCAAAGCTTTGCCGCCTCGGCACCTTCTTGTGTGGTCATTGAGTGACCGACTTTCCCGGTTACCAAGCCATTGACCCCATTGGAAATCTGACCTGAAACATAAACGATATCACCGACCGTCACATAGGGTACATAATTGGCTGCTGGCGCTGGAGCGTCGGGAAGGGTGACACCAAGCTGTGCGAGATTTGCTTCGAATTGTCCGCTCATGATAACGTCTCCAATATATAAGGGTGTCTTTCATTAACTTGGATATCGGAGATCGGAAAGTAAAATTCACCGCTCCCGAAAGGCTTTCACAAAGTAATTGCTCAATGGTTTTATCAAGTATGCAAGCGGGGAGCGGTCGCCGATTTTGATATAAGTTTCGACAGGCATTCCTGGCCGAAGGGTTGCCCCTTCGGGCAAGCGTGCGGTTTCGCCCTGTGCCAGTGTAATCTCAACGCGGTAATACGCGCCTTTTGCCGAGTCGTTTTGAAAGGTGTCGGCCGAAATCTGGGCAACCAGACCTAGGAGTTCGGGTGTATTATTTTGGTCCAGTGCAGAGAACCGCAAAAAGACGGTTTGGCCAATGAACAGTTGATCAATATACATTGGCGCAACCTGTGCTGCAATCACCAGAGGCCGGTCTTGCGGCACCAGATAAAGCAAGGGTTCTGCGGCGCGAATTACCGCGCGCAGGGCAAAGACCTGCAGGCCATAAACAATGCCTGAAACCGGGGCTTTTATGTCTAGTCGGGCAAGTTGTTGCTTCAGGGCCCGGCGTTGCTCTTTCAGCTCCATTTCGCGATAGTGTTGATCCCTGAGCTGAGAGATGGCGGTCTCATGGCGGGTGCTGCTGATTTTGACAGTTTCGATCTCAATTTCGGTGATCAACCCTTCGGCTTGCGCTTTTCGGGCAATCAATTCACCCAGGATACCCTGCAAACGCGCCTGCTCGCGTTTCAGATCTCGAATGCGGGTCGCTTGCGTCAATCCGCGTTCAAATAAAATTATCTGGTCTTCGAGATCTTGTTCGATCAACTCGACCTGTCGCGCTGCAGCGGTTTTCTGAGCGGTGATGCCGATGATCTGATCTGCAATCTGGTTGCGCCGTTTTTCCAACTGCGCCTTTTGTTGCCCCAAAGAGGTTTTGCGCGCCGCAAACAAACGTCTCTGGCCTTGCATTAGACCTTGTAGTCTTATGTCGCGTCTAGAGGCGTTGCGCAGCACTGGGTCGAAAGCAATCGCAACGCGGTCTTCACGTTCGGCCTCAAGCCGCCCACGCCGCGCGATCAATTCAAATAACAAACCTTCGAGGATTACAAGTTCAGACAAGTGCTGGCTGGGATCAAGCGTCATCAGGGTGTCGCCAGCGTTGACCCGTGCCCCTTCTTTGACGGCAATTTTTGCGACCACGCCACCATCGGGGTGTTGAACAACCTGTCGGTTTTGCGCAACTTCAATGCGCCCGCTGGCGATGATGGCCCCTGAAATACGGGTCAAAGTGGCCCAGGTGCCACCGGCCCCAAGCAGAACAATCAGCGTGAGAACCCCCAAGGCAACCGTGCCGTTCGCGCTGAGCGGATCAGTTTTGGATCTCATCGCAGGCCTGCGCTGTTTGTTCTGATCGCCGAGGCGATATTGCCATGATTTTGAACCATTGATGCGCGTATTTTATCACGGGGCCCAAAGACGGTTTGCCTGCCGTCGTCGAGTACCGGTAAAACGCCACATTCCACAATTGCAGCGGGCCATTTGCCTATAATGAGACCAGTTTTTTGTATAGCTTTAATTTGCCGGATTGTTGTGTTTAGTGTTGTGTTTCCAGCGCTGTCGAGATTCGAGTTTGGCTTGTCTAAAATCAGATTAACTGGGTCGCTGTAAAGCGCTTGGGCCAGACCAATCCGTCGCATTTGACCGCCGGATAATTGCATACCGCCACCGCCGAGCATCGTATCATAGCTCTCTGGCAGGTGCAGGATCATCTCATGCACACAGGCTTTCTGGGCGGCGTTGGCAATGCTTTGGGGGTCCGGTGACGATATCATACGCACAATATTTTCGGTAAGACTGCATTTTTGGTAAGACTGCCGTCAAAGAAATGTATGTTTTGAGGTAGCAAACCGAGATAGACACACCGTAGATTGGGGTCAAAGTGATTAAGAGATGCACCATCCAGTCGTGGTATGCCGCCGGCGGGCGCCTGGACAGGGGTGAGCGCCCTTGCCAGCGCCCGCCCCATCAATACAGAGCTGGCGATCATGGCGCCCGGGGACACGGCAGTCTGCAAAACAAGATAGGCACTTGGCCCCAAGATGGCAGATTGCAAGAACATGTGGGGGATTTTTATGACCGCCCCAAAAGTGCCAGCCAGATTGGCGGCCACCAGTTGTGTCAATGCAGCGCCGCGTTGCTGCGCCTGCCAGCGCGTATAGGTTGCTTGATGCATGCCCATGCTCTGGCTCATGTCGGTCTCGGTTCGGATTTTATCAGACAATCCGTTGACGTGGTAAAGTCCCCGATGCGCCTCGGCCAGCACCATACGGCTGCTCCATTGGTTCACCAGTGCAAGCGCAATCAATATAGCCACAGCCACAAGGGCAAAAGACCCTAACAGCGGATGCAACATGCGGATACCAGCCAGAAATGGCGGTGTCCACGGCGGGTCAAACAAGGCTATTAAGGCGGGTGAGGACACCCATCGCTGTATGGCATCGCGGTTCCGCAACCCGGTGCTGCCTTTTGCGTCATCTGGGGAGAGGGATGCACCCATCGCGGCGTCCAAGAAGGGTTTTTCAAGAGCTTGCGGGAAACCTGTGCCAGATCTGGCCATCCGCCGGGTGCGGCAACAATCACGAATTCCAGTTATCATACATAAAAGTGCGATCCATGCGGCGAGGACAAGCACTATGGCAAGGGATCGGCTGCTGAGCACACTGTCATAGACCTGCAGTTTATAGAGTGGCCCTGTCAACATCAGTAGATTGCAAAAATGCTAAACCCAGCGGTCGCGCCATACAGCGAGCGGCACCGACGTTGCGCCCCCTGCAATTCAGTGTGGCCTGGCGTAGTGACCGAGGGGTTAATTGAGCTGAGTATTTGCGCCATTTTATGTCTTTTTGATTGTTCTGATCGCCAGCATCCAGCAATCGGGTTAAAAAATTTGTCACGTTTTTAAAAAGAGAGCTAAAAAAATGCTGGAAGTGTTGGTTTAGTGGGGTAAATCCGCTAAAGAATCCTGACCCCAGCCTAGAATCGACAGAATGTGCATGTTTAAAGATTTATCTCCTGTTCTACTTGCAGCTTTGCTGTCTTTCGGCACAGCCTTTGGACTGTCTGGATGTGCCGCGCCGTCCAACCCCACGATTGCATCCTCAGATGATCCCTATGAGGCTCAAAACCGCAAGGTGCACGCGCTCAACCGGCAGCTTGACAAAAAAATCATTCGCCCAGTGAGTAAAGCCTATGTGGCAGTTGTCCCGCCTGAGGGGCAAATTGTGGTGAGCAATTTTGCCGATAACCTCGCATTGCCCAGTTCGATTGTGAATAACCTTTTGCAGGGTAATATACCGGGTGCCGGCCAAAATACCCTGCGGTTGGTGGTCAACAGCACTTTGGGATTGGCGGGTATGTTTGACCCGTCCAGCGATTTTGGACTGACCGAAGTTAGATCTGATTTTGGCGAGACTTTACATGTTTGGAATACGCCGCAAGGTGCCTATCTTGAACTGCCGGTTCTTGGTCCGTCAAGTGAGCGCGCTGCGGTTGGCATTGTGGTCGATTTCATCACAAATCCATTAGGAAATCTTTCAAACGGCGACTATCGCAAATACAGTCGCGCCGCACAGGTTGCCGCTGGGCTTGGGAAAAGGAGCCAATACGGGTCAACGGTTGATGCTATTTTATACGACAGCGCCGACAGTTATGCCCAATCACGGTTATTTTACCTGCAAAACAGGAATTTTACACTGGGCGGCACCGACGAGACCGAGTATGATGATGCATACTTCGATCCATACGAGGATATCTATGCTGAATAAACTTTCACGTCGTAAAACTTTGATGGCTGGCTGTGCCTTCATCTTGGCGCCGACAATGGTAAGTCCGCTTTGGGCAATGTCCAAAGCTGAGGCGACGAATTTGGTTGATAAGTTGGTGGCGGATATCAACAAGGTGGTGGCCTCTGGAAAAAGCGACGCCAAGATGTTTGCCGATTTTGAGCGAATTTTCGGCACCTATGCGGATGTGCCAACTATCGCCCGTTACGGTTTGGGTGTTGAGGGGCGTCGCGCCAGCAAATCCCAGATGCGCGCCTTCACAAAAGGGTTTCAAGGCTATATTGCGCGGAAATACGGCAAACAGTTTCAAGGCTTCATCGGCGGCGAGATTAAGGTCAAAAGCACCCGTAAAGTCAAAAGCTTCTTTGAGGTGAAGGCCACCGCGCATCTGAAAGGGAAGGCGCCGGTTGAAATCGCCTTTCTAGTTTCAGATAAATCTGGAAAAGACCTGTTTTTCAATTTGTTTGTTGAGGGGGTCAACATGTTGCTGGCAGAGCGTGCTGAAATCGGTGCAATGTTGGACCGGCGTCGCGGTAATCTTGACAAGATGATCGCAGATCTGCGCAAAGCTGGTTAATTCTGTCCGAATAAACCGTTGAGAAACCGGGTCAAAGCCGTTTCGCGCGGTTTTGGATCCTGTTTTGGATTAAGGGTTTGTGGCCGGGTGACAGGTGTTCCGCCGATCATCCGTATCTGATCTTGGCTCTGTGTCGGGCGCAACATTGGCAGGGGTCTGGCGGGCACGCCATCGTACACCCGTCGCATGGTCTCGCGCCATATCTCTGCGGGTAATCCGCCCCCCGTGACCCCGGATAGGGGGGTGTTGTCATCGTATCCCATCCAGACGCCAGCAACGTAATCTGCGGTAAAGCCGATAAACCAAGCGTCGCGGGCTGCCTGAGTCGTTCCGGTTTTGCCGGCCACTTCAACACCTTCAAGCGCGGCCTGGCGGCCTGTACCATCCTGAACCACCTTGTGCATCATAAAGATCAGCTCTTGTGCGACACTTTCGCGGATTACTCTCTCTCCGATACCGCCATCTGCCCCGATTACCGGCTCTTTTGCATTCAGAAGCCGCAATTCTTTCAATCCAAAGGGGGTGACAGAAGACCCGCCGTTGAGAATGCCGGCATAAGCTCCGACCATTTCAAGCAGGGTTGCCTCTGAGACACCCAGCGCCAGTGCCGGCCCGACGGCCAGGGAGCTGGTGATGCCAAAATCATTGGCAACGCGTCGAACGTTTTTGCGCCCAACGGCCTCACTGACCCGCACAGCGGGGATGTTCAATGACCCTGCCAACGCTTGGGTCAATGTGACTGGGCCGCGAAATTTTTTCGTATAGTTTTTCGGTGTCCATGGCCCTGAGCCGGAAATGTTCAATGTGAGAGGTGTATCTTGCACTGTGTCGTTATGGCTATAGCCAAGTTCCAATGCGGCGGCATAGACAAAAGGTTTGAAGGCAGACCCGGTTTGCCGTTTGGCTTGTGTGGCGCGATTGAAAACGCCCGAGACGATATTTTCACGTCCGCCAACCATCGCACGCACTGCGCCGTCGGGGGACATGACCACAATGGCCGCCTGTGCCCTTGAGTTTTTGGTGACGCTTTTGGTAAATACCGCTTGCAGCGCAGTTTCTGCGGCTGTTTGGATTCTCTGGTCGAGGGTGGTTTTGACGATCACATCCTCGGTTGTCTTTCGGGTGAAAAACTCTGGACCGCTCGACATCACCCAATCGGCAAAATAGCCGCCGGCGCGGGCTTTGGCGGCAGGTGACAGCCGCGCCGGTTCGCTCAGGGCCTTTTGAGCTTGGGTCTGCGTGAGGTAATTTTGGTCGCGCATCAGCCCAATAATCACGCTGGCTCTGTTCTGGGACCTAATGAGGTTATTGGTGGGTGCATAGCGCGTCGGGGCCACCAGCAAACCGGCCAACATTGCGCTTTCGGCGGGGGTCACTTGAGCGGCGGGTTTGCCAAAATAGCGTTGACTTGCCGCTTCAAAACCCCGCGCCCCCGCGCCAAGAAAGGCGCGGTTGAGATAAATCGTCAGAATTTCGTCCTTGGTGTATTTGATCTCCAATGACAGTGCAAATATCGCTTCGCGTATTTTGCGCCAAATCGATCCTTTGCGGCAGTCGGCCTCATAGAGGGCTTCGCTGTCCCATTTGGTTGCATCGTAGGGGTGCCCAAGACAGAGTAATTTTGCGACTTGCTGGGTGATGGTTGATCCACCGTGGCCCGATAGTGGCCCGCGGCCTTCCCGCAGATTGATGCGTACCGCGCTGGCAATGCCACGGGGGCTGATGCCAAAATGGCTATAAAAGCGCCGGTCTTCGGTTGCGATCACGGCGTTTCGCAAATGATGAGAGACGGTTTGCGCCGTGACGCGCCCGCCATATTGATCACCACGCCAAGCAAATACTTTGCTGTATCGGTCTTGCAGGGTCACAGATCCCCGTGCCCGTCCGTCGAGTAACTGGTGGGCTTCGGGAAGGGTACGATAATTCAGTAAGACTGCAACGCCAACCAAAAGTGATATCAGGACAGTGATCCGCCAACTGAAAGCCCAGAGCAGGCTTAAAACAAGCTTTGGCAACCATAGTACAATCCGTATCCCTCGCCAAATCCATGTGTCATTCTTAGGCGCGCTTGGTTTGGTTTTTTTATCAACTCTGGTTTTGACAGAATTTTTTGCGCCGGTTTTTAAAGAGGGTTGAGCATAGCGCCGCTCGGCGACGAGCTTTGGTTTTTTGCGCTTTGCGTCACTCATTCTTTTGCCTGTTACGTGCTTTGGAAAGATTTACCATATCGCAGTTTATTGGTGTTGTAGAGAGGCGCAGCTGCCTTAATGAATTTCAATTTCGCCCAATAAATAGACATAATATTATATACGATTAAATTTTAATCATTATCGGCAGAATTGCGCGAAATTGCCCCTCCGCAAGCTTCACTCTCTCCGCCACCTGCCAGTCTATTAGGGCGAGGTGTCGACGACGAATCTACCAAAAGAAAGGAACAGATGTGAAACTGATCATAGCAACGATCAAACCGTTCAAGCTTGATGAAGTGCGTGAGGCGCTCACCGATATGGGCGTACGCGGTATGATGGTCACAGAAATCAAAGGCTTTGGGGCCCAATCAGGCCATACAGAAACCTATCGTGGCGCGGAATATGTCGTGAATTTCGTTCCCAAAATTAAATTGGAACTGGTCGTTGATGCAGCGATGGCAGATCAGGTTGTTGAAAAAATTACCACTGCTGCCCGCACTGGCAAGATTGGTGATGGAAAAATATTCGTCCTAGACGCGGAACAGGTTGTTCGTGTGCGCACCGGTGAAACCGGCGCCGACGCAATTTGATCATGTGCAGTAGCAAAGGAAATATGAGATGAAACTACAAAAAATGCTGTCTTTGGCCGCGACGATGATTGCTCTGCCGGCGATTGGATTTGCCGAAGAGGCCCCCAAAGCGGTGCCAACTGATATGATTTGGATCATGAACACATTGTTGTTCTTGATTGGGGGTTTTTTGGTGTTCTTTATGGCGGCCGGTTTTGCAATGCTGGAAGCAGGTCTGGTGCGCTCTAAAAATGTGACGATGCAATTGACCAAAAACATGGGTTTGTTCAGCATTGCGTGTATCGCTTACTATTTGGTCGGTTATAATTTGATGTATCCGCTGGGTACTTGGGGCATTGAAAAAGTACTGTCGGGCGTCTGGGGTGTGGCAGTGATGGAAGGCGTTGGCGTCTCTGCTGATGGGGTTGACGACTATGCCTATGCCGCGACAGCTTCGGATTATTTCTTTCAACTGATGTTCTGCGCCGCCACGGCGTCTATTGTGTCGGGTGCTTTGGCGGAACGGATTAAGTTGTGGCCGTTCTTGATCTTTACCGCGCTGTTGACCGGCGCGATTTATCCATTGCAAGCCTCCTGGAAATGGGGTGGCGGTTTTCTGGATGCAGCTGGTTTCCTCGATTTCGCCGGCTCGACTGTTGTGCATTCGGTTGGTGGCTGGGCGGCCCTTGCCGGTGCGTTGATCCTTGGTCCACGCCTGGGCAAATACAAAGATGGCGGCGTTGTGCCAATGCTGGGCTCTAACTTGCCATTGGCCACTTTGGGCACATTTATCCTGTGGCTTGGTTGGTTTGGCTTTAACGGTGGGTCGCAACTGGCCATGGGATCGATTGGTGATATCGCTGATGTGTCGCGGATTTTTGTCAACACCAATATGGCTGCTGCTGCTGGCGCTTTTGTCGCGATGCTTGCCACTCAACTCGCCTATGGCAAGGTTGACCTGACCATGGTGCTGAACGGTGCTTTGGCCGGTTTGGTGTCGATCACTGCCGAGCCGTTGACCCCGACAATGGGCTGGACCTGTTTTATCGGTGGTGTCGGCGGTGTGATCGTCGTCTACGGTGTGCCGCTGCTTGATAAGTTCAAAATTGATGACGTGGTTGGCGCTATTCCAGTGCACCTGTTCGCTGGTATCTGGGGCACTTTGGCGGTCGTATTAACCAACCCCGAAGCGGCGCTTGGCACGCAGATTTACGGCATTGTTGTTGTTGGGGTGTTTACCTTCGTGATCTCTGGCGCAGCCTGGGTCATTTTGAATGCGATTCTTGGCATCCGTGTCAGTGAAGAAGATGAAATCACCGGCCTTGATACTGCGGAACTTGGCATGGAAGCCTATCCAGATTTCGTAAGATAAAACGGACCATTTTTAATATATAAGCCTCCCGGGCATAGGCGCGGGAGGCTTATGCGTTAATAGTCTTGTAGAACAAGGGATCGACCCGAGCTATTGACCGATTTACCCACGTATAATAAGATAAAATTTTGAATTTATGGATATTTTAAACATGCATAAAATTTTATATTTTGCATTCACCCTTGGGGTGTTTTTGACCCCTTTTGCAACTGCAGCCCCGCTGTGCCAGTCACCTTTAGTGGCCACAACTCAACGTGGAAGCGCCGAAGGCTCTGCTAAGATTTTGTTTTTGTGTGAGGGGGTCGTGGTTCATGAACTCCCGGGGTTCAGCACGCCGGCCTACAGCCCGAACCGCAAGTTTATTATCATGCACGAGGCGGAGGCTGATGATGATACGCAATTATATCTGTTCCCAACTAATGCAAATGGGTTACCAGATTATAAGCGATCAATTGGCGCTTTTGGCGGACGTTACAGCAGATTTATCGCTTGGAACCAGAATTCCCAGGGATTTTTCCTCTTTTGCAGGGGGTGCCACGGACCAACTGACAGGGTTGGCGAAAAATTCAGCTATTATCACATTGTCGCAAAAGGGGAGACACTGGCAAGCATCGCTGAGGGTTATCTCGGAAGGGATGGGTCTCAGCAAGTCGGTGCTATCATAAACGCCAATCCCTGGCTGAAGGATCTCGATCAGTCTGTGGCCAGCGAAAGCAGACTCCATCCGTGGGGTCGCGTGATCAAGGATTGGGACCGGACCCAAAGCGATGTCCCGGAAAATTTGCTCCTGAATATATCCAATGTGATGTTGGAAAATTAATAGATAAAGTTGCACTCTTCGCCTCCTGTTCTGCCTGAGGACATTGGCAGGGCGTTGGGTCTGAGCCAAAGGGCAGGACACAACAGTGGCGTTTCAGTTTCACCAAGGGGGCCGGATTTTCTTGCATACCCGCAGTCATCCCATACCACGGGGACGTTTAAAAGCACCGCTGCGCAGTTTGCGCTATTGCCAAAATGTGCCCTGATCAGGGATTGCACTACGGGGGAAGAGAATTTTTGCGCCCCAATCTGATACAGCCTGCCTGTTGGACGTCAGTCGTGTTGGCCACGTGCAAGCCATATTTTCGGTGAACAGCCTTTGAGACGCAGAAATTCGCGGTTAAAATTTGATTTGGTCTGAAAGCCGCTGTCGAACAAAGCGCTGGTGATACTTTGACCTTGCTTTAGCAGCTCGCAGGCATGGGCAATCCGGTGACGGTTGACGTACCGCGAGACGTTTTCACCGCATATTTGATTGATCGCCTTTGACAGGTCTTTGACCGGCACCTGCAGGCGTCGGGCAAGGCGGCTTAGGGTCAGATCCGGGTCCAGAAACAGCGGGTCTTTTTGCAACAGCGTCCGCAACCGCGCGACCAGTTCTGTGGCGGCCTCTGTGGGTTGGGTTGGCGCGTCAAGTGTGGTTTCTTTTGCGTCGTTTGCCAGATGCAAATGTGGCGATAACCCCAGCGCCCCCAGCGCCAGCAATGTAAGTGAGGATAATGCACTGACCATCATTGGTTGCCAGGTACCGTGACCGCTGGCATGGGCCAGACTGATCACAATCTCGCCGAAGCTCGACACCAGCAGTGCTGCGGCGATAAACTGCCAAAGTCTCAGGGGAATATTATCGCTATCGAGCCGGGTAAGTATCAGACTGTCACCACCCTGATGTAGGCTGTGCAACAAAGCGCTGCCGTAGATCAGGAAAATTGCAGGGATCGCCGTGTCCAAGGCCTGCGGGAACAGCAGCACGCAAAACAGCACAAATCCAACTGGCAGCGCATGCCACAGATCGCAGTGCCAAAGCAGACGCCGCCGGGTACTGGACACAAACGCCAGATAGGCCAGCGGCGGCAGAATCGCGGCGGTCACCGGTTGCACCGGTCGTAGCCAGCTTAGATGATAAAACTGGTGCAGGGCGATCAGGATTGATTGCCCGCTGCTGCCCGCCAGCAAGATCAGGATCATTGGATGCGTCCTTCCCCCGAGCCACGACCGCATCAGTAAAAAAAGCAGCAAAAGGCCGGTGACAAGGGGGATTGGTAAAGCTGGCAAAATAGCCTCCGGATAAAACTGGGTTTAAATACCGGCAAATTAGACCTCGAACGGGTTTTGCGCGACCTAAAACCGGTTCGAGGACGCGAAAAACCGCAGGTCATTGCTTTGTCGTGCATATTGGAACTCTGAAAAGGAAATTTGATGTGTTGAAAATTTTGAAATATACCCTTGCGGCTTCGCTGTTGGTTGGGCCCGTTCATGTTGGTGCGGCTTTGGCGCAAGTCGATTTGCCCGGGTTTGATCGTTTGGCGGTTTCTGCCGCCCACCGGCCCGGGCTTGTAGCGGGATCAATCTGGTACCCCGCAGGCCAAGTCACCTATAAAACCCAAGTGGGTCGCAATGCGGTTTTTACTGGCGCCCCTGCTTATCTGGCCCCTGAAATTGCCAAGGGTCGCCATCCGTTGATTGTGCTGTCACATGGGTCGGGTGGCAATATAGACGGTCTAAGCTGGTTGGCGGGGGCACTGGCACAAAACGGCGCAATAGTGCTGGGGGTCAATCATCCCGGCAGTACTGGGGGCGACAGTTCACCGCGCCGCAGCCTCCGCATGTGGGAGCGGGCGTGGGACGTCAGTGCCGCGCTTGATACGGTGCTGGCTGATCCAAATTTTGCGCCGCATATTGACCCGGAACGGGTTAATAGTATTGGCTTTTCCATGGGCGGTGCCACGGCGTTGCAACTGGCCGGTTTGCGCGGAGATATAGCGGCTTTCAAAGCCCATTGCACGGGGGCGGGCGTGCGTCACTCGGGTTGCGCGTATTTTGCGGCGGGCGGGGTGAATTTTGATAATATCTCCGCAGAAGACTTTAATCAGGACCTGCGCGAGCCGCGGATCAGCCGCACTGTCGGTGTGGATCCGGGTCTTGCCATGGCATATACTGACGCCAGCATTGCCGCACTGGACCACCCGGTGTTACTGATTGCGCTGGGCCACAAGGGCCCTGACGAGATTGGCATTGATGCTGGTCCAGATGGCAGCAACCTGTCGGGTCAGCTAAAGGACGTCCAGTTTCACGAGCTGACCCCGGCCTCGCATTTCAGTTTTTTGGGGATGTGCACAAAAGATGGGTTGGAAATTCTCAAGGCCGAGGGTGAGGAGCAGCTTTGCCAGCCAGAAGACACCGCTATACGGACGTCGGTGCATCAAAAAGTCATTGTTTTGATTTCTGAGTTCTTACGCCTGAATTAACGCCTAAAGGTACGCAAGGGTTGATCCAGATCTTGTGTTCGGGATCTCGTAGGTCCCGAACATTTTAGTCCCGGCATACCGGATCTTAATCGTGGCAGATTGGCCCTAACCATGCTAGGTTTTGTGCCATGACAACAGAAGTTACCGATATACGCCAAAAACCTCCTGTTATCCGACAATTGGATGAGGGCGCCATCAACCGCATTGCCGCCGGAGAGGTGGTCGAGCGGCCGGCTTCGGCGGTGAAAGAACTGGTAGAGAATGCCATCGATGCCGGCGCGCGCCGGATCGCTATTGAAATCGCCGATGGCGGCAAACGTCTGATCCGGGTCAGTGATGACGGCTGCGGTATGTCTGCAGAACAGTTGCCGCTGGCCCTGCAGCGCCACGCGACTTCAAAAATTGACGGCTCGGACCTGTTGAATATTCAAAGTTTTGGCTTTCGCGGCGAGGCGCTGCCGTCGCTTGGTGCGGTGGGGCGCCTCAGTATCGTGTCACGGGTGCATGGGCAGCCGGCGGCGCAGATCACCGTGAATGCGGGCGAAATCGCAGCGGTGCGCCCGGCGGCGTTGAACGCAGGCACCGTGGTGGAATTGCGCGATTTGTTTTACGCCACCCCGGCACGTTTGAAATTTATGCGCACGGATCGCGCCGAGGCCCAAGCCATCAGCGATGTGGTCAAGCGTCTGGCGATGGCTGAGCCGTTTACCGGCTTTACCCTGACCGATATGTCGGGCGGTGACGGCGGGCGTGTCACATTTCGCGCCGATGCGGAAACCGGTGATATGTTTGACGCGCTGCATGGCCGTCTGGCCCGGGTTTTGGGCAGTGAGTTTGCTGAAAATGCGCTGCGCATTGATGCCGAACGCGAGGGGTTGCATATGACCGGATATGCCGCACTGCCCACCTATTCGCGCGGCTCGGCGGTCCAGCAATATTTCTTTGTCAACGGTCGACCAGTGCGCGACAAGTTGCTGATCGGTGCGCTGCGGGGGGCGTATTCTGATTTTCTGTCGCGCGACCGGCATCCGGCAGTGGCCCTGTTTCTGGATTGCGATCCGCATCAGGTGGATGTCAACGTGCATCCGGCAAAATCTGAGGTGAGGTTTCGCGATGGGGGCTTGGCGCGCGGGTTGATCGTGTCGGGCCTGCGCCATGCTTTGGCCGAGGCTGGCCATCGCGCCTCAACAACGGTGGCGGGCGCGACCTTGGGGGCTATGCGCCCCGAACGCCCCGGGCCCGAACGCCCCGGGGGTGCCCCGGTGTATCAGATGCAGCGTCCCTCGGCCAAGGCGCGGGGTGCCGCCTATCAGGCGCAGGCGCCAGGGTTTGGGGAAACGGCACCGGGTTTTGCTGAAACCGCGCCGGTCTATGCTCGCGTTGAAACGCTGGATGATACTGGCTTTGAAGAAAGTGCCAACCCACAGGTTGGTTCTGTGTCAGATACGGTGCCGAATACAGTCCCGAATACAGTGCCGAACGCTGGCCCAGCGGCGCCAGAAACCTTTCCCTTGGGCGCCGCCCGTGGTCAGCTGCATGAGAATTATATCGTTGCGCAAACGACAGATGGGATTGTGATCGTGGATCAGCATGCGGCGCATGAGCGGTTGGTTTATGAAAAACTCAAAAGCCAAATGACGACGCACGGGGTGGCCGCCCAAGCGCTATTGATCCCCGAAATTGTTGATCTGTCTGAAGAGGACGCGGCGCAACTGTTGGCAGTGGCCGATGACTTGCGCCGCCTCGGTCTAAGTCTTGAGCCGTTCGGTGGTGGGGCGGTAGCGGTACGGGAAACCCCGGCCATTTTGGGCGCGGTGGACGCAAAGGCGCTGGTGCGCGACATTCTGGACGAGCTGACCGATTTGGAACGCTCGACATCGCTGCAGGATCGTATTGAGGCGATCCTGAGCCGGGTGGCCTGTCACGGTTCAATCCGGTCGGGCCGGCGAATGCGTGGCGAAGAAATGAACGCGTTGCTGCGTGAAATGGAGACAACGCCTCATTCAGGTCAGTGTAATCACGGGCGACCCACCTATGTAGAATTAAAACTGTCTGATATTGAACGGCTGTTTGGGCGCACTTAAAGATGGATGACCTTGCTACATTGAATTTGTCTGATCCGCTGGTGGTGATTATGCTGGCTGGAGCTGGATTTTTGTTTTTACTGTTATTGATGGCGGTGCGGGCCAGTATGCGGACAGCTAAACTTGCTGAGCCTCTGGCGCAACAAATGGGTGCATTAGGGCAACGTGTGCAGGCGTTGGGCGAGGGGCAGGAACGGCTTGCGGGCGGATTGCACCACGTCTCTGAGGCGCAGGCGCAGGCGCAGACCAGTATGCTGCAGTTAATGGAACAGCGCCTGGCGCTGGTGCAACAGCAGATGAATGAAAACCTGCATGGCTCGGCGCGGCGCACAGCGCAATCACTGGGTGATTTGCAACAGCGCCTGTCGGCTATTGATAAGGCCCAGGACAATATCACCAAACTCAGCGGTGACGTGCTGAGTTTGCAAGATATTCTGTCCAACAAGCAGACGCGTGGCGCTTATGGCGAGATCCAGCTCAACGATATTGTTACCAAGGCTTTGCCCAGTGACAGCTATACTTTGCAGGCCACACTGTCTAACGGCAACCGGCCCGATTGCCTGATCCATCTGCCCAATCCACCGGGTCACATTGTAATCGACAGCAAGTTTCCGCTGGAATCCTATGAAGCCCTGCGCAAAGCCAAGACCGACAGGGAATTGAACGAGGCTGCTAAGTTTTTGCGCAGTTCAATCAAAAAACACATCAAGGACATCTCAAGTAAATATATCATTGAAGGTGAAACTGCTGATGGAGCGCTGATGTTTCTGCCCTCTGAGGCCGTCTATGCCGAGTTGCACGCGAACTTTCCAGAATTAGTGCGCGACGGCTTTGCCGCCCGGGTCTGGATTGTGTCTCCGACGACTTGTATGGCGACCCTCAACACCATGCGCGCAATTCTAAAAGATGCGCGGATGCGCGAGCAGGCTGGCGCAATTCGGCGTGAACTGGGCCTGTTGTTTCAAGATGTAGAGCGCTTAGGCACACGCGTAGAGAACCTTGACCGGCACTTTGGTCAGGCGGCCAAGGATTTGTCTGAGATTAAAATCAGCTCAGACAAAGCTGGACGCCGGGCGCGACGCTTGGACAATTTTGATTTCGAAGAACTGAACAACCCGGACGTATTGGAGGCCGATCAAGAGGATGTCTCTGTCGCGACCCAGTCAATGGCATCTCGATTACCGGCACGCAATTAGTCTGGTATTAAATCCTGAGCAATGGCTGCAAAATGCGCGGCAAAACCCCCGAAAATTTTAACGGTGCGTCGGTGACCGCAAGACAAATACAATCTGAATGTGCGTCTGCAATTGGGGTATGATGCAGGTCTTCACCGGCGATTTCTACATCTCCTCGTTTGAAATGGTCTGTTTCATCAGAATAAGCCCCGCGCAAAACGAGGGTGAGTTCGGTTCCGTGATGACCGTGATCGGGCACTGCAACACCGGCCGGAATATACAACAGCCGCGCAGTGGCTTCGGCGGATGTTTGCAATATCGACTGCTTGACGCCCATGCCAACGGGCTTCCATTTTACATCGTCAAGATTGTCCCCGACATATGCCACCAGCGGAAAAGGTGTTTCAGTAGACCGTACCGGCGGTGGTGTACGGTCGGGAGGAGTTTCCGCTTTGATCAGCGCCATCGTGGCCTGCAAATCAGGCGCCGGTTCACCATTCAAACACTCGTTTTCAAGCAAAGCACCCCCAAGGGCGTCAAAACTGCTCATTGCGGCACGGCATTCATCGCACATCGAAATATGCGTGGCCACAATGAGGTTAAAGGCTTCGGATAGCTGACCGGCTGAATAGGCCATTAGGATTTTATCGGTTAGGTGGTGTTTTATCATTTGGTTTTGCTTCATGTCATTGCGTGGCGAAGGCGCTCAAGCGCCAGGCGAATTCGGGATTTGATCGTGCCAAGTGGCAGACCGGTTTCAATGGCGATCTCACTGTGCGAGAGCTCGCCAAAATAGGCCTTCTCGATCAGCAGCCTTTGTTTACTTGGCAGCGCTGTAAGAGCGTCACCGAGTTTCTTGGTTTCTTGGGTCATTGCAATCACATCGGATTGATCGGGTTCTTCTTGTGGGCCCCAGGCCAAATCTTCGGGTTCAGGCCGCCGCTGTTTGCGCAGCGCGTCTATCTTGCGGTTTCGGGTAATTGTAAATATCCAAGTTGCAACGCTGGCGCGGGTTGGATCAAACAGATGCGCTTTGTTCCAAACTGTGGCCAGTGCCTCTTGGGTGCATTCTTCAGCTAAAGTAGGTTCGGTACCAGATTTGAGTAGAAAAGCTTTCACCCGTGGCGCGAAATGGCGAAATAGTTCCGCGAAGGCCACTTCGTCCTGATTGTCACGGATCAGGCGCATGTGACCGGTCCAATCCTCCACAGAGGGCAGAGTGACCGACATTACTTGGTCATCTTTCTTACAGTTTGCATAACTCGCACCATTACTCTGGCTTCCCGGATACCGGCGTGTCATGTCACTGTGACTCAAAGAGGGCTCTAAATACAACATGTCAATTGTACGCAGCCGTATGGGGGTTGGATCAAAATATATTTTCTTTTTTTTAATAAGTCATCCAAATCCGATTTGGACACGTATCTTGTTCAAAACCATACGAGGTTCAGCTTTGAAGTGAATATTATGCAGCAGGTTAAACGGAAAAGAATCGCAGTCATCGGCGGCGGTATTTCGGGTATGGGAGCAGCGCAGATGCTGGGCGATACGCACAGCGTGACTTTGCTTGAGGCCGCGCCACGGCTTGGTGGGCACGCCCGTACTGTGGTGGCAGGCAAATCCGGAGACCAGCCGGTCGACACAGGCTTTATTGTGTTTAATTATGCCAATTATCCACATTTGGTGAAGATGTTCGAGCAACTGAATGTGCCTGTGGTCAAAAGCAATATGAGCTTTGGTGCCTCTCTCAACGGCGGCGAGATCGAATATGGCACAACCGGCGTTCAGGCACTTTTTGCGCAACCCAGCAATTTGATCTCGCCAAACTTTTTGCGCATGGTGCGCGACATTTTTCGCTTTAATGCGAATGCTTTGCGTTTGGCCTCTGATCCCACGCTGACCATTGGTGAATTTTTACAGCGGCTTGGCACGGGATCATGGTTTCGGGATTATTATCTGATGCCAATGTCCGGGGCTATCTGGTCCACTCCGTTGGAGCAGATGATGAATTTTCCGGCTCAGGCATTGGTGCAGTTCTTTGAAAACCACGCACTGTTAAGTCACACAGGTCAACATCAGTGGTATACCGTCAAGGGCGGTTCGCGGGAATATGTCTCCCGGTTGCGGGCTGCAATGCTGAAACAGGGCACGCAAATCCGTTTATTCACGCCTGTCAAAGCGGTCCGTCGGTCTGCATGGGGCATTGAATTGCGGGTACATGGCGGTGATTGGGAAGCATTTGACGAGGTGATCTTTGCCACCCATTCAGATGATACCCTGCGCATGTTGGTCGACCCCAACTCAGAGGAACGCGCCATGCTGGCGGCTATTTCTTATCAGCCAAACGATATTATTTTGCATGCAGATGCCTCTGTCATGCCGAAACGCCGCGCCTGTTGGTCGTCTTGGGTGTATACAGAAGATGTGAATAAACGGTCAGAGCGCATTGATCTGACTTACTGGATGAACTCGCTGCAGCCAATCCCACATGATGATCCGCACTTTGTGACCCTCAACACCACGCGAGAGATCAAACAGGAACTGATTTATGATCAGGTTACCCTGCGTCATCCTGTGTTCGATCTGGCCGCTTTGCAGGCCCAGAAATCTGTCCCGAGGATCAATGGAAAGAATGCCACTTGGTTCTGTGGCGCTTGGACGAAAAACGGTTTTCACGAAGATGGGCTGTCCAGTGCCGTCGATGTGGCTCAAGCGCTGAATGCGGCAGTTGCCCATTCTGTCGAGTTGGTATGACACAGGTCGAACATCTCCGAGGCCATACATGGCATGGACGTAAGGGCGCGATTAAGAATGCGTTCCGGTATTCGATCGATTATGCGCTGGTTAATCTTTCGGCGTCGGTTGGCGGGCCGGTTTTGTTTTCGCACAATCGTCCGAACGTGATGTCATTGCGGGATCGGGATCATGGTGGAGCGCCCCGCGCTGGACGCGGTCTGGCTTGGGCTCAGCAGGTACTGCGCAATTATGATCTGGATTTAGAGGGTGATATTTTTCTATTGGCGCAGCCCCGGGTTTTGGGCCATGTGTTTAACCCGGTTAGTTTCTGGCTGTGCCACAATGAATCTGCACAGCTTTGTGCGGTAATTGCCGAGGTGTCCAATACCTTTGGCGACCGGCACTCGTATTTATGCTACCATCCAGATTTGCGACCGATCGTGGCCAAAGAGACGATAAGTGCCGAAAAGATTTTTCATGTCTCGCCATTTCAATCCCTGACTGGTACTTATACATTCCGGTTTGATGTTACTGCCGACGCCATAGATATTAAGATTGATTATACAACGCCTTCAGGTGGGGTTATTGCGACCCTGAGCGCGGCCCGCGCGCCAATGACAAATCGCTCCATTCTTGGTGCGCTGTTGCGGCGGCCGTTTGGCTCGCGGCGGGTGCTGGCTTTGATCCACTGGCAGGCGTTGAAGCTGTGGTGGAGAGGGGCGCAGTTTCACGTTCGCCCCGAACCACCAAACACAGAGGTATCGCGATGACCGCTATCGTCTCAGAGCGGCTGTGGGCCTATGCGCTTTTTGCAGGGGCGCTGTCGTCTGCGGGTGTTCCGCTCTACCTCTACGCGCCCAAATTTTATTTTGATAATTACGGCGTTGGCCTGGCGACGTTGGGTGTGGCCTTGTTTTGTCTGCGGTTGCTTGATGTGGTGCAAGACCCGCTCTTGGGCCGTCTGTCGACGGTTTTTTCAAGCAGGCGTCCTGCCATCGTTTGTGTGGCCGCGTTTGTGTTGTCGTCGGCAATGATTGGTCTGTTTGCCGTTGAGCCACCCGTTGCGCCGCTGCTATGGTTTGTTTTGATGTTAACGCTGGTGTTTTCGGCGTTCAGCTTTCTGACTATAAATTTTTACGCCCAAGGCGTTGCGAAAGCCAAACGGCTGGGTCCGGCGGGGCATCTGCGTCTGGCGCGTTGGCGGGAAACCGGCGGGCTCATTGGGATCTGCGTGGCCTCGGCTGCTCCGGCGGTGTTTGCCACTTTTTCGTCAATGCCGTTTGCGATGTTTGCTGGAGTGTTTTCAGCCCTGACATGCACTGCTGCACTGGCAATGGCGGGGCAGTGGGATCGTGACATAATCCGGCAACCCCGAGCCTTTGTAGGTGTGTTGCGAGATCATAGCGCTCGGCAGATCCTGTTACTCGGGTTGGTCAATGCCGCGCCGGTTGCGGTCACGTCTACCCTATTTTTGTTCTATGTTGAAAGCCGTTTGACCGCACCTGAAGCGGCGGGGCCGCTGTTGTTGCTATTTTTCATATCGGCAGCGCTGGCGGCACCTCTGTGGACATTTCTGGCTGAACGGTTTGGTCTGAAACGCGTGATGCGAGCGGCGATGGCGCTGGCTATTTTTTCGCTCTTTTGGGTTTTGTTCCTCAATAGCGGAGATGTGATCGCATTTGCGATTATTTGTGTATTGTCGGGGGCCGCGGTAGGCGCTGATATGACGTTGATCCCGGCGATATTTGCGCAGCGGATTGCGCATATTGGCGCGAGTACCACAGACGGGTTTGGCTTGTGGTCTTTTGTGTCAAAATTCAGTCTGGCGTTTGCCGCTGTTATTTTATTACCAAGCTTGGAACTTGCCGGTTTTCGGCCTGGGCAAGAAAATTCAGCCGCTGCATTAAGCGTGCTGACGTGGACCTATGCGCTTGTGCCATGTGGCCTGAAACTGCTTGCGATAGCGGTGCTGCAGCGTACAGATTTGCGCTAAATTTAAGGAGTGACGATGATGTTAACCTTCCTGCTCGGGGCTGCTGTTGTGGCAGTTTTTATATTCATTCTGGGCCGTTTGTTCGGGTTTAAGGCCCAGCGCGCCGATGATTATGCGCACAGTCCAGTGCAGTTTGACCTGCGCCGCCATCTCAACGGGCCGATTGATTGCGAAGGGATCATTTATGGCCCGACAGGGCGGGTGTCATCGCGCTTTGTTGGAAGGTTTTATGCCAGTTGGCAGGGCAACAGCGGCCGGATGACTGAGCGGTTTGAATATGACAGTGGCACCGTGCAAGAGCGCGAGTGGCATTTGACACTGTCTGAGGACGGCGAAATTCAGGCCGATGCGGCCGACCTTGTTGGCAGTGGAAGCGGCCGCCAGTCGGGCTCGGCAGTCCATCTGAACTATAAAATTCGCTTGCCAGATGCGGCCGGAGGCCATGTGCTGACCACCACTGACTGGATGTATCTTGGCCCGAACGGGGCGATTGTGAACCGCAGTCAGTTCCGCAAATTTGGCCTTAAGGTTGGTGAGCTTGTGGCGACGATGCGGCCCGCCGCCCCTGCATGAGGTCGCTGTCGGGAAAACGCTACTGGTTGGTGGGTGCCAGCGAAGGTTTGGGGGCCGCTTTGGCCCAACGCATGAGCGCCGCGGGCGCGCATGTTATTTTGTCGGCGCGCAGCGAGGCGCGGCTAACGGCGGTTGCGTCGACTCTTTCTGGTTCTTGCAGCTGCGAACCGGTCGATGTGACCGATATGGCCAGTGTGCGCGCGGCGGCCAAAAGAATAGGGTCGGTTGACGGTCTGGTTTATCTGGCGGCAGCCTATTGGCCTATGCCGGCAACCCATTGGCAAGAGGACGATGCCACGACAATGGCCGATGTTAATTTCACTGGCGCGCTGCGGGTACTGGGCACAGTGGTTCCGGATATGGTGGCGCAGGATGCCGGTCACATTGTAATAACCGGCTCGCTGGGGGGGTTTCGGGGCCTGCCGGGGGCCATTGGCTATGCCGCGTCCAAGGCTGGAGTGATGTCGCTGGCTGAATCAATGCATTACGATCTGCGCAAGACGGGTGTTGACGTGCAATTGGTCAATGCCGGATATATTCGCACACGCCTGTCGGACAAAAATACCATTCCGATGCCCTTTATCATGGAGCCTGATCAGGCGGCAGCGCGGATGCTGGCGCATATGCAAAGCGCGCGGTTCAGCATCAGCTTTCCCACTGCGTTCAGCTGGCTGTTTCGGATCAGTCGGATCATGCCCGACTGGTTGTATTTTCGGTTGTTTGCCTGAGCCTGGATCGGGTCTTTGCCGAGGCTGTGATGGCCTAGCTGTGATCGACGATGGTGAGATGCTGGGCGAGGCTATCAACCCGCTTGAGCCATGCACTGATCAGATCTGGATCATGTGGGGCAGCCGAGACGCCAGCAGAAATCTTTCCGTCAAGCACGGCTTGCACCGCCAATGAGACCGGCACCGACACCAGACGCGCCATTGCGGTGCCGTCTTCGTCACCCCAAGCGTCCATCACATAGGTTTTGTGCCAAACAACGGCACCGTCCCGTTCGGCTTGGAGGCTGACACAGAGCACCACGCGATCGGGATCATTGGCGCCGTAGGCGTGTTTGCTCCAGAACTCTTGTGACATCTCCTTCATACGCTGGTCGCCTTCAGTGCCTTTTAGGGTTTCGATCTCGCGAAACACATCCGCCCACGCTTCTGCCCAGCCGTTCAGCCGCAGACTGCCGCGTACAAAGTCTTTGACCCGCCAGCTGGGGTCAAATTTATATTGGTCCATGAAAGGCAGCGAATCTCGGTTGGGGTAAACTTCGAACGTTTCGGGGTCTGGCAGCGGCGCGTCATAGCTGCTGAGGGCGTTCCACGGGCGATCCCCGGTAAATTCTTTAAAATTACGCAGCGAACGCGATGGCGAGGCCAGCGCTTTGAGCACCCCAAACGGCGACCAACTGAACTTGTATCGAAACGGGTTGGGGATCTTCGGGATGCCGCCACAATAGGAAATAAACGACAGATCGTTGGCCGCATCACACGCTTCGCTGGTGCGGTAATCTTCGACCAGATGATGTGCCATCAAATGATCTATACCGGGATCCAGTCCAACCTCGTTGACCAGTGCCAGCCCGACGGATTTCGCGCGTGCATCCAATGCCCGCATTTCGGGCGAGATATAGGACGAGCTGACAAAATGCGCGTTTTTGGCCAGGGCCATCTCGGCCAGAGGCACATGCCAGTCACCGGGCAACATCGATACGATCACATCGCCGGGCTGCAATGCGGCCTCGATGGTGGAGGGCTCAAAGGGTTTGATGTCTTGGGTCAGGTCGCCGACGGCGTCCTGTGCCTTTTCAACTGTCCGGTTCCAGACCGTGACCGGTTGGCCAGTTTGGATCAATTCGCGCAAACCGGGGATGGCCGAAAGGCCTGTACCGCACCAGTGAATTGTCATGAAAGTCCCCCTTGTAAATTTCACCTGTTGTCTTGTCTCTATCACCGCATTGATGGCAAGTCTAAAATGGTTGGATGTTGATGGCTTTAATATGTCATAGCGTTTTTAAGTGGCTTTGGAAAATCTGTTTGGCTCGGCCCCACACGCCCTGTTCTATCTGTGCAAGCTGAGTGAGCACTGGCAGCAATTGCGCGGCGTAATCCTCGGCGCTTTCCGCGGGCAGCAGCGAGGGCAGATTGTCGATGGCCATCACATCCAAAAGCGGTTCGCGGGACACGCGGGTGGCCGGTGTATCCCATGTTGTGGCCCGGTTATAGACCGGTATTGGATTATAGTCGCTGTCCGGATCACAGGCGATATCGCCAATCACGCTAAGCTTGCGAGACGCCGATAGCGCAGTTTTTGGCACAAATACCGGCGTTTGTGGCCGGGCTAGAATGCAGTTCAGGAAAATTTCATGCGCCAGGATTTCAGGAAAGGGGCCGCCGTGGGCGGTCTCAGCCAGATCCCATTTGGTCACGGCGATACCCATGTCGGCGCATAGGTCAGCGGCGCCGTTGCCTACCCGACCCAAGGCGCCAATAACAATAGCGCGTGGCGGGTTTGCGGGCGCTTTCGCTAGGTCTTTATGCAGATCGGCGAGCAGAGCGTTTTTATCCGTATAGGCTGCAATTGCCCCGCAGAGCGTGTTATGCTGTTGCGCCACCCAGCATTTAAGACTGACGGCCGCCCCCGCATAACCGGCCCAATACCCAAAGGCCGCCAGCCTGCGGCCAGTGTCGTCCACCAGATACTCCAAATCATATAGTGTGCCACCACCGGCTTGAAAACGCCGCAGCAGCGCCTTTCCGTCATGCTGGCCCTTGAACGCATGGCCAAACATAATGTGGCGGTGGCGCAGGGGAGTTTCGTCTTTTGGCAGCTCTTTGAGGCCAAAGATCACCGCGTCATCCGGGGCGTCAGGCCAAGCGTTTTCCGGCGCGATGGTGCATCCGGAAGCACTGTACCCTTCAAGATCAATCGCCCGCTGGGTGCTTTGTTCAACGGTGACCTGAAAACCCGCTTGCTTCAGGGTTTTTGCCCCGGCTGGGGTCAGTCCGACCCGCGCTTCGTTTGGCCGCTGTTCGGCCCGTACCCAAAGATGTGTCATAAGCTGCTCATATTGTTTACGGCGACAAGGTTAGCTGGCATTTCGTCCTTTTTAAAGATAGGTTTTCGCATCAGCCCGGTCGGGGTGATCGAGATGCGGTACAGCGTTGAACTGGGTCAGTGTCAGTGCTGGTCCCAGTGGTTGCCACAGATGAACAGAGGTGTTCATGATCGACAGACAAGCACGTGTCATATGGGTCAGGTCCAGCCCCATCGTCAGTCGCATCATCATGCCGATGACCCCGCCCGAGGTGACCACCAGCGCCGGACATTCTGCAGCAGCGATGTCGTTAAGTGCGGCGCCCACGCGGCTTTCAAAGCTGTGATAGCTTTCAGGTGGATTGGCGATGTCGTTGTTGGCCCATGCGGCGAATAGCATTGGTAAATGCTGGCAAAATCCGTCGCGGTCTGTGGGCACAGCGATGCCCTGTTGTTGATAGAGCAGTTGCGCGAGGGTGAAATATTCCAATTCATTGAGACGCGGGTCTTGGATCAGCTCACTTTTGAGGTTTGGGACGATGCCGCGAGCGGTTTCAATGTGACGCCGAAGAGTGCCACAGTAGATCTGGTCAAAATCAACATTCGCTGCGGTGAAATGTGCCCCGAGCCAGCGGGCTTGTTGGTGTCCTAGCACGCTGAGTTGATCATAGCTGCTCTCGTCCCGCGCGTCAGAATTGGCCTGTCCGTGGCGCACAAGGGTAAGGTGTAACATACTTGTTCTTTCTGTTTTGACGTCCGACGCTAGTTGAGATTGGGTGCAGAGGAAAGTCCCGTTTTTGTGCAGGCACCTTTTTATGTTTTATGGTTGAAAATGCGGGATGGCATCTGCTTGTATGGCTCTGAAGACGTCGCTCTGAATTGTAAGTTGCGTCTGGATTTTGTGGTTTTGGGTGCGCGGTGCGCCAGCCCTGCGGGGATCTTCATCTCTGTCTGTGCGCCGCAAAACCGAAATCGGGGCCTGGTGGGGCCGCGTTGATCCCTGATTAACCACGCCAGGCGACATCACCGAGAAATATATAACCGGCGCCATAGATCGTTTTGATGAGCGTAGGGTTTTTCGGATCTTCGCCCAGTTTGGTGCGTAGCCGCGAGATGCGCACATCCATCGCGCGGTCAAAACTGTCTTCTGCCGCACCACCAAGAATTTCCTGCATCATGGCGCGAGAAATCAGCCGTTTTGGCCGTTCCAGAAAAAGCCGTAATACCTCACCTTCTGCATGTGAAAAACTGACATCCCTGCCGTCGCTGTGGGTCAGCGCATAGCGATTGAAATGCGCGGTCCAACCGGCAAAATCGGCGGTGTTGCCCTGAGTTTCGGGGAGGCGTGTTTTCCGGATGCGCGCACGCACCCGCGCCACAACCTCAGAGGGGTCAAACGGCTTGATGATATAGTCATCTGCACCAAGCTCTAATCCGGTGATCCTGTCCTGAACCTGTGCACGACCGGAAATAATAATCACGGCTGCACCCTGTTCCAGCGCCAGCCGGTGGACCAGACCCAGCCCGTCGCGATCGGGCAATCCAAGATCGACCAAACAGACATCCGGCGTGGTAGATTTGAGCGCGGCTTCAAATTCGGTAGCCCGTGCAAAGCCCATGGTGCGAAACCCCGCCTCTTGCAATGCATCTGCCAGAATGCTGCGAATTGCCGGCTCATCGTCTAGGATTGTTACCAAAGGCAGGGTCATAAAACGTCTTTCGAGGTTAAAAATATGGATAGGGCCTCACCGGCGAACGGCTTTGGTATTACGGGGGCAATCTGTGTTGCGCGTTGATGCAGATCATGGCTCGGGGGTAGTGATGTCATAAAATACATTGGTGTTTGTGTGCGTAGGGCATGAGCCCCCAAGTCAAGACCGGTTTCTTCGCCTTGAAGCACAAGATCCGACAAAATAAGCGCAATATCAGGCAATCCGTCCCAAAGTGCCCTTGCCTCAAAAACCGAAGAAGCCTCGACCACCGAGTGACCCAGTTCGGTCAGCATATCACGCACCGAACTGCGCAGGTCGAGATTGTCTTCCACCAAAAGCACAAGTCCGGGCTGGTGGCTTGGCGCCGCAGTGCGCAATGGTAGGCGCAGGGTTACATGCGCGCCCTGAAAGCTGTTTGACAATAGGATTTCGCCACCGGCAAGCTTGGTCATGTCATAGACCATGGACAGGCCTAAACCCGATCCCTCGCCGCCCTTGGTGGTGAAAAACGGGTTGAGGGCATTTTGCAATGCGCTGGGTGAAAACCCCTTTCCACCATCCTGAACCGAGAATTCAAGCCATGTGTCTTCGACGGTGTAGCATTGAACCGTGATTGCGCCGTTGCTGGGGGATGCATCCCGGGCGTTTAATATTAAATTGAGCAGTGAATCCCGTAGCATTCCGGGATCAATTAAAAAACCGCTCCTGTCGCAGTGGTTTTTGATCTTCAGTGTCAGCCCGTCTGACAGCAAGGGCGAGGCAAGGGTTTGCAGTTCGGCCAGAAAATTATTTAGGTCGGTCGGCAAAAGCTGCAAACTGCGGTGGCCGGTCATGCCGGCGATCCGGTTTAACAACGTCCCGCCGCGCCGTGCCGCCGAAAGTGTTGCTGTGATCAGGGCTTCGGCATCTTCGGGCAATGGCATTTTTTTCAGTTTGCCCTGCATGCCGAGGATGATTGTAAGTAGATTGGCAAAATCATGCGCCAAGCCGTTGGTCAATTGTGCGGCCATCTCGCGTTTATGGGTTTGTTGCAAGGCCACCCTGGCTTGCGTTTCCTCGGTGACATCCATTGACAATACATAGACCCCATTCATCCCCGTTGCATTTTTATCGGGGGTCAACGCGGTGCGAATACGTCGGGAACTTATCTTGTCGTTAAACTCAAACACGCTGGCCTTGCCTTGGAAAGCCTCACTGAGATAGGTCTCGATCTGACCGTATGCTTCGCTGCCAAGCGTATCAGCGATATGACGCCCGATAATGTCCGAGGGCCGTCGCGGCATCACGGCGGTGAGTTGCTGGTTTGAATAGGTATAGCGCTGATCACGATCGATATGGGCAATATGGGCTGGCATCATTTCAGCGGTCAGGCGGGTGTGCGCTTCCATCGCGGTCAATTCGCGCTGCGCCTCTTTCAGTGCGGCAACCGTGGCCTCAAGTTTGCGGTTGGTGCGGGCCAGTTCCTCGGCGTCCAACAGCACTTGCTCGTTCAGCTCTTCTGAACGTGTGCGCATTAGCGCCTCTTGCCGCTTGGTGGTCGTTATATCAGTATAGACGGTGACCCAACCGCCCTGTGGCAGGGGCGAGCCCTCGACACTGATGGTGCGGCCATTGGCGCGGGTACGTTCCATATAATGTGGTACGAAGGCGCGGGCAATTTCAACTCGGTCCTGCACGAAGGTTTCAATATCGGTTACGACGCCATATTCACCGGTGCTGGCCAGATGCCGGATGCAATCGGAAAAATGTGCCCCGGGGGTTATCAATTTATCTGGCAGATTGAACATATCTTTAAAACGGTGGTTGCAAGCGGCGAGCTGCAGGTCTTGATCATAGATGCTTAGGGCGGGCTGAATGAGGTTCAGCCCCGCCATGATCAAGGCTTCGGTTTGTTTTTTGGATGTGGTCATCCGATTTTCTCCTGTTGGTCCAGAGCTATCATTTCCGGCGGCGCGCGCAAAGGTGTAATGCCTCTGTTACAATTCGTTAGGATCTTGAAACCTTACCGAAAAACTTCACAGTGAGACTGCGCCAATGGTTGGTGCGAAAAAGAGAATCGGGTCTACGGTTCAGCGCAGCTGGCCGTAGGGGAGGAGATCTGCGTGGGAGCTACGTTTTTGGCAGAGGATGGATTGAAATCCGTTCCTGCACTATTCAAACGCAATGCGACGACATTGGCCAACGCGCCAGCGTACCGCGAAAAGGAACTGGGAATTTGGCAGACATGGTCTTGGTCCCAGGCACATGAAGAGGTGCAGGCTCTGGCGCTTGGCCTGTTGCAGTTAGGTGTTAAAAAAGGCGATTTTATCGCAATTATTGGCCATAACCGGCCTTGTATGTATTGGTCTATGGTCGCCGCACAATCAGTTGGTGCGGTTCCCGTGCCGCTATATGAAGATGCGGTTGCCGAGGAAATGGTCTATGTTCTGAGCCATTGTAGCGCGCGTTTTGTCATCGCCGCCGACCAAGAACAGGTCGATAAAGTTATAGAGGTTCAGGACAGACTGCCGCATTTCGAGCAAATGATTTATGCCGATCCAAGGGGTTTGCGTAAGTATAACCACGCCCGGTTGCATCAGTTCACTGTGGTTCAGGATCAGGGTCGCGCCGCAAGCGACGCCATGCGCACCGAATTAGACAGCCGTATTGCTGCACTGGATTATGACAGCATCTGTGTGATGCTCTATACATCCGGCACCACCGGCAAGCCCAAAGGGGTTGTACTGAGCAACCGCAACATCATTGTGTCGGCACGCAACGCCTGTGACTTTGACAACATCACCTCGAACGATGCACTGCTCTCGTATTTGCCGATCGCCTGGGTTGGTGACTTTATTTTTACGCTGGGTCAATCTATGTGGTGCGGGCTGTGCGTGAATTGCCCAGAGAGCAAAGAGACTGTGCTGTCGGATCTGCGCGAAATCGGACCTTCTTATTATTTTGCGCCGCCCCGGATCTTCGAGAGCATGCTGACATCTGTGGTATTGCGGATGGAAGATGCGAGCCAAATCAAGCAGAAAATGTACGCATATTTCATGGATCACGCCAAAAAGGTTGGCAATGATATTCTTGATGGTAAACCGGTTTCCGCGATGGACCGGCTTAAATATGCGATTGGGGATTTCACCACCTATGCGCCGTTGAAAAACGCTTTGGGACTTAGCAGGGTGCGCGTCGGCTATACCGCTGGAGAGGCGATTGGGCCGGAAATATTTGATTTTTTCCGCTCACTCGGGATCAATCTCAAACAGCTTTATGGACAGACAGAGGCCTCCGTTTTCATAACCTTGCAACCCGATGGCGAGGTGCGCTCGGACACTGTCGGTGTACCCGCACCAGATGTTGAGGTAAAAATCGGCGCCAATGGCGAGGTTTATTACCGCTCGCCTGGCGTGTTTGTTGAATATTACAAAAATCCCGAAAGCACGGCAGAAACCAAAGATGCCGATGGCTGGGTGGCGACTGGTGACGCCGGGTTTTTTGAAGAATCAACCGGACATTTGCGCATTATCGACCGCGCCAAGGATGTCGCAAAACTGTCAAACGGGGCCATGTTTGCGCCCAAATTTGTCGAGAACAAGCTTAAATTCTATCCCAGTATCCTAGAGGCGGTGGTGTTTGGCGCCGCGCGTGACCATTGCTGTGCCTTCATCAATATCGATCTCGAAGCTGTGGGCAATTGGGCTGAACGCAACAACATTTCCTATGCCTCGTATCAGGAATTGGCCGGGCATCCGCAGGTGATGGATTCGATTCAAGGCTATGTCGAGGAGATCAATCGACAGGTGGCTGTCGATGATATGCTGTCAAGCTGCCAGATTCACCGGTTTCTGATCCTGCACAAAGAACTTGATGCCGATGATGGTGAATTGACCCGGACGCGTAAAGTGCGGCGCAAGGTCATCACCGAAAAATTCAAGGATCTGGTCGATGCGCTGTATGATGGTACCCAGTATATCGATACAGAGACCGAAGTGACCTATGAAGACGGTCGTAAAGGTACAATTTCAGCCCGTTTGACGATCCGCGATGCGGCTGTGCAAACGCCAGTGCAGAAGGTGGCTGCAGAATGACACAGGCAGTTCAGGCCGAGGACGGCTACACCACCGCAGATGGTCGCAAGATCGGTGGCATCGTCATGGAGATGAAAAAAATCACCCTGCGCTTTGGGGGCGTTGTGGCGATTAAAGATATTTCGTTTGATATACGCGAAGGCGAAATTCGTGCGATTATCGGCCCCAATGGCGCTGGAAAATCCTCGATGTTGAATGTCATCAACGGGTTTTACCATCCGCAGGAAGGCGAAATCTTCTTTCATGGTAAAAAGCGCGGACCGATGAAGCCGTATCAAATCGCCGAGCAGGGCACGGCGCGCACCTTCCAGAATATTGCTTTGTTCAAGGGGATGTCGACGCTTGATAATATCATGACTGGCCGCATCACCCATATGAAAACCAATCTTTTGGATCAGATGTTATGGTGGCGCAGCGCCGAGACCGAAGAGGTGGCCAACCGCGAAGTGGTTGAGCGCATTATTGATTTTCTGGAAATTCAGGCGATCCGTAAGACACCTGTTGGCAGATTGCCCTATGGATTGCAAAAGCGTGTCGAACTGGGGCGGGCGCTTGCAGCCGAGCCTAAGTTGTTACTGCTGGATGAGCCGATGGCGGGCATGAATGTTGAAGAAAAAGAAGACATGAGCCGGTTTATTTTGGATGTAAACGATGAATTTGGCACCACGATCGCGTTGATTGAACACGACATGGGTGTTGTGATGGATATCGCTGACCGCGTTGTGGTGATGGATTACGGTAAAAAGATCGGCGACGGAACGCCCAGTGAAGTACGGGCCAATCAGGCGGTGATCGATGCCTATCTGGGGGTGGCTCATGATTGACCTGTCCATGATTGGTCTGTCCATGGCAGGGCAGTGCACGCCTGACTGCGGCACCAATATGATGAGCGAGGGATGCTATGTCCGCTGAGTTTTATTTTGGAATGGAAGTTTTCCTCAATGGCTTGATGGCCGGGGTGATGTATTCGCTGGTGGCGCTTGGTTTTGTGTTGATTTTCAAAGCCTCAGGCATTTTCAACTATGCTCAGGGGGTCATGGCGCTGTTCGCGGCGTTGACACTTGTTGGCTTTCAGAACGGGCAAATTCCGTTTGCCCATCTCATTAACGCGATTTTTGGCACTGATCTGCATTATTTCGGCTGGCATATGCCAGCGTTGCTGGCGATTGCCTTTACCTTATTGGTGATGATCGCCTTTGCCTATATCGTCGAGTTCCTAATCCTCAAACATCTGGTCAATCAAGAGCCGATTATTCTGTTTATGGCGACCATCGGTCTGGCCTATTTCATGGAGGGTTTGGGCGACCTTATGTGGGGCTCTGATATCAAAAAGCTTGATGTTGGAATCCCTCAGGGGGGTAACTTCTGGATTGAGGAAAAAACAGCCTTTCTGGGCGGCGAAAATTTCTATGGTTTCTATCTTGATAATCTGGATATTGTTGCGGCCATTCTGGCGGCGTTTTTGGTCTCGGGATTGGTGGCTTTCAGCCAATATACAAAAACTGGCCGGGCATTGCGAGCGGTGGCAGATGATCATCAGGCCGCCCTTTCTGTTGGTATCAGCCTGCGGGCGATTTGGGTAATAGTCTGGTCAATTGCGGGCTTTGTGGCGCTGGTTGCCGGTATCATGTGGGGAACAAAATCCGGTGTGCAATTTTCGCTGTCGCTGATTGCACTGAAAGCTCTGCCAGTGCTGATGTTAGGTGGCTTTACCTCTATTCCGGGCGCCATTATTGGCGGGTTGCTCATCGGCGTTGGTGAAAAGATGTTCGAATTTCTGATCGGTGCGCCCTATCTGGGCGGCGCAACCGAGAACTGGTTTGCCTATATGCTGGCTCTGCTGTTTCTCGTCTTTCGACCACAAGGGTTGTTTGGCGAAAAAATTATCGAAAGGGTTTAGCTATGCTGTACCGAGAATCCGGAGATTTCAAAACCTCTTACGTCAAAGACCAGCAAACCTTTCCAATCGCGTTTGATCGTGCCGGTTATTTTGTAACAGTGGCATTTGCAGTGCTGATTGTACCGTTTTTGATCAACGATTACTGGGCTAATGCAGTGATCTTGCCATTTTTGATTTATGCAATTGCGGCAATCGGTTTAAATATTCTGACCGGATATTGCGGTCAGGTCAGCCTTGGTTCGGGCGGCTTTATGGCTGTGGGCGCTTATGCGGCGTATAAATTAATGACTGGTTTCCCCGATATGAGCATGATTTTCGTAATCTTGCTGTCTGGGGGCGTTACCGCCTTGGTGGGTATTTTATTCGGGTTGCCAAGCTTGCGGATCAAAGGGTTTTATCTTGCGGTTGCAACGCTTGCGGCGCAGTTTTTTCTCGTTTGGCTGTTCAACAAAGTCCCGTGGTTCTATAATTATTCCGCGTCAGGGATGATTAACGCACCCGAACGCCGCGTCTTTGGTCAGGCGGTTACGGGTGCCGAGGCGAGCCCGGTGACCAGCTATCTTTTTTGTCTGGGGTTTGTTTTTGTGCTGGCTTGGATCGCCCGTAATCTGACCCGTGGGGCCAACGGCCGCAAATGGATGGCGATCCGCGATATGGATATTGCGGCTGAGATCATTGGAGTGAACCCTTTAAAGACCAAGCTGACGGCCTTTGCGATCAGCTCGTTTTATGTCGGTGTGGCAGGGGCCTTGCTGTTTACTGTGTATCTCGGCTCGGTCGAAGTCGGTGAAGCCTTTGGGGTTGGAAAATCGTTTCTGATTCTATTTATGATTATTATTGGCGGTTTGGGGTCGATTTTTGGCTCTTTCGCCGGGGCTGCCTTTATGGTGCTCATGCCGGTTTTGTTGAAAAATGTCATGGTAGGTCAGCTTGGGTGGGCAACTGATCTGGCGGCTCATTTTGAATTCGTCATCGTGGGGGGCTTGATCATCGTCTTTCTGATCTTGGAGCCACACGGGATCGCTCAGCTTTGGAGAATAACCAAAGAAAAACTAAGACTTTGGCCCTTTCCACATTAGGGCCATTTATCCTTGCACGCTTTCGCGCGCGTCACCGAATGTCAACCTTTGGGAGGAAAAGACATGAGACTAACTAAAATTGCAATCGCCGCATTGGCAGCCAGTATCGCGGCAGGGCCGGTCCTCGCCGATCTGGTGTTTCCGTCGCTCAGCTATCGGACTGGACCCTATGCGCCCAATGGTATTCCATTTGCCGATGGTTATGCTGATTACTTCACTTTGTTGAACGAGCGTGACGGTGGTATCGGTGGAGTGCCTACTAAACTTTTGGAATGTGAAACTGGCTATAACACCGAAAAGGGTGTTGAATGCTACGAATCAACCAAGGGCTCTGGGGCTTTGGTGTATCAACCGCTTTCGACAGGCATTACCTACCAACTCATTCCCAAAGTGACTGCGGATGGCATTCCACTCCACTCTATGGGTTATGGCCGGACTTCTGCCAAGAACGGTAAGGTATTCAGTCATGTCTTTAACTATCCTGCAAATTACTGGGATGGGGCGTCGATTGCCATCAACCACATCAATGATTTGAATGGTGGTGATCTTTCGGGCAAAAAAATTGCGCTCGTATATCACAACTCTGCTTACGGAAAAGAACCAATCCGCACCTTGGAAGTTCTCTCTGAAAAGCATGGTTATGATTTGACCTTGCTGGCTGTGGATCATCCGGGCCAGGAACAAAAGTCCCAGTGGCTGCAAATTCGTCGTGAGCGTCCTGACTATGTATTGATGTGGGGCTGGGGTGTAATGAACCAGGTTGCCATTCAGGAAGCCGCCAATATTCGATTCCCGATGGAAAACTTCATTGGTATCTGGTGGTCCGGTTCAGAGAACGATGTGTTGCCTGGTGGTGATGGATCGCATGGTTATAAAGCGCTTGCTCTCGGCAACCCCGGATCAGATTATCCGATTTACGAAGACTTGAAAAAATATGTCGTCGATACCGGTAAGGCAGCGGGTGCTGGCGATAATCTGGGAACGGTTCTCTATCTTCGGGGCCTCTATGCCGCACTTTTGGCTGGTGAAGCTGTAAAGAAAGCACAAGAGATTCATGGTGTTGCTGACATTACCCCCGCGATGATGCGGGACGGAATGGAAAACCTTGAAATCACAGAGGCGATGATGGCCGATTTGGGCGTGCCAAACTTTGGACCGGAATTCAGCGTATCTTGTGAAAATCACGGTGGTTCGGGTACGGGCAAAATTCAGCAATGGGATGCAAATTCGAAAACGTGGTCTGTTATCACCGACTGGATTAAATCTGACGATTCGGTAATCGATCCGCTGATTGCGGCAGATGCGTCTGCATTCGCAGCTGAAAACAACATCGCAGAGCGGTGCAATTAATCTCAATCAATGTCTCCGGCCCTGCGTGGGCCGGAGACTGTCAATTCATCGATGTAAACAAGGTGCGTGATGTTGGATAATACTGAAAACGTTGAAAACCTTTTGGAAGTCAACAATATTGAAGTGATCTATAATCACGTCATACTTGTGCTGAAAGGGGTAAGCCTGACCGTACCCAAAGGGGCGATTATCGCTCTGCTCGGTGGCAACGGCGCTGGGAAAACCACCACGCTGAAAGCAATTTCAAACCTGTTGCATTCTGAACGTGGCGAGGTGACCAAAGGCTCGATCAATTACCGCGATGCGCCAATCGCCAACCTGAACCCTGCCTCATTGGTGAAGACAGGTGTTATTCAGGTGATGGAAGGCCGCCACTGTTTTGAACATCTCACTGTAGAAGAAAACTTGATGACCGGCGCTTATACGCGCAGCGAGAGCAAAGCCGATATCAATGCTGATCTTGAGAAGGTCTATTCCTATTTCCCACGATTGAAAGACCGGCGAAAAAGTCAGGCGGGATATACATCGGGGGGGGAACAGCAGATGTGTGCGATCGGTCGTGCGTTGATGTCGCGGCCTGAAATGATTTTGCTCGATGAGCCGAGTATGGGCTTGGCGCCGCAATTGGTCGAACAGATTTTTGATATTGTGAAAGACCTGAACGAAAAAGAAGGCGTGACGTTTCTGTTGGCTGAACAGAATACCAATGCGGCACTGCGCTATGCACATTATGGCTATATTTTGGAATCGGGCCGGGTTGTGATGGATGGGCCTGCGGCCGAACTGCGCGAAAATCCTGATGTGAAAGAATTTTATCTGGGCATGTCCGATGAAGGCCGAAAAAGCTTTCGTGATGTGCGCTCTTACCGCCGGCGTAAACGTTGGCTCAGCTGAGACATTAAGGCATTGTAATGGTTTTTTTTGATGATTTGGAAACGCGCAGCGGTGATGAGCGTGCGGCAGAACTTGCGGATATACTGCCCAGCCAGATTGCGAGGGCAAAGGCCTTAGGCGGGTATAAAACAACCCTAGCTGACATCACAGCACGTGATATTACCAGCGCCACCGCTCTGGCGCAATTGCCAGTTCTGCGCAAGTCTGTGCTGAGTCAAGCGCAGGGTTCCGCGTCTCCGCTTGGGGGATTTACCACCAGAAATGTAACCGGGTTTGGGCATATTTTCCAATCCCCCGGCCCGATCTATGAGCCTGGCGGGATTGAGATCGATTGGTGGCGTATGGGGCGTTTCCTGCATGCCTGTGGCATTGGAAGCGGCGATATCGTGCAAAATTGTTTCGCCTATCACTTAACCCCTGCTGGGATGATTTTTGAAAGCGGGGCGCGCGCGGTTGGTGCAACGGTTCTGCCCGCGGGTACCGGGCAAACCGAATTGCAGGTCCGTGCCGCCGTGGATATAGGCACAACGGCCTATGCCGGCACGCCAGATTATTTGAAAGTCATTTTGGATGCAGCCGATGAGATGGGCGAGACCCTGAGTTTTACCAAAGCTGCAGTGGGTGGCGGGGCTCTGTTCCCGTCTCTTCGGCAGGAATATGCAGATCGTGGCATCGCCTGCCTGCAGTGTTATGCCACGGCAGATCTGGGCAATATCGCCTATGAAAGTGCCGCGATGGAGGGGATGATCGTCGACGAGGGGGTCATGGTAGAGATTGTTACACCTGGAACTGGGAACCTCGTTCCTGATGGTGAAGTGGGCGAGGTTCTCGTGACCAGTTTCAACGCAGATTATCCATTGATCCGCTTTGCGACCGGTGATCTGAGCGCGGTTATGAGTGGCACCAGCCCCTGTGGGCGTAGCAACACCAGAATAAAAGGTTGGATGGGTCGTGCCGATCAGACCACTAAGATAAAGGGCATGTTTGTTCGTCCTGAGCAGGTAGCGGCGCTGGTGGCCCGACATGACGAGGTTGACCGTGCTCGGGTGGTGGCCAGCCGTCAGGGAGAAATGGATGTGATGACGGTTCGGATAGAGACCGAGGCCGAAGACACATCCATTTATGAAAGTAGCGTATTATCAACCTTAAAATTGAGGGGGGCGATCGAATTGGTGCGCCCCGGAGAGCTGCCACGCGATGGTGTGGTGATCGAAGATCAGCGACACTATGATTAGACCTGCGCGCGCGGTATAAAACAGGTTACAAATCTGGTGAAATGCGTGACATCAGCAAGATGGACGTGACGTGTTTCATCTGAACCCATTTGGCGTTTAAAACCTATCGCATGTTGTGCAAACCCATCTGACAGATGTCTCAGAACTGAGTTTGTGGCCAAAACTGGGTTGCGGCTCAGGAAAAAGACGGCCTTTTTTTCAACACGTGTAGATTTCTGGAATGAATGCGGTAGAATAATATCATTTATTGAATGTTAAACTGAAAAATCCAGCGCATTTATAGATTTAGATTGACTGATTTGACACAAGGAAATTAAGTATGGCCAACTCATCTAAAGATGATAAATTATTGAAAAATAATGAAAATATTAAAAATACTGAACTTGAAATTGTGTTTTTTGGTCTTGCACATGACAAGATAGTTGGTGGCGTCAAGGTGACGTATAAACATGCTGAAATGATTGCGAGCCTTGGGGTTCAAAGCTCGGTTTACAGCCCTGACAATTTGGGATTCAACTGTTCTTGGTTTGATCATAACGCGACAATTCGCACTGAACACGAGTTGAATAAAAAAAGTAATTTTATTGTTCTGCCAGAAATCTGGGCGGGACGATACGGCAAGCAACTCTTACGGGCGGGCTTCAGATATGCGATTTATGTACAAAATGGATACTATCTCAACTCGGCATTGAATTGGGGCCATAGTGCCGCAGAAGTGAAAGAGGTCTATGAGAACGCCAACCTGATTTTATCGATTTCAAAAGACACCACTTCGATGATCTCTACGGTCTATCCTACGGTTGATAAAAAGAAAGTTATCAGAGTGTTCCCCCACGTGGATGATGGGTTTTTTCCCGGTAAAAAAGAGAAAATAATATCTTATATGCCGCGCAAACTACCTGTACACAGCAAGCGTTTAAAATTTTATCTCACGGAATATCTGCCAGCAGATTGGTCGGTTGTGCCGATCGAAAACATGGTCGCATCCAAGGCAGCTGACATCTTGTCCCGATCCAGTATATTCTTATCGTTTTGTGATCTTGAAGGTTTTGGGTTGCCGCCACTTGAAGCTGCGCTCTCGGGAGCTGTGGTTGTCGGTTATACGGGACAGGGCGCGCGCGAATATTTTAAAAAGCCAAATTTGATCGCGGTGCAAAACGGTGACTTGAAGAATTTCACGCTGAAAACAGCGGATGCAATTAAAGCGGTTGATGCCGGTCTTTTGGATACGGAGGAATTTCAAAAAGGCCGCGCCCTGCTGGCGGAAAAATATGGGCGTGAAAACGAACGGCGTCAACTGGAAGCATTTGTAAAGCGGGTCGAGATGGCCTTTTGAAAATCAGAAGAATTTTACAGGTTTTGAACAATCAGCAGCAAAGCGTCGTCTCTTATTGTGGCCTAGCAATAGCGGTTTGGGCTATAGGCGGACAGGTCAATATTTGGTCGGCGGTCTGTGATCAGATCCGCTACGAGCCGCCCGGTTTTGGGCCCGGCGGTCAGGCCGACATGCTGGTGACCAAAGGCGGTGTAGATGCCGGTGTTTCTGATCTCGCCAATCAACGGAAGGCTGTCCGGGGTTGAGGGGCGAAATCCAAGCCATTCTTCGGTGCTGTCATAGCGCAGATCGGGAAAGACTTCTCGGGTTTTGTGGCGCAACAACGCTATTGGAGCGCGTGAGGGTCCGGCTTTGATGCCGCCAAATTCGACCAAACCGGCACAGCGCAGGCCAGTTTCCATTGGATTGACAGCAAATTTTCCCGCTGCAATCATCATAGGATTGCGGGGGAGTTGAGAGGGATTTTTATAAATGATGTGATAGCCGCGCTCGGCCTCAAGCGGCACCTTCAATCCAAGCTTTTTCATCAGTGGTTTTGACCAGATACCTGCCGCCAAAATTGCGTGGTCACAGTCAAATCGACCGTGGTTGGTTTCGACAGCAGTAATTTTTCCGTTGGTTAGGTCAAAATCCTGTACCTCGGCGGTGACGAACCGTCCGCCTGCCTGTTGAAAAACTTCTGCCAGTTCGGCAACATATCTGCCTGGGTTTAGAATATGCCCATGACCTTTCAATACCGCGAGCAGGTTGATTCGAGGCCCCAATATCGGTTCTTCTTCCCTCACAGCGGGCCCCTCAATGATTTCGGGGGTTTGCCCGGCCTCATGGCGCAGATTCCAACCGTAGCTGTCGGCATCGAACGCGCTACGGTCTTTATAGGCAAAACTAAAACTGCTCTCGGCGATCCATTTTTGCGCGGCAGAGCCTTTAACCAAGCTACGATGCTGATCGAGGGCGTCGGTGACCAACGGTTTTAGGTTTTCAACAATACGGCGGGTATCGGTATCATTGGCATTGCCAATGAACTGCCGTAGCCATGGCAGCATGCGTGGCAAATAGCGCCATTGCATGAACAGTGGTGATTTTGGGTCGGGAAGGTATTTTGCGGCTGTGCGCAAAAGACCCGGCGTCGTGACCGGAATAAAGGCCCATTGTGCCAAAAGCCCGGCGTTGCCGTAAGAGGCACCCATTCCCGGTGCGGCTTTATCAATCAGCAAAACCTCATGCCCGGCGCGTTGCAACCATATGGCTGAGGAAACTCCGGAAATGCCGGCGCCAATCACAATTGTTTTCGCGGCGGGGTGCATATCTGGCCTCTGCGCTTTGGGGTTTGAGAGCTAGATAATCATAAGGCAGGACCTGATCACAACCGGTTTCTAAACCGGACCGGTCAAAAACACAAAAAGCCCTGCCTGAGTGGCGGGGCTTGTTTGCACTGTCTTTACCCTTAAGGGGTGACGGATCTTAGCCTTGACGCGCTTTGAACCGTGGCTGGGTTTTGTTGATCACATAGACCCGGCCTTTGCGGCGCACGACACGACAGTCGCGGTGACGCTGCTTAAGCGAGCGGAGCGAGTTTCTGACCTTCATGGTCCTCTCCTCATTTCACGGCGCGACATGCGCCATTGGTTAAATTGCACCCTTACAGGTGTTGATGGTGGGCGGTACTGGGTTCGAACCAGTGACCCCTACGATGTCAACGTAGTGCTCTACCGCTGAGCTAACCGCCCTTGGCATCGTCGTTAGCCACCCCACAAGACGGGGCGCGTTCCTCAGCGCCGGTGGGCGGTGTATAAGAGGAGTCGATCAGGGGATCAAGACCTTTTGGCATTCTAGATTTTAACGCTATATACTGAATGCAAAGGAGACTCTATGCGCCCGCCCGCCTATCATCTTGCAATGCCCGTACGCTATGGCTCGGGTGTGGTGTTTGCCTCGCCGCACAGTGGGCGTGATTATAGCGATAGTTTCCTTGAACAGTCGGTTTTAGACCGCAACCTGATTCGCAGTTCTGAGGATGCGTTCGTTGATCAGCTGTTTGCCTGCGCCCCTGATCATGGCTGCGCGTTTCTACATGCCAGCGCGCCGAGGGCTTTTGTGGATTTGAACCGGAACAATACTGAATTGGATTCTGCAGTGATCACCGGCGTGACGAAATCGGTCTATACGCCGCGCGTTTTATCCGGTCTTGGGGTTATCCCGCGCGTCGTGTCAAACAGTCGCGCAATTTACCGGGGTAAATTGACATTGGACGAGGCCACAAAGCGACTTGACCAATATTGGCGGCCCTATCACACCCGTTTGCAATCGCTGTTGTCTGCGGCACAAGCAAGCTTTGGGCAGGCGATCTTGATCGATTGCCATTCGATGCCTCGCGAAGCTTTGGATGGGACGTTTCGCGCAGGTCAAAAACGGCCGGAAATTATCATTGGTGACCGTTTTGGGGCGTCAGCTTCGCGCTATATTGTGGATGGCATTCAAGATATTCTGACTCAGGCAGGGTTTACAGTCTCGCGCAACATGCCGTTTGCCGGGGCCTATATCACCCAACATTATGGTCGCCCGTCGCAGCGCCAGCACGCAGTGCAACTTGAAATCGACCGATCGCTGTATATGGATGAGGCAACGCTTCGTCCGCATGCCGGCTTTGCACAGCTCTGTGACCAGCTGGATCCAGTGGTGGCCAAACTGGCCGACCTTGGCCGCGCTTGCGATCGGCTTGCCGCCGAATAGATCAACGCAAAGCCCGACCTTTCAGGATTGCCTCTGCCCCGAATCGGGCCCTTATCTGGTCTGTGGCACGTTCGGCCTGACCCCTCTGGGCGGCCTTGGGATCCAGCAGGTCCTCGGATAGCTCGGCATTTTCTTCTGAGCATAAGTGTGACAGCCCTGTACCGATCAATCGAAACGGGCCTTTGTGTTCGACCTGATCGAATAGAGACCGGGCGGTACGGTAGATTTTATCGGCCAGTTGCGTGGCGTCGCGCAGCGACTTGCGCCGGGTGATCAGACTGTGATCTTTGCGTTTAAGTTTCAATACGATCACTGTGCCGGCCAGATGTTTGGCTTTGGCGCGGTCTGCCACTTTTTCGGCCATGCGCCATAAGTGCCCGTCTAGAATGTCGGGGTCGGTGGTATCTTCGAAAAATGTGGTTTCATTACTGATCGACTTGACTGGCGTATGGGCTGAAATCCGGCGTTTGTCCTGCCCGCGCGCCAGATGCCAAAGCCGCTCTCCGATTGATCCAAATCGTGCGGTCAGGTCGGTTTTTTCCCAGCGCAACAAATCGGTAAAACTGAGGATACCGGCCTTTTCAAGACTGGCCCGCGTCGTCTGCCCCACCCCCCAAATCATTCCGACGGGTTTATCTTGCAAAAAACTGGTTGTGTCGGCTTTGCCTATCACCGAAAACCCGCGGGGTTTGTTGAGATCTGAGGCCACTTTCGCCAGAAATTTATTGTGGCTTAAGCCGATTGAGCCCGTGAGACCCAGCTCATCCTGCATGCGCTTGACCAACCCTGCCAGCATCACAGCCGGTGGCACCCCATGCAGTTTTTCTGTGCCTGTCAGATCCAGAAATGCCTCGTCCAACGACAGAGGCTCAATGGCGGGTGTCAGCTCTTCCATCATCGCCCGGATGGCGCGGCTGGCCGTGACATAGGCGGACATGCGTGGCTTAATAATCACCGCCTCAGGGCAAAGTTTCAGCGCCTTGAACATCGGCATGGCCGAGCGCACGCCGCGGATGCGCGCAACATAACAGGCGGTCGAGACAACGCCGCGCCGCCCACCTCCGATGATCACTGGCTTGTCAGCAAGCGCTGGATTATCGCGTTTTTCAACACTGGCGTAGAAGGCGTCGCAATCCATATGGGCAATCGACAGGGTGGCCAACTCGTCGTGGCGCGCAACCCTTGGGCTACGGCAGGCAGGGCAGCGCCGGCCCGTATCAAACTGGGTCAGGCAATCGCGGCATAGGCAGGGCATCTGGAACCATCAACACAAGGAAAGGCCAACACAGACAGAGTAACGGATTTCGACGGCCGTGAACATCGGTGATTTATATGTTGCCCCATGTCATCGAGGTTGTGCCAGTAGAAAAATCTGGAGTTAGCGAACACGGGCTGGATAACACTGCCCGACCAAAATTGGCCCGACCAAAACTGGCCCAAAGCACGGTCGCCTGAATAACAGCGCTTCGCAAAAACAGTCTCAGAAAATTCTATGCCAAAGCGCAGGTGGCCAAATTGTATTGGGTCACATAGCGTCCTGAGCGTGGTTCTAGGGCAGGCAGGCCAAAATCGCCTGCGTGGCCTGTCTTGGATCAGGGGCTTGCCAGATCGGACGCCCAACGACGATATGATCGGCACCGTTTGTGATGGCTTTGGCAGGGGTCGCAATGCGCTTTTGGTCACCAGCATCGCTGCCGGTGGGCCGGACACCAGGCGTGACGATCAGGCGACCCTTTGCCTCGGGCAGCGCGCGAATGACCGCCGCCTCTTGCGGCGAGGCAATAACCCCGTCTGCACCGGCGGCCAAGGCGCGTTTGGCGCGCTCTGTGACCAGGTCTTGCATGGCACCGGGTTTTATCAGATTGGCGTCCAAATCCGCGCGGTCGAGCGAGGTTAAAATCGTGACTGCCAGAATTTTCAGGTCTTTGCCCGAAGCGCCTTCTTTGGCGGCGCGCACCACGTTTGGATCGCCATGGACGGTCAGGAAATCGAGATCGAATTGCGCCAGACCGCGCACGGCATTTTCCACTGTGGCGCCGATGTCGAACAGCTTCATATCCAGAAAGATGCGCTTGCCGTGTTCTTGTTTCAACTCATTGGCCAACCCCAATCCTCCGCCGGTCAGCATGCCGAGGCCAATCTTATAAAAGGACACTGCATCACCCAATTTTTCAGCCAGAGCCAATCCGGCCAGCGCGTCCGGCACGTCAAGCGCCACAATCAAACGATCATCAGACATAATAATTTCCTTTTATGAGCCTATTGCGGCTGCGTCCTTGTCGCGCCCTGGCAGGCCGTGGTCAAGCGGCGCTTGTCATCGCGGCGTGGGTTTTTGCCTCGGGCGTGCATCTTAAGGCCCCCGCGTCCGTTGATGACCCCGGTCGATACGCTTGCCTTGCGAACAAGCGCTGTGCAAGATTTTAATGGGCCGTATTTTCACCCCGGACCAGATTGTTTTCGAACGTGGGCGTTGCTTACAAACCCCTTCGAGTAATTAGGAGAGCGAAAAAATGAAACCCTTTCAAAATTATTTCCCTGGCCTCGCTTTGGCGCTGTTGCCAACCCTTGCCAGCGCATTGCCCGTTGGCGAACGTGATTTCATGTCCGCGTCGCAGCTGGCGCAAAACGGCTTTGAACCCTTTGCGGTCAGCAGCACCGCGCGCGCCAGTTTTGGGATGAAAAAAGAGGCGGATATGTATCTGTGCTGGTTGGCGGATACCGAAGAAAATGCTGCGATCCGGCGTCGGGTGATTGGCTCTGCGCTGGACGACAATAGCCTGTCTCGTCGCGTACCAAACATCGCGGTGGCTTGTATTTTGACACAGTGAGTTGCATTTAATACCAATATCTTGGTGCCACAAGCCCGGCTGGATTTGATCGTAAAACAGGGGCTTGTAGCCTTGGGTGTTTTCGGTCCATCGCCAGTTAATTTCACGCCAAGGGTTGAAGCGCGGGCCGATAATCACAATCTTTGTCTCAAGACTTGAAGGAGATGTGCCGCTGGGCGGGTGTCTCAGATATAAGTGCTTAAGAAAAAAGGAGATAGCCGATGGACCTCAGTAAGTTCACGGATCGTGCCCGCGGGTTTTTACAGGCGGCAAATGTCATTGCGACGCGGGAAGACCATCAAATGGTGGTTCCTGAGCATATTCTCAAAGCCTTGTTAGATGATGACAAAGGCTTTGCCAGCAATCTGATCACCCGCGCAGGGGGCCTGACTGCAAGGGTCCAGTCCGTAGTTGATCAAGCGGTGGCCAATTTGCCGAAAGTCACGGGTGATGCGCAAGTGTATCTTGATACAAAAGCGGTCAAGGTGGTGGCCGAGGCCGAGGCGCTTGCACAAAAGGCCGGCGATAGCTTTATCCCGGTGGAACGTATTCTCGTGGCACTTGCGGTGGTTCCGTCCGCTGCCAAAGAGGCTCTGAGCGCTGAGGCGATCACGCCGGCGATGCTAGATGCGGCCATCGCTGAGATTCGCAAAGGCCGCACCGCAGACAGTGCCAGCGCTGAAGACGGCTATGATGCGCTGAACAAATATACATATGATCTGACGGAGGCCGCCCGCGAAGGCAAAATCGACCCAATCATTGGCCGCGATGAAGAAATTCGCCGCGCCATGCAGGTGTTGAGCCGCCGGACAAAGAACAATCCGGTTTTGATCGGTGAGCCGGGGGTCGGTAAAACCGCAATCGCCGAGGGGTTGGCGTTGCGGATTGTCAGAGGTGACGTGCCCGAAAGCTTGTCTGACAAGCGGCTTTTGGCGTTGGATATGGGATCACTGATCGCCGGTGCCAAATTTCGTGGCGAGTTTGAAGAACGGTTGAAATCGGTGCTGACCGAAGTCACCGATGCAGCGGGCGAGATCATCGTGTTTGTTGATGAAATGCACACGCTTGTCGGGGCTGGAAAATCCGAGGGGGCGATGGATGCCTCAAACTTGTTGAAACCGGCACTGGCGCGGGGTGAATTGCATTGCGTTGGCGCAACAACGCTGGACGAATATCGCAAGCACGTCGAAAAGGACGCAGCGCTGGCGCGGCGCTTTCAGCCGATTATTGTGCAGGAACCGACGGTTGAAGACACCATCAGCATTCTGCGCGGCATCAAGGAAAAATACGAATTGCATCATGGTGTGCGGATTTCGGATGCTGCTCTTGTCAGCGCGGCAACTCTGTCGCACCGCTATATTACCGATCGGTTCCTGCCTGATAAATCCATTGATTTAATGGATGAGGCGGCGTCGCGATTGCGGATGGAGGTGGATAGCAAACCCGAGGAACTGGACGCGCTTGATCGCGAGATTTTGCAGAAAAAAATCGAAGCAGAGGCTTTGCGGCAAGAGGATGATCAAGCTTCAAAAGACCGTCTGGCAATTTTGGAACGCGCGCTGTCGAACCTTCAGGACCGCAGTTCTGAAATGACGGCGCAGTGGCAATCGGGGCGCAATTTGATGGCGGCGGCACGGGATCTCAAAGAACAGCTTGAACGCGCCCGTGCCGAATTGGAAATTGCCAAGCGCGCGGGCAGTCTGGCGCGCGCCGGAGAGCTGTCTTACGGGGTTATTCCTCAACTTGAAAAACGTCTTGCCGAGGCCGAAACAGAAAGTGCAGCCGGGGTACAGATCGAAGAGGCGGTGCGCCCCGAACAGATTGCGCAGGTGGTTGAACGGTGGACCGGCATTCCAACATCGCGGATGTTGGAGGGCGAGCGTGAAAAACTGCTGACCATGGAGGCGGGGTTGCACAAGCGGGTGATCGGTCAATCGGTGGCAGTACGCGCGGTTGCCAATGCGGTGAGGCGCGCCCGTTCGGGGTTGAACGATGAAAACCGCCCGCTGGGATCGTTTTTGTTTCTGGGCCCAACCGGGGTTGGTAAAACTGAACTGACCAAGGCCGTGGCCGAGTTTTTGTTTGATGATGACAGTGCCATGGTGCGTATCGATATGTCAGAGTTTATGGAAAAGCACGCGGTGGCGCGGCTGATCGGGGCGCCGCCCGGCTATGTGGGCTATGATGAGGGCGGAGTGCTGACCGAAGCGGTCCGGCGCAGACCCTATCAGGTGGTGTTGTTTGACGAGATCGAAAAGGCCCATCCTGACGTGTTTAATGTGCTGTTGCAGGTACTGGACGACGGGCGGCTGACTGACGGGCAGGGGCGCACGGTAGATTTCAAACAGACGTTGATTGTTCTGACTTCAAACCTCGGGGCGCAAGCGCTGAGCCAATTGCCCGATGGATCGGATGTGACGCAGGCCAGGCATGATGTGATGGATGCGGTGCGCGCGCATTTCCGGCCGGAATTTCTGAACCGGTTGGATGAGACGATTATTTTTGATCGGCTCGGGCGGGGTGATATGGGAGGTATTGTCGAGATTCAATTGGCGAAACTGGCCGGGCGTTTGTCCGGGCGCAAGATTGTGCTTGATCTTGATGATGCGGCCAAGCTCTGGCTTGCAGAAGAAGGCTATGACCCAGTGTTTGGTGCCCGCCCGCTTAAGCGCGTGCTGCAGCGGGCACTTCAGGATCCATTGGCTGGAATGCTGCTGGCAGGCGATTTGTTAGAGGGGGACCGGATTGCCGTATCAGCCGGCCCTGATGGGCTGGTGATCGGCGATCGCGTAGCGGCTCCCAACCGTCCTGCGCCGCAGGATGCGACTTTGCATTGATGTTTCGCAGGCGGCCGTAAACGCTGGTTTTTTGGTCTCTTACATCGGATTGCCCGGTAAGAGGCCATAAAAAAGAGGCCATAAAAAGTGTTCGAAACCCCGTTATGTTTCAAAAAATGCACTCAAGTGTGATGTAAGTTTGGTTTTAGGTGATCGCGCATTATCCTATACTGTAGTTGCAGTGAAAAGGAATGTATGATGGCACACCGCTGGACACCAGATTTAACTGATGCGCATATTACGCCAGAGGCCGATTTTCTAAATCGACGCCAGATCATGAAGGGCATGGCTGGTATTGGTCTTTCCGGTATTGGTCTTGCGCTGGGCGCCACGCCGAGTGTCGCCAAAACCAATGAAAAGCTAAACAGTTGGGATGAGATTACCGGCTATAACAACTATTATGAGTTTGGCACGGGAAAGGATGATCCGGCCGAACACGCGCACCGGCTGACAACCGCCCCTTGGTCGGTGACCATCGACGGCTTGGTGGACCGCCCCGCCAGTTATAATCTCGAAGATATCATGGCTAAAATGACGGTTGAAGAGCGTATTTATCGCCTACGCTGTGTTGAGGCCTGGTCGATGGTTGTGCCGTGGAACGGGTTTGAACTGGCAGATTTGCTTAACATGGCAGGGGTGCAAAGCGGCGCAAAATACGTGGCTTTTGAAACTGTGCTGCGCCCCGATGAAATGCCGGGGGTCTCCTATCCGGTGCTGGATTGGCCCTATGTCGAGGGGCTGCGGTTAGACGAGGCGATGCACCCGCTGACGATTATGGCCAGCGGCATCTATGGTAAGGATATTCCAAAACAAAACGGCGCGCCGCTGCGTTTGGTGGTGCCTTGGAAATACGGCTTTAAGTCGATCAAATCGGTGGTGCGAATGACGTTGACAGACCGCGAACCGCCCACCAGCTGGAACAAGGCAAACGCCCGCGAATACGGCTTTTATAGCAATGTGAACCCAAAGGTGGATCACCCGCGCTGGACCCAAGCCAGCGAACGTCCGATTGGGGGGGGGCTGTTTGCCAAACGCAAGCCAACGCGGATGTTCAACGGCTATGAGAGCGAGGTGGCTAGCCTGTATAAAGGCATGGACCTCAGTAAATATTTCTGAATGTTGACCATAATCCATAGCGCAACGCGTCGTGTTCCAATCTGGTCTGTCTATCTTTTGTTGACGGTACCGTCGGTGTATTATTTCTATCTTGCCGCTACGGGTATGCTGAGCGTCGAGCCGATCAAGGCGCTCGAGCACAAGTTGGGCGAATTTGGTCTGCAACTGATTGTGTTCGGCTTGGCGATCACGCCCCTGCGCCGTCATTTGGGTCTGAACCTGATGCGGTTTCGCCGGGCCATCGGGGTGATGACTTATTTCTACATCTCTGTGCATCTATTGGTCTGGCTGGTGCTGGATGTGCAGGTTCTGTCGATGGTGTGGCAAGATATCGTCAAGCGGCCCTATATTACCATTGGTATGCTGGCCTTTGTGGCGATGACGCCGCTGGCGCTGAGCTCTAACAATTATGCGGTGCGCAAACTTGGTCCGCTGTGGCGCAGGTTGCACAAGTTGGTCTATGGGATTGCAATTCTGGGTGCGCTGCATTTCATTATGTTGGTCAAAGGATTTCAGTTGGAGCCCTTAGTTTACATGGGATTGATTTTGCTGCTTTTGGTGCTGCGATTGAAATTGCCAAAACCGACATTCTTCCGATCGGTCTAGGCCTATGTCTGGTTGCGATCCCCTGATCCATTCCCCAGTTGCAAACGAATTCTTTTGACACGATTATGTCCTAATCCGTCGCTTACAGGCTTGCGCAGAAAGCCATATTTTGTGAAGGGAGGTTGCAACGCTGTTTTGGGGGAAAATATATGAGTTCAGGAACTGCAAAAACCATCGTGAACAGTTGGAACGAATGGGACCCTTTGAAACATGTCATTGTCGGTCGCGCTGATGATTGCCATATCCCGCCTGCCGAACCGGCGCTGGATGCCAAAGTGCCCGAAGACAGCGATATGCGGGGTCAATGGGGTCGCCGTCCGCAGGAAACGATCGACCGCGCCAACGAGCTTTTAGATAATTTTGCCGATCTGCTGACCAAACGCGGCGTGCGCGTTGACCGCCCGACGCCAACGGATTTTTCTCTTCCGGCCACCACGCCGGATTTCCACACGCAAAGCCAGTTTGGGTGCATGCCGCCCCGGGATGTTCTGCTCACGGTCGGTGCGGAAATTCTTGAGGCGACGATGTCGTATCGCTGTCGCTGGTTTGAATATCTGTGCTACCGGCCGTTGATGCAGCAATACTGGGATGAGGATCCCAATTTTCGTCATGAGGCGGCCCCAAAGCCACGCCTGACCAATGAAGATTACCACCCCGATTATTTGTCGGATAAAATAGGCGTGGAAAAGCGCCTGCAATGGGCGGCCGAAAAGTTCTTTGTCACCACTGAAGAAGAGCCGCTTTTTGATGCAGCCGATGTGCTGCGTTTTGGGCGCGATCTGGTGGTCCAACATGGCTTTACCACCAATCTAAAAGGTATCGAATGGTTGCGCCGACATTTCCCCGACCACCGGGTGCATACGGTAAACTTTCCCGGTGATCCCTATCCGATCCATATCGATGCGACGTTTACACCTTTGCGTCCCGGCCTGATTCTAAACAACCCCCAGCGTCGTCTGCCCGCCGATCAACGCGGAATGTTTGAAAAGAACGGCTGGGACATTGTCGATGCGGCGCAACCAGCCCATAACGCGCCGCCGCCCTTGTGTTATTCATCGACATGGCTCAGCATGAATGTACTGGTGTTGGATCCCAAAACGGTCTGTGTTGAAAAGTCCGAAGTTTATCAGGCCGACCAAATGGACAAGCTGGGCATGAATGTGATCGAGGTCGAGTTGCGCGATGCCTATGCCTTTGGCGGTGGCTTGCACTGCTGTACGGCTGATGTCTACCGCGAGGGCAGCTGTGAGGATTATTTCCCCAACCTCTAGACGTCAGCACCCGGTTCTGGGCGCCCACCAAAGCGCAGATCATTGGGCGGCCTTTAATCGTTATCGTTGTTTTCTGAGCCCTGACATCTGGTGCACAGGCTCTGACATCTGGAACCAGAACAGGGCGGGCATAAAGATTTGAGGCCGCGCTTGAAAAAGTACGGGCTGAAGGTCTGTGGTGTTCAAGCCAACGGGTCACCCCCCATTTTGTCTGTGGGGCGTCTTATTCGGGTGTCTCAGGCCGGCTTGGCGATCAGGTCTTTGTCTCGACAGCCAATTCAGCAAACTTCACAAAGAATTTCGACGCTAGTTTTTTTGCGGTGCCGACAATGAGGCGGCTGCCCAATTGTGCTAGTTTTCCTCCAATTTCGGCCTTGGCAGTGTATTTCAGTAACGTGCCATCGCCCTGTTCGATCAAGGTGACATCTGCGCCACCTTTGGCAAAACCTGCCGCCCCGCCGTTGCCCTTGCCAGTGAGCGAAAAACTCTCCGGCGCGCCGGTTTGATCCAAGGTCACATTGCCACTGAACTTGGCTTTCACCGGACCAATTTTCAAAACAACTTTTGCTTCCAACTCGGTATCGGAATGTCTGATCAACTCTTCACACCCCGGAATGCAGGCAGTGAGAATTTCAGTATCGTTCAACGCTTCATAGACCCGTGTTTTGGACGCCGCGATCATGATCTCGTCATTAAGTTCCATTCTGAGTTCCTTGTAGTGTGTTATGATTAATAAAAGGCCCGCCTAGGGGTATATCCGGCGGCTCTGCGCGATAATGGGTACAATAAGCATTGTGCCCGAACATAGAGGTTTTGCGGTGGGTATCAACACCTCGGGTCCGGAGGTATACCTCTTTAGATTATAGGATTTACAGCCGAAAAAAACAGACGGATCCCCATAATGGTCTCTGGGTAACTGACGCTTTACCAACTCAGACATCGGCGCCACCTTGCTGCCGGTGGCCGCAGCGGCGCAGCTGCACAATTTGCGCCAGTATCGACAGGGCAATCTCGTCGGGGGTGACCGCATCGATATGCAGTCCGGCGGGCGCGATTACGTCATCCAAAGCGCTGCCTTCGCACGTCTTGCCTGCCAGTTTATTGACCAACGCGGCAAACTTGCGTCGGCTGCCGACAAAGGCAACGTATTCGGCCCCATAGGCAAGGGCCTGTTTCAGGCTTTGAGCGTCGGACTTGCCCTGCGAGGCCACAACAATAAATTGCCGAGCATTTGATTTGATCACTTTTGCGCCGTCTGTGCTGCTTTCGGTGCGGATCACGGTGTGAAAATCAAAACTTTCGGCCAACCGCGCCAACGCGTGAGAGACCGGACTGTTGCCAATGATTATGAGCTCTGGTTGCGGCAGAACAGGTTCGACAAAAATATCCATCGACCCTTGGCTGGGGCAGCCGTTCTTGGCAAATTTGGTCCCTTCAATTTCGGCCCCAATCTCTATTCCGTCCCTTTGCAACACGTCTTCGGGTCTCAGTGAGACGAATTTTGGCGCACCGTCTTGCAGGGCCTCGATGGCCGCACGGCCCACGGCGCTGCGGATGCACCCTCCACCGACCCAGCCCTGGGCGATGCTGCCATCGGCCAACACCAGCGCCTTGGCGCCAGGTTTGGCTGAGGTGGCGTTCAGCGTGCGCACCACGGTGGCTATGGCAAAGGCGGTACTGCTGGCGCGCAGGGTCTCTGCAGCGCTGTTTAGGTCGGCGGTTAAAAGCTGTTTCGGGGTCATAGCCGTGACACCTTTTGAGTAAGTGAGGCGAGATTATCCAATGTATTGGCTGCGGCAAACAGGTCCAGATGCGGAAGGGCGGCGGCCATACCACGGGCCACTGGTGCATAGTCACTCCAGCCTTTCAACGGGTTGAGCCAGATAACTTTACAGCCGCGTTTTTTCAACCGTGTCAGTGCGGCGGCCAGCAGTTCAGGCGGATCGGTGTCATACCCGTCCGACAAGACAATCACCACGCTGCGTCCAGTGACAAATTTGCGCGCATAGGTGCGAGAAAACTGATCCAGCGCGCCACCAATTTTTGAGCCCCCGCCAAACCCATCTGCCAGTAGGGTCAGCCGGTTGAGAGCCCGCAGCGGATCATCGTCGCGCAGGGCTTCGGTAATCCGCACCAGTCGGGTGTGAAACAGATAGGCGTCTGTGGCATTATCAGCCCGGACCAAGCCGGCTAAAAATGACAGAAATATCTTGGCATAAACGGTCATTGAGCCTGAAACATCGCAGATTGCGGTCAGTTTGACGGCGCGGTCTGGCCGGCGGCGATAAGCCAGTTTTATTGGCTCGCCACCGGTGGCCAGGCTGTGGCGCATCACGCGTCTCAAATCAACCCGACTGCCTCTACAGGCTTGTTTGCGCCGCCGCGAGCGCCGGTCTGCGAAAGCCTGTGCAAGGCGTCTGGCAACTATTTCGGCCTCTCTAATATCTTCGGGTGAGACCAGTTCCCGCAGATCTTTTTTCATAAGATTGCGCACGGTTGAGGCAATCAGTTTGCCGTCCCCTGCCATATAGCTGTCCCCGTTTTTGTTTGAGGTCTCCGGGCTGTCGCGGGTGCCTTTTGTATCGCTTGAGGCTGCTTGTTGTGCCTCACGGGATGAGCGGCTGTGTTTTGGTGCGACGTCGCGCCCTGAGGCGATGACTTTCTGCCGAACCCGACCGTCATTGCGCCAATAGCTGTCAAACAGCGTGTCGAATTGTGCCCAATCCTCGGCATTGCTGCAGCAAACGGCCTTTAGGGCGCGGCAGGCCTGCGTGGGATCTGCGGCGTCAATCGTGGTTAATGCTCGCAGCGCTGTGTCGGTTTCGCCCACCCCGAGCCGCAACCCATGCGCCCGCAGATGCGTCAAAAAACCCGCCATTCGGGCGTCAGGTCCGGGGTCGCGGGCGGCAAAGCGGGTGATTTTGCTCATCCGGCTGTCCCTGCCAGCCGCTGGGTGATTTCGGTGGTGATGGCCCCGCAGTCGGCTTGGGTTTTCAGCAGGGTTGTCAGAGCCGCCTGTAGCCGGACCGGATCATCGGTCAGATCGGCAAGACCGAGTCCGGCAAGGGCTGCGGAAAAATCGAGCATTTCGGCCACGCCGGGTTTTTTTTCAAGATCTTCCTTGCGCAGCGCTTGTACAAAGCCGATGATCTGTGCGCCGAGATGTGCGGTGACATCGGGACAACGGGCTTGCAATATAGCCAGCTCGGTCTGTCTGTCGGGGTAATCGACGTGAGCATAGATACAGCGCCGACGCAACGCATCTGAAAGATCCCGCGTGCCATTAGCGGTCAGAATTACAATTGGCTTGGAGGTGGCGCTTATCGTGCCCAGTTCCGGCACGGTGATTTGAAAATCGGAGAGAACCTCCAGAAGATAGGCCTCAAACTCTTCGTCGGCGCGGTCGATTTCATCGATCAGCAAAACCGGTGGCACCTCTTGCCGGATGGCTTGCAGCAGCGGTCGCTGTAACAGGTATTCTTCTGAGAACAGCCGCGCCTCGATCGTTTTGCCGGTCTCGCCATTTTCGGCCGCGGCGCGGATGGCCAGCAATTGCCGTTGATAATTCCATTCGTATATGGCCTGCGCCGCATCCAGTCCCTCATAACACTGTAGCCGGATCAGCCGTGTGTCATAGGCGCGCGCAAGGGTACGGGCGATGTCGGTTTTGCCAACACCCGCAGCCCCTTCGAGCAAAAGCGGTTTGCCCAGAGTCAGCGCGATATGAAGCGCCATAGACAGATCATCTGAAGCCACATAGCCTTGCTTTGCCATGTCGCTTTGAACGCGGGTCCAATTCATCTTTGTGCCTTTGCTGCTGCGAAACCGGCCCCGATTATATCGGGGCCGGTATTGCATTAAACGTCGTCGTGCAGTCCCAGATCATTGCCGATCTTCCAAATCCGCCAGTGATCATGGGGCATATGTGCCTGCCGCAATCCAAAGGGGCGGAAGGCGTCATGCACAGCGTTTGAGAACGCGGGCACGCCACCGACGTTGGGGCTCTCGCCCACCCCTTTTGCTCCAATCGGATGATGTGGGCTGGGGGTTTCGGTAAAGTCGGTGGTATAGGTTGGTGTCTCCCATGCGGTGGGGATAAAGAAATCCATCAAAGTGCCGGTTTTGACATTGCCAATCTCGTCATAGGCAATCTCTTGCCCCATCGCGATGGCCAATGCTTCGGTGAGGCCACCATGCACCTGACCTTCGATGACCATCGGGTTGATCCGGGTACCACAATCATCCAGTGCATAGAACTGGCGGATTTCATGGGTGCCTGTATCAACATCGATTTCCATTACGCAGATATATGCGCCAAACGGATAGGTCATGTTGGGTGGGTCGTAATAGCTGACCGCCTCCAGACCCGGCTCGACCCCGGGGATTGCCTGGTTGTAGGCCGCATAGGCAATTTCAGTCATGGTTTTGAACTGCTCCGGGGCGCCTTTGACCACAAAGCGGTCGATATCCCACTCTAGATCGCCGTCGTGCACTTCTAGCAGATAGGCCGCAATCATCTGCGCCTTGGCGCGAATTTTGCGCCCTGCCATGGCGGTTGCAGCGCCGGCCACCGGTGTTGAGCGGGACCCATAAGTGCCAAGCCCGTAAGGCGCTGTGTCGGTGTCGCCCTCTTCGATGGTGATGCTATCGGCTGAAATACCGATTTCGCTGGCCATAATCTGCGCAAAGGTTGTGGCGTGGCCCTGACCCTGACTGATGGTGCCCAAGCGCGCAATCGCCGAGCCTGTGGGGTGGATGCGAATCTCGCAACTGTCAAACATACCCATACCGAGAATGTCACAGTTTTTAACCGGCCCCGCGCCGACAATCTCGGTGAAATGCGTCAGTCCGATGCCAATAAGCTTACGGGTTTCGCCGCGCTTAAACGCCTCGACCCGTTCGGCCTGCTCGACCCGCAGCGCGTCATAGCCCACTGCTTTGAGGGCTTTGTCCCAAGCGGTGTGATAATCGCCGGAATCATATTCCCACCCCATTGCTGAGGTGTAGGGAAACTGTTCTTTGCGAATAAAGTTCTTGGCCCGCAATTCGGCGGCATCCATGTTCAACTCGATGGCCAAAACTTCGAGCATCCGCTCGATGAAATAGGCCGCTTCGGTCACCCGGAACGAACAGCGATAGGCAACGCCGCCCGGGGCTTTGTTGGTATAGACCCCGTCAACCCCCAGATAGGCCACCGGAATATCATAGGAGCCGGTGCAGATGTTCATAAATCCCGCAGGGAATTTGGTGGGATCGGCACAGGCGTCAAACGCGCCATGATCTGCCGTGACCTCGCAGTGAAGCCCGGTGATTTTGCCGTCTTTGGTCGCTGCAATTTTGCCCTTCATCCAATAGTCCCGGGCAAAGGCCGTCGCCATCAGATTGTCCATACGGTCTTCGATCCATTTAACCGGTTTTCCTGTAACAATGGTGGCCACGATGGCGCAGACATAGCCCGGATAGACCCCGACCTTATTGCCAAAACCACCACCGATGTCGGGCGAGACGACGCGAATGTTATGCTCTTCGATCCCCGATAACAAAGAGGCCACGGTGCGGACCACATGCGGCGCCTGAAACGTGCCCCAAACGGTCAGCTTGCCGGTTACCTTGTCCATTGAGGCCACGGTGCCACAGGTTTCCAGCGGGCAAGGGTGTGTTCGGTGGTAATAGACCATTTCTTCGGCCACTACGTCGGCGGTATCGATCACCTGTTCGGTGGCCGCTTTGTCGCCGGCTTCCCAAAGGAAAATATGGTTGTGATGTTTGCGTTCGCCATGGGCGCCGCTGGTCTGGCCGGCAAGGTCCTCACGCAGTACGACGGCGTCAGGCTCAAGTGCTTTGAACGGATCGGTGATTACCGGCAGTTCTTCGTATTCAACCTCGACCAACTCGATTGCATCGGCGTTGATATAGCGGTCTTCGGCGATGACAAAGGCGACTTCTTGACCTTGGAACAGCACTTTACCATCGGCCAGCACCATTTGTTTATCCCCCGCCAGCGTCGGCATCCAATGCAGGCTGAGCGGTTCAAGGTCTTTGGCTGTGAGCACGGCAATTACACCGGGCAGGGCCATTGCCTTGTCGGTGTTGATTGATTTGACGCGGGCATGGGCATAGGGCGAGCGCACGAAATCACCAAACAGCATGTCAGGCATTTTCATGTCGTCGATATAATTGCCACGGCCTTGGGTAAACCGCTGATCTTCGACACGTTTGCGGGAATGTCCGAGACCTTTCAGCTTGGCGCTGCGCTCGGCTCTGTCTG
>OCVR010000056.1_pt1 | contig 81307 bp, 74 predicted proteins | sample 1539091 | NCBI WGS metagenome assembly OCVR01 (sample SAMEA3355530, study PRJEB22509) | marine metagenome | biome: marine; feature: coastal ocean; material: water | place: USA | collected 2010-08-07 | depth 16 m | reverse complement strand
ATTGCGGCATTCAAATCTAATTTTTTAACTCCCGTAAAAATTTACAAATTGACTAAATGTGAGTGTGAGCTTTCACTGGATGCTAATAAGTCAAAAAATTAAACGGAGCCATGAGATGAAGAAGGTAGCAACCAACTTTGAGGTTTTCTCTACAAAGCTGCATAAAAAATTAGCCCTTGCGTGTGGGATGGTCGTAGCTGCGACCGGCACACAGATTGGAATGGCGCAAAATGAAGAGCCCAGTGCTCTCGCGATTGAGGAAGTCATAGTCACGTCGCGAAAGCGCGCGGAATCGATTCAAGATGTACCGATTGCGGTTACCTCTATTACGAGCCAGCTGGAAAATCCCGCAATTAGAAACCTGAGAGATATCGAGGGGTTGGCGCCTAACGTGCAGATTCGTCAGTCCATGGGACGTACAGCCGGTCACGCGATATCTATCAGAGGTATTGGTTATAGCAATGACGAAAAGAGTTTCGATCCGGCGGTGGGTGTTGTCTACGACGGCGTTGCGCTAACAACTAACTCTGGGGCTCTCATTGATAACTTTGACATTGAGGCCATCGAAGTCATGCGGGGGCCACAGGGCACTCTGTTTGGGAAAAATACAATCGCTGGCGTAATTTCGTTAACTCGAACTGACCCAACAGGCGAGCTGGGAGGTTCTATATCGGGCACCTTAGGTAACTTCGGGCGTACTGATGTTAAAGCTGTAGTTAACGTGCCAGTTATCAAGGATGTGTTAGCGGCTAAATTTTTCGCCGCGAGCCTGCAAGACGATGGCTACATATACAACGTCACGCTAGACAAGGATGTGTCGAAGCAAGACTATCTCAACTACGGTGCGAAGTTTTTATGGACGCCTAGCGAGAACTTCAGTGCAAAGCTCACGGTTGAAAAAATCGACGACCAAAGTGACAACGGTGCCTTTCGCAACCTTACGGGCCTGGGAGGGGATCGGAAGATCGCACTTCAAGACGGGTACTCAGGAGGCTGGCAGCCCTATTCACCAGCGATCGTCGCATTGACTAGTGAAAATGCGACGCCTTGGCGCGTTGCGGCTTACAACGACAATGCGTCTTATCCCGATATTCGTGGGGATGGTTGCTTGCTTGAGAACGATCCGGGTTCAACGGATAGCACGACCAGTGCATCTAAAGAAAATATTGGTGACATGCAAACTGACGCGATCACGCTGCAAATGGACTATGAGTTCAGTAACGGGTCTACAGCAACCTATATTTATGGCTATCGCGATACGGAAGAGTATGCGGTTTGGCCATATTCAGGCAGCGCTTGTGACTTTATCACTGTCGACAATATCAATGAAAATGATCAGGAGAGTCACGAACTTCGCTGGGCTACCTCGTCAGATAACTATGACCTGGTTGTTGGTGTTTACCAAATGGAAAACTCTTACTCACAAGATTGGTTTACTTACGATTTTTGGGAACTTGTGAGGACGCCTGAGCTATTGGTTTCACTTTATGGAGCCACACCTGAGCAGGTCGATCGATTGGGCAATGATTTTGGCCAGAATATTTACCAGTCTCAGGATGCCAAGAGTCAGGCGGTATTTGGCCAGTTCGACTACGATATAACAGAGCGGCTTGAAATTTCACTTGGCTTGCGTTACTCCAAAGATGAGAAAGACTTTTTTGCCCGACAGTTCTGTATCAAAGCCGATGCTGACCGACATCTTCAAAATTGGGATACCTGCGTTCACGGGGCCCAGTACTCCGATGACGAAAAAACCGGTAACTGGGACGAAAGCTGGAGTAAGACGACCGGCAAAGCGGGCCTCTCTTACCGTCTAACTGATGACATTATGGTTTATGGTTCTTACGCGACGGGCTTCCACAGTGGCGGCTTCTATGGAAAGAACCAAAGGTTGGTAGATTACGCGATCACCTACGAGCCTGAAGAAATTGAAAGCCTAGAAATGGGCGCAAAGATGGATTTTCTAAACAATCGGGTGCGCTTGAACGTCGCAGCGTTCAGCAGCAATGTTGAAGCTCTGCAGGCTATTACAACACTGCCAGCGGACGATGGCACAGCGGTCTCGGTACCCTTTAACGTGGGTGAAGTTGAATACCAGGGCCTCGAAATTGAGGGGCAGGCACGTATTACTGACGCGTTTACCATTAGTGGTGCAATAGGTATCTTGGATGCTAAGTACAAGTCCTTTGACGCTGACTTGTCTTCCACTCAAGGTGGTAACCCGGTCGACAATAGCTATCTCACGCCGAAGCAGGCTCCAGATCTAACGTTGGGTGTTACCGCTAGCCATACGGCTAGCGCATTTGGCGGCTTGATTCTTACTGATTTGACGTACTCATGGACGGATGATTTTTATACTCAAGAAGATAACGACCCAGTGTCGCTGGTAGAGTCTTATGGAAAGACCAACCTATCGATCGCTTACGATCGTGACAGGTATAAAATTGCTGCCTTCGTCAACAATATTGAAGACAATACCAACTGGGTGAGTCGAACGACCAGTACGCTTATTACTTACGGCCAACAGTCGAAGGGCCGAACATACGGTGTAGAAGTAATGGTTAATTTCTAGAGCTCTTGACCGGAGCTCGTTTAAACCCGTTGAGGTGATCTCAATGGGTTTTTTTGTGTCTGCTAATGTCAAAAATTGGATGGCGTCAAACGATGTCAGAGTGCGTTCTACAAATTTCCCCTGCTGCCTCCAACACATCTAAGTACGTTTGAGCAGACGCACTGGTCGGTAGTTCCCTGATATCTAGGGTGAAAGCTGCGGTCAGACAAAGAGCAGCCCAATGACTCGCGTTGCCATAACAAAGAATCGCTTAGAGCTGATTGTTAGAGCGTAAAGGTTAGCTGAGCGTAGATGCTTCGGTGCTGACCTGCTCTTGCAGCCACTACGGGGTACAGATAAAGGTCCATTGGATAAATGGGCCTGTTGACCAGCTGACTGCCGTTCGTTGTAAGCGCTGAATTAGGGCTGATGGAAGGGCAGGGCGAGGGGCCAGCAGCTGTCGCAGATTAGCAAGATATTGGCCGATGATCTCGTAGGCGTTGGAGCCCATAACTACTTCATAACCGAGTTAAAGCCCCTATAGAGTCGCGCTAAAGCGCTCTCAATGGCAGACATACGCTAGCAGCAAGGGCTTGCCTTAATTGTTAAGGGTAATTAGATGGCTATCCTCGCGAAGTAATCGCAACCCTTATAGGATGACAGGTCTATTTGGGGTGCTTGGGTAATCTACCTGAGGCTTTGCCCGTGAGAATGCTGATGCCTTCATCGTTCTTTTGCCAAAGACGACAGTGCACAATGTCGTATTCCTCGCCAACTTCGAGACCTTCGATCTCTCCGCCACAGTGGAGAATATCTTCAGGAAACACATTAGCCGAAAATCGAATTTCTGTACTAGCTAGGTCCCAGGGTTGATGGAGCCAGTTGGTAAAGAACTCGTAAAGGTACGCCTGATTGAGTGGGCCTTGCTGTACAGTGTCAGGCAACCCACGCTCCTGCGCGTAAACGCGATCGAGATGCAGTGGGTTGGTATCCCGTAGGATAAGCGCGATCGGAATGTAATTAAAGCGATCCATAGGTCCGAATTTAACGGTTGGCAAGGCCATGCCAACGGTTAAATCTTCAAAGTATGGCTTGTTAGGTGCGATAGTCATTTGAAGAGAATGTAGGATTGCTTGCCAGTCATTACAAGCTGGCCATCTCGATCCCCCTTTATTTTAAATGCTAACTCGACGACATCAAATTTCTGCCGCCCTGATTTTTCATAAACGTCGTTGATCATTGCGCTAATCTCTACTTCTTCATTGACGTAAAGTGGCCTATGGAACTCAATAGACTGCTCTCCAAACATGGCCGTCCCATCTCGGTAGTCAAACTCAAAGTCGGCACTCCAATCGAATGTTCTCAATAAGCCTAAAACGGCGACTAGTGGTGCAAAAGTAGGCGGTGCGATTTGTGGGACTTTCTCTGTTGAGCCTGAGGGCTGGGGCATCACACCCATAAAATCCTGCACATCTTCGGTGGACACTCGATAGTTTGCGGTGCGAAGTACTTTTCCAATAAGTGCTTTTCGGTCGATTGGCTTGGATGTGGCAAATGAAATGGGCACGATCTTTTTATCCAATAATACGGTGTTTTTTGATGATAGAACCCTAAGTAAGCGGCCCTTTCATCGAGGATGGCGCGTCCCGCATCAAGTGGCGCACCTCATTTTTTGTCCAGTGTTTAACCACAGGCGTTTACGGTCAGCTTGTCTGCAAAGCTCCTGTGAGTAAGACCGTAATCATTGATGATTGCGTATTCAAATTGTATTTTTTTAACACACATAAAAATTAACAAATTGACTCTTTGTCTGACGGAGTTTTCACTATGGTTGTAGTCGTGGTTAATGCGTGGGCGGCCAAAGTAACGTAAGGGTATGTTGCTTTGGATTAGATGCGAAACGCAGAATTTCTTCGCGTATTAGCAGATTATACGACACTAAGAACAAATATTTAAAACGTGTTTTTAGTAAGAAGGCTTGGAGTGCTACCTTGGCTGCGGGGCTTATCAAATTGTTGATGATGGAATATTAAAGTGCCTGATGCTGACTACTTATTGTCGAATTTGCTACTCAACGCGGCGGAGAAATATCCCGATCGCCAAGCACTGATTTTCCCTGATTCCCAGCTCTCTTACTCGGAGCTTGCAGCTTTAAGCCAAAGCTACGCACGAGCAATGATTGGGCATGGTTTGAAGCGTGGTGAGCATGTCGGAGTTTTAGCGATAAATCGGCCTGAATATATCGCACTTTTATTTGCTTGCATGTTCTGCGGCACCGTCGCTGTTCTGCTCAATGCGCGTTTCCGTGTTCAGGAGTTGCGCCACGCAACGACACACTGCGACCTTAAATGGATATTTGTCGGCCAAAATGAGGGGGTGCCTCATGCTGCTCGTTACTTAGAGGCATACCCAACCCTAGCTGACGCCCCCCCTGGCCAGCCTCTTGCTGTACCCGCCGCGCCCAACCTCGAATGCGCAGTGGCTCTGGACGTTTTTGAAAGTCCTGGTTTTTTAGCATTCACTGATTTTTTAGCTGAAGAGAACTTGGCAACTCCTGAGCAGTTAGACGCTCGGCGTCAAGAGGTGGTTGCGAGTGAGCTCGCGTTGATTATGTTTACATCAGGTACAACCTCTTTGCCGAAAGGCTGCATGCTGACGCAGGAGTCGGTATTCAGGACGTCGTTGGCCATGAGAAATCGATTGAGCTTAACGATAAAAGATTGCATGTGGGACCCCTTACCCATGTTTCACATGGCGTCAATTTTGCCACTTCTCAGCCTTTTCCACGATGGTGGTTCATGTTTGACCGACGACAAGGTCGATATTGATCGTGCGGTGGAGCAAATTCAAAAGCACCGTGCGACCTTTCTATACCCGGCCTTTCCCGCCATCATGGCAGAGCTGGTTAATCATCCGGATTTGAAGCTGGATGAAATGGATTACGTTCGACTTATCAATAACGTGGGATCGGCTCAGGCCCTCAGAGAAAACATGCGTGTTTGGCCTTCTGCGACACACATCAGCGCGTTTGGGATGACTGAGCTTAGCGGCATTGGCAGTCACACTGACCCCGCCGATTCTCCTCAGATCCGTGCTGAGACCTGTGGCAAGCCCTATGAGGGTGTTGAGGTTCAAGTGGTTGAACCGGACACAGGTAGGATCTGTAAGGCCGACGAGCAGGGAGAGCTATACGTTCGGGGGTTCTTGGTGTTTGAGGGCTATTACAAGCAGCCCGATGAGACTGCAAAAGCAATTGATGATCAAGGTTGGTTTCACACGGGTGATTTAGGCTCGCTCGATACCGAAGGCAGAATTCGCTTCCACGGGCGCATTAAAGACGTGCTCAAAGTGGGCGGTGAAAACGTATCGCCTCTGGAGATAGAAGCATGGTTATCAACGCATCCTGATGTCATGGTGGCTCAGGTCGTTGGGGTCCCTGATGCAAGACTCGACGAAGTTGTTGCAGCATTTATACAGTTGAGGCCTGGCGCCACCTTAAGTGACAAAGAAGTTATCGATTATTGCGAGGGGCAAATCGCGTCATTTAAAGTGCCAAGAGTCGTTAGGTTCCTAAACGAGTGGCCAATGTCCGCCACTAAAATTCAAAAGTCGGTGCTGCGCGAGCAGTTTTTAACCAAACCAACGTAAGGGCAATTTTAAAGAGGCATTCAAAATTGCAGTTGTGCCAGGACCTCACTCGCCAAATTAATAGGGTGCAAGAATCCTCACTCTAATTCCGGGCTGAGACTTCACTGTCGCTAGCTCTCCGTCCATTACCAGTGTAAAGATCAGTACTTCACTGCTTGCTGCGTTGACCCCGCCGGGCATAGCATCCAGGCCAGGTTTAGCGACTGCTCACTTGGACCTAGAAAAAAATCGCCGGTAAAGTGCGCCCAGAAGATGGCGAAATCTCCGTAGCCAAATTAGCCATTATTGACTCTCGGGTGACATCGGTTCGCACCCAGCTTAATCCTTTGGTTCAAGTCCTTGGTTGACCGGTTTAGGTTGCGTAACCTTCTGCATTGAGGCGAGTGGCTGTCGTTTTAACTGCAGCTAGACCGGAGCTGCAATCGACACATCGTCATAGCCAATCTGCTAATGTTGAGTTCATAAAATTAGGAGGCAATCCAGTGCGGTTAATCAATAGTTCAATGCACTATGGATGGAAAGGAACGCTTATTTTTGTGTTTATCTGGGCTCTGTTTGTTTACATGGATGAGCGCGGTCCTTACATGGGCCTAGATGAAGTGATAAAGATTTTTTGGCCGTTGGTGGTTTGGATGGGTGCCAGGTTGATTTTTTTGCCCGCCAAAAATCAAAGTGACCAACCGCCGCGGTTGTGAGGTTCACTGCGAGATTAATTTGCTTGGATGTGATGACGATCGCTGCTTCAGGGTTTCGATGTGACCCCTTATGGTTTGGCATATGATAAAAATTGCACGAAACCACAATGCTGGCTCACATGAGTTGATCGGTGTCATGCGCCCACGAGACGAGGCGGCTTATATATTGCGATTATTGCTGTTACTGGTTGTTGTACTCATTACGCCGACTAAGGCGGTAGCAGAGCAGTTCAGGTGCTATTCCATCTTTGATACCACAACACTGAAAGTTAGGGCCGATACCCGCGGCTGGATCGATATGGAGGACAAGCCTCGTCAGGAGGTCGAAACTCTTATCGATTCCAACGGTGATCGAGTGTGGGTTTACGGCCCCAAACAAGCGTTTAAAATTCGTCCAGATGGTACTGGGAATCTGGTCACAATTTTTAGCGATACTCATGTCGAGAAGAGCCCGGCTTATTACTGCAAGCGCTAAAGTTAATGAGTATGGCGGTTCTAAATGAGCGAGCCGACAGTTCGTGGCGGCTACGCTTGCAACACTATGCACAGCGTTGCTGAACTTACTTCTACCGCGTTATGGGGCAAAGTTTAACCCTAGTCAAAAGCCAGCGTTCACAATAATGCATTCGTCATTTTTATTGTCACAACCACGCAGACTTTGCTTCGCCTTTCTCTGGCTAAAGACTGCGGTATCGGGCTGGCAAATTATGAGGTAGGGTTGAGACGGGCTCATGAGTTAAGCGAGTTACCAAGAACAATAAATTTAAAACTGTAACGGTAATAGGAGCGGCTGATGAAATATTTGGTTTTTGCAGGTTTATTCTGTTTCGCGTCACTAACAATGGCTGATGGACACGATGAGCTGGGTTTAGAAAAGAGGCAGCCTGACGCACCCATGACGGTAACCTCCGTTGTACTTGGAGAAGAAATGACGTCTATAAGCGCCGAGGGTGGCATGGAGGGTTATGGTCAGGTGTACGTGACCTACGACCTAACCTATAACACTGCGCGAACGGGCGGCACCGTCGACGGGCAGGGGCGCGGCTTTACAAAGGACGGGGCCGCATCGGGGAGGTTTCAAGGTTTTTGGGAGCTTCAGGATGGCGTAGTTGTCATGCGCAATGTGGTCAATATTAACAACGGCACCATGAATCTTGACGTCATTAAATTTAACCCGCTCACGCGAGACCTTGTTGTTCAAGCTTACATCTTGAAATGACCCGAGGGAGTGGTCCCTGCGTCGAAGAGGGGACTTTCTCCGTGTCTGTATAGACGCATTACGACGTGGCAGGATTGCCGCGCAGAAGACGCGTTTCGTCGCAGTTAGCACGAGTCAGTTACATTGATATTTTCCTTGGAAAGGCGCAATCGCTTATGAGATTTCTTCTCCTATTCTTATGCCTAGTTAGCCTGCTCGGTTGCTCAGAGCAATCTTCGCACTCGCTATCTACTGAAGCTGACGCTGTAGTGTCCGATCCTGTGTCTCATTGGCCAGTCGCCGAGCCGGCCTCGCTTGGTCTATCTGAACAGCAGTTATTGAAGATCCACGCTGACATTAACGACGGGCAGTATGGTTGGATAGACTCGTTTTTAGTTATCCGAAATGGCCGTATTGCTTTTGAACGTTACTACGAGCACGACTATGGCGAAATTTACGGTGAGGAATCTAGAACTCCGGGTCCTTTAGTCGTGCAAAACTTTAGTGGTCCCTACAATTACTTTAATGCCTTCTGGCATCCGTATTACAAAAGCAGTGATCTACACTCAATGCAGTCGGTGACTAAGTCGATTGTTTCAGCGGTTATTGGAATCGCAGTAGGCCGAGGTGACTTCCCCGATATTGACACTCCGGTGCTTTCCTTTTTTGACGCTACTCAGCTGTTAAATATTGATGACACAAAACGGGCGATGACCATCCGCGATTTGCTAACGATGTCTGCAGGATTAGAGTGGGATGAGGGTGTGCCTTATTCAGATCCTACAAACACTTTCACGATCATGGCGCGATCACCCGACTGGGTGCAGTACACTTTAGACCAACCTATGGCGAGTCAGCCCGGTACGGAATTCAACTACAACAGCGGTGCTAGCTTGATCTTGAGCCAGATCTTTCTTCAGGCTACTGGTATCGACATCGAGGTTTATGCTGAAGAGCATCTTTTCCAGCCTTTAGGCATTGAGCGCTATGAGTGGAAACGTACACCTACAGGTATTGCGGACACTCAGGAGGGACTGTTTTTGTCGGCGAGAGACCTTGCCAAAATTGCACAACTCTTTCTACAAAATGGCCAGTGGAATAATCGTGAGGTCGTGCCAAGAGACTGGGTAATCGATTCATTGAAGCCTGCCTTTCCACTCGATAATGACGCTAGCGCGGGATATGGCTACAAATGGTGGTCTCTGTCCTATGATCATGAAGGTGGCGACTATGTGGCCTACTTAGGAAAAGGTTTCGGTGGGCAGCGTCCAATTATTCTGCCGGATTTTGATATGGTCATCGTTGTGACGGGCTGGAATATTCTGCCAAACCGACCGTTTTTCTCTGCTGCAGAGGTGATTGAGCGCGTTTTGTTGGCTGTGGAGTGACCAAGATATAAAGCTTCCGCCGGGCATCACAGGTGGTGATTCAAGGGAGCTCATTTTGGTAGGTGAGAGCCGATGGGTTTCTACAGCTGAGACCGTAGAGTGTTATTGGGGCTTCAATGTGAGTGAGTTAAAAGGGTCGTGTGAATGTGGCGAAGTGACTTACTTAGTTAAAGGCCCTCTGCGCCCCACAATTGCCTGCCACTGCACTCAGTGTCGCAAAACTAGTGGACATTACTGGGCGGCGACCCAAGTTCCTAGCAAGCATCTAAAGCTCGTTAAGGATGGCGGACTTAAGTGGTTCCGGTCCAGTGCTCGGGCGCGGAGGGGATTCTGTGTTGGCTGTGGTTCATCGTTATTTTGGCAAATGGATGGCGAGGGCACGACGTCAATTGGCTCTGGGACACTTGACGATTTACCTGTCGGCGAGGCATCCGTTGATAAGCATATCTATGTTGCAGACAAGGGGACTTATTATAATTTGTCGGACGGCTTGCCGCTGTTTGATGGCTGGTAGCAATTTGAAATCATGTATAAAAACATCAACATACCTAACAGGGTTGGGCTATCTCGATTGCCGGCTAAGCCTAGGTATCGTCGATAAACTATTGGCAGTGAATCAGCCGATTGGCTATCGCAGAATGACCGGCGGCTGAATACTCAATACGGATATGTAGCGGGATCTAATTTTAGCCGCCGATAAACTGCAAGGCAGATAGGGGTTTTTGGGCACATATGAACCAAGATAATAGTAGCGTTACTCAACTCAACCGTGACGAGAATCGGGACGCTACACTGGCCCAAAATATGTCGTCTGGTCGATTGTTCTGGATTATGAATTCAAGCGGTTGGGTTGCATTATCCGTGCTCACATATTTCAGTTTGAGTCTTCCTTATAGTCAATTTGAGCTGAGCTACTTTGCGCACAACATCTCTCAATCAGTAGTCGGTCTTTTGCTAACTCTGCCGCTGAGATGGTGCTTCAAGAGCCTATGGAGCTGGCCAGTAGCGCAGCGTTTTATCTTGGCCGTGATTGCAACCATTTTCTTCTCGATGCTTTGGGCGGTACTTCGCCTACTTTTATTTATGCTCATGACCCAAGAGCAAAATCTCTGGGCCGATTATGGGGGCTGGGTTTTTCCTTCAATATTTGTGTTCTTTACTTGGTCAGCGCTCTACCACGGCATTAAGTACTATCAGTTGCTGCAACAACAACGTGAAGCAATGCTGGTGCTTGAGTCGCAGCAACGTCAGAGAGCATTGCAGCTGGTAAGGGCAAAGGCTGAGGTAAAAGATGCGCAGCTTCAATTGTTACGGTACCAATTAAATCCACACTTCCTGTTTAATACCCTAAATTCGGTGGCGTCTCTTGTCAGTGCTGAGAGGACGGAAGACGCAAAAACGATGCTGAGTCGGCTTGGAGACTTTTTACGTTATTCATTGGATGCTGGCGAAGATATGCTTATTCCTCTGGATAAAGAATTTTGGGCGCTCAGCCAGTATTTAATGATCGAGCAGGTCCGATTCTCAGATCGTATGACCTTGAAACTCGATGTGCCCGCTAACCTAGAATCACTGCTTGTGCCAAATATGCTGCTGCAACCGCTAGCTGAAAACGCGATTAAGTACGCGATAGCGCCCTCTGAATCGGGAGGGACTATAAGAGTCTCCGCCCAGCTAAAAGATTCCAGGCTTGTGTTATCGGTTGAGGATAGTGGTTCAGAACGCTTAGGAGTTTCTAGTGATACCCTAGAGCTGTCCGAATCGGGAGCGGGTATAGGTCTACGTAATACTAGGGAAAGATTAAAAAATCTTTTTTCAAATGATTTTGAATTGCTGGTAACGGACTCTCCTTTGGGAGGTTTATGTTTTAGTGTCGCAATCCCGGCAACTGAATCTATAAGAGAGGAGTCAATGTGAAAGTAGCCGTTGTTGACGACGAACCACTGGCCCGAGAATTTCTTACTCAAATTCTCAATGGCAGCAGCGATATAGAGGTGACAGCAAGTTACAAAAATGGTCGCGAGGCTATTACGGGTCTTAGGTTAGACCCGGTTGATGTTGTTTTTCTCGATATACAAATGCCTGGCTTGGGCGGTTTTGAGGTGGTGCAGGCTCTTCAGTCAGACACCATGCCGCTCGTTGTTTTTGCAACTGCGCATAGCGAATTCGCGGTTGAGGCATTTGACTTGCATGCGGTCGATTACATATTGAAACCTTTCTCAGCTGAGCGGGTTTACGAAACGCTGTCTCGATGTGCCACACGACTAATGGCACTGTCTGTCGATTCCGCAGAAGATGGCCCTGATGTTACTGACCGAGCCGCTCGACAAAAAGGAGCAGTGATTTCAGCTATGGGCGGTCAAAGTGGTCGGGTTTTAGACGCCGCGAATACAATTACGTCGATGGATGTAGGTAAGCTTGCTATAAAAGATGGGCAGCAAACGACCTTGCTGCAGATGGATGAAATAGAGTGGATCGATGCTGCGGGGGATTATATGTGCGTCCACGCGAGCGGACAGACTCATATTCTCCGTTCAACAATGAAAGAGTTAGTAGCGCGGCTGCCCGATAACTTCGTACGAATCCACAGGTCAACTATCGTCAACTTGTCAAAGGTAGAAGTGGTAGAGGGCTTACCGAAAGGAGAGGCGCAGCTACTCATCGTGGGTGGCGGTGTTTTGAAAGTTAGCAGAAATTTTCGTAAAGAAATTCAGAACTTGCTGATCTAGCCCATTTCGGAGGTTGTTTTTTTGCGCTCATCTCCGGGCCTTTAAAGTTTGGCCCATAAAAAATGACTTTTATATTCAGGCCTTGTTGTTGATGGGTGCCACCCGCGCCAAGTTTTTCTTTAGGGAAGAGCGCGTCTATTGCGACAGGTAAACCCACATGACGATTGCGCGCTCAAGCTTTGCGGCCGATTTTTGCAACGGAATGTGCAACAGCAAGAATCTCTGCTGATTCACTTCTGATATCGGCTTCTAAAAATGCGATTGTCCGTGTCATACGTCTGACCCAGCCCGTTACGGTTAAGAGGTTCTCACCACGGGTGACGCTTTCATAGCGAGTGGTAATCTCTAGGCTTGATAGCCGTTCAACGCTTGGGTCACAGCTAAAGACAGCATGGGACATTGCGGCATCGAGCATCGCCGAAACAAAGCCTCCTTGGACGATATTGCCGCTATGGCAAAAGTCTAGAGGTACACAAAAGGTAAATGTACAAGAGCGCGCTTCCAAGTCGGCGGCAACAATTTGTCCGCCTAGTAGCTTAATAAACCCCGGGGAGTGACTATTCAGTTTGGCGAGGATGTCATTTTCAGAGAAAGAATTTGCCATGGAAGTGGTACTCTTTTTGATGTGGAAGCTTTGAGTCGTTGCAGCAAATGGAATGAGGTCCCAAGGCCTTCCCAGTCGTAAATAGAGCCTTGAAAGGGGCTGTGACTTAGGCCGGGGCGCACACCCTACCATGCAGTCCGGTCATTCTTCGACTGTTTTCACGTTTCGTTGTCAGCCTTTAATCGGCTACCTTTTGAAATGCTTAGGCATACGTTGATGCCCCTTAATCGATAAAAATGAAGTGGCCGGTAAGGTTTAATGCGCTGTCAGTGCGTTGCCTATATCTGATGCCTATAGGACGGACTGGTGGCGTTTTAGGTATGGCTCGTTCAGGCATCACTTTATAACCCCAGACAGACACAACTTGAATTTGCAGACTTGCGGTAGCTGAAAAGTGGGTATCATTGCGGGTGCCAAATTGTGACAATCCAGTAACGTTACGCGACAACAATCTTTGGAGACAAAAGCTATGCACCAGGCGCTCGAAACCATGCTGTCTATGCAGCACCGAATGAACGCACGAGTACATCAAGACTGGATTAATCAAAATTTCGAATGGTATCGCGCGATATGGATTGAGTGTGGTGAATTAATGGATCACTTCGGCTATAAATGGTGGAAAAAGCAAGAGCCTGACATGAGCCAGGTGCGTCTGGAAGTTATCGATATTTGGCATTTTGGCCTGAGCGCGCTTTTTCTTCCTACTACAGATATCCCAGAGCTTGCTGAGCATATAGCCTCTGAATTACAAACAGCGAGTGATCAGGTGTTAGGAGTCAGAGAAGCCACTGAGGCCCTTGCCATGGATAGTTTGCAATCTCAGAGTTTTTCGGTCGCTCAGTTCGCAATATTGATGCATGCCTGCGACTTATCTTTCGATGACTTATATCGCCATTATGTTGGCAAGAATGTGCTTAATTTTTTCCGGCAGGATCATGGGTACAAAGAGGGTAGCTATAAGAAGGAATGGAATGGCCGAGAAGATAACGAGCACTTATCTGAATTGATGGAGGTCCTCGATAGCGAATCTAATGATTTCCCCACAGATGTATACGAGGCGCTAAAAGCCAAATATCCCGGTTAATTCGTTACGATTGGAAGCAGGGTGCAAGTATGGTTACGTCATATTTCCGAGACATTTATTTTAGATCTGGCGATGGGTTGACGCTGTATGCCAGAGATTATCCGGGCCCTGCGTCAGATTCACCCATCGTTGTGTGTTTGCACGGGTTATCGCGAAACAGCCGAGATTTTGAAGACCTAGCACCGCTGCTTCAGAGATCCCATCGTGTGATTGTCCCTGATCAAAGAGGCCGCGGTCGTTCCGACGCAGATCCACGAGTCGAGCGCTACACCGCCCAAACGTATATTTTAGACACCCTGCGGTTACTCGACGAACTTACGATAGATACTTTCTCGATCGTTGGGACTTCGATGGGAGGGCTCATGGCTATGGGCATCAGTGCGGTAGCGCCAAGCCGGCTTTCTCGAGTGGTTATAAATGATATTGGTCCGGTGATTGCAAACCGAGGGCTTGATCGGATTAAGAGTTCGGTTGGTTCTGCGATGATTTTTCCTGATTGGACCGCAGCTGCAGATCACCTTGCTAGGGTAAATGGGGTGGCATTTCCCAATTATGGTGCTGCAGATTGGTTGAGATTTGCCGCAAGAGCCTGCTCTCAGCAACTCAACCAAGTGGCGCTAGATTACGATCCGAATATTACCGTGCCGTTGTCAGCCGATAACTCCGAGGTATCGGCGGACGATCTTTGGGCGATGTTTGCAACATTGAGCGATAAGCCTCTATTACTCATAAGAGGGGCTCTGAGTGACTTGTTAGACCCTGCGTGTGCGGCGGAGATGCATCGGCGTCATGGCGCTATGCAGCTTCTGGAGGTCTCTGACGTGGGGCATGCGCCGATGCTCGATGAGCATGGCGTATCTGAGGCGCTAATTAAGTTCCTGAATCTCCCAGCAGCCCATTGATAGAATCTGCCAGATTGAAGTCTTTTTTAGTGAGCCCGCCAGCATCATGAGTGACTAGCGCGATTTCAACGCGGTTGTAGACGTTAAGCCACTCTGGGTGGTGTTGCTGCTGCTCCGCTAAGAGGGCAACTCGAGACATAAACCCCCAAGCCATGCTGAAGTCCTGGAACTGAAGGCTGAGTGCCAGTTTGCCGTCTTGTAGTCTCCAAGCCGATTGGCCTGCCAGCCACGCGCTGATTTCAGTGTCACTCAGTACAGTCATTGCGTTCTCCTAGTGAGTAAGACGCCGCTTTCAAGATGATGGGTGTAGGGGAATTGATCGAAAAATGCGAGTTGAGTTATCTGATGGGTTGGTTCCAATGCCTTAAGATTTTCCAGCAATGTGTGAGGGTTGCAGGAGATGTATAAAATGTTTCTGAAGCCACTCGCGAGGGCGAGGGTAGCGTCATCGAGACCCGCTCTTGGAGGATCTACCAGCAAGGTGTCGAGCTGATATTCGGTTAGGGGGACGGGGAGGTGGGCCAGCCTACGAAAGGGCCTTGCTCCAGACATCGCTTCTGTCATTTCTTGTGCCGAAAGCCTGATAAATTCGACGTTGTTAATAGCATTACGCTTGCGGTTTTCAATTGCGGCTGCAATGGCCGCCTTAGAAACCTCGGTAGCGAGAACCCGATTAAAGCGGTGCGCCAGTGGCAGGCTAAAGTTACCAATGCCGCAATAAAGTTCCAGCAGATCAGCAGATAAATCTTTACAGGCGCGATCTGCCCATTCAATCATGCGTTGATTGACATGGCCGTTAGGCTGCGTAAAAGCTTGGTCAGGCTGCTTGAAATGGTATTGTTTGTCGTTAATGCACAGGGTTTCTTGGACGCTATCTAGTTCAAGAACCTTTTTTTGTTTGCGGCTTCGTCCTATCAGTTTTATACCTAAGTGCTGGGCGAGTTCTTTGGCTTCGATTTCCCAGGAATCATCTAGCGCCCTGTGGTAGATCAGAGTCACCAGCATGTCGCCGGTTAAAGTGCTGAGAAATTCGACCTGAAAGAGTCTTTGGCGCAGCTGAGTGTTGTTACGCAGGCCTTGCAATAGTTCAGGCATAAGTTGCTGAATTGCCTGAGAGGCGATGGGAAAGCGCTCTACCGCAACGGGATCTTTGGGAGAACCCGGCCTAAACATGGCGTAGAAAAGGTCATCCCCATCGTGCCAGATACGAAACTCAGCCCGAAGCCTAAATGCGAGTGGGGGTGATTTAACAACCACAGGCGCTGGTGCTCCTAGCTCTGTAAAAGCATCTATTAGTGGAGCAATTTTCAAGGCCAGAAGCTGCTCGTAGTTGTCAGGGTTAATTGCGCTAAGGGGCATAAGGAATTGGCCTATAAACAGTTTTTGGGCTTTGGAAGGCCTGCAATACGGCTGCCAATTCGAGCAGGACTGCCGGGGAAAAGATGCATAAGGTAAATTGAATTGCCTTTATCAGCCCCTTCATGGCGTTTAACCCAGTTAACGAGTGCACGGTTTGCCGGCGACTCTCCAAACTCCAGATAGAAAGACCTGAGTAAATCGAGCACCTCCCAATGTGCAGGGGTCAATTTTATGCCTTCTTCCGCGGCCAATGCCTGGGCAATTTCTGCATTCCAAACCTGAGAATCAATGAGAAATCCACGCGAGTCACACAGCTGATCTAGATCAAATTCAGCCATGCCACTCAGGTCCAGTTAATCTGATGAGGGTGCTGAATAGTAAGCGCGACCCAATCGGCGTAGCCAATTCTTATAATCTCCACGATATCGATGTCCGATTGTTTTTGTGGAAACTCTTCGTGGAGCGCGTAAACCGAACCGGATAGCGGCGCTACGGCGGATAAGTTGAAATCAGCCCAATGCTCAAGCGCCTCATTGAACATAATTACCGCATCGCCTTCTCTGAAAGCCTCAACGAGTGCTTTGAAGCGAAGGGGGTTATAAAGTACGTGGATTGCCATCAAAAACTCAGTACATGCTGACTGTTAGAGATTAAGTTGGCGAGCCCTGCGCGAGTGACAATATTAACCTGCAGTTGGTCAAAATGAGTAGCCGGAATTTCCTCTGGGTTGTCTGTGACTAAATGCACCTTATGGATGTCATAAAGTGGTAGTGAGGTTACCAGCTTGAAAAGATTTCGCCCCCCCTCTACCGGCTCTTGAGGGGGCTTAAGGATATCGATAGCTGAGTCTTCGAGTACGAAAATCACGCTTTGCCCAAAAGCGCCGCAGGCGAGAGTGGCATCAATGCCTAGGGCTGCCTTTGGGCTGACGTAGGGTGCCGAGTGGATACGTATTAGCCATGTTGAAGTATCAGTCAAAACTAATGACCCGATCGCAGTCATGGCCGGCTTCCATAAGGGCGCCCAGGCCCATGAGTGTAAAGGAGGTCGGAAGGGTAAGGACGCCATGAGTCTCTGCAGACGCACTACAGAGTACGAGATCACAGTCTTGTGTGGCAGCAATCTCAGACCACTTATGAATGCTATCAGCGTTTTCAGCAGATGCTGCGCGGACGCCTTCACCGTAGAAAAAGACGCGAGTTAAGACAATATTTGCTTTCTTGAGCGCGCTAGCGAATTTCTGCGCACGCACGTTACCGGGGCCCGATCCGGGAGCCGCTAAAACAACCAACGCGTACTTCATGCTTTTCTGTTTGTCGTCATTATGCATCGGTCTAAGGCAATACCCGCATAAAAAAACCCCGGTGGTACCGGGGTTTTGAGACTTTCATCTGCTTCAGTCGTCGCCGCCGCCAAAGGCACCCACGAGGTGGAGCATGTGTATAAACAAGTTATAAATGTTGAGGTAGAGCGATACAGTTGCGCGAATGTAATTAGTTTCGCCGCCGTTAATAATTCGGCTGGTATCAAATAAAATCAAGCCCGACATAATCATAATTATCGCAGCGGAAATCGTTAGTGACAGAGCTGGAATTCCGAGGAAAATATTCGCAATGCTCGCTACGATTGCTACGATGAGTCCTGTCATCAGGAACCCGCCCATGTAACTAAAATCTTTGCGACTGTTCAATGCGTACGCAGACAAGCTGAAAAAGACCAGCGCAGTGCCGCCCAAGGCCTGCATGACCATACTAGGGCCCCCAGGTAGCGCGACGTAATAATTAAGCATGGGGCCGAGTGCCGCGCCCATTACACCAGTGAAGGCAAAAATGGCGGGGAGACCTTTAGCCGTGTCTGCCATGCGGTTAACAACAAATAGCAGGCCAAAACCCACTAGCATCATCACAAGTCCCGCCATGTGTGAGAGACCGAGGGCCATAGATGTCCCCGCGGTGGCTGCACTGAAGGCTAGGGTCATACCTAGAAGCATGTATGTATTTCTGAGAACTTTATTCGTGCTAACGGCATTGTCTGCCCCTAACACGTCTACTTGAGATGAAAAGACTGGCTTGTCGCTCATTTCACACTCCCTTTGGGGAAATAGGATAATTCAGATAGCTAATAATAGGGTTCAGAACAGCAAATTCCAAGTGGTGTTACTAACTTAGGTTGATTCAGGGCGAAATAGCAAATGTGACGTCTACACTCGCTGAGACTACAAGCTCTCCGGGCTGATACGTCGCACTTTCTGGGGAATCTGATGCCATCGCTCTCATCATCATGGGCGGCTGCGGATGATATGACTGCTGCTGCGTGCTCATGTGTATAACGGGACCGAGGCGCACATCTGCTGCCTCTGCAAGTGCTTGAGCACGCGTCTTTGCTTGGTGAACCGCAGCCCCTAATGCTTTGAGATAACTTTCCTCGTACTGAGAGCTGGATAGCTGTGGGGCGCTTATGGTGTTGATGCCGGCATCGCCTGCTTCACTCATAACGCTGCTCAACAACGTCAGGTTACGTACAGTAACGTTGATATCTCGAGACACTTCATAGCCATTGGTAACGGACTCCTGTCGCCCTTTGTCGTAGCGATAACGAGGCGCGATGCGGATATTTGTAGCGGCAAGGTCCTTATCTTCGATGCTAAGCGCTCTCAGTTGTGCCAGCATATTGTTGACCGTTGAATCGGCAGCGGCCTGCAGCTTTGACAGATCGTTTCCCCTGACGTTAATACCCAAGGTGATCAACGCGGTATCGGGTACTAATTTTAAGGTTCCCGTGCCCGTTAGTTTTATAACATGCAATTCATCTGACGCTTTTACAGGCACATTGAAGCCGATACACAGTAAAATAGATGCCGTGACAGCACATAAAAGTTGGTGGTAGCGATGTCCCTGAACGTGTCGAGTTTTTTGCATGTCGGTCTCGTCAGAAGGTAACTGATTCAAGAAAGGCCAGGTGCACTAGTGTCACCTAAGCCGCTTAAGGTCGTTTGGAACATTTAATATCATGAGAGTTCCCAGTTAAATCGCAGTTTGTAGGTAAATATTGCTGAGTTTTAGGCAGCATACGCCTTGCTGTTGTTCGGTGGCGCTGATGAAAATATGATGAGCCTTGAAAATTGGAAACGCGCTGCGGTGTTATCGATACGTGCTGCGGTGTTATATTGCCGCCGCGCTTAGCCTCGTCTTAGGTCTTATCCGCGGATTGGGGCAGCAAGCCATGCCACAGAATGAGTGAAAATGAGTTTTCCATGCGCATATTACACACGTATTCAGAGCAATTATTGAGGGGACCTTCTGCCGCGGCCTTTGCCCTGCGCTTTATTGTCTGTGTCAGCCTCTTTTGTTACGCGATGTTGGGGCAGTCATCGCCAACCACAGATGCTGGGTTGGATGACCGGACGGTCAGTGAAGCAAAAGCGCTGCGAGATGATGCACTAACAGGGACAAAGGCATTTCAGTGGGTTGAAGATTTAACGACCGAGGTGGGGCCAAGGTTGGCAGGATCCGACTCCGAGGCGAGCGCTCGTGCCTGGGCAGTCGAAGCACTGAAAGAATTTGGATTCGATCGTGTTTGGGTGGAGTCTTTTCCGTTGCCTGGTTGGGAGCGTGGGCTTGAGACAGGCTATGTTGTCTCACCCTATCCTCAACCACTAACCCTCACGTCTTTGGGCGGGTCAGTCGCTACTCCAGACGAGGGAGTGGAGGGGGACCTCGTAATTTTTACTAGCCTGCAAGCACTTGAATCGGCGGTCCCGGGCAGCCTTGACGGAAAAATAGCTTACGTGGGACACGCTATGCGTAGTACCCAAAATGGTTCGCATTATGGCTACTTTGGGCGGCTTCGCCGTGAGGGGGCGAGTATTGCGGCGAGTAAAGGCGCGAAGGCTTTATTGATTCGATCTATTGGCACTGACAGCCATCGTATGCCGCATACCGGGGCTATGACCTACAGTCCTGACCAACCTAAAATTGCTGCGGCCGCACTGTCTAATCCCGATGCTGATCAAATCGAACGTATGGCTGCCAGGGGGAAGGTGCCCCGAGTAAAGCTGCTGCTAACTCCGCGTTTTTTGGGTGAGGTAACGTCAGGAAATGTGATCGCAGATATTCGTGGAGCGGTTGCCCCTGAGCAAATAGTGATTATTGGCGGCCACCTCGACTCTTGGGATCTTGGCACTGGTGCGATAGACGACGGTGCTGGGGTTGGCATTACGATGGAAGTTGCGCGTCGCATCCTCTCATCGGGCAAACGGCCTCGACGAACTATTCGCCTTATTTTATGGGGAGCCGAAGAGGTAGGCCTCTTGGGTGGTAGAGCCTACCTTGAGTCGCGCAAGCAAGAGCTTAAGAATCACGTGATTGGCACGGAAAGCGATTTTGGAGCGGGTCAAATTTGGCAAGTTACAAGCAGGGTTGACGATCGCGCACGGCCGCTCATAGATCTTATAAGCCAGTTGGTGGAGCCTTTAGGAGTTGCGCCGGGACCTGCAGATGTGGCGAGTTCAGGCCCGGATTTAACACCGTTAGTGTCGGCTGGAATGCCAGCATTTCGGTTTGTTCAAGATGGCCGTGATTATTTCGATCTACATCACACGCCCGATGACACCCTCGACAAGATCTCACCTCAAGATCTGGATCAAAACGTTGCCGCCTATTTGGTTTTTGCGTGGCTAGCTGCCAACACCGCGCTTGATGACTGGGGCTGGCTGCCAAGCGAGTAAACCTTGTTCGACAAAAGCCTGGCACATGACTTTCATGAAGCAAGCGCGCGTTGTCGAGTCAAAGGAGGTCGGGATGGGTCAGGTGACGCCGCTCTGCCAAAACTTCCTGTTGTTTTTTTGATACGAAATGGACGATCTGTTCGGTCAGGGCATCTTGCTCTGACTGATAATGTGTTCTGAGTCTAAACTGCTCTTGATCCTCCTCACGTTCTTTTGGAATACGTTTGCAGCTAATCACATGAGCAAGAACAGTCACCGGGGTATTTGTGGTGGGTAATATCAGTGAAATTTCTACTTCACTATTTTTGCTGGCCTCCCGAGTTGTCGTAAATGAAATACCAGAGCCACTGATATTCACCCTACGTTTTCTGCGCTTGTGGTCTGAGGGAGACAGTTCATCGCGGATTGCGTCGAGCTTGTTATTTAGAAGAGTAACCAGATGCGCCAAAGTGGGGTGCTCGGGCGCGCAGTCATGAATTCCAGCACTAATTTGATGGTTGATTTCCGTCAGAGGGTCGTCGGCTTCAGGGGTCGCTGTCCCCAGACGCCATCCCATTACGAGGGACGTATCAACACGAAAGTAATCTCGACGCTCTGTGCTCATCGCGTCTTGCCTCCACGGTTAGTCAACAAACGCTGATGTTATTAGTTTATGCGATCGTTAAGCACTGTGAACTTATCTGAATTTGATTGAATTGTGTAGCGGATGGCTGTGCCGATCATCGTCGCTGCTGTCATTGCAATGCCCTTAGACGCCAGCGGTTATATCGGCTTGCTTTGTTTTGTTGCAACACCGCACTCGCGCTGCTGTGCACTACCACAGTCTTGGCAACATAAGCCCTTTTTCAGTAGTGACCTACAGGGTGCTATTTGCTCCAGGGTCGACCTTGGCAGGTAGCCCGGTTTTTACAGGACTCGGTACAGCCTCGGCAGGGCATAGACTCTATCGGTGGGTTGGGGCTTGCCATACTTATTATTCCTCGCTGCTCTGGCATTTGAGTGGTGGTAGACCTAGAAACCCACGGCGCCACTAGTCACGGTGGACACATTAATGGGAACGATAATCTCGTTGCGCCGCATGAATGGCAACGTCCAAGGGGGATTGTACTGATTCAAGGTGGGCCTGCCAGTCGTCGATATATTCTGAGCCGCTAAAAAAGCGGTCAATAACTCCCATTGTTCATCGACGCGGCTGTCCGTAGCGCGACCGCTGAAGCGAATAACCGCGGCATGATACGCCGGCTCTTCTTGAAATCTAACTCGTGAATCATCAGGTTTTGGCAGTTCGGTTATTTCGTACTCTGCAGGCAAAACGAAGGCCATCTGCGCGCCATCGACTCCTGGCATGGTTCTTTGCACGGGGGCGGTCATCGCGATCTCTTCCTCTTCCGCATTGCCTCCAAAAATGTACCCTGCGAGCACGCGAAATCCCGAGTTTTCTCCTGCGGCCATTTCGGTGAGGGCTAATATTCTTGGTTCGTAATGTCTTATCTCTACTGCGGGTTCGTCCCAAGATTCGACAAGGCTATAAACCGGCTCCTCAATCGCGGTGGCGGTCAAAGGCAATACTCCAGCAAGGCCCAGTAACGCGACCATTGTAGATTTGATCAAATTCATAATCGTATGACACTCCGGCGTTTGTAGGTTGTATTACGCGCACCCGCGGGGTTGGATCATTAGCGCTAAAGAGATCGTTGTGCCGCGGGTTTTACCTTTACAATAGTGCCTCGTAGACATAGTCGGATTTGAGCTTCATGACAGGACATCCTTTGAAACTAATTTTAATGGCCACACTGGTCGGTGTTTTGGTGACAGCGTGCGAATCTGAAGACCGAACCAAAGAGGACCTTATGCAGTCATCATCAAAATCCACTCCGTTAGCGCCACCCGTCACACGAATCGAAAATGTAGTGGACACGCACTGGGGAGTTCAAGTTGAAGATCCCTATCGATGGCTCGAGGACCAAGATAGCCAGGAGGTGTTGCACTGGTTTGAGCAGCAGGGCGGCTTCACTGAGCAGGTCTTAAATGCTTTGCCCATTCGAGGGCAACTTCTGGAACGACTTATAGAGCTCGATCAAGGAGCGCCTTATAGCACCTACGGGGTTCGGCAACTGGCAAATGGGGATATCTTCTTCCTGCGTCGCAATGCTGGGGAAAGTCTCGCGAAGCTCTACCATCAACCAAAAGGTGCGGTTGAGGCAACGCTGCTGCTAGATCCAGATGCTCTGGCTGATGATGCCGACTCACACGCCTCAATTGAGGGTTACATGCCCTCTTGGGAGGGGCAGTACCTGGTCTACGGCGTGGCACAGGGTGGCTCCGAAGAGACGACCTACGGCGTGATTGATTTGACCTCCGGAGAGACTTTATCCGACACCTTGACTAACATCGAAACAGCGTACAACCGCCCACAGTGGTCATTAAATGGTCAAGGGTTTTACTATTCTCGTCGAAGAGAATTGCCCGTTGATGCGCCTGACACCGAAATTTACAAGCGTACGGAAGTGCGTTACCACGCTATAGGAACTGACCCAATAGCAGACGTTGTCGTAGCAGCTTTTGGTGTTTCAGATCTTTTGCCACTGTTAGAAACCGATTTCCCCAGCGTGGTCATCACACCGGGATCGAGCTATGCGGTGCTGAAGGTGAAGCATGGTGATAATAATGAGATTTCAATTTTCAGTGCACCCGTTGAGACTTTGCTAACAGGTGCCGTGCCTTGGGTTCAAATTGCCCGGGAGTCTGATTTGGTCGCCGACTTCGCAGTCGTTGCCGATACTATTTATCTGATCACGGCGAAGGATGCCCCACGTTTCAAACTCGTAAAAACAACCCTCACTGCGCCTAACTTTAATGAGGCTCGGGAAATAATTCCTGCTGGTGATTTGGTTGTAGAGGGTATTGCCGCTGCAGCGGATGCTATTTACTTAAGCGTTAAACAAGATGGCGTCAATAAAGTGATGCGCTTATCTGGTGAGGGCGACGTCACCACGCTTAAAACACCCCGCGATGGTGCTGCCTATATTTCGTCTGTCTCTCCACAGGTGCCGGGTGTGCTTGTCTACGAGTCAACCTGGATTCAGGGGGGCATTCGCTATGTTTATGACCCCTTTAAAGATAGTTTTACCGACACGGGGATGGTTCCGAAAGGAAAATTCGATGATTTGGAGGGATATGTTGCCGAGGAAGTTCTGGTGACCTCTCATGATGGAGTCGACGTGCCAGTATCAATTCTCCGTCGGGCCGACCTTGTTTTGGATGGTACTAATCCAACGATTGTTTATGGCTATGGCAGCTATGGCATTAGTCAGGATGTATCTTTTTCCCCTATTCGTCTGGGATGGATTGAGCGAGGTGGAGTATTTGCGATTGCCCACGTTCGTGGTGGCGGGGAATACGGGCAGGCTTGGCACTATGCGGGCCGGATGCAGAACAAACCCAACACCTGGAAGGACGTGATCGCTACGGCCGAGTATTTAATTGATAAGGGTTACACCGCAGCAAATCATATGGCACCCATGGGTGGCAGTGCCGGGGGGATTTTGGCGGGTAGGTCTATCACCGAACGTCCGGATCTTTTCGGTGCGGTCGTCATGCAGGTTGGCATGCTTGATGCGATCCGAGCTGAAACCACCACTAACGGTGTACCCAACATCAAGGAGTTCGGTACCGTCACCGACGCGAAGGGGTTCGAGGGGCTGCTGGCGATGAGCGCTTACCACCATGTCGAGGATGGGGTGGAATACCCAGCGGCGTTACTCACCCACGGTTTTAATGATCCAAGAGTCAATCCTTGGATGTCGGGTAAAATGGCCGCACGTTTGCAGGCCGTGGCTAAAAATAATTCGCCGGCTTTACTCCGTGTAGACTTCGATGCGGGGCACGGTATTGGCTCTACTCGAGAGCAAGTGCTGGCTCAATATGCCGACATCTATAGCTTTTTGTTTTGGCAGTTGGGGCATGCCAATGTACCAACAGAGGACTGAGGCATCAGGCTTTTGAATATGCAAATTTGGCGGTTTCAGTAGAGTGAATTTGCTCAAACTAAGCGTGGATTAAGGAGCCGGCGATAGGTGCAGGGCAGTCGGCGCTTAATGTACATGCAATGGCTAAATACATGTTCAAAGATTGGATTGAAGGGTATAGAAATTGTCTGGCTGGCCAGCAAGGTCCTCACAGGGCGCGGTCAATTGTGCTAGCTACTTGCCGCATAGACCTCTGAAAAAACTCGATCGAAGATGTTTAAGTCTTCCAGTTTTCCCATGCTGATTCGGATGTGGCTTGGGTAGCCCGCATAGCCGCCTCGAATTAACACGTTGCGATCGGCCATTCGTGCGACAAATTCGGTCGACTCTATGCCTATATCAGCGAATACGAAATTGGTCTGAGAGGGCACAGGCGTCACGCCAGATCTTTGTAAGGTCGCATTAACCATGGCGCGTCCTTCAAGTATTTTTTGTCTCGAGAAGGCAATGAATTCTTCGTCCAGGTAGCTGTGATACGCCGCTGTGAGGCCAATGCCATTGGGCCACGCCATAAGGGTGTTATTTACCTTGGCAATGGTCTCGGGTTGACCAAGCGCGTAACCCACTCGCATACCCGCCATGCCAAAAATTTTGGAGAAAGTGCGAGTGATCAGTACGTTTTGGTTGTCGCGTACCAGATCAACCATACTTTGATCGGAGGGGCTTGTTGCCAACTCATTATAGGCTTCGTCGACAATCACTAGTGTCCTCTTGCCAACTCTCCTGCAAAATTGTCTTAGCGCCGCCGTGTCAATCGGTAGTCCTGTAGGGTTATTTGGGTTAGCCAAATAGACCAGCGAAACAGTGTCGTCGACGATCGCACTCATAGCGTCTAAGTCGATTTGCAAGTCACTCCGGAGCGGCACGCTAATGATGTCGACGCCTAGTTGTTTCGCGTAATGTAGGTGTGCGTCGTAGGTGAGACCCGGCACGAGGATTTTGCCTTTATCACCATAAGCAAGAATCGCTGCTTGAAGGGCTTCATTTGAACCAGAAGACACCAGTAAATTTTCAGACGCTAAACCGTGTCTTTGCGCTATAGCCTTTGTGAGGTCATCAAGTATCGGAAAGTCGGTGGGGGAGTCAGGGTAATAGGCTGAAAGGGCAACCACGTCATTAACTGCTGCTATTGCTTTCGGGCTTGGCCCGTACGGATTTTCATTGAATACCAAGCGGACTTGCCCTGGGGGTAATACGTATTGCCCGAAGCTTGAGCCGCTGAAAGGAGACAGCAGTGCCACCCCTAAACCACCTAATAACTGCCGTCGTTTCATGAGTCGCTCCTCATTGCTTCAATGGACTTCCTGATTTTCGACGCGGGTCGTAAGTTGGCCTCAGCCTGCATCAAGAGTTGAAATGGCCACGCTACATAGGAGCCGACAGTCACGTCAAGTTGGGACGAACAAATTCAACGCGGCAAGGGCTAGCGGCGGGAGTAAGACTTGTAACTTGGGAGGGGGTTAACTCTCAACGCTGTTCAAGTTTGAACTACCCCTCTGAAGTACACTTTAGATTTGGGAGCCTTGTTTTAATTTGGGGTTTAGGTAAGCCGGTTTCTGAGAGGCGTTTCCAAGCCGCCACGTTACCGTTGGCCTAAATAAAAAGATCTAAAGAGGTGTTCGTGCCTAATAAAAAAGAGCCCCCAGCGTGTATAGAAAGAGGCCCCAGCGTGTTTGATGGATGCTTAGGAGTGCCGCCTCGCGCACTCCATATAAGTCTTATATCAAAGCGACTTTTACTCCGGTATAAGTGTGGTTTAAGCCTTCGGAATGCGTAGATGATTGAAAAACAACAATCGGTCATCATCATTGGGGGTGGGGTCTCTGGACTGTCAGCGGCAAAGCGACTTAAGGAGGCGGGCGTACCGATCATGCTTCTGGAAGGCAGGGATCGCCTGGGCGGCCGAGCGCACACACGGGATATTGCGGGGAACCAGGCCTCCTGGGTCGAACTGGGCCCCTTCTGGATTGAGGATCATCTGACAAACCCCGCGTACCACTTATTGAGGGACATCGGGGCCGAAGTTCATCACCACGATATTGGCCCCTCAACGGTGCGGATCTATGACCAACGTTCGGCGCGTTGGCTAGGGTGGACAACGACACTGTGGGCGTTTATCAAGCTTGGTTGGAGCTTTAGCCGGTTCGGTAAACTTCGGCCGAATACCTCTACGTTTAATAACCTGGGTGAGCGAATCGACGTCGTACTTGGCAAGCGACCCAAACGTGAGCATCTCTACCTGTTCAAGATATTCTCCGAGAGTCTCAACGGTGGCTCCACCTACGACACACACCAGAATCAGTTAAGCGATGACCTCTGGGAGTTCACCAACCATGACGAAAAGAGTCAGGTCTTGATTTCTGGTGGATTCCGTCTATTGGTGGAGTTGTTGCGTGATTCTCTGTCTGCTGACGAGGTGATGCTGAATCAGACTGTCTCACGAATCTCGATTCAACAAGACACTTCCGCCCAAGCGCCCGTGCAGGTTGCGACGGCCGACGGAAAGACCTTCGAAGGCTCCCATGTCATCGTTACCGTCCCGCTTGGTGTATTGAAGGCTGGAACCATCACATTTGATCCACCGCTCCCCACCAGTAAGCAGGATGTCATCGAGCGCATCGGCTTCGGAAGTGTCGAAAAGGTCGTCATGACGTTCAAAAACAGCTTCTGGCGTAGAAACCCAAAGAAGCAAGACCATTTCTTCAGTATTCCCGACCCTATCGCTTCCCACGGCAGTTTCTTCGATGTGTCGATGTCATCTGGTGCTGGGCCGGGTTCACCCACATCTCCCTGTCTTGCTAGCGTATTCGGCCCGCCTAAGGCTGCGTGGGTGGCGGAGAACCCTGAAGCGGCCGTAGAAGAGGTGCTATCTGAGCTACAGATGATGTTCCCCGATACGTTCGAGCCTCCCGTCGCGACAGCCGCATCCAGCTGGACCACCAGTCCCTTCTCAGGGGGCTGCTACCCTTACACGAGCGTCGACACTCAGCCCGGTGACTTTATTAAATTTGCGGAACCGACGCACAATGGGAGAGTCCTGTTCGCTGGAGACACTTGCGCGGTGGGAGTCGGCCTGGGTTATGTCGAAGGAGCCATGGCGGCAGGTGAGCGGGCGGCGGATGCCATAATCGCCATGGAGGCTGATTGCCAGCAGATATAAGCATGACTGAAGCTAGCGCTGGGATTCAGGCTGTGAGGCTATGGCGAGTTGCTGCAGGTTGTTGACTGGGCGATGTCTCGCCAATTGATCTAAAAGATTGGGTTATCGTGTGCAGATCTGATGCTGCAAAGTAGTGCGACCCAGTATGGACTCGGAACTTCTCATTACCTTTTGCCGACCAAAAAAAGCGCCTATCTTGGGAGCGTTTCATGAGTCTGCTTTATCTATTGAGATCAGAAATTAATGGCGGTGGGCGTAGGATTCGAACCTACGGAGGGGATAAACCCTCAACGGTTTTCAAGACCGCCGCTTTCGACCACTCAGCCAGCCCACCAAATCTTCGGACTGAACGTCCAAAGGAGCGCGCATTATAGCGATCGAGGCGTGGGCATCAAGCTGATGTGGCGATTACTTGCGTTAAAAATGCGAATCACCCGTTTTAAGTGTGACTTTAGGACGGGCGAGGCCAAACATAGCTGCATGTCTACGCGACGGCGCGCAGGGGTTTGCGCATTTTTCCGATTAATTTGCGACTTGCTTCACAGTGCTAAAACGATAGTCGGGTGTCGCAATGGCTTTGCTGGCTATCACGCCCGATTTTACAGAAACTCGAGGCTTGGCATTTAGAAAAACTTAAATTGTGGCATTACCAACGTTATACCCGAGTAACGTAAACAGTTCTCTAGGAGTCGATTATGAAATTTCGTTCACCTTTACTATTGCTACTAGGCATCTTCATCACAGGCGTGGCATCTGCTGATGAGGTTACGACACCCGTTGTCAGTGTTGTAAATGTTCAAACCTCAGATCCTGGAGCCTACCGAGCATATCTCATTGAAAACCCGGAAATCTTTGAAGCTTTGGGCGCCGAGTCGGGTGGTACTTGCACGACAGTGAGTGGACACCGTTACCCGGGACAGGCGTTTGCCTTCAGCTTTTACAATGACGCAGGATCCGCATTCAAGGCGGCAACACGGTTTGCCAATATGCCTCGAAGTGCGGAACTCGACGCCATCTCTTCTGTGGTTTCGGCAGAGTTTTATGCCGTGATTAAGCCTTTTACATTGCCGCCGGGCTTCGAGCGACGCTATCAAATTGTCGTGAACGATGCTGCTGCTTACGTCGCAGCTGCTACGAAACTCGAACAGGCTATGCAGGCAAATGGACATAAGGTGGAGGTAGGGATCTTTCAACCCCTTGGCAATGGTCATCAAAAAGCAAATGTGTTGGATGTGCGTATATTTGCTGTAGAGCCAGAAGTGGCTGGAATGATGGTGAATGATTTTTTGCAGCGCAAGGCGTGGGCCTTGGAGCCATATGGAGAGATGTTGGCCACCATAGAATCTCTGGAGTTAGATACATTCGAAGACTGCAAACAAGTGTACTCGGCTAATTAGTCGCGTTAGCGCCCTGAAGTGCCATGTTTGGCTACTGCATTTATGGTTTGTTTGGGGCTAATTTTTTCGACTTACGATATTAATAACCAATGTAGGGATTAGAACGCCATGGGAAAAATAATGAGTAAGGCTTTAACAGCACTGGTTGCAACATGCTTTATGTTTGTGACACTGCAGGGACACACTTTTGAGGCAACGGGTGATTCGTTTCCGGCGAATTTTCAGATGACGAGCTGGACCAGCACTACCACCGGTAGCAGCCTGACGGCTGAGGGCGTCGTGGGCGAGGGTTACGGAAAGGTCTACCTGAGCTACGATTTTATGAGTAACTCAGCGGATCGTAACAAAGGTAATTTCACGGGGAATCTTCGCTCTATCAATCAGGATGGTGACATGGTTGCCGCCACGCTGCAGGGCATCTGGAAGCGCGAGGGTAAGCTAGTAAAGATGTATACCCTTGACGGGTTTTCTAACGGAGACATGATTTACGCTGAGGGGCTTATCGATCTAATCGCCGGTACGTTGAGCTTTACGGCCTTTCCTATCGAATAATGTCGGAGCGCCAGCGATAGCGTCTAGCCAAGGTGGTTTCTACCTGATGCACTAATCTTGAAGGTGACTTAGAAGAACTGATAAAAAAAGGGGGCTACATGAGCCCCCTTTTTGTTAGTTGGCTTGTGCGTCCGGCACGGTATCTTCATTGGACTCATCAGGGCTTCTCTTAGCCGCGGTAAAGGCTAGACCGGCTTTAGGCCCTCGGGGGTCGTTGCTCGCTCTAGGAATATCACGGCTAACAATACTAACCGGTGGGGCCTCTTGCTCGAGAAACAATGCCTGTCGCAGTGTCGCCACATTCACTTCACCAATGGGCTTAGGTTCAACTCTTGGGTCATTTACCGCTCTGCCTGCGTCTGTGAGTCCCGAGCGATCAACTTCTGCGGTCGCGGGTGCAATAATGGCTGCGGTCGCAACAACTTCTTCGGGTTTCACTGTTTCTTCTTTGGAGGCAATTTCTTCGCTAGTAGCCGCCACAGCGTCAGTAACAAGTGCCGGCTCTGACTCTGCTGTCTGCGTACTTTGAGCAGTGTCATCAGTAACATTGGCTTCATCAGTTTCCTGTGCAGTTACCGATGAGGCAGCGACCATAGGTTCTTCTGTTTGTTTGACGCCTTCTGGCGTGCCAGCTAACAGGTCTATTTGATCCGTTACCGAACTCAAAGCTGGGGCGGCCACCTGATTGGCTTCGGCACTAACTGCATTTTCTATAGGGGCTTCGTTCTCATCCGTGCCTGCCACTGACGCGTCGGCAACCGTGCCTGCGGTGTCAGCTTGAGTTTCCGCTTGAACGTCAGGTTTAGGTCCGCGTTGGCGTCGACGACGTCCCTCGCTACGTTTGTCGGACGGCCTATGACGAGCGCTCTCCTTCGACTCCTCTGCTACTGCGGCTTGAACGTCATTGTCTACTGCGTCGTCAATGTCGTCCTCACCAATGTGTTCCTCACCTTCGTTCGCCTCAACATCGGAACTGTCAGACAGCGGACGCTTTTGTCCGCCACGTCGACCACGGCGGCGGCGATTGCGCTTTGGCCGATCATCCGTGTCACCGTTTGACTCGGATGAGTCTGATTCGTCAGCATCAACGGTAGTTTGGTCCACTTCATCAGTGTCTTCCGCTTGCACATCCGAATCAGGACGTCGGCTGCGCGTACGGTTTCTACCACCACGACTTCTTCGCTGGCGGTTGGCGTTTTCTTTACGCTCCGAGCTCTCCTCAGGACCGCTGTCTTCGGTGTCTGTCACCGCCTCGACATCTATTTCTTCACTGGGCGCAGGAGCAAAGAGCGCTCCCCACATCCTTGTCAAAATACCCGCTTTCTGGGGTGATTCTGCCTTGGGTTGCTGCTTTATATCGGGTGTCTCCGCCACTGGAGCTGGGGCTTCAGGCTCCGCAGCAACCGGTGCGGGTCCCTGAGGAGTAACGCCACGCACTAGAGGCTGTGGGGCTGGGGGAATTGCACTCACCTCATCGCGCACAGCGATAGGGTCAGGGGTTTCAATAGCAACTTCGTAGCTTAATGTTGTGCTTTCTTCTACTTCATCATCGCGTAGTCGAATGACGTCAAAATGCGGCGTTTCCATGTGAGGGTTGGGGATAATCAATACCCTAACGCCGCTGGAATTCTCAATATCATTAACGGCACTGCGCTTTTCATTGAGTAGAAATGCGGCGACTTCAACAGGAACTACGGCCCTGACCTCACCAGTTCGATCTTTTGCAGCTTCTTCCTGCAGCAACCTGAGAATTGCGAGGGCTAGTGACTTGGTGTCTCGTATTGTGCCTTTGCCGGTACAGCGTGGGCAGACCATGGCGCTGATCTCGCCTAAGGAGGGTCGAAGGCGCTGTCGGGACATCTCGAGCAAACCAAATCGAGATATTCGGCCAACTTGGACACGAGCACGATCGACTTCAAGGGCATCTCGGATTCTATTCTCTACGGCCCTCTGGTTCTTGTTGGCGTTCATGTCAATAAAGTCAATGACGACCAAGCCCCCCATATCCCGAAGGCGTAGCTGACGAGCAACCTCGTCGGCAGCTTCCAGGTTGGTCTGCAATGCTGTTTGTTCTATGTCCGACCCTTTTGTGGCTCGAGCTGAGTTGATGTCAATAGAAATCAACGCCTCAGTAGGGTCTATAACAATCGATCCGCCTGAAGGTAGTCGAACCTCACGCTGAAATGCGCTCTCGATTTGCCCTTCGACTTGAAATCGATTGAAGAGGGGAGTTGAATCTTCGTAGTGCCGTATTCGCTGCGCATATTTAGGCATGACCATAGTGACGAAGTCGTGAGCCTGCTGCCAGGCTGCCTTATCGTCGATAAGCACTTGGTCAACATCGTCTCGTAGATAGTCTCGGATAGAGCGAATGATGACATCACTTTCTTGGTACAAGAGCACCGGTGCTTTGTTTTCGTCTGATGCCGACGCAATAGAGCTCCAGAGTTGTAGTAGATAATCCAGATCCCACTGCAGCTCTTCAGGGCTGCGTCCAACACCGGCAGTACGGATAATGACGCCCATGCCATCAGGTATGTTCAGCTGCGATAGGGCATCCCTAAGTTCAGTGCGGTCATCACCCTCAATACGGCGAGATATTCCACCGGCTTTTGGGTTGTTAGGCATCAAAACCATATAACGTCCAGCTAGACTGATATATGTGGTGAGAGCGGCTCCTTTGGTTCCGCGCTCTTCCTTGTCCACCTGAACAATAACTTCAGTGCCTTCTTTGAGCACGTCCTTGATTCGAGTTTTGCCATCGCCTTCTGGCGCTGTGCTGCGGTAGTACTGGTGAGCGATTTCTTTGAGCGGTAGAAAGCCGTGTCTCTCCGCGCCAAAGTCGACGAACGCGGCCTCTAGACTGGGTTCAACTCGAGTGATTTTCGCTTTGTAGACGTTGGCTTTGGTGGATCCTCTTGAGCGGTTCTCAATGTCGAGGTCGTTTAAGCGTTGTCCATCCACAATTGCAACCCGGATTTCCTCAGGCTGTGTGGCGTTGATAAGCATTTTTTTCATGGTAAATGTCCAATGGGCGAAGCCACCGAACAGGTGCGATACCCCGGGACAGGGTGAGAAAACAAACAGGGCTCTTGGCGCTTTTACGCTCAACCCAGATCTGTGGGTCCTCCACAGATTTAATGTTGCCGTCGGTGTCGTCCTTTTAAACGACCCCAAAAAATCACACCGCGTTCGTTGTATTCGCGGGTTAGCAAAAGCTCTCTGCGTACCCCGCTCTGACGGGGAGATGTCCTCAAATAGCCCGGAGTGGTAACGGTACAAGCAGGAGCGCGTTTAATTTATTTTAGGTGGCATTCAGTCGCTGGTTGCAGCACCCTCTGTACGTATTTTCTGGAGGGAAGCGGCGTATCAGGCTACTCTGTCGGCCTGAGGGCGGGAGGCGCGCCGGTCGAACAAATTTTCGCCGGGCCTTCCTAAAACACCAGTGTGTCGGAACACAACCAAAATGGACATTAACACTAAATGCTAAGTGATTCAATTGTCTGAAAAAAAGAGTGGCGACACGCAAACAGAGGTCAAGGTCGAGTGGCGAGTTGTCTTGCCCGAGGAAGCGGGTCAGCGTTTGGACAATTTTCTCCAACGTGTGCGTGGAGGAGTGCCAAAGACTCGAATCTACAGGGCCATTCGCAAGGGCGAGGTGCGGGTTGATAAAGGTCGCGTGAAGCCAGATACCCGGCTTGAGGCAGGGGTTTCTGTGCGGATCCCGCCATTACGGGTCCCTGAAAAGGCTGAAGCAGCCGGAGCCGCAGGTTGGCGCACCCGATTACGCGCTTCAATTATTCGGGAAGAGAGCACATTACTGGTAGTCAACAAACCTCCGGGTCTAGCCGTGCATGGGGGTAGTGGTATCAACGTCGGGCTTATCGAAACTTTGAGGGCTATGTACGAAACTGACCGGTATTTAGAGTTAGTTCACAGGCTAGATCGTGATACCTCGGGGCTTTTGCTGGTGGCACGTAGAGCATCTACCTTGCGTAACCTCCATGTTCTGTTGCGATCAAACGGGATAGATAAGCGCTATCTGTGCCTCGTCAATGGCCGTTGGCCCGCGCATTTAAAACGAGTTGATGCGCCGCTCGAGAAATTTGCCCTGCCGTCAGGAGAGCGTCGGGTCAAAGTGGCTGCGACGGGGCGTCAGTCTCTAACGACATTTCGCGTTGTGCGGCGCTGGTCTTCTGCCACGCTCGTAGAGGCCAAGCCGGTTACCGGAAGAACCCACCAGATTCGAGTACATTGCCAGCATGCGGGCTTCCCAATTTTAGGGGACGCCAAATACGCAGATGAAGCCGCCGTGCGAATCGCTGATAAGCTGGGGCTGAAACGGCTATTTTTGCATGCTGCGAGTCTCAACTTCCGACTCGAAGATCAAAACTACTCCTTGGAAGCCGGTCTGCCCACAGAGCTAGAACGTTTGCTGGACGCCATACCCTAGTTACCACTTTAAGGGATGCGATATCCCTGGCCGCGTAACATCTGTGAGAGTTCAATCAATGGTAAACCTTGAAGAGCCGTCGGATCTGAGGCTTTGGTGGATCGGAACAGGCTTATGCCCAGGGCCTCCCATTTGAAACTGCCCGCGCAGTCTAAGGGTTGATCCCGCGCAACGTAGGAGGTGATTTCCGCGTCGGACAAATCTCGCATGCAGACTTGGGTCTGGACCACGCGGTAGTCGAGCAAGGCTTGTTGCGGTCGCCATATAGCGACCCCCGTGAAGAATTGAACGGTCTTATTGCTGATAAAGCTAAGCTGTTCGCAAGCTCGAGCTTCGCTGCCTGGTTTCCCCAAAAGTCGATCATCGCAGGCCGCGACCTGATCGCTGCCTATGCTCAGGTAGTCCCCTTTAATATTTGTCACTGCTTTCGCTTTCTCCACGGAGAGCCGCTGTGCGAGTGCCTCTGAACCTTCTGACGGATTGGAAGATTCGTCGATAATGACTCTCTGAATATCAAATGAAATGCCCAGGCGGCCCAATAACTCGGCCCTGTAGGCCGATGTTGAGGCAAGAATAAGTGTCTCTGGTGTGTTCATCTCATTGGCGTCCTTAAAAAAACCCTTTGTATTACCAGTATTTAAATTTTGACACCTTGCGGGGTCCTCCGTATTATGCGCCGCCATGACAGCCGGAGCACTCCCACATACGGTCGAAGTGCGCACACTGGCGGCGCGCGCAGTCTCTTTGGCGGGGGTCGTAGACCCTGCCAAGCTCACTCGACTGAGCGCAGCTATTGTAGCGGCGAAGGGTGCCGTTGTGGTGAGCGCAGATTTTGATCGTGATGAGGAAGGGCGCTACGTGGTGGCAATGCAGGTTTCAGCTGATGTGCTGGTAACCTGCCAGAGGTGCTTAGGTACCTTGGAGCAAACTATAGCCTCCACAACATTGCTTGCCGTGGTTTGGACGGACGAGCAGGCGGGCCAACTGCCGCCGAGGTATGAGCCTCTCATTGCAGAGGCGGAGATAGAACTTTGGGAGGTTGTCGAAGACGAGCTCCTTTTGGCGTTACCGAGTTTCAGTTATCACAGCAATGCAAACTGTGGCGTGGAGACTGGGGTTCAGGCGCCGGGTGACGACGGTGAAGGTTTTGCCCGAGAAAACCCTGAAAAAGACAATCCTTTCAGTGTGCTTCAAGCATTGAAAGGCGAAACGGACAGTTAACGATCGAAGCGCATTATTGCATCACGATCGAATGGAGGAAGTTATGGCTGTACAGAAGAATCGTAAAACCCGGTCGCGCCGCGGCATGCGTCGTTCTCATGATGCTCTTGAGGGCCCTACACTGACAGTAGATGCAACTTCCGGTGAAGTGCGTCGGCGTCATCATATGAGTGCAGACGGCTTTTACCGCGGAAAGAAAGTGATCGATACTGGCTCCGACGACTGATCTATCGGGCGGGATTGCTTGACGTTGCCCCCGCCCTAACTTGAATTCAATTCTGGGCCGGGGGGCGTAGGTGTGTCGCAGATAGAACTCAAGCAGCAGAGCGCTACAGCGCAATGCGGCAGCAGTGTAGGATTTATGTTTCCCGGCCAAGGCTCTCAGTACCTTGGTATGCTGTCGACGATTTCTAGTGACGAAAGGGTCATTCTTGACACTTTCGCCGAGGCTTCAGAAGTCTTGTCCTTCGATTTATGGTCTCTTGCCCAAGACGGACCTGCCGAGTCACAGGCGTTAACCGCCAACACCCAACCGCTTATTTTGACCGCAAGCGTTGCCCTATATCGCTTGTGGCTGCAGCGGGGAGGTCGGGTGCCCAGTGTGGTAGCGGGGCATAGCTTGGGTGAGTTTTCAGCATTGGTAGCCGCTGGAGTTCTCGCCTTTAGCGACGCGGTGAGGATAGTGCGTTTGCGAGGGCAGGCGATGCAAGGTGCGGTTCCGGTTGGTGAAGGTGCCATGGCGGCGGTACTAGGTCTTGACGACGAAGCTATTAATACAATTTGCGCTGAAGCTAGCGTTAACGGCGATACGCAGGTGTTGGCCGTAAATTTTAATTCCCCGGGTCAGGTCGTTATCGCTGGCCATGCAGCAGCTGTTCAAAGCGCCTCGGTTGCTCTAAAAGCCGCTGGAGCAAAGCGCATTTTGCCCCTCCCAGTCAGTGCTCCTTTTCATACTCCTTTAATGCAGCCCGCGGCAGTTATTCTCGAAGAGGCGTTAGCCGACGTTTCCGTGGCGGATGCTCAGATGCCGGTGATCAGTAACGTCGATGCAGGTCCTCACGTGTCTGGTGCGAGTATTGCACAATTGCTGGTCAAGCAAGTCGTGGCCCCCGTACAGTGGACCGCCTGTGTGCAACGCATGATTTCCATGGGCGGTACTGCTTTTATAGAGTGCGGCCCGGGTAAGGTCCTGGCGGGTTTATTACGGCGCATCGATCGTTCTAAATCTTGCTATTGTATTGAGAGTCCTGAGGCGCTGTTGGAGGCCTTAAATCAACTGGCTGAGGTGAGTGACGTATGAGTGATTCCCATCCCCCTGTTGCCCTTGTAACCGGTGCTAGCCGTGGTATCGGTCGTGCGATCGCGGATACGCTTGCTCAGGAAAACATGATCGTTATCGGTACGGCGACGACCGAGGCTGGTGCAGCCGGCATTGAGGAAAGGCTTTCGCCGCTTGGAGGTGCTGGGTTAGTCCTAGATGTTGCGAGTGAAAACAGTATTGACGAGTTGATGAGCACGATCAAAGCGCGCTTTGGTGCACCACTAATATTGGTAAATAACGCTGGCATCACTCGAGACAATATTCTGATGCGAATGAAAGCCGAAGAGTGGGATAGTGTCGTCGATACCAACCTGAGTTCAGTTTTCCGCTTGAGCAAGGCTTGCCTGAGAGGAATGACCAAAGCAAGGTGGGGACGTATTGTTACCATTACTTCTGTGGTGGGTTCAATGGGTAATGCTGGTCAGGCTAATTACGCAGCGACCAAGGCTGGAGCGGAGGGTTTCACCCGAGCGCTTGCTCGAGAGGTTGGTTCTCGATCTATCACAGTCAATGCGGTTGCCCCGGGCTTTATAGATACGGACATGACCCGGGAATTGTCCGATGAAAATCGTAACCTCATGCTTGGTCAGATACCACTGGCGCGCCTCGGTAGTCCTGTAGAAATCGCAGAAACTGTCAAGTTCTTGGTAGGCGATGCGGCAGCTTACATCACCGGGGAAACTATCCATGTCAACGGCGGCATGTACATGGCCTAAACAGGTCGTCTTATACTGTATTCTATCTGCGCGCTTTTACAGGTAGAATCCGCACACTGAAGAGGGCTTAGGCCCGCCAACAAGTTGGGAGAGTAAAACAGACCATGAGCAGCATTGAAGATCGCGTAAAGAAAATCGTTGCCGAGCAGCTGGGCGTTAAAGAAGACGAAGTGCGAACTGAGGCGTCTTTTGTCGACGACTTGGGCGCGGATTCTCTAGACACCGTGGAGCTCGTTATGGCCCTTGAAGAGGAGTTTGAAACTGAAATTCCCGATGAGGAAGCCGAGAAAATCACCACAGTGCAGTTGGCCATCAACTACATTAATGAAAACCTTGCCTAAGGTTTTTTAAAGATACAGTAAGTATGAGAGCCGCTCTGAACTTGTGACGAGCGGCTTTTTTTTGTGCGGCTTGATCTTTTTAGAGGTCTATTGAGACCTCCGGCGCAGCCTCTTAATTTGCGCCTCTAGTCGAGGGAGACTGTTCATGAACGGCAATCGAGTGGTAGTAACCGGGCTTGGTGCAGTGACGCCGGTGGGCTTGGACGTGGCCTCAAGTTGGCAAGCCATTTGCGATGGAAAAAGTGGTGCGGCCAGTATTGAAGGGTTCGATACAGACGCCTTCAGCACCCAATTTAGTTGTTCAGTTAAAGACTTTTCAACTGAGGGATACCTGGCGCCTAAGGATTCAAAGCGAATGGATCCGTTTATTCAGTTCGGCATGGTCGCAGGTATTCAGGCGATCCGAGACAGTGGTCTGGAGATTACTGAGGCGAACTGTGAGCGTATTGGTTGTGCTATCGGTTCTGGCATTGGGGGTATTGGATCCATTGAGCGTAACAACGAGCTGATCTTAAATGCAGGGCCTCGACGCATGTCACCCTTCTTTGTGCCGGGTGCCATTATTAATATGATCAGCGGGAATCTGTCGGTTATGTATAACCTTCAGGGACCGAATTTGGCCATTGTCACTGCTTGCACCAGTGGCACGCACAATATTGGAATGGGCGCGCGCTTAATTGCTACAGGGGAAGCCGACGCCATGTTGGTGGGTGGCGCCGAAATGGCAACCACGCCGGTTGGATTAGGTGGATTCGCCGCCGCGAGGGCGCTTTCGACTCGAAATGCGACTCCCGAATTGGCATCTAGGCCTTGGGATGCAGACCGTGACGGATTTGTACTGGGTGACGGCGCGGCAATGCTCATGCTCGAATCACTAGAAAGCGCAAAAGCTCGCAAGGCCACTATCTATGCAGAGCTAACGGGTTTTGGTATGAGCGGTGACGCTTACCACATGACCTCTCCCCCAGAAGATGGTCGCGGGGCCGCCCGGTCCATGGCCAATGCCCTACGTGATTCGGGTTTAAACGCGTCAGATGTCGGTTACATAAACGCCCACGGCACTTCAACCATTGTCGGTGACCGAGCTGAGACGATGGCTGTGAAATCTATTTTCGGGGATGTTGCAGCACAGCTCGCAGTCAGTTCCACCAAATCGATGATTGGACATCTATTAGGCGCTGCAGGTGCGGTCGAAGCAGTATTTACGATTCTAGCCATACGTGACGATGTTGCGCCGCCCACTATAAATCTTGATAACCCAGGAGAGGGCTGCGATCTTAATTACGTGCCTCATCATGCACAGCAACGGAAAATTAACCACGCCATTAGCAATTCTTTTGGATTTGGTGGGACGAATGGATCACTGGTTTTTAGCCAGTTTGCAGAGTAATTTTTAGCTTGGCTGGGGAGGCCTTTTGGGTCAATGGGGTCGCCAACGCGGAGGTGCCTCCAGATGATCGTGGCTTATGTCTCGCTGACGGTGTTTTCGAAACACTGCGTGTTGAGCTTGGTGTTGTGTTGTGTAAACAACGCCATGTCAAACGTCTGGATAGAGGGCTTCAGGTATTAGGTTTTCCCGCGTCGGGCAATACCGCTCTGGCACTAATTAATGAAGCTGAAAAGACCTTGAGGAGCGCTGCTGCTGACGCCACCGGTACGCTGCGACTAACCGTGACACGTGGCTCCGGCCCGCGAGGTTACAAGGTTCCTGAAAAGCAGTTCCCACGCAGTATCCTTCGTTTTAGCCCCGGCATTTATAACGTTGAGTCGCCCGCGGTGTTGACGGTCAGTCGTGTGCGCTGGTCCGCCCAGCCTTTTTTTCAAGGTTGCAAATTGCTGGCAAGAACCGAGCAGGTTGTGGCGCTAGATGAAGCGTGCCGTAAAGGCTTCACTGATGCGATCATGTGTGATTCATCGGGGTCTTGGGTTTCGACAACGAGCGGCAATTTGTTTTTGCGGGTTGGTACTTGTTTTATTACTCCCCCAATCACTGAAGTTGGCATAGCTGGGACCCGTCGGGAGGCGATTTTGGATCACTGGGCTGCGTTCTTGGGTTATCAGGTGAGCGTTCGAGAAATCACCGCTGACGATGTGGCTATGGCTGAGGAGGCATGGTCTTGTAACGCTGTCGTGGGGATTCGTCGAATCGCCTCGGTAGATGATGCCAATTTTCCTGAAACCGTAGCGAGTGAGGCGTTGTCGGCCTGCATTCATGAAGAGAGTTCCCTTTGAAGTTAGGGTATGTCGCTTTGATCGTCATACTGAGTGGCTTAGTGATCTGCTTCACCCTAGGAAAGCAGGCTTTGAATGCCCCTATGAACTTACCCCAGCCCAATGCCACTGTTATTGTCGAGCAAGGGGACAGTCTCAAACAAATACTGACCAAATTGAAGTCTCGAGGTTTTATTGAGTCCAGTCGACTACTTGAGCTCTGGGCACGTTGGCAAGGAGTTGATCGACAAATCCATACTGGTGAATACCTATTAGTGCCGGGCTTAAGCGGTATTGGATTTTTGGAACGTTTAGGGCGGGGCGATGTATTGAGTTATCAGATAACGCTCCCTGAAGGGATTACGCTGCAGCAAGCGTTGCAACGGCTGCACGATGACCGTCGTTTGGTGCGCGAACTTCAGGATGCTCATGATCCTCTGTTACTTGAACTAGTGTCGCCGATGACGTCGCCTGAGGGGTGGTTTTTACCCGAAACTTACCGATTTGTTGCGGGAGATTCAGATTACGACATACTGCGACGGGCTCACCACCTTATGCAGCGCGAGTTGATAAGAGTTTGGGAGGCTCGTTCGAGCGATACGCCACTGATGACCCCCTATGAAGCGTTGACTTTGGCTTCCATCGTCGAGCGCGAAACCTCAGTTGCCAAAGAGCGGGCGACAATTGCCGGAGTGTTTTCACGAAGGTTACAGGCCGGGATGCGATTGCAGACCGACCCTACGGTTATTTATGGGCTAGGTTCAGATTTCGACGGCAACTTGAAACGTCGGCACCTGAAAGATGCGGCTAACCCCTGGAATACTTACCGCATAAAAGGCTTGCCCCCAACCCCCATTGCACTGCCGGGTGTTGCAGCTTTAGAGGCAGCGGTGCGCCCGACCCCGGGTGCTGCCCTATATTTCGTCGCAAGGGGTGATGGTTATCATGTGTTCTCTGAGACTATCGAAGAGCACAATGCTAACGTTCAGCGTTATCAGCTCTCGAGAAAAGTTGATTACCGATCAACACCCAAAGGCGGTGATTAGGTGGAAAACGTAACTCATACTGCAAAGTTCATTACGGTCGAGGGCGGAGAAGGAGTAGGAAAAACCACTCAGTTACGCCTAATCGAAGCGCGCTTGCGCGAGGCAGGTATTCCTCTGCTGGTCACTAGAGAGCCTGGTGGTACTGAGCTGGGCGAGCAATTGCGCCAGTTGCTGCTTCAAAAAGAGGGACTTGCGCCCACACCTATGGCGGAATTGCTAATGGTTTTTGCCGCGAGAGCTCAACACGTTGATACCGTTATTGCGCCTGCACTTCAGCGGGGTGAGTGGGTCCTGTGCGATCGATTTACCGACGCTAGTTTCGCCTATCAGGGTTTCGGTAGGGGTTTGCCGCTGGGGGCGATACAACAGCTAGCTGAGCTGGCCCATCCCCACATTAATCCCAACCTCTCAATTTTACTCGACGTGGATCCGAAAGTTGGGTTGGAACGCGCCAGGGCGCGGGGTGAGTTAGACCGCTTTGAACTTGAAGCTATTCCTTTTTTTGAGGCCGTAAGAAACGGGTATTTGCAGCGCGTAAAATTGGAACCCCATCGTTGGCGTGTGATCGATGCGGGTGTTGCCTTAGAACAAGTAGAGCAACAGTTGGGTAATTGTCTGAAGGAGTGGATTGCCGATGCGATCTCCTGAACTTTTAAAGCCCTGGCTCAACTCAGCACTCCCTTGGCAGCACGTTACTCTCGAGCGCCTGTCATCCCTTGAGCAACAGGAAAAGCTACCCCACGCGATATTGCTTACGGGTGCCAGAGGATTGGGTAAAACCCAGTTGGCTGCATCATTTGCAACCGGGCTGTTGTGTGAAGCGCCCGGTGTTGAGCCCTGTGGTAGCTGTGCGAGTTGCCAGCTTGCTGGGGGTGGAGCCCACGGAGATTTTAGATGGATTGCCCCGGAAGAAGGAAAACGCGCTATTGGAGTTGATGCTATTCGATCGGCGGTGACATTTATGCAGCAGACATCGGGCTACGGATCTCACAAGGTGCTGGTGATTGAGCCGGCAGAGGCTATGACTGCAGCAGCGGCAAATGCGCTTCTAAAAACGTTAGAAGAGCCCCCCGGAAAGGCGCTGTTGATTTTGGTGAGTCATCGTTCAGGGGAGTTGCCTGCGACCGTGAGATCACGGTGTCAGCGATATAACCTGCCCCACCCAAGTAGATCGTCGGCGCTAACCTGGCTTGCTGAGCAGACATCATGTTCAGAGCCCGTCGCCCAACGAGCCTATTCCCTTGCGCAGGCTCAGCCACTGACAGCCGTGCAGCTGATTCGAGGCGAAGATTTGGCCAGCAAGGAAGCGCTCATTATGGCGCTTGAAGGGCTGCTCGATGGGTCGAAAGCAACACCCGAGGCCTTAGCGGCACTGAACGGTTATGATTTAGATGTAATTCTTGAGGCCGCTTTGCAGAGTGTGGAGCAGCGAATCTATAGTGCAGACGGTGATCGGGTTATCAAGGCCGATTTTTATCGGCGCGATAAAATTTTGGAATGGCTAATCGCCAATCGGAAGGGCATTAATTTTGGTCGTGACGTAATATTACCTGAGTTGGCTCGATTACTGGTGACTGACATTCAGGCGAGCATGAATGTTTAATACGCAATTGCTAGACTGGACATGAAAGTATCGGAGGTTCAGGCATGAGTGACACAAACCGGCAAGGCATTTTGTCCTTAACGATTAAAGACAAGGCTGTCCTGTATGCCGCTTATATGCCCTTTCTCGATAACGGGGGGATTTTCGTCCCGACGAATAAGCGGTATAGCATTGGTGATGAGGTTTTCATGCTGCTTACCCTTATGGATGAGCCAGAAAAAATTCCGATAGCAGGGCGAGTGGTCTGGATTACGCCGGCTGGAGCTCAAGGAAATCGACAAGCCGGGGTAGGGGTCCAATTTTCCGAGCAGGATGCAACGGCCAATGCCAAAATAGAGGTGCATCTGGGTGGTGCGCTCACGTCTGAGCGTCAGACCCATACCATGTGATGTGCTTTCAGGGGGCTGTTCCAGGTTAACAACGTACAGGAACATCCCAGCTCAATGAGTTTGGTTTGTTAAATCCGGTGCAAAAAAAAGGCCCCTAAGGGCCCATCTACAACGTGTTTAGGAGTCAGCGATCCCTGGCATCCTGCCCTGAGTCTCGCGGCGGCAGAACCTCACATGTTCTGCAGTGTTGTCGAGCAGCGCTAAATACCCAGCAACGATTAGAGTATGCCCCACGAGGCCGGGGGGCTGTCTAGTATCAACTATGATGTTTTTAGATCGATATGCGATAAAAACACCCCTGTTATTATGCTTAATAAATTTCGATCAGAGCTTCAATTAAAATATAAGGTGTAATCTATAAGCTGTTGTAATAAAACAATAAAAACTTATTTTTTGTTTTGGCGATCAATGTTGATGTGATTTTTGACGCGCGGTCAGATGACGCCGATATTGCAACGAAAGGGTGCGTGTGCGAGTATCCGCGCCCTTGGAATCGCTGGCTTTCGGCGATGTTCCGACAAAGATTCTGCGGGAGTGGCGAAATTGGTAGACGCGCTGGATTTAGGTTCCAGTGCCGCAAGGCGTGAGAGTTCGAGTCTCTCCTTCCGCACCATTAAAACAGCATGGGCGTCGCACAAGATGCCAACGGCTCAGGCTGACATTACGAAATTCAGGAGTTTTCCATGCGGGTATCTATCGAAACTACCTCAGGCCTAGAGCGGCGACTTACCATTGGTGTCCCTGCCGATCGGGTCGATGGTGCGGTTGCGCAACGTCTCCGTGAGGCGGCACGCAATGTTCGGCTCCCAGGGTTCCGGCCGGGCAAAGTGCCGATGAAGGTCATGCAGCAGCGTTTTGGCGGCGGCATTCGTCAGGAAGTCATTGGTGAAGTGATTAATCAATCGTTTCAAGAGGCGGTTATCAGCGAAAAGCTTCGCCCAGCTGGACAGCCCCGAATCGAACCCCGTGCACTTGAGGCAGGAAGGGACGTTGAATACACGGCCACTTTTGAGATTTTTCCAACGCTGGAAATCAATGAGATCACTGACCTCAAAATTGAGCGCCCCGTTGCCGAGGTAAATAGCGCCGATGTCGATGAGATTATTGAGATTTTCAGAAAGCAACGCGGTGAACTAAAAGACGTTGAGCGCGCGGCTGAGACCGGTGACACCGTTTTAATAGATTTTGCGGGCACACGCGACGGTGAGGCGTTTGATGGAGGAACTGGTGAAGACCATTCTCTTGAGCTCGGTAGCGGTAAGATGATCCCCGGATTTGAAGATGGAATAGTTGGCATGTCTGCCGGAGATCAAAAGTCCATTGATGTCACTTTCCCCGATGATTATTCCAGCGAAGAGTTGCAGGGTGCAGACGCGGCCTTTGCCATAACGTGCAAATCGGTCAAGGCACTTGAATTGGCCCCCCTTGATGAAGAGTTGTTTGCGAGTTATGGCGTTGAGGAGGGCGGTGAACCCGTTTTTCGTGAAGAAGTTCAAAAAAATATGGAGCGAGAGCTGCGGAATGCCGTGCAAACGCACATAAAAAATCAGGTCATGGACGGCGTTGTCGCGGCACATGAAGACATTGAGATTCCATCTAGCCTGGTAGCTCAGGAGATAGACGGTATGCGCGGGCAGATGTTCCAGCAATTTGGTGGTCAAGCGGCCCCAGAAATGGACCTTAAGAGCATTCTCCCCGATGAAATGTTTAAAGATCAGGCTGAGCGTCGTGTGAAGCTGGGCTTGTTATTAGGCGAAATGATTACAAAATTTGAGTTGAGAGCTGATCCGGCTAAGGTCAAAGAGGCTATAGAAGATATCGCTTCAACATATCAGGAGCCTGAGGAAGTGATTAACTGGTACTACAGTGAAAACGAGCAGCTCGCTCAGGTGGAGTCGCGTGTACTGGAGGACCAAGTCGTCGACAAAATACTGGAAGGTGCGGAGATTGAAGATCAGCAAAGCACTTACCAAGACGCTTTAGCTGCTGCCCGTCCTGCGCAGTCCTGACACCATTACCCCGGAGTAAAATATGATTCATGACAGACCCCCGCAGGATATGAGCAACCTTGGCCTGATACCCATGGTCATCGAGCAAACGTCTCGTGGTGAGCGTTCGTTTGATATCTACTCGCGACTGCTCAAGGAGCGCGTCATTTTTGCGGTAGGTCCTGTAGAAGACAACATGGCAAATCTAATTGTTGCGCAGCTGTTGTTTTTGGAGTCGGAAAACCCCGACAAAGATATTCACCTGTATATCAATAGCCCCGGGGGCTCAGTAACGGCTGGATTGTCGATTTACGACACCATGCAATTTGTAAAGCCAGATGTTAGCACCATGTGTCTAGGTCAAGCGGCCTCCATGGGCGCTTTTCTTTTGAGCGGCGGTGCCTCGGGTAAGCGCTATATTTTACCCAACGCCCGAACAATGATTCATCAGCCTTCAGGCGGTGCACAGGGACAGGCAACGGACATCGATATTCAGGCAAAGGAAATATTGATCATTCGCGAACGCCTTAACCGGCTGATGGCGGAGCATACGGGGCAGCCACTCGAGGTTATCGAGCGCGATACCGAGCGCGACCGATTTATGGACGCGGAACAGAGCCAAGCCTACGGGTTGGTGGATCATGTTGTGAATAATCGTGAGGTTGTTGCGGAAGATTCATAAAGCAATTGGGTATTGCAAACGGGCGCCAAACCCATCATCGTTTGCAAAGGGAGATAGTTTAGTCTCCGCTTGAGGAAGTGAGTAATGGCAAAAGACAGTGCTGACGGCGATAAGCTGCTTTACTGCTCATTCTGCGGCAAGAGCCAGAATGAGGTTAGAAAGTTAATTGCGGGACCTTCGGTTTTCATCTGTGATGAATGCGTTGATCTGTGCAATGACATCATTCGTGAAGAGGTTCAAGAGGCCACGAGTGAATCAAGTTCAGATAAGTTGCCGATTCCCTTCGAGATCAATGCAATTCTCGACCAGTACGTGATCGGGCAGCAAAGGGCCAAGCGTGTGCTCGCCGTGGCCGTGTATAACCACTACAAGCGTCTTCGCTACACCCCCGACACGCGATCGGGAGACGATGTGGAACTTAGTAAGTCTAATATTTTGTTAGTAGGGCCTACCGGATCTGGTAAGACGCTACTTGCAGAAACCCTTGCACGACTGCTTGACGTGCCCTTTACGGTTGCCGACGCAACGACGCTGACCGAAGCCGGTTATGTGGGGGAAGACGTTGAAAACATTATTCAAAAGCTCCTGCAAAAGTGTGACTACGATGTAGAGCGCGCACAGATGGGCATTGTCTACATTGATGAGATCGATAAGATCTCACGAAAGTCAGACAATCCCTCCATCACTCGAGACGTCTCGGGGGAGGGGGTGCAGCAGGCATTACTAAAGTTGATCGAGGGCACCGTAGCCTCGGTGCCACCCCAAGGTGGACGAAAGCATCCGCAGCAGGAATTCTTGCAAGTCGACACCAGTAACATTCTATTTATCTGTGGCGGCGCTTTCGCAGGACTCGACAAAATTATTCGTAATCGCTCTGAAAAAGGCGGCATCGGATTTACGGCCGAGGTTAAGAGCAAGGATGAAACCCGCCGTTTCGGTGAAATGATCTCTGATCTAGAGCCTGAAGATTTAGTCCAGTATGGTCTGATCCCTGAGTTTGTGGGCCGATTGCCCGTTATTGCGACACTGGAAGAGCTAGATGTTGAAGCTTTGGTGCGCATTTTGACGGAGCCTCGTAATGCCCTAACCAAGCAGTACGCCAAGATGTTTGATATGGAAGGCGTTGAAATCGACTTTAGGGAAGATGGACTGCGTGCGGTTGCAGAACGGGCTATGGAGCGCAAAACAGGTGCGAGAGGGTTGCGCTCGATTCTAGAAAATGTGCTCTTAGAATCGATGTACAACGTCCCCTCACAGCAGAATGTTGCGAAAATCGTCGTTGATGAGAGCGTCATACAGGGTGAGTCTGAGCCCCTGCTGGTCTACGAAAACACCGAAACAGCTCGTGCGGCAGCCGAAGACTGATAACGCCTGGGTGCAATTTAGGCGCGATTCAGACACGAATGTTTGAGCGCCTTCAAAGGAAAGTCATCCACCCCTTGAGAATACTCCGTACTATCCCCATGTAAGTGGTATAGACATTGGAGTATTCCATGAACGACGCTGTTGCTATTGAGTTACCCCTGCTTCCCCTGCGCGACGTGGTGGTTTACCCCCACATGGTGTTACCGCTCTTTGTTGGGCGCGAAAAGTCCATTGAGGCCCTCGAGCAGGCCATGGCCAATGATAAGCAGGTGTTGCTGGTTGCCCAGCGAAACGCCTCCGACGACATGCCTGCGGTAGACGACCTTTATCAGGTCGGAACCGTCTCCAACATCTTGCAGCTTTTGAAGCTCCCTGACGGCACCATCAAGGTGTTGGTCGAGGGTGAGTATCGTGCTGCGGTTGAATCTATGAATGACGAGGGCGATTACACCATCGCTCATGTCCGGCAAATTGAAAACAGCGCATTGCCTGAGGATGAAATTGATGAGTGCGTTCGTACCGTGGTCGAGCAATTTGAAAAATATGTCAGCCTCAGCAAGAAAGTTCCATCAGAGGTGCTTGCCTCACTGTCCGGTATTGAAGATCCGGGTCGTCTAACGGACACAATAGCGGCGCACATGAGCGTCGATCTTGAGGAAAAACAGCGCATTCTTGAAATATCGTCCTTGCAAGACCGTGTGAACCATTTGCTTGGATTAATGGACGCCGAGATGGACTTGTTTCAGGTTGAGAAACGAATTCGGGGCCGCGTCAAAAAGCAGATGGAGAAAAGTCAGCGAGAGTATTATTTGAATGAGCAAATGAAGGCCATTCAAAAAGAGTTAGGCGAACTCGATGATGCCCCCAATGAACTCGATGAGCTTGAGGGGCGCATATCGGAAGCAAAAATGCCTGATGAAGCTCGAGACAAGGCACTAGGAGAGCTTAACAAGTTAAAAATGATGTCACCCATGTCTGCGGAGGCTTCCGTGCTTCGAGGGTATATCGATTGGATGGTCAGCGTGCCATGGACCAAGCGGAGTAAGGTTAAACACGATCTTAAGCGGGCAGCTTCAATACTCGACGCAGACCACTACGGCCTGGAAGAGGTGAAAGACCGCATCCTAGAATACCTCGCTGTGCAAAAGCGCGTTCGTAAGATTAAAGGCCCCGTTCTTTGTCTCGTTGGCCCGCCAGGCGTAGGTAAAACTTCACTGGGGGAGTCTTTGGCTAGAGCGACGAATAGAAAGTTTGTGCGGATGGCGCTCGGTGGCGTGCGTGATGAAGCAGAGATTCGGGGACACCGGAGAACTTATATAGGCTCAATGCCGGGCAAGTTATTGCAAAAAATGGCAAAAGCAGGCGTTAGGAATCCGCTATTTTTGTTGGATGAAATCGACAAGATGGGCACGGACCACCGCGGAGATCCTGCCTCGGCAATGTTAGAGGTTCTTGATCCAGAGCAAAATCACGCCTTTAACGATCACTATCTCGAAGTAGATTACGATTTGTCGGACGTTATGTTTGTTTGCACCTCAAATACAATGAACATACCGGGCCCTCTGTTGGACCGAATGGAAGTTATCCGTATCCCTGGTTACACCGAAGATGAAAAGCTGAATATCTGCGAGCGTTATCTCGCGCCTAAGCAGATCAAGCAAAATGGATTGAAGAAAGAAGAAATTAAGCTCGGTGCCGAGGCCCTTCTGGATGTAATCCGTTATTACACCAAAGAGGCGGGAGTGAGGGGCCTGGAGCGAGAGGTGGCAAAAATTTGCCGAAAAATGGTCAAGCAATTTGCGACGGGTGAAATACAAGGCGAGGTTGAAGTTACTCCAGCAATGTTGCCAGATTTGTTAGGGGTTCAGAAATTCAACTTTGGTATCGCCGAGGAAGAGAGCAAAGTTGGTCAGGTAACCGGACTCGCTTGGACTTCTGTTGGAGGTGAATTGCTGACTATTGAGGCCGCAGCTGTCGCGGGTAAAGGGCGTCATGTTAAAACAGGCTCTCTGGGTGATGTGATGCAGGAGTCAATTCAAGCGGCGAATACGGTCTTTCGTTCACGTTCACAAAGCCTTGGGGTCGCCGCGGTCTACCACGAGCGTAACGACACCCACATTCACGTGCCCGAGGGCGCCACGCCGAAAGATGGGCCCAGTGCGGGAATTGCCATGTGCACGGCATTAGTCAGTGTCGCTACGCATATTCCCGTGCGATCAGAGGTGGCTATGACTGGAGAGATTACCCTTCGTGGCGAAGTCCTACCCATTGGTGGGTTGAAGGAGAAGTTGCTGGCAGCGCGTCGGGGGGGCATCAAGACGGTTGTAATACCCAAAGAGAACGAGCGGGACCTGAAAGAGGTGCCAGACAACATTCTAGAAAATTTGGATATTAAGCCAGTTAAGTGGATTGATGAGGTGCTTGCGATCGCCTTAGAACGAGTGCCAGATCCTATTAGTGACGAGGAATACCTCGCCGATGATCTTATTGGGCAAGCCAATACGGACTCAGGTGAGCCCTCTAGACCCCCTGCACATTAACTTTGTTGTGCTTTAGGTCTTTTTTTCAGCTGATTAGGGAGAACTTTCATTGACCCTTTCTACTTCATCGTTATAACCTTCTTCTGAAGAAAAGCGGGCTCCCCGCCCAACCCTGCATCAAACCTGCCGAGAGGAACACACGTGAATAAAAATGAATTAGTAGACGCTATTGCCGAAGAAGCCGATCTGTCAAAGGCCTCTGCGGGCCGTGCTTTAGACGCGGCGATCAATGCCATCACTGGCGCCCTGACAAAACAGGACACCGTATCACTGGTTGGCTTTGGAACATTCTCCGTGAAGCATCGCGCTGCACGAGAAGGCCGGAACCCCCGCAGTGGTGAGACCATCCAAATTAAGGCATCCAATGCTCCAGGCTTTAAAGCTGGCAAAGCGCTCAAGGATGCTGTTAACAGCTAAAGGGCAGTTCGTTACTGGGTTTCTTGAACCGATGAGGTAACGGAGCACTGGCTCGCAAGATGAAAAAGGCGCTTTATTGCGCCTTTTTTCGTATAATGGCCCCTGAAGCAGCCTGCAGGTTATAGGTCTTTAGGCTGCCCACTTAAACTGAGAGCTCCCTGGCTATTTGGCAGCTAGGGCCATCTCAATCACCGTGTAAATGGCCCTTTTTATTTACCGTGCAAATCAGACAACTGGAAGCCCTTAACAATGATGCAGTCGATTCGCGCCGGTACTCAAAATACCGGTTTCAAGATTCTTATATTCCTGATCATCCTGTCCTTTGCTGGATTTGGTCTTGAACAGGTCATATTTGGCAGCTCAGGGACGTCGGTTGCAGAGGTCAACGGTACTGAAATCACTCCTCAAGAGTTGCAGGTTGCCATCGAGGGCCAGAAGCGCCAGCTCATGCAAATTTTTGGCGACAACATAGACCCAGAGATGCTTGATGATGATCGTATTAGACCGAGAGCTCTGGAAGAGCTGATTGAACGAACCCTATTGCTTCAGGCAGCCACGGACAATGCGATGGTTGCCTCCAGTCGTGCTATTGGTGAGATCGTTGGATCAATAGACGTATTCAAGGTTGATGGGGCCTTTGATGCCGATCAATATAAAGTGGTTCTCGCCAATGCAGGATATACCCCTGAGCGTTTCCGACGGGAGCAAACACAGCAAATTATTCTCAGCCAGTTACAGCAAGGCGTACTGGCTTCGGATTTTGTCACCACTGCGGAGCTTGTGGCGGCGGCAGAGGCAACCGCCGAAGAGCGTGATGTGAGATACCTTATTGTATCCGACGAAGCGCTGCGTTCATCGGCAGAAGTTTCAGCGGATTCAGTAAGACAGGTTTACGATCGGGACCCAGGCTCATGGACTTCTGACGCAACAGTAATCGCAGATTATATTCTGATATCTAGGGATGATTTTTTAGCGCCGGTAGATCAAGTTGCTCTACAGGAGCAATTCGATTCGATTCAGGATGAGTACACTGTCGCCGAGCAGACTCTAATAGCGCACATTCTTCTAATTCAAGGCGACGATGAGTCGGTTGAAGCTTATACACGGCGAGTCGATGACGCGGCGAGCCGCATAGCCGCCGATGAGGATTTTGCTGATCTGGCTGCCGAACTATCTGATGACGTGGGCTCAGCCGCTCTAGGTGGAGAGCTTGGCTTCACCGACGGTACTGTATTCCCCGAAGCCATGGAGAGTGCGGTGAATAGTCTTGCAGTCGGTGAAGTGTCTGCTGGAGTTAAGACCGATGCGGGTACGCATTTCATTCGCATTCTTGAGCGCGTGGCCGGCGAAACCCCAGATTACGAGCAGCTTAAAAATGAACTAGAAAAATCCATGCAAGAGGCCGAAGCCGATCAAACCCTTTTGGTCACAGTGGATGAATTACGCGAGTTGAGCTTCAATGCTGCAGATCTCCAACAGCCGGGAGACGCGTTGTCGCTTTCAGTAAATCAATCCTTGCCAGTGTCATTAACTAGTGGTGACGGCGTTTTTTCAGAACGTGCTGTTAGAGAAGCTTTGTTTTCTGATGAAGTGTACTTAGAAGGAAACAACAGCGCCATCGTAGAACTCTCGGGAAATCGTTTCGTAGTGGTTCGAGTCGCAGAAAAGCGAGCCGCCGAAATTTTGCCGTTTTCCGAGGTGGCTAAAACCATACGCGCTGACTTGGAACAAAGTGCCGAGCTGGCAGCGAAGCTGGCGCTCTTGGAATCTCTAAGGTCACGCCGTAACGAAGGCGAGCGGTTGGAGGAAATTGCTACGGCTGAGGGTTATGAGTGGCGTGTCGAGTTGGGCGCGCGAAGAGTCGGAAGCCTGCTGCCTGCTGAAGTCGTTACACTCGCATTTTCTATGCAATACGGTGTGGATGCCGAACTTGAAAGCACTCAGCTCGTCAATGGCGATTTGGCGATCGTTGAGCTGGCAGGTGTAGAGCCGGGGCAACTTGAGAATCTCTCCCTCGGTGAAAAAGGGGCGATGTCTGCTCAGCTTACTCAGCTTCAGGGGCAGCTATCCATGCTCGAGTACCGAACTGCACTGCGCGACAATGCTGAAATCATCACTCGCTAGACTCGGCTTGTATCTTGACCACTAAAAAGACTGGGAAGCCGACCCCTCGGGCTACCGGCGATGCCCTAGGCCAGTTGGCTGCTGCGGTTTCAGTTACTGCGGTGGAGGCCCATGGGAGAAGCCCCCTGGCATCTCCTGATTGGGTTACCGAACGGCGACCTCCACCTGTCGAACGATGGCATCCGGAACATTGCGGTGACATCGGTATGGAAATTCGGGAGGATGGCAGTTGGTGGCACGAAGGTTCTCCCATCCGTCGTAATGAGTTGGTACAGCTTTTCGCAAGCATTCTAAGGTTAGAAGAAGACGGTCAATATTATTTGGTCACGCCGGTAGAAAAGGTCGTTGTGAAGGTTGCTTTGCACCCCTTAAGGGTCATTGATGCTGAGCCTCTCGCAGGCCACTTGCCCGATGTGCTCATTTTGACCCTTAATACCGGCGGCCAGATTCCCCTGGACACACGGCACACGTTAACGCCAGAGCCTCGCGCCGCCAATGCGGCATACATTACACTGGATAATGGTCTGACAGCCCTGTTCACCAGGGCGGCCTGGTACCGCCTTGTGAACCAGGCCGATGATTCAGGTGCCATCGTCAGCGATGGCAGGCGCCTCTCGCTAATGCCCCCGGAGTAGACAATGCCCAGTTCTTCTAAAGGCGGCATTGCCCTCTACATGTTGGGGTAGTTTGGGCCGCCAAAGCCCTCAGGTGTAACCCATGTGATGTTTTGTGATGGGTCCTTGATGTCGCAGGTTTTGCAATGGACACAGTTTTGCGCGTTGATCTGAAAACGCTGTCCAGTAGGATCCTCAACAATCTCATAAACCCCCGCAGGACAGTAGCGTTGCGCAGGCTCATTGTAGCGCGGCAAGTTTTTTGCGAGGGGTACATCTGGGTCCAATAACGTCAGGTGACAAGGTTGGTCTTCTTCATGATTGGTGTTCGATAAAAAAACCGAAGACAGTCGGTCAAACGTGACAACGTTATCTGGTTTTGGGTACTCAAGCTTCTTGGCTTTGTCAGCGTCTTCGAGGCAAGCATAATCGGGTTTCTTGTCGCGAAGTGTGAAGGGCAGCTTGCCGCCAAAAATATTTTGATCAATCCATACTAGTCCAGCACCGACGAGGTATCCGAATTTATGCATGAAGCCTGCAAAGTTGCGGGTGGTATAAAGTTCTTCGCCCAGCCATGAGCTTTTTAGGCGGTCTGTGAACGTCGTGAGATCTCTGGGCGCATCCTCACCGTGGGAGAGGGCCTCCATAAGCGTCTCCGCGGCAATCATGCCGCTCTTCATTGCCGTGTGGTTGCCTTTAATTTTTACGCTATTCAGAGTGCCTGCGTCACAGCCAATTAAGAGGCCACCCGGAAAGTGCATTTTTGGTAATGAGTTATGTCCACCCTTGGCTAGTGCTCGGGCTCCGTAAGCTATCCGGCTCCCGCCTTCAAGAACCGATTGAGTTGTGGGGTGAGTCTTCCAGCGCTGAAATTCTTCAAAGGGACTGAGGTGGGGGTTTGAATAGTTCAAATCGCAGATGAGGCCCAAGTAAACCTGATTATTCTCAGCATGGTACAAAAATGCGCCTCCGGATGAATTGCTCTCGGATAACGGCCAGCCCAGCCCATGAACCACCTTGCCAGGCTCGTGCTTACTCGGGTCTATCTCCCATATTTCCTTGATACCGATGCCGTAGTGTTGAGGGTCGGCGTCTTTGCTCAAGTCGAACTGCTGCATGAGTTGCTTACCCAGATGTCCCCTGCAGCCTTCCGCAAACAATGTATAACGTGCATGAAGCTCCATGCTGGGTACATAGGCATCTTTTTGTTCACCATTTACCCCAACGCCCATCTCTCCGGTCGCAATGCCCTTTACGGCTCCTGCTTCGTCGTACAGCACCTCAGCTGCGGCAAAACCCGGGTAAATCTCTACGCCAAGGCCCTCGGCCTGTTCGGCCAGCCATCTGCAAACGTTGCCCATTGAGACAATATAGTTGCCTTCATTATGGGTCGGTTTTGGGATCATGAAATTGGGCAGTTTGGTGGCGCCACTTCCACTGGTATAAAAATAGAAAGTATCTTCTGTCACGGGTGTTGAGAGGGGAGCACCTAACTCAGACCAGTTTGGCAGCAGTTCGTTCAGCGCTCGCGGTTCTAATACCGCACCTGAGAGAATGTGCGCGCCAACCTCTGAGCCTTTTTCTACAACGCAAACGGTCGTTTCTCGCTCTTGCTCCTGTGCTAGCTGCATAATACGTATTGCGGCAGATAGACCTGCGGGCCCTGCGCCTACAACGACAACGTCAAACTCCATTGATTCGCGTTCCATAGCGATTTTCCCCCAAAATTGGTGTTGAACTACACAGTTGTGTGGTGTGTTCCGGTGCGGTGCTGGTATAGTCGCGCCCGAGGCAGATTTCTGCCTAGAGCAGTCCCAAGTCCAGTATCAAAACTGAACTTGTGGTCGTTTTTTTGAACTTCGGGTATGTTACACTAAACACCCCGCAAAGCACTATTCTAGCAAAGCTACGGAGTCATAATGAAAGCACTGGTCGCTGTTAAGCGCGTGGTTGATTATAACGTCAAGGTACGTGCCAAAGCCGATGGCAGTGATGTTGAACTTAACAATGTCAAAATGGCCATCAACCCCTTTTGTGAGATCGCAGTCGAAGAGGCCGTGCGCCTTAAAGAGGCCGGAACAGTCTCTGAAGTCGTGGTGGTCTCTGTGGGTGAAAAATCTAGCCAAGAGCAAATTCGCACCGCACTCGCCCTGGGCGCTGACCGTGGTATTCACGTTGAAGTAGAGGGTCGTCCTGAGCCTCTCGAAATAGCCAAGCTTTTGAAAGGTGTGGTCGATAAAGAGCAGCCACAGTTGGTGATTTTGGGCAAGCAGTCGATCGACGGTGATAATAATCAGACCGGGCAGATGCTGGGTGCATTGGCCAACATGGGGCAGGGGACCTTTGCCTCAGAGATAAAGGTCGATGGCGATAGCTTACAAGTTATCAGAGAGGTCGATGGGGGCTTACAAACCCTTAAACTGACACTGCCTGCGATCGTCACCACCGACCTGCGACTCAATGAACCTCGCTACGCTTCATTGCCCAACATCATGAAGGCTAAAAAGAAGCCGTTAGAGGTCACCAATCCTGCTGAGCTTGGGGTGGAGGTGAAATCTCACGTCACGCAACTCGGGGTGGCACCACCGCCGGAGCGCGCTGCAGGAATCAAGGTTGAGGATGTGGCTCAACTGGTCGATAAACTCAAGAACGAAGCAAAGGTGATCTCATGAATACGCTGGTTATTGCCGAACACGACAACAACACCCTTAAACCTGCGACGCACAATGCCGTGGCGGCTGCTCAGGCTTTAGGGGGCGATATTGATATTTTAGTGGCGGGCGTTGATTGTGGCGCAGCCGCTGAAGCTGCTGCTGCCATCCCAGGCGTTGGGAAAGTATTGAGCGCTGACAATGCAGTCTACGGAAATCAGCTGGCTGAAAACGTAGCTTTACTGATTGCCGATGTTGCTGCAGGTTACGACAACGTCGTTGCGCCCGCGACAACCGGTGGTAAGAACACCATGCCACGCGTTGCAGCACTACTCGATGTTGCACAGATTTCTGACATCATTGCCGTTGATAGTCCCGACACATTCAAGAGGCCCATCTATGCGGGTAACGTTATAGCGACCGTGCAGTCATCAGATGCCAAAAAGGTGATCACTGTCCGGACAACTGCTTTTGATGGTGTCCCAGAAGAGGGTGGCTCAGCAGCTGTTGAGGCCATCGGCGCCGTACATGATGCTGGGTTGTCCAGCTTTATTGGCGAAGAGGTTGCGGTCTCAGATAGACCAGAACTGACTGCAGCGTCTGTTGTTATATCGGGTGGTCGGGGTATGCAGAACGGTGATAACTTTCAGCTGCTGGAAGGCATCGCCGACAAGCTTGGCGCGGCGATAGGCGCCTCAAGGGCCGCGGTAGACGCGGGCTTTGTACCTAACGATTACCAAGTAGGGCAAACGGGTAAAATTGTCGCCCCGGATCTCTACATCGCCGTTGGTATTTCAGGGGCGATTCAGCATTTGGCAGGAATGAAAGACAGTAAAGTTATTGTGGCTATCAACAAAGACGAAGATGCCCCTATTTTTCAGGTGGCCGACTACGGTCTTGTTGCTGATTTATTTCAGGCGCTGCCCGAACTGGAAGCGGCAATCTAAAAGCACGACGCCATCGCCCCGATAATCAGGGTGGTGGCGCCGGTAATGGAGCTGGAGAGGTGATTGTCGGTGATTGGCGTCAAACGAGGGTCCATGACCCTTTCAAGACGTCGCCAATGATGAGCATTAATCTAGCTGCAGCTGAAGCCCTAGTTTTTTAATCCCACTGCTCGATAGTAAAAGTTCTTTCGCTGTGAGCGGGTGGTCTTTGTACCATTGCGCAGGAAAGCAAAGGTGCAGCGATGTGCGGCATGCTTTAACTTGAAGGTCCTCGAGGTCTTCCGTCCACTTTAAGACCACTGCGAGACGCAGGATCGCCAACATTTTTGAAGCCTTATCGCCATGCTTTATGCGTATTGTGTTTAGCTCATCTTTGCGAAGCTTGCCCCGTTGATGATTGACCAATACGGCGAGCAGCTCCTGTTCACCTTGGGAGAAGCCTGGTAGGTCGGAATTTTCGAGTAGGTAAGCTGAGTGCCGATTGTAGTGTTTTTGCGATATGGCCACGCCGATGTCGTGGCACCTTCCAGCCCAGACTAGCAACTCGATATCACGATTTCCTAACCGCCAACACTTACCGACGGCTGTAGAGAGATTTTGTACGGTGGTTGCAACGGAGTCAGAAGCCAAAGGGTCGGCATTATATCGTGCGATGAGAGCACCAATCGTACGTTCCCGCACATCTTCATGACGCAACCTGCCGACCAGATCATAAACGACACCCTCTCGAAGTGCGCCCCTAGATGTCCGCATTTTTTCAATGCCGAGCCCTTTGAAGATAGCTAGAGCTATAGCGACGCCAGCGGCTAAAACTTGCCGTCTTTTATCGCTCAGACCTTCCCATGGGATTTCATCGGCATGTTTATATTTCAGCAGTGATTTGCGTAACCGTTCGAGTGATGTGCTGTCGATTCCATTCTGGCTCCAGCCGTTGATTCTGATAAGCGTCTCTATCGCTTGTAGTGTGCCGGAGGAGCCAACAGCTTCAGACCAATGCTTGGAACTATAGTGTTTGCGAATATGAGACACCTCAATCATGGCTTTCTCATAGGCATTGCAGAATCGGCGCTTACTGATTTTGCCGTTTGGAAAATAGGCGTCTGCATAACTTACGCAACCGAGCTGCAAGCTTTCTAGACGAGTAGGCTCAAAGCGGCGCCCCACTATAAACTCAGTGCTTCCTCCACCAATATCTACAACGAGCCGGCTTCGCTCATCATCAGCCAGTGCGTGGGCGACACCGAGGTATATGAGGCGCGCTTCTTCACGGCCATACACCACGTCAATGGGGACACCGAGAATGTGTTCCGCGGGTTGGGTGAACTCTTGACGGTTATTGGCGCGACGTAAAGCGTGGGTTCCCACGACACGAATTCTCGAGGGCTCCACGCTTTTAAGTAATTGAGCAAACTGTTTGAGACAAGCGAGGCCACGCTCGATAGCATTTTGTGAGAGCTTGCGCCGATTAAGACCCGCACCTAGCTGAACTTTTTCTGCGAGGGTATGTACAGGCTTGATCTCACCGTGCTCCAAACGTCCGATCAATAGATGGAACGAGTTACTACCAAGGTCAAGAGCGGCGAGCAGGCTGCCATCTGGGAGCTCGGCAGTGTCGTTAGCTTTGGAAATGCTGGATTCAGTTCTTTTTGACAAAATAATAGTCTTAGCGTGTCAGCATCAATGCTGTGTGAATTAGAGTTGCCAACATTCGGGCTCTAGTAGATATGCAGGTAATCAGCATTCTAGAGATGGTAGTTCACGGGTACTCTACCCGTCAGTCGCGTGAGAAGTTCGTAGCCAATAGTGCCCGAATGTTTAGCGACCTCATTGACCGATAAATGTTTTCCCCAGAGCTCGACCGACGTGCCGATGTGACAGCCTGCGAAGTCTGTAACGTCAACAGTAATCATATCCATGGAAACCCTGCCGACCAGCGGGACACATTGATGTTGAAGCCACACAGGCGTTCCGTCTTCAGCGCCTCTGGGATAACCGTCGCCGTAGCCCACTGGAATTGTCGCGATTGTGCTATCGCGCTGTGCTCGCCATCTTCCTCCGTAGCCAACAGTGTCACCCGCCAGAATATGTCGCATCGCCATGACCTCTGATCTAAAGGACATGACAGCCTCAAGGGGAGCGCCGATGGGATCAGAGTGTGCTGCGCCATAGAGCATAATGCCTGGGCGCATCCAGTCTGTATTGGGCGCTAACGTATTGATTATGGCCGCAGAATTAGCGGCGCTGGTGGCCGATGTGATTGAGTGTGTCGATGTTTGCCAGGCTCTTTGCTGTTCTTGGGTCAGTGCTGATGCAGGCTCTTCACCCTCTCCATAGTGGGTCATGAGTATCGTGGAGCTTGCCCCCATTTCGTGCAGGCGTTGGGCGACGGAGGGTGCCTCTGCTGGAGAGAATCCCAATCGATGCATCCCAGTATCAATTTTAATCCATACTGGAGAAGTGAGCGGGCAAGCGGATTTTTGAAGTAGCTCGATTTGGTGGTGGCTGTGTACCACCATCATAAGGTCGTACTCCTTGATGGCATCAACATCCTCGCGATCGAATGGGCCCTCCAGCAGCAAAAGAGGCAAGGTAATGCCCTGTTGGCGAAGGAGAACCGCCTCTTCACAAAAGGCGACTGCGAAGCCATCGACCTTTTGATTCAAGGCTTCACTGCAGCGAGTGAGTCCGTGTCCATAGGCATTGGCTTTGACCGAGGCTAAAATTTTGCTGTTACCGACAAGCCTGCGCGTGGTCGCAGCGTTGTTCGAAAGCGCCTTAAGATCAATAGATAGGGAGCTGGGTCTGGGCACGATTTATCTCAAGCGCTGAAACGATGACGTGCAAACAGTGATTGTGCTTCTGCCCATACAGGCCCGGGCTTACCATCAGTAACGCTTTGTCCGTCGATGTCGATTACCGGCGCAATTTCTTTAGTGGAGCTGGTTAGCCAAACCTCGTCTGCGTTCGTAACTTCTCTGCGGGTAATTGCGCGCTCTTCTACCCGCCAATCTTGACCGCGCAAAATATCGATCAGCATGTTTCGCGTAACTCCCGGTAGTTTTTCGACATCTAAGGGTGGGGTGATCACCGATTCATCTTGAACAATAAAAACATTGCAGGCAGCCGCCTCCGTGAGCTCTTCTTGTTCGTTGAATAGAATGATTTCATCCGCGCCAGCGTCAACACCTTCCATCATGTGCAGCACATTGCCAAGTAACGCAACGGATTTAATATCGCAGCGCTTCCATCGGCGATCTTGAGCAGTTGCCACGCGGTAACACGTAGCTGTAGCAGGGTCACCATTACAGGGCGCATTTACGTTGAAGGTATAGGCGAACACGGTGGGCTGGCAATCAGCAGGAAAACGATGGTTTCGAACAGCGGAAGCGCCGCGTGTTACTTGCAAATAAACACCTTGATACTCACCTTGGTTTTGCGACGTTAATTCATGGAAGAGTGATTGCCATTCCACGTCTGACATTGGATTTTCGAGGTGAATCGCAGCGAGGCCCTGATCAAACCGTTGCATGTGTCGCTGGAAGCCAACGAGCTGTCCCTCGTAGCAGGGTATTACTTCGTAAATACCGTCACCAAAAAGGAAGCCGCGATCCATTGGAGAGATACGCGCATCCTCTAAAGGCACAAACTTACCGTTTAGGTATGCGATGGTCATGTTGCTTTACCTCTACTGATTATCTGCCTGATTTCTTCGATAAGTGCTTCGCCCACTGCAGCTTTAAAGCCATCTTCTGTGTTGGTCGGCTCATGGCTGACGCCGTCGACCGCGCCCAGGTCTACACACCGCTGCAAAAGCGCATCGCTATCGAGCCAATCGAGAACGGGTCGTTCACAAATTGCCTCTGCCATAGCTATTAATCCATAGGCTCCCCAATTGGAGACATCGGCAACAATAAGCTCATCACAACCAACATTTGCTGGCTTTATATCAAGCGTGTCGAGTATTTGCCCGGCGCGTCCCATGCCCGCCTCATTGCCGCCGTCCCCGATAGCAATAACGGGACAGCTTGCGAGCTCTAACAGAGGCTCGACGGGTCGACAATGCGCAGTGATATCTTTTCCTGCGATATTGTAGAAACGTCCATCTGCTGCGGCACCAGGTCTTTCGATCATAACGATGAGTGAAGGCGCAAGATCAAGAAGTAGTCCCTGTGCCTCGGCATGGGCGCCTTCATAGTCGAAACTGACTAAAGGCCAGGTTCTAATGGATTCCCCGAGAGCACGAATTATGGCATCACCTGTCAGCAACCAAGGTTTGGTTCCAAGGTTTTCCAAAAAATGATAGAGCGCAAAAGCTCCAGGAGGGCCGTCGGTTTCAAAGGTGCCCGCTACAGGAAACCCAGTACAAATAATGATATTGCCTTCGGCCGCAACAAGCCTCTGCGCAGCACGCAAAAGATAGCCAGGTGGCTGCGACTCTTGCACTTGACGCATCCCTCGTGGGTTCCTCGCAACTAGAGCGCGCTCTACGAGACGGCTAGTGTCCGCTAGCGAGGTCAAGGTGAGGTGCCTCCTAGGCGATCAAGGGCCTTAAGGTGGGTTTCCTCGTAGTGCTCGTGTAACCAAACGACTTGCTCAGCCGCCGCCAGTGTCATTGCTTCAAGCCGAACCTGCTGTCCCGGTCTTGCCTGGCCGAGCCGCACCCGATCAAGTGGAATGATCACGCCTAACTGAGGGTAGCCCCCCATGGTTTGGCGATCATTTAAAAGCACTAAAGGTTGCCCATCGGGTGGTATTTGAATCGAGCCCAGGCAGGTGGGTTCTGACCAAAGTTTTGTCAGTCCAGTATCTACCGGATTGCCAATCAGAGGAGCGGCCATACGATTTGCGGCACCAGAAAGGGTAAATGTTTGGGCACACAAAGTATCTCTGCAGGTTTGGCTAACATCGTCGTAGTGTAATCCCGGTAAAAATCTTAGGCGCAGAATATCATTTTGAGCGGCTGGTTTGGCTTGAAGCTGTCGCTGCCAGTGACGCGTCGGGGATTGGGCAGTTGCTGAGTTGTCTAAACCCGTGATCGGCAAAAAGTCTCCCGGCTTTAAAGCTTGGCCATTCAGCCCACCTATACCTTCTCGAACCACTGTACTGCGGCTGCCAAGAACCTGCGGGGTTGATATTCCGCCCTTAATCGCTAGGTAGCTGTAAGTGCCGGTTAAGGCTCTGCCAATAGTGATAGTCGACCCAGCTGATACCCAGAGCGCATGATCCATGAATTGCTCTTCGCCGTTGATGGAGAGCGTTGCGGAGGCACCACACAAGGCCAGCTGCAGATTGCAGGTCGCCTTTAAAGTCAGGCCCGTCAACGCTATCTCGATTCCTGCGAGGTGATCAGCATTCCCGAGCAGTCGATTAGCACATCGCAATGAGAATGCGTCTAGAGCGCCACCTGCAGTGATCCCATGCCCTAAGTAGCCAACTCGACCTAGGTCTTGCACGGTGGCTAGCAAGCCCGTTTTGACGACGCGAAGCCCGGTCACAACCTACCGCCCATGGAGAGAAATTCATCTCGAGAGATGGGCTTAAATGATACTTGATCACCCACGGAGATTAAGCCCGGAGGAGTTTGCTCTAGATCGAAGAGTGGGAGGGGGCAGCGTCCTAACAAATGCCACCCACCCGGGGAGCGTGACGGGTAGACAGCTGTTTGCCGGTCTGCGATCGCGACGCTTCCTGGTGGGACTGCCCGTCGAGGGGTTCCTAAACGTGGCATTTCCAATTGTTCAGAGACTTCACCCAGATAACAAAAACCCGGCGCAAAACCCGTGGCATAGGCATTATATGCAGTGCTGGAATGCAGCTCGATAACTGCAGCCACGGATAGCCCGCTGCGCTCGGCAACAGTCGATAAGTCTTGACCTGATTCCTCGGCATACCAAACGGGCAACTCGATGGTCTGGCTTGAGTATTGGCTCTTATTCGATGCGACGCTCAGTTTGCTGTCCAAGTCACTAATGGCGCCAAGTAAAGTCTCTCGAGAGAGCTCAGCAGGATCAAAAAATACGGTCAGGGTTCGGTAGCCCAGCACACAGTCGGTCAGTCCCTTGGGAAATTTCGAATTCAGTCGATCCCGTAACGCGATGAGGCTAGCGGTGACAGCCGGGCTAGGGGAGTCATCGTGACTCAATCGGATGCCTGTTAGACCGGCATGGCTACACTGCATACCCTAGTCTGCGGGTGTTTGCAGCGCTGAGCGAATTGCTTTAAGCATGTCAAACGCTGCTGGGGTATCACCGTGAACACAGAGCGTGTCTGGGACAATATTGAGTTTGTGTCCCTTTACGCTGCGCAGTGTGCCCGAGGCGATGGCTTTCGCTTGAGCAACGGCGGCGGCGACATCTAATACAGCTCCGGGTTTATCTCGCGGCACTAGGTAGCCTGCTCGGGTATAGCCTCGGTCAGCAAAAGCCTCAAAACGCAGGCTCAGACCGTATTCAAAGGCGGTCTCAACCGACTTTTTATCGCGGGGGGTGGCGAGTCGAACGAGTTCGAGAGGGCGATGCCATGAGGCAACGGCATGCATGACCGTTCTTTCAAGTGCTTCATCGGTATTGATGTCGTTATATAGCGCGCCGTGAGGTTTGACATAGGTAACACGGCCACCATGAGTGCGCGCCATCCCATCTAGTGCAGATATTTGGTATTGAATGCAGTCGATCAGCTCCTGACCTCTTATATTCATTGAGCGACGTCCGAAACCCTGTAAATCTGGATAAGCGACATGGGCGCCCATTTCGACTTTGTGGCGTTTGGCGAGTAGGACAGTCTGACGGATGATAGACGGATCACCGCCATGAAAGCCGCAGGCAATGTTCGCAGAGTCAATGAGCGGCATGATCTCTTCATCGCAGCCCATGGTATAGGCACCAAAACCTTCGCCCAAATCACAGTTCAGTTTGATGTTTGGTTGGTTGGGTTGTTTTTTTCGGCTGCGCCTTACAACGCTTTTTACAGCTTTCACAGTACGGCAAGTCCTGTATTGAGTTTATCGGATACCAGCATGTAACCGGGAGCGTGGGTAAAAGCCAAGGGTATTTTGGCATTTTCTAGTGCTACCTGCGGTGTGACCCCGCAGGCCCAGAATAGCGGAACTTCGTTGTTTCTTATCGATACTGCGTCGCCAAAATCGGGTTGCTGAAGGTCCTCAATGCCGATTTGGGCAGGGTCGCCAAAGTGCACAGGGGCGCCGTGAACTGCGGGGAAACGGGTACAAATTTGGATGGCTCTAATGGCGTCCTTGGGCTTCATGGGTCGCATGCTAACGACTAGATTACCTGCAAAAGGCCCAGCGGATGCACAGGGCTGATTAGTGCGAAACATCGGTACGTTGACGCCCTCAGAAATATTCCGAATCTCAAGCCCTCCGGCAAGGAGTGCTTCTTCAAAAGAAAACGAACAGCCCAATGCAAAGGCGACGTGGTCGTCAGTCCAGTGATCAAGCAGGTGGCTCGGTTCTTCGACGAGAACACCATCTTCCCAGCGCCTGTATCGGGGTATGTCAGTGCGCACATCAATATCAAGTCCAAGCTCGGGTAGGCTAACGTCACCGGCCCGGGGGCTTACTGCTAGAAGTGGACAGGGCTTTGGGTTGCGCCGACAAAAATCCGCGAAATCTCCGGCGTATTGCTGGGGGACGATCACTAAATTGCATTGCACGAAACCCGGGGCCATACCGCTAGTAGGTTCATTGAATTTGCCCTGACGTGCAGCAAGCCGCAGCTGCTCGGGTGCCATAAGCTTAAGAGGGTCTCCAACGCTCACTTTTATCTCCTTTGCTTTAACTCGCTGCGCGCTCTTGTATAGTGGGAGAAACATACCATTGCGAGAGCCCTGATGCCCCATATATCAATTACTGCAGCTGAAACTCCACACAAACCCGCCTTCATCATGGCTAACTCCGGAGAGATGGTCACCTATGGTGAATTAGAGGCTAGGAGTAATCAGATCGCCCACTTGTTTCGTCTCTGCGGGCTTAAGTCTGGTGATCACGTCGCCATTATGGTGGAAAACTGTCGGCAGTTTCTCGAAATTACGACGGGTGCCATGCGGTCTGGCATTATCTTCACGCCAATCAGCACGCATCTCAAAGAAGACGAAACGGCTTATATCTTAGAGAACTGTGGGGCCAAATTGTTTGTTGCATCGCATTCTCTGGCATCTGTGGCGGTTCATATGATTGGTAGCGCTGCTGCGCTCAAGCATTTTTATATGATAGGCGGCATTGAAGATGGGTTTCTCTCTTGGGAGGAAACCGTTGATACATTACCTATAACGGCTATTGATGACCAATCTATGGGTACAACGATGTTGTATTCATCGGGAACCACAGGAAAGCCCAAGGGGGTTTATAACAAGCCCTACACCGAGGTTTTTGATGAGCCATTGCCCTTGACGTTGTCTTTGGGAGCCGCTTTTGGGTTTGGTCCGGAGACAACGTACCTGTCTCCTGCGCCGCTCTATCACGCCGCGCCTTTGCACTACAACATGGTTGTTCTGGATACGGGTGGCACCTCCATCATCATGGAAAAGTTTAATGCCCTTCGTGCATTGGAACTAATAGAGGAGCATCGCATCACCCACAGCCAATGGGTGCCCATAATGTTCGTTCGAATGCTCAAGCTCCCTGAGGCGCAGCGGACCCAGTTCGATACTAGCTCGATGCAGATGGCTATACACGCCGCAGCGCCGTGTCCCATTGATGTAAAAGAGCAAATGATTGATTGGTGGGGTCCTGTGATCCTCGAATACTACTCATCGAGTGAGGGGGCGGGCTTTACCCTGATTGACTCTAATGATTGGCTAAACCACAAAGGCTCGGTTGGTCGTCCGCTGTTTGGCGTTCCTCACGTATTGGACGAGGAGGGTAATGAGCTACCAGCTGGCGAGGTCGGAGGAATCTGGTTTTCCGATATTGCAAATAAGTTTGAGTATCACAATGAGCCTGATAAAACCGCTGAAGCCTACAACAAAGATGGCTGGACCTCTGTAGGTGACATGGGGTACCTCGATGAAGAGGGTTATTTGTATCTTACCGATCGAAAGAACTTCACGATCATATCGGGTGGCGTCAACATTTATCCTGCAGAGATTGAAAACCTACTCATCAATCATGCCAAAGTCGCCGATGTGGCAGTTTTTGGCGTTCCATGTGATGAATTTGGTGAGACTGTTCAAGCCGTTGTGCAGCCCGCCAACTGGGGTGATGCTACCGACGAAACGGCCTTAGAGCTGAAGGAATGGTTACAAGAACGGTTGTCTCACATCAAAATTCCCAGAAACTTAGATTTCATGGAGCAGCTGCCAAGAATGGATAACGGAAAGCTCTACAAGCGCCACTTGATGGAGGCGTATCGAAACAAAAATACCTGATGGTAGTGTCTGAAGCCTTGGTTTTAGTGGCTCGGGTGTTGGGCTGTAAATACTTCAGTATAAATTGATAATTTAGTTTCAGTTAAGCTTTTAAACTACTGATAAATATGCATTTAATGAAAATAAGTTGTCGGTCGCTCCGATTTTTCGAGCATTAATTGTCTCAGTCCATATACCCGAAGGCCCAACAGTAATAAGCTTGGCTCTGTTCCTATAGTGGTATGAGGTGAGGGTGCGGAATAAACGGAAGCTCAAAGCGTTGGCACGGGACATGGCCAATAGCGAGAACTACGCCGATTGGTTAGGTGCAGCTCGTGATCACGACGACCTTACGGGAATGACAGACTGGCGGCATATAGAGCACACGGACCTGTATGACTACGCACAAATCCGTCTGCGACTCGATCGGCTAAGAAATCTGCGTGCTCGGTCAGACCACCAGGGCCTACTTTACGCACTCAATGAAGGTATCCATGGCAACATGGGTGGCATGGGTAAGGGCGTGCTGTATCGAATGGCTAAGGCCGGTACAAAGCGCCTCATAGAAGATTACATTGATGAAATCGACGCCTCGCTAAAATTACTGGCTGAACTCGATGACGGCATTATTCCTGCGCAGCAAAAAATGGATTTCTTCTATCGGGCCAACATTTGCTTTGGTCGCTCAGCGTTAATGCTCAGTGGCGGTGGCGTTCTAGGCTTTCTTCACCTGGGGGTCGTTAACGTTTTACTGGAACAGGGCCTGCTTCCTAGAGTCATTTCTGGCTCAAGTGCGGGGGCTCTCGTCGCAGGGGTGCTGGCTTGTCACACTGATGATGAAGTGGCCGATCTTGAAGAGCTCGCGATACTACAAAATGGCGCGAAAGAAGATACCGGCTTCCTACGCAAATTATTAACGGGCGGCCCTAGTATTTCTCTCGATGATCTTGAGCAGCTTGTTGAGCGCCTGATTCCCAATTCAACATTTGAAGAGGCTTATGCAAAAACTGGCAGGCAGGTCAGTATTACCATTGCACCCGCTGAGCCACACCAGCGATCGCGGCTGCTAAATGCAGTGACCTCGCCTAACGTTTACATACGATCCGCCGTTATGGCCTCTTGCGCAGTTCCAGGCGTTTTTCCCGCTGTGATGTTGATGGCTCGCAATGTTCACGGTGAGCCTCAGCCGTATTTGCCGGGGCGGCGTTGGATAGACGGGTCTGTGGCGGACGATTTACCTGCCAAACGGTTGTCCCGCTTGTTTGGTACGAACCACCACATCGTAAGCATGGTAAACCCTATTGCTACAGCTTTTATTTCCAAAGATGAAGACCGCGGAGGCCTGTCTAAGGCAGCAGGGGCTTTAGGTGTTGGTGTTGGAAGGGAGTTTCTCAATTTTTATAGAGGTCTAGCTCAGAAGCGTGGAGACAAGTGGCCGCGCTTCAATATGATGCTACACGGTCTACATGCGCTCATGGATCAAGAATACACGGGTGACATCAATATTATGCCAAGCTTTAGGCTCGCTAACCCACTGCGCTTGTTGTCACACCTCAATGAAGAAGAGTTGATTCGGCTAACCCACCATGGCGCGCACGCCTGTTACGAAAAAGTTGAAGCTATCAGGCGCTGCACCCAAATTTCGCGAACGTTGGAAGATATTCTTTATCGATACGAATACGGTGATTTGCGTCCCGACCCGGCTGCGGTCAGGAAGCCCCGTTCCTCGCGTCGCAGACCAGCCCCTACCCTTGCACAGCGCGAAAGGCTCAGCGGTAGGTCTGACTCTACCCGTGTTCCTATGAAGCCTAGGAGTGGCCGCGCAGGCTCAGGCAAGTCTGCAGAGGCATCTAAGGTGGCGCAAAAGCCAGTGAGAAAGGCCGTGAGAGTGACCCACTGAGGCTAAACCTAAACCGATCGGGTTAGTCTTTCATGTACGACATGCCTAGTTCAGCGAGTGGTTGCACGAGATTACCTCGGCTCTCTGCCTCGGCACTTGAAGCCGTGCCATCAAGTGCACGCTTTTTTACGCCCTGTACAATTGCTGCAAGGCGGAAAAAGCAAAACGCCAAATAGAAATTCCAATGCTTTATTTCATCGCGGCCGGTCCGTTCACAGTAACTCGTGACGTAGCTGTTGTCCTCTGGGATCGCTAAGGGTTTGCGTTCTATACCGGCTAAGCCAGTGATTCCTGCATCACGCGGAAGTTGCCAGGCCATGACTTGGTAGGCTAGGTCAGCGATAGGGTTGCCTAGGGTACTGAGTTCCCAATCTAACACCGCGATAATTTTTGGCTCAGTGGGATGAAACATCACGTTATCCAAACGATAGTCGCCATGCACCAGCGCTACACGGTCATCTTCGGCAGGCATATTTTCTGGCAGCCAGGCCATGAGTTCTTCCATCGCGGGTACGGTTTGGGTTTCTGACGCCCGGTATTGCTTAGTCCAACGGCCCACTTGACGCTCAAAGTAATTGCCGGGCCGTCCATAATCGCCCAAGCCAACGTCGGCCACATTAATACTATGCATGGCCGCAAGCACACGATTCATATCGTCATAAACTGCGCTGCGCTCGTCATTGTTGAGCTCGGGTAACACCGGATCCCAAAAAACGCGGCCTTCTAAGTATTCCATAAGGTAAAACATAGACCCGATAATTTCGTCTTCCTTGCACAACGCTACCGCACCTGGCACGGGCACGTCGGTGTCTTGGAGTGCAGCAATGACTCGGAACTCACGATCGACTGCGTGGGCGGAGGCTAAAAGCTGGCCCGGAGGCTTGCGACGAAGAACAAATTTCCGGTCGCCCGCAGAAAGCTTAAAAGTGGGGTTTGATTGCCCGCCAGCAAATTTTTCAGCCGACAGTGGGCCGCTGAAGTCACAAACATTTTTTTTCATCCAATCACTGAGTTTAGAAAGATCTAACGTTTGTGTGCTCAAGTGGACCCCTTAGAAATACAACTGAAATGACGTTGTCCGTCTGGACAATTACTCGTAAAAGTTTGATCACTAAGTATGCTGTGGTTATGCTTGCCCGCGCAACCCGACAGACGCTGTTGCAAACCTTAGCAAATATCTCTTGGAAGGAGAGTTCATGAGTAGTATCGGAAATTTTGAAGCGGCCAGAGCGTTGGTCACTCAACCAGGGTCTTTGTTAGAGGTTGGACAGGTCGATGTAGCGGGGCAGTCATTGCTGGGGTACGTCAACGCTCCCTCGAGCATGCGTGATCTCTGGATGTTAGCGACAGGGCATGGAGAGGCCGAGTATATGGTCTACCTCGATGAGCGTATGACCTACCATGATGCCGCAGAGCGCGTGGCGGGATTCGCCAACTGGCTGCGTGAGCAAGGGATAGTTCCCGGTGACCGAGTGGCTATAGCCATGCGCAATTACCCTGAATGGATGCTAGCCCACTGGGCGATTAACGCAGTTGGTGCTGTAGTAGTGGGCTTGAACGCATGGTGGGTCGCTGACGAAATGGCCTATGCGCTCGATGATTCCAAGCCCAAGATGTTAATTGCTGATCAGCAGCGTCTAGCGACGTTTGCTACGGTAAACGATCAGTTCCCCGACATGGCTGTGGTTTCAGTTCGTAGTGAAGATGACGCAGTGAAAAGCACTTCTTGGGACACTGCGGTCGCCACAGGCGGGGTGTTGCCTGAGGTCGCAATCGACCCCGACAGTGATGCGTGCATTTTCTATACCTCAGGAACCACTGGACGTCCAAAGGGCGCCCAGCTTACCCACCGCGGCTGCGTGGCCAATGTGTTGAACGTTGCCGCTATGGGTGGAATCTACGCATCACACAGGGCGCTTGAAGCAGGAACGGTTTTAGAGACCCCCGCATCAGCGCCCCCGCCTGTGGCGTTGATCGCCACCCCGCTTTTTCACGTCACCGCCAACAATTGCATCATGCAGGCCGGAACCGTCGCTGGTGGCCGTTTTATACTCATGTATAAATGGGATCCAGTTGAAGCCATGCGACTTATCGACGCAGAGCAAATTACCACCATGAGCGCCGTGCCAATGATGAGTCGAGAAATTTTAACCCACCCTGATCGTGACGAATATGATTTGGGTAGCCTGAATGCAATGGGCGGCGGCGGGGCGGCTATGCAACCTGATCTAGTAGGTAAAGTGGCTGCTGAAATGAAACGCGCCAAGCCTGCGCAGGGCTATGGTATGACTGAGGTTTGCGGAATTATTAGCTATATTGCTGGAGATATTTTTATCGAGCGGCCCAGTAGTGCAGGACCTATGGTGCCAACGCTAGAGGGAAAATGCGTTGATTCTGAGGGGCGCAAACTGGGTGCTAATGAGGTGGGTGAGGTCTGTGTCCGAGGTACGCCGGTGATTAAGGGGTACATTAATCGACCCGAGGCAACCGCTGAAACCATCGTCGAGGGCTGGTTACAAACCGGTGATATTGGCTATTTCGATGAGGATGGATTTCTCTATTTGGTCGACCGTGCGAAGGATATGATTCTTCGTGGTGGAGAAAATATCTATGGTGCTGAGGTGGAGAATGCGATTTTCGATCACCCAGCCGTACTAGAGTGTGTGGCTTTCTCGGTTCCAGATGACCGCCTGGGTGAGGAAGTCGGCGCTGCTATCCATTTGAAAGAAGCGGCAATGCTTGATGCCTCGGGATTACGTGAGCATCTAGCAAGCCGTGTCGCCGCCTTTAAAGTGCCGCGATATATTTGGTTTTTATCGGAGCCATTACCCCGGAATGCCAATGGCAAATTTTTAAAGCGCGAGTTGAAAGATGTGTTGGATCCAGAGAGTGCTGATTAGTTGCCTGCTACACCACTGAGCGCTGGTCAAGTACAAGAGATTCAGGCGCGTGTTAGCTACGATATTAACCGTGCTCAACGATTACTCGATATCTCTTTGGCTCCTATAGAGGCACTGCTTGATCTCTCGGGAACGACTGCTGGCATGTATTGCTACAAAGGCGATCAACGCTGGTTGCGGTTTAACCCATGGGTGTTTGCGACAGATATGCCTCTGCACCTGAGGGACACAGTGCCCCACGAAGTCGCACATTATGCGATTCACCAGCAGTTCGGACGACGCAAAGTGAAGCCCCATGGCCAGGAGTGGCAGTCCCTAATGGTGGCTATGGGGGCTAATCCTAGTGCCACGTATACCGCAGACTTTAGTCAGATTCCGGTGCGTCGTCAGCGCCGACATGCCTATAGATGCGCCTGTCGCGATCACAGTGTCTCTACTACACGACACAACCGTATACGTGCCGGTCGAGCCATTTATCGGTGCTCTTACTGCAACCATGCCTTGGCCGCGTCTGGGGATAGCTCTGTTTATTGAAGCTCTAACTGCAAATCCATTAAAAATGTAAGAGGCAACCGTTTACCTGATTGTGCTGTTGAGTCTGACACTGACCAATGTCAGGATTTGCCGGCTTTCCGCGGTGCAGCTGTTACCATAACCTACACTACTATTTTCCGAGAACATTGAGAGAACAACACCATGTCAAAATTTGAAACCGTTAACGTTACTTGTGATGGTGCTGTCGCCCGAGTTGCCTTTAATCGCCCCGATAGCCTCAACGCGATGAACGGTCAAATGCGCCGGGAGTTTTATGCTGCTGCTCGTGAGATAAATATGGATGAGGCAATTCGGGTAGTGATTTTAACGGGTGAAGGCAGAGCCTTTGGAGCCGGTGCTGATCTCGCAGACGATAGTGCTGGTGCGGATTTGATGGTCGGCGCACAGACTCGAGACGACCTTATTCATGAGTTTAAACCTGGCGTTTTGGCAATAGCCGAAGCGCCGAAAGTCTGGGTCGCTGCTATTAATGGGCCTTGTGCGGGCATCAGTTATAGCTATGCCATGGCGTGTGATCTTGTGGTTATGGCCGAGGATGCTTATTTATATCAGCCCTTCTCGGCGATTGGCTTAATCCCGGACGGCGGGTCAACCTGGCTTCTCCAGAAACTCATTGGGAATAAACGAGCCTTTGAGCTAATGACACTTGGGGAAAAACTGGGCGCGCAGAAAGCACTTGAATGGGGAATGGCCAATCGGGTTTTCGAAAAGGCTGCCTTTGCCGACGAAGCGAAGGAGTTTGCTGAAAATTTAGCAGGGCGCTCTCCACTGGCGCTTCGATACACAAAGGAAGCGTTGCGGTTCGCAACGACGGCATCTCTAGGAGATACGATTACCAAAGAAGCGGACCTGCAGGAGTTTTGCATTTCGAGTGAAGATTGCCCAAATGCTGTAGCTGCTTTTTTTGCTAAAAAACCCTACACATGGAAGGGGCGATGATGCGCTCCTGTTTTTTCCGTTCAACACGTAACCGACGTGTTCACAATCCGAGAGTAACCATGAAAAACTTGAACTGGGTCGTCTTGCTATCTGTTGTGACCATGGCAACGGTGGCTAAAGCTGAAGCGAAAGAGTTGCTTTGGGGCGATACACACCTTCACACAACCTATTCGTCGGATGCCTTTGCCAACAATAATTTAACGGCGACTCCGGACATGGCCTATCGATTCGCTAAAGGGTCTCCAGTGGTGCACGGTTGGGATGGGCGGCGGGTACAGCTGGAAACGCCGTTAGATTTTCTGGTCGTATCAGACCATGCTGAGCTCATGGGTGTAATCCGAAGTGTTTACTATGACGGCGTGACGCGCGAAGACCTATCTATGATCGACAGCCTTAAGGCTTGGGTGGCAACCGCCATACTTCGGGACGCCGTCGATCAGCAGACCGCTCGCAATTTGTTTCTGGGTGTACTGCCTGAGCCAACTGATGATTACGCGGCTGCCGCGAGGGACTGGGACGCGGATGTGGGTTGGATTCCTGATTTACCTTCGGTTGAAGCAGATGCTTGGAAAACTATTACTGAAGCGGCTGATGCCCATAATGCGCCGGGTGAGTTTACGGCCTTGATTGGATGGGAATACAGCGCTATTCCCGGTGGCGCTAATCTACACCGCGTTGTTATTGGTGATATCGATGCTAAAACAGCTCAGACCTTTGTCCCATACGGCCTCGACAATAGCTCCTTTCCTGAAGACCTTTGGCAATGGCTTGAAACCACTGCAGAATCGACGGGAGGCACCTTTTTGGCGATCCCCCACAATTCGAATATCTCAAAGGGCGTTATGTTTGATATGACGTCCTTGCGGGGTGAGAAAATGGATGCTCAATATGCCGAGCTTCGCCGCTATTGGGAGCCTATTGTTGAGATAACCCAGATAAAAGGTGATTCAGAAGCACACTCATCGCTCTCTCCTGACGATCCGTTTGCTGATTTTGAAACCTACCCCTTTTATATCCAGAGTCGTTGGACTGAGTACAAACCACAGCCGGGCGACTACGTGCGCTCCGCGCTGCGCCGTGGGCTGAGCCTCGAGGCCGACTTGGGCGTCAACCCTTATCAGTTTGGAGTGATTGGCTCGACAGATGGGCATACGGCGCTACCCAGTGCGGAGGAGGCTAATTTTCAGGGTAAATTTGTAACCGATTCCATTCCCAGTAAGAAGAGTTCCGGCTGGGGCGACGAACCAAAAAGGCCCTTCGGATGGGCTATGTCAGCTTCGGGCCTTGCTGCAGTTTGGGCAGAGGACAATACTCGAGAAAGCATTGTTTCAGCCATGCGCCGTAGAGAAGTTTATGCCACTACAGGGCCGCGTATCGGCGTTAGAGTTTACGGCGGCTGGAATCTGGCGAGTGGTTTGTTGGAGGACGCCAACTTCCCAGCTAATGTGCTGGAACAAGCGGTGCCCATGGGTGGCGAACTCATGAGTGCAGCAGAAGGGGCGGCGCCAACCTTATTAATTGAAGCCACTGCGGATCCTGCGTCTGGCACCCTTGACCGAGTACAAGTGATTAAGGGCTGGGCATTGCCTGACGGAAGTACGCAAGAACAAATTTATGATGTCGCTTGGGCTGGTGAGCAGCGATTGCTAGCCGACGGCTCGTTGAGACCGATTGCAAATACTGTCGATCTCTCGAGTGGGCGGGTGGACAACTCTGTGGGTGCAGGGCGCCTAACCGCGGCTTGGAGTGATCCCGATTTTGATCCAAACTCATCGGCTTTCTATTACGTTCGAGTGCTACAAATACCGACCGCACGCCACTCGCTACTCGATAAGCTGGCCCTAGGTGGCGAGGTTGATACTCGACGCCCAGACACGTTACAGGAGCGTGCTTACACGTCAGCTATTTGGTATCGCCCCTGATAACCGTGGCGGTTGACCTATAGGCTAGGCGCCAATTTTCCTCCGGGACGGATTGATGCCCATGAGCTCATGGGTGCTTTATTAAGTAGCGATGACCACTCGAAGGGCCTGGCTGACCGCTTGCGCGTCGTTCACTGAAGCCAGTGTTTTAGCAATGCGCGCCTCCAGCTCTGAAATTTCTGAGTCGCGAACCGCAGGATTAACGCTGCGTAAATACACGAGGCGGCTATGTTCTGCGCCTAATTGCTCATTAATTGTTTGGACCGCCTGGCGTTTTCTTAACTCTAATTCCGATTTGGCTAGTGCATCAGCGGCTTTTAGCTGCTGCTCGAGTAAGGATCGAATTCTACGCATCACGTTTGCGGCGGTTGCCGTGGCGATGGGTCCAATCATCCGGTTTAGTGCTTGATGCCCAATCGTTTGACCGCGATCAATACACTTCGGGTCAATAACGAACCGCAGTGGAGTTTGATCAACATAACGTCCCATTTCGAGATAGTTTGGCGCCATACAATCGAGACTATAAACACACTCAAGGAGTACCGTGCCCCCTGGTATCTTAGGATGCTTGAGCGTTCCCAGGGCTGAATTTCCCAGTTCACTACTTAGAACCACCGCCATTGCCTCACGGAGCAGAGGGTGTTCAAGGGTTAGAAACGAAACGTCATCACGCACTAGTGCGGTTTCACGATCGAAACAGACCACTGTGCCGTCCTCACTCAAGCCGGGCAGTTCGCCAGTAATCAACATTTCAGTCGGTTTGAGCAAGTGGGTGGTCTCGGTGTGGTAGTCCTGGCTAACGCCGATACGGTCGAAGAGGAGTTCGGCAAAACTCAGGACCTGCTCGGGCGTCTCTTCGCCCTGAATGCTCGCAATAATCGACGCGCCACGGTTGGCGTCATGGGAGTTTAATTCAAGCAAGCGATCTCGACCTTCTCGCATCTGAGTTTCTAATGAAGTGCGCAGCGCAAGAGACTCTGCCAGGAGCTTTTCGATGGGTGAGGTTGGCGCAGCTAATGCACTATTTAGCGGTTCCAGGAACTGCTGAAGTACCGTGTAGCCCACTGCGCAGCTACGGGTGAATGCGTTTAGAGCCTGATCATGCCATTGAAACAACACTTGTTGGGCGCTATCTCTGATAAATGGAACATGAATAGAGACATCGGCTGTTTGTCCTATTCGATCTAATCGCCCGATTCGCTGCTCCAGTAAATCTGGATTCTTAGGTAAATCGAAACAAATCAAGTGATGCGCAAATTGAAAGTTGCGCCCCTCACTACCAATTTCAGAACAGATTAAGGCCTGAGCGCCACCGTGCTCATCGGCAAAATAGGCCGCGGCGCGATCGCGTTCCACCAAGGTGAGGCCCTCGTGAAAAGCAGCGCAGCGAATACCTGCGCGTAGGTGAAGTTGGTGTTCTAAGGCCAGGGCGGTCGTGGCGTTCGCCGCGATAACTAAGACCTTCTCGGGCCGCAGCGCTCGAAGCTGGGACTCAAGCCAAGCGACCCGAGGGTCGTGCTCTAACCACTCGGCTTCTGAGAAGGACATTTCCGGGAACAACTCTGAACGCGCGCTGCGATATAGCTCTGGTGCCTCCAAGGGGTAGGAGTTCAGATGCCTGTTTGGAAATCCTGGCACTGAGGCGCGGGTATTACGAAATAGCACGCGCCCTGTGCCGTAACGGTCAAGTAGTTGCCTAATTTGAGAAGCACTGTCGGTGTCTTGATCAATGCCTGATGGCAGGGTGACCGTGTTTTGACCGGATTGGAGCAACTCGATAATACGATTCCATTCTGAGAATTGTTCCTGCTCAGCTAGGAAGGTATCCAAGTCACTGAATCTGTCGGGGTCAAGTAACCGAAGTCGATCAAAGTGGCTTTCTATCCCTGCTTGCTCTGGAGTTGCCGTCAGTAAAAGTAGTCCGCTGCAATGGCCCGCGAGAGCTTCGATAAAGCGTGAAAGAGTTTCTTCTTGCGAGTTCTGGCGACTCAGGTGGTGGGCTTCATCAACGATCACCATATCCCACTGGGCGGACAGTGCACTTAGCCGTGCGTCTTCATTTTGAGCCATAAGCGAAAAGGGGCACAGGATGAGTTGCTCAGATTCAAAAGCCGAATCGATTTCAAGATCATTCAAACGGTCGCCATCAAACAGAGAGAATGCCAGATTAAAACGTCGTAGCATCTCGACTAACCATTGATGTATCAGCGAATCAGGAACGAGAATAAGTGCTCTGGAGGCCCGTCCTGAGGCCAGCTGCTGAGACAAGATAAGTCCTGCTTCGATGGTTTTACCCAGACCGACCTCATCCGCGAGTAATACTCTAGGGGCTATACGCGTGCCGACTTCACTGGCGATATAAACTTGATGAGACAATAAGGATGTCCGTGCGCCCAGTAGGCCTCGTACCGCACTCCCTGAAAAATGCGCTCGTTGCTTTAGTGTTTCAAATCGAAGCTGGAAATCTAGAAGCTTGTCTAACTGATTGTTAAGGAGTCGGTCTCTCGGTGAACGCAGCTGTATATGCGGGTCAATATCGAGTTCGGAAACAAGCTCTTGCTCCCCAGCGGCACTTTCTATGAGGTAGGCAAGTATGCCCTCGGATTCGTGACGCTCTAAAACCGCATATTCTTGCCCGTTGATGTGCTGATAGCGATCTCCGCTTTCAAGAATGAGTCGCGTCAAGGGGGCGCGGTCTGTTGCATAGGTGCGCTCCTCACCGACCGCCGGGAAATGTAGTGTGATACGTCTCCCGTCGAGTTCTACAACAATGCCAAGCCCTAGTTCAACATCGGCGTGGCTTACCCAGCGCTGACCGACTGCAAATTCACTCATTGATCAGCGAAGAACAACGCCATGCTGTTCCTCCGAACGGCTCTCAGAAGCGTTTCAACCGGCATGTTTTTTATCTCAGCAATTTGTGCGGCAATCAAAGGCAAAAAGCGGGGCGAGTTCACTCGGCCGCGATAAGGGACTGGGGTTAAGTAGGGCGCATCGGTCTCAAGCACGATGCTGTCTATAGGGGTCGAGTCAATAATAGCCCTTACATTGTCTGCGTTTTTGAACGTGCAGATTCCATTAAATCCAAGATGAAAGCCCTCGGATAGGCAGTAGTCAGCAAGGGCTTGAGAGCTGGTGAAACTGTGAATGACCCCTTTTTTTCTCAAATGGCGGGCGTGGTTTTCGAGCACCGCCCGTGTGTCAGCATCGGCTTCTCGGGTATGAATGACTACGGGTAAATCGCGCTCGGCGGCCAGCGCTAATTGCGCCTCAAAGGCTGCTGATTGGGCTTGAGGAGAGGCGTGCTCATAGTAGTAATCTAGGCCAATCTCGCCGATAGCTACGACCTTAGAATGTGCTGAACCCGCAGCGACGGCTTGTGCCACCGATGGGCTCCACGATGCGGCTTCGTGAGGATGAATACCCTGAGTGCCCCAGATATATTCGTGCTCATCACAAAGATTCAAAACAGTCGCTAGGTTGTCCGGAGAAACTGCAATAGTAATGATTCGTTCGACACCCGCGTCAGTAATTGCCCGCAATTCTTCGGCCATAGTCTCCTGTGCCAGATAATCGAGATGGCAGTGCGTCTCGATGATTGGCGTGTGGAATAATGGAACGACTTTTGGTGTGCGCTTTGACATGAACAACGGCAGTATAAGACCCGCGCATTATGACACTTCTTGGTGGCCATAGAAATAGTTGGTGAGATAACTCAGGCTAACTTTATCCTCTATGCACCGTTCTCAGGCGCATGCCCCTCACGGTGTCAATAATTTCATTCCACAGCCATTGGTGTGCCGGCGATGCTTGTGTGCGTCTGTGTGCCACGAGCGCGTAGTCAACATACTGTGCGTCCTCAGGGGGTAGTGCTAGCGCAACAACGTCCCGGGTTGCGCCCTGATTCCGCGCCAAATAAGCGGGGCATACCAAAGTGAAATCAGTTTCCCTTAAGATTTCTAATGCAGTTAATAGGTGTGAGGTTTCAAGCATTGCAACTGACCCTGCTTGCAGTCGGGGATCTAGTGCTAAGGGAAGCTCCGTCTCCCCGCGATCAGATACGTACAGGCTAATGGCCGGATACTCCGTGAGGCTTTCGCGGGTCAGTGGCTTGCTTGCCAAGGGGTGACCGTCGCGAACGAACACGGCCAGTGGTGACCCGCCTAGAGACTGATAGCGAAATTCTTCGGAATAATCAGTCCTAGTGAGCTGTACCGCGAAATCGAGACCGCCCGCAGCAAGCTTATCGAGCTGACCCTCGACTCTCGTAATGGTACGCAGACTGAGTCCGGGGGCAATTTTCTGTAACCGTGCAGTTAAGGGCGGCAGCAAAGACAGACCGACGTACTCAGAAATCGCAATTGTTATCTCGCCTTTAAAGGCACTTGGCGAGAAGTCACCCGCTTCAAGGAGAGCCTCGGCAGCTGCCAACAACGCGGGGAGCTCTGCAGCGATAGACTGTGCTCTGGGCGTGGGTTGTATTCCTCGTTTAGAGCGTACGAATAAGGGGTCATTAAATGTATCCCTTAAACGTCCCAAGGTTTTTGACATCGCTGGCTGGGTGATCGACATTCTTCGGGCTGCCGAAGAGACACTGCACTCTTCTAGTAAAATCTGCAGTGAAACCAACAAGTTAAGATCGACTTTGGAGAGCTTTTTTATATCCATGTTGGTGATGATGCCACAAAAGAATATAAAACATAAAACAAATACATTTGATTTATGTTTCAGCGCAGCGAGAATAGCACCATTGATGTAGCACTACGGCTGAGGATCCCCAACTTCCTTGCTGGACGCTACTCAGGTCCTTTAAGTTTTTTACCCGCCATTGGCGGGTTTTTTTTTGGCTGATAGGTTTACACTCTAAGCATGTTTGGTAGTAACAAATCTTTGGCGGCCGCGCTTTTGCACACAGTGTTTTATATAACATTGGTAGGCGGCTGGCATGCATCGAGTTTTGCGGGAGACCCCCAGCCCTGGGGAGTTCATGTTTTGTGGCTCGACAACGCCGTAGCGCCGTCAGTGCCCACAGAATTAACCTCGCCGCTGATGATTCAGCGGCGTATCAATGCAACCGCAAAGACCATTCAGGATTTAGAAGCCAGAGTAGGGCCTTACTCACCTGAGTTGACACCGACGCTAGTCAACGCAGCCAGAGAGGCTGAGGAGTATGGGTCTGCAGAAGCAGCCCTTAGCCTTTACCGGTGGGCGTTACACAGCACACGAATCAATAGTGGCTTAAGCACTGCTGAGCAACTGCCATTATTGGAGCGCATTCTTGAATTGCTCCGTGACCAAGGAGACCCTGATGAAGTGGGTCGCCAGATTGATTACTTTTATCGGTTGTTGGGAGGCGGTGCTGAACCTTGGAGTGAGCAGGGGTTGCAAGCCTCAATTCGCTGGCTGTCGGTGCAGAATGAACTGCTCGCCAGCGTCCTTTGGCCGGGCTCAGAGAGCGATGTTCTATTTGTCCTCAAGCACGGCAATGATATGGCTGAGGCTGTGTGCGACAGCGCTCAGTGGCAGGATCTTTGGTGCAAAGCAATAAGCCTTGAAGTTCTTAAGCTCTACTACCTCATTGATTTTAGGGTTGATCCTTTGGTGGTCGATAGTTTTGGTGTCTCCCAAGATCGCTATCCTAGTCCCTATCAGCAAAATCGTGATCAATCTCCTGGAGAGTACCGACTACGTAGTATTGAAAGCACATTGGGTTCTAGCGCGAGAGGACTTATAGATCGCGCCCTGCAGCGATCTCCCGATGACCCAACCTTATTACATGCGAAGGCTGACTGGCTCATGTTTACCGGGCGCCAAGCCCAGGCACTGCAGATTTATCGACAGTTACACGACCAAGGACATTACGATTTCTCAACGCCTGGCTCCTTACCCGAAATTCCTAGTCTAAGTCGTGATCATCGATTCAGCCGTGAATGGCAGGCATTTAACGTTAGTGCCGACGTGTCTACGCGGGGCAGCCTGCGAAACATTGTCTTGAGCGAGGTTGGGTTACGAGATGCCACGTTGCTAGGTTTTGCTAAGCGCCAGCTAAGAGCGATGCGGTTTAGACCTGCGTTGACAGAAACGGGTGAAGCGATAGAGGCCTCTATCGCTTGGGATATAAAAGTACTACGTTAAAACTGAAGTACCTACTGGTTGTTGATGACGAGTAAAGCTCCGGTGGCTTTGAGTTTTCCCTGGAGCCCCCACTGTATGAGGTCACCCCCGTGGCGATTGATCACCTTTTCAGCCATCTCATGAAAGGTGGGACGCTCCGGGTCTGCGATTACAATTTGCCCGACTCCCGCATCAATTGCTCGGTCGATTAACTTACTAACTGGCTTCACTAATTCGTCCCAAAAACAAACATCTGCCGCCACTAAGAGGTCAAATGCGGCTAACTGAGACTTTTTTAATTTCTCAAAGCGCTGCACCATAGGAGTCGTGGTTACTTTGTTAAGTTCCGCTACCGCGTTTAGGTAAGGAAAAACTGCGGGATCTGCATCGAGAGAGACCACGGAAGCGCCAAATTTACGTGCACACCAGATGCCAGTTATTCCCCAGCCGCAACCGGCGTCGAGAACGTTACTGACGGACTCTGGCGGATGCTTGTGCAGATAATCCATGATGAGAAAGCTTGATCGCCACAGCTTCGTACCGTGAATAGATGGCTCGTGGCCTTCACGCTTCACTTTTCGTATTACTTTGTGGCCAGCAGTTGGCATGGTCACCCCGCGGAACTTACGTTCGGTAACGCGAGGTTTCTTTGCCTGTGTTGTGGCTATGGTCATACCGCCTTAACGCCTTCAGCCTGTGGACCCCGGTCACTAGCACGAACTGAGTAGGCAACACGCTGTCCCTGTTTGATGCTGCGTTTCGTTAAACCTTCAACGTTACGGTAGTGAACGAAGACTTCTGCGCCATCGTCTCCGACAATAAAGCCGAAACCTTTGGTGGCGTTAAACCACTTAATATTGCCCTCGTGGGTGCTCTCTTGAGCTGCCGCTTTCTTTTTAGCAGGTTGGCGAGCAGGCATGCTGATATCACCAACCACAGCACACACAACCGCCAAAACGATTAG
>OCVR010000054.1_pt1 | contig 83930 bp, 85 predicted proteins | sample 1539091 | NCBI WGS metagenome assembly OCVR01 (sample SAMEA3355530, study PRJEB22509) | marine metagenome | biome: marine; feature: coastal ocean; material: water | place: USA | collected 2010-08-07 | depth 16 m | reverse complement strand
GCTTTGATCTGATGCATGAAGGCAAATCAATCCGCGCCGTCGTCGAATTTTAAGTTATGGCGTTGCTCACCCCCGAAGTGCACAGCTATTTTGATGAAGCCACAAATGCGGCCTGCTATATCGTGAAAGATCCAAGTTCGACGTCTTGCGCTATCATTGACTCGATTTGGAATTTTGATTTGGCCTCCGGTCAGACCAATACCGAGCATGCAGATATGCTGGCAGATGACATCATTGCAAACGGCTGGCAATTGGACTGGATCATTGAGACCCACGTCCACGCAGACCATTTGTCTGCAGCACCCTATCTTGCACAACGTTTCGGGGCAAAAATTGCCATCGGTTCAAACATCAATACGGTACAGAAAGTGTTCGGCAAAGTGTTCAATGCAGGCACTGAGTTCCAAATGGATGGCAGCCAGTTTGACCGTCTTTTTGAGGATGGTGAGTGTTTTGATATTGGCAACATGAGCGTTCAAGTCATGCACACGCCAGGTCATACACCCGCCTGTGTCACCTATATCATAGGCGATGCCGCTTTCATTGGCGACACGTTGTTCATGCCGGATTTTGGCACGGCAAGGGCTGATTTTCCCGGAGGGTCTGCAAAAGACCTCTACCAGTCAATACAAAAGATTCTGGCCTTGCCCGACCAGACGAGGCTGTTCTTGTGCCACGATTATAAAGCACCGGGACGCGATGCGTTTTGTTGGCAAACCACTGTGGCCGATCAAAAAGCGCGAAATATTCACGTCGGGGGACAAAAGACGGAAGACGAATTTGTCTCCTTTCGCACGGCACGCGATGCCCAGCTTTCCATGCCAAAACTGATCATTCCGTCAATTCAGGTTAACATGCGCGCCGGCAATCTGCCACCGGCTGATCCAGACGGCAGTGTCTATCTGAAAATTCCAATCAATAAACTATAATATAATTCAACAGGGGAACCCTCATGTCGATTTCACACCAGATCCTAATCATCGGCGGCGGCGCTGCTGGCTTGGCGACTGCGGCCAGCCTGCACAAACGAAACGCAACGCTGGATATTGCCGTCGTCGAGCCGGCGGACAAACACTATTACCAACCGGGTTGGACAATGGTGGGGGCTGGTGTCTTTGAGAAAAGTGACACCTGTCGGGATATGAGCGCGGTTTGGCCCGCCGGCGTGAAACGGATCAAAAATGAAGTTATCAGTTTTGACCCCAAACAAAACGAAGTGATCCTAAGGGACGGCGCGATCATTGGCTATACCACGCTGATCGTCGCGGCCGGGCTCAAGCTGGATTGGGATGCCGTTGAGGGCTTGAACGACGCGCTTGGACAAAACGGCGTGACCTCGAATTACCGTTATGATCTCGCCCCCTATACATGGGAACTGGTTCAGAAAATGGCGGGCAAAAACGCGATTTTCACCCAACCCGGGATGCCGATCAAATGTGCAGGCGCCCCGCAAAAAGCGATGTATCTGTCGTGTGATCACTGGATGAAGGCGGGGAAACTGAAAGACATAAATGTGTCTTTTTGCAACGCGGGTCCGGTGCTGTTCGGCTGTGCACCCTATGTGCCACCACTGATGAAATATGTCGACAAATACGGCATTAACCTCGATTTTGGCCATAACCTTGTCAAGATTGACGGCGCTGCCAAGACCGCTTGGTTCAAAGTCGCCAAAGAGGGCGCAGATCCGGAAATCATCGAGCGTCAATTTGATATGATCCACGTCTGTCCGCCGCAATGCGCCCCGGATTTCATTCGCGACAGTGCGCTTGCCAATGCAGGCGGCTGGGTCGATGTTGATCCTGCAACGCTGCAGCATACAAAATTCTCAAATATCTTTGGCCTGGGCGACGTGACCTCAACCGCCAATGCCAAGACCGTGGCCGCGGCGCGTAAACAAGCGCCAATCGTTGCGGAAAACGTCATTGCCCAACTGGCAGGGCGCAACGTCGCGCCGAAATACGACGGCTATGGGTCGTGTCCGCTGACGGTGGAAAATGGTAAGATAATCCTTGCCGAATTTGGCTATGGCGGCAAGGTGATGCCAACCTTCCCGTGGGATTCGACGCAGGCGCGCCGCTCGGCGTGGATTTTGAAAAAGTCGATCCTGCCAACCGTGTATTGGAGCGCAATGCTGAAAGGCCGCGAGTGGCTGACCCGCACAACAGTTTGAATTGTGACAATTGCGCTGCCGCCTGATCAGGACTTTTGCAGGCGTGAAACCAAAATTAGTTTACTTGTCACGTGCCAATACTGTGGCCCTCACGGTGCGTGCCGAGTAGATCGAAGGTACTAGCTAACAGCTCAACAAATAAGCAACTAGAAGAATTGAAGCCTAGTTCACCCTACCATTTAACATCAGTTTTTTGGTTCTTTAAAATCCTTGCTCTCTGAACTACCCAGACTTACACTTCTCTCAAAATATGAGAAATTGTTATATGGCTTTTGGTGTATTCATCCACAGAACTGATTCAGCATACAACGACGTCCCCTCAGAACAATACCAATTTCCAAAAAAGTATCTAAGCCGTGCGCGACAATGTGAAGGCGATTGGATAGTTTATCTTGAGCCAAGTAAGGTCAAGAATAGCAAAGGTTATTTCGCTCTGGCACGTGTTCGGGAAATCGTCAGTGATCCGGAAAATCAAAACATGTTCTTTGCCCTGATTGAAAAGGGCAGCTATCTAGATTTTGGTGACCCGGTTCAATTTCGCAATCACGATGAAATTGTTGAGAAAGGCCTTCTGAATGAAGATGGGCGCATCTCAGGTCGTGCACAGGCGGCCGTTCGTCCCATTTCTCCAATAGATTTTGCAAGAATAATTGAACTAGGGCTTAACCAGCCAGATAAAATTCTACCACGGGTCGATCAAATATCTCTCAACACTGGCTTTGAAGACACTCAAGCCAAGTATAGTGTCCCACCACGAAATCGACTCGCGCAATTGACCATGCGCTCTGTAAGAGACCGAAATTTCCGAAAAACTGTTTTACGCGTTTATGAAGAACGCTGTGCAATTACAGGTCTTCGGCTGATCAATGGAGGAGGAAGGGCCGAAGTCCAGGCCGCGCACATACGTCCAGTTGAGTACAATGGACCAGACATTATCACGAATGGAATGGCCCTGTCCGGAACTGCTCACTGGATGTTTGACCGAGGACTTGTAAGCCTCTCAAATGATTTTGAAATATTAATTTCGCGCCAGACCAATGACGTCGATGCCGTGCGGATGATGATCAATGACACAGGCCGTTTAATCGGCCCCCCAAAAGCATCTGAGCGTCCCCGCCATGAATTTATTACCTGGCACAGAGAAAATTGTTTCAAGCAGTAGCCTTCGGTCAAGCATTAACCCCCTACAGGCGGGCTTGTACCATTTACCGGACACTTCAGGCAGTTGCGCCCAAAGGTTTCAAACCGTGAGACAAGTCCTCCTCGTTGTGGCAAACGGTTATTTTTTGAGGCGCAAAAGAATGCTGTTGTCCCTCACCCATCCACCCGAATAACCGCGTTTTTGGGGTCGTAGGGGCTGTCATCGACAATCTCTGCGTCCCACAGCTGGTCCAGGATTTTAACCTTTAGCTTGCTGCCCACCGCCGCATGCGCGGGGCGGACATAGCCCATGCCGATGGATTTTTCGAACACCACCGAATAGCCGCCCGAGGTCAGGCGGCCGACCCGTGTGCCATCTGCTGCATAAAGCGCTTCGCGCCCCCAAGGATCGGCATCCTCCGGCCCGTCGATCAGCAGCGTGACGCATTTCGAGCGGATGCCCAGCGCCTGCATCGCGTCGCGGCCCTGAAACTCTTTGCCCAGATCAACAAAGCGCGGCAGATCGGCCTCAAGCGGGGTGGCATCGCGGCCCAGTTCGGTGCCAAAGGCGCGGTATGATTTTTCCTGCCGCAGCCAGTTTTGCGCCCGTCCGCCCACAAGTTTCATCCCATGCGGTGCACCGGCCGCTTCGAGCAGATCAAAAAGGTAATTCTGCATTTCAATCGGGTGGTGCAATTCCCAGCCCAGCTCGCCAGTATAAGCCACGCGGATGGCATTGACCGGGCACATGCCCAATTCGATCTGGCGCGCCGACAGCCACGGAAAGCGCTTGTTCGACAGCGCGCTGGCGGGATCAGCGTCTTTGATCACCGCGCTTAGAACCTCGCGGGATTTTGGCCCCGCAATCGCAAAAACGCCCCATTGGGTGGTGACGTCCTGCACCTCAATCGCGCCAAACTCAGGCATTTTGTCGGCCACCGCCTTGCGCAGATAATCGCTGTCATAATCGGTCCAAGCGCCTGCAGAGACGAGGTAATATTCATCTTCGGCCAGTCGCACGATGGTGTATTCAGTGCGGGTGGTGCCTTGGGCGGTCAGCGCATAGGTCAGATTGATGCGGCCCACGCGCGGCAATTTGTTGGTGGTGAACCAATCCAGAAATGCCGTTGCACCAGGGCCTTTAACGGTGTGTTTGGTGAACGCAGTGGCATCGATCAGACCAACACCCTGGCGGATGGCGCGTGCCTCGTCCACTGCATATTGCCACCAGCCACCGCGACGAAAGCTGCGAGCGTCATGATCAAAGGTATCAGGAGCATCCAGCGGACCAAAATAATTCGGCCGCTCGAACCCGTTGACACAGCCAAACTGCGCGCCGCGCATCTTTTGCCGGTCATAGGCCGGCGCCGTGCGCAGGGGCCGACACGCGGCCCGCTCCTCATCGGGGTGGTGCAGAATATAGACGTGCTCATAAGACTCTTCGTTTTTCCGCGCCGCGTATTCCGTGGTCATCCAACTGCCATAGCGCTTGGGATCCAGCGAGGCCATGTCGATCTCGGCCTCACCCTCAACCATCAACTGTGCCAGATAATACCCAGTGCCGCCCGCGGCGGTGATGCCAAAGCTAAAGCCCTCGGCCAGCCACATATTACGCAGACCCGGGGCAGGTCCCACCAAGGGGTTGCCATCTGGTGTATAACAGATCGGTCCGTTGAAATCATCCTTCAAGCCAACGGTTTCAGAGGACGGAATGCGATGGATCATCGACATGTATTCTTCTTCAATCCGCTCAAGATCAAGTGGAAAAAGATCAGCGCGAAAACTGTCAGGGACTCCGAATTCGAACCGCGCCGGCGCATTGCGCTCGTACGGGCCCAAAATCCAACCGCCGCGCTCTTCACGCACATACCATTTGGCATCAGCATCCCGCAGCACCGGATGCTCGGGGTTACCCTCAGCGCGCCAAGCCACAAGATCGGGATCGGGTTCGGTCACGATGAACTGATGCTCGACCGGGATGGCCGGTATTTTGAGACCCAAAAGCTTGGCCGTACGCTGCGCGTGATTGCCAGTTGCGGTCACCACATGTTCGGCGTTGATGATGATCTGCTCTTCTGATGGCAGAAGATTGCCCCCCTTTTCGATCATCTTGGTACAGGTAACCTGCCAGTCGCTGCCAGTCCAATGATAGCCATCGACCTGCCATTTACGCTCGATCACTACGCCGTGCTGGCGCGCGCCTTTTGCCATTGCCATGGTCACGTCTGCGGGGTTGATATAGCCATCAGTGGGGTGAAAAATCGCCCCTTTTAAATCGGTACAATTCACCAGCGGATACCGCTCTTTTATCTGCGCCGGCGACAGCCATTCATACGGCACCCCACAGGTCTCAGCAGTTGTGGCATAGACCATATACTCATCCATCCGCGCGTCAGTCTGCGCCATCCGCAAATTGCCGACGACAGAAAAGCCGGCGTTGAGCCCAGTTTCGGCCTCAAGTGTTTTATAATATTTGATGGAATAATCATGGATATGGGTGGTGGCAAAAGACATGTTAAAATACGGCAGCAAGCCCGCAGCATGCCAGGTCGACCCGCTGGTAAGCTCATCACGCTCCAGCAACATGACGTCCTGCCAACCGGCTTTTGCCAGATGATAGGCGATCGAGGTTCCCACGGCTCCGCCGCCGACGACCAAGGCTTTGACATGTGTTTTCATTCTCACCCGACTCCATTACTTGTGTCTTGTTCTCCTATGTACCCCACCACAATATTTCTGCACAACCCAGCCGACCTAAGAACGCGCGAAACCGACCCATGGGCGGTCTAAACAAATTTCCGGTTCCTTCTACACAAGAATATTTTCAAATTTATTCAGTTCAAAAACTCTAAGGACATTAGTAACAGCCCTGCCGAAGCGCCCTGTCGTCATGTGATCTAACCACGAGCCGAACGTACCCCCGCCCTAACCCGCGACAAGATCTTTAGATCAATATCAAATCTACACGATCTTTTCCTTTTAAACGGCGACATCCAAGCCTATAAGCTGCCCATACCGCGCATCAACCACGCGGCATTTAAGTTATGAACCGATTGGAAAATAGACTTATGTTTGGACTGGGTAATTTAACAGGCCTGCTCTCTCAGGATATGGCGATTGACCTCGGCACTGCCAATACCTTGGTCTATGTCAAAGGCCGTGGCGTTATTCTCTCTGAACCTTCGGTTGTCGCCTATCATGTCAAAGACGGTATCAAACGAGTGCTGGCTGTGGGGGAAGACGCAAAACTGATGTTGGGCAGAACGCCGGGCAGTATTGAGGCTATTCGCCCCATGCGCGAAGGCGTCATTGCCGATTTTGATGTCGCCGAAGAAATGATCAAATATTTCATTCGAAAAGTTCACCGGCGCAGCACGTTTTCCAAACCAAAAATCATCGTCTGTGTGCCGCATGGCGCAACTCCGGTCGAGAAGCGTGCGATTCGGCAATCGGTGCTCAGCGCCGGCGCCCGCAAAGCCGGCTTGATCGCCGAACCAATTGCAGCCGCAATTGGGGCCGGCATGCCGATCACCGACCCCACGGGTAACATGGTAGTCGATATTGGCGGAGGCACCACCGAAGTGGCGATTTTGTCGCTCGGAGACATCGTCTATGCACGCTCTGTTCGCGTTGGTGGCGATCGGATGGATGAAGCGATTATCAGCTATCTGCGCCGACAACAGAATTTGTTGGTGGGAGAGGCCACAGCGGAACGAATAAAAACCACCATTGGCACCGCAAGGATGCCAGACGACGGGCGCGGCGCAGCGCTGCAAATCCGAGGAAGGGACCTGCTCAACGGCATCCCAAAAGAGACAGAAGTCACCCAAGCGCAGATTGCAGAGGCGCTCACCGAACCAGTACAAGCAATCTGCGAAGCGGTCATGACAGCACTGGAATCAACACCACCCGATCTGGCAGCTGACATTGTTGATCGCGGGGTTATGCTGACGGGTGGTGGCGCCTTATTGCACGATATGGACCTTGCCCTTCGCGAACAAACCGGCCTCGCTGTATCCGTGGCTGAAGAAAGCCTGAATTGCGTCGCGCTCGGCACTGGCCGGGCTTTGGAATACGAAGACCAACTGCGTCACGCCATCGATTATGACAGCTGATCAAACGCCCTTTTTGTAAAGGGAGCAAACGTGCCCCAAGACCTAAGACAATCGGATGAGTTTACCCGACCGCTCAGGCGCATTTTGCAAGCGGTGATTATTCTATGTCTGTTGGGTGTTTTTCTGGTCTGGCGGATCGATAGTCCACGGGTAGAGCGTTTTCGCTCTCATGTCATCGATCAGGTTATGCCAAGTTTCACTTGGGCGATGACGCCGGTTATGGCGATCACAGAACTGGCGCTGAATTTTCAAAGTTACCAAAGCTTGTATGAGCAAAATCAGGAATTGCGCCGCGAATTACAGCAGATGAAATCCTGGAAAGAGGCCGCTCTGCAACTCGAACAGGAAAATGCGCGCCTGTTGGACCTTAATAAAGTACGGCTTGATCCCGATTTAACCCGCGTCACCGGGGTGGTGCTCGCCGATAGCGGTTCACCATTCAGACAATCAGTTCTGCTGAATGTCGGTGCACGGGACGGCATTCTGGATGGCTGGGCAACGATGGACGGACTGGGTCTTGTTGGCCGTATTTCCGGTGTTGGCGCAAAAAGCAGCCGTGTGATCCTGTTAACGGATGCCTCAAGCCGCATCCCCGCCACTATAGAACCCTCTGGTCAATCCGTTTTGATTGTTGGAGACAATACACTGGCGCCGCCGATCGATTTCATCGAGAACCCTGAATTGGTGCGTCCCGGCGACCGAATCGTCTCCTCTGGCGATGGCAAAGTCTTTCCCCCCGGATTGTTGATTGGTCAAGTTGCAAAAGATCCCGGTGGCCGCCTCCGGGTGCGACTTGCAGCCGATTATGAACGATTGAAATTTCTGCGGGTTCTGCGCAGCACGAGCCGCCGAGACGTCGACGGGCCCGGAACTTTGATCGCGCCAAAGCAAGCTTCTGGCAGGCTGACAGGGGCCGCAGCGGGAGTTTTGAATGATTGACCGCCGTGCCGCAACACTATTGCTGAAACGAATGCTGTATATTGGGATCGGATTGATCATCATTTTTTATCAGCTGCTCCCTCTCAAAACCACTCCACCAACCTGGGTTGGCCCAGACCTCCTGATGGCCATCACAATTGTCTATGCAATCAGACGACCCGCTTACATCCCTATTGGATCCGTCGCGTTACTGTTTTTATTTTCTGATTTTATCCTGCACCGTCCTCCGGGCATGATGAGCCTTTTTATGGTCATCGGGTGTGAATGGTTAAAACGCCGATCCCAACATTTGCGCGTGGCCACTTTTGGTGTCGAATGGCTGACCATCGCTCTGGTCATCATCATGCAAGCGATGGGAAGTCATTTCCTACTGACATTGACAATGGCGCCCCCACCACCGGTCGGATTATCTGCCATGCAGGCAATGGGAACAATCCTGCTGTATCCGGTGTTGACGGGCTTGGCACACCATCTTCTAGGCATTCACAAATCACCAACCGATGATGACAGCATCTTGAGATTCCGATCATGAGACGCCCCTTCAGAAACATTAACAGAAGTGCACAAACAATTTCCCGGCGCGGGCTTATACTGGGTGGTGCACAAGCCGTTTTCATAGGCATACTGGGCTTGCGGATGCGTCACCTGCAGGTCGAGCAAGCCGACCAGTTCAGACTATTGGCCGAAGAAAACCGTATCAACATCCGGCTTTTGCCGCCTATTCGCGGACAGATATTTGATCGCAATGGAGCAATCATTGCGGAAAACGAACCCAGTTATCGGATCACAATGGTCCGGGAAGATGCCGGGGATATTACGCATGTTTTGAATGAATTGACGCGTTTAATTGAACTTGATCCCGACGCTCTGAATCGGGCCATCGCAGAAATGAACAGGTCAGCACCTTTTCTGCCAGTTACAATCGCCGATCGTGTTACTTGGGAAGACATCACCCGTGTCGCAGTGAACGCACCGGTTCTGCCGGGCGTGACACCCGAAGTGGGCCAGTCCAGACGCTATCCTATGGGCCGTATATTTGCCCATGTCGTGGGCTATGTCGGCCCCGTCAGCACTCGAGACCTTGAACGCATCCAAGATCCCGAACCCATTTTACGCATTCCACGATTTCAAATTGGCAAGGTGGGGATTGAAGCAGAATTCGAAACGGCTTTGCGCGGGCGTGCTGGGTCTAAAAGAGTAGAGGTCAATTCTCTTGGCCGTATGATGCGGGAACTGGACCGAAAAGAGGGCGAGACCGGTGCCAACCTTCAACTGACGGTAAATGCCCAGTTGCAAGATTATATTCAGGCGCGACTGGGAGAGCTAAGCGCATCAGCGGTGGTAATAAATTGCCAAACTGGCGATCTATTGGCCATTGCCTCTTCTCCAAGCTATGATCCTAACAAGTTTGTCCGCCGCATTTCATTCGCAGACTTCGCCGCCTTGCGGGATGATGAACGCCGGCCCCTTGCGTCAAAAACTGTTCAAGATGCCTATCCTCCTGGTTCCGTATTTAAAATGCTAACCGCACTTGCTGCTTTGGATGAAGGTCTGATCACTGCGGATGAAACAGTGCAGTGCTCTGGACATCTTGAAGTCAGCGGACGTCGCTTTCACTGCTGGAAGCGGGCCGGTCATGGCAAGGTTGATCTTGAGACCTCGCTGCGCGAGAGTTGCGACGTATATTTTTATGAACTGGCCCTAAAGGTTGGTATTGAAAAAATTACAAAGATCGCACGGCGGTTTGGCCTTGGTACCGCTCATGACATTCCAATGTCAGGGGTGGCAAGTGGGCTTACACCAGATAAAAATTGGAAACGGTTAAACCGCGGCCGCGACTGGGTGGTTGGTGATACAGTAAACGCTGCGATTGGGCAGGGCTATGTCCTGACCTCGCCGCTGCAACTGGTCGTGATGGCCGCCCGGCTGGCGAGCGGCAAATCGGTGGTACCACGACTTATCAAAAAAATTGATGGTATTGAGCAGCCAAACAGACAAGACCCACCACTTGATCTTCAAGACGAACATCTACAACAAATCCGCAAAGCCATGTATCAGGTCAGCAACAATCGCCGCGGAACCGCATACCGGTCACGGATCATAGACGCAAAATTCCGACTTGCAGGGAAAACCGGAACAAGCCAAGTCCGCAATATTACCGAGGCCGAACGCAAACGGGGGGTGACCAAAAACAGCGACTTGCCCTGGAAACGCCGGGACCATGCGTTATTCGTCAACTTCGCGCCCTTCGACGCGCCAGAAATCGCCGTTGCAGTGGTGGTTGAACATGGCGGCGGCGGTTCAACGACTGCGGCACCTATTGCACGCGACATTACGCTTCAGGCGCTTTATGACGGGGATCCTCCGCTTAGCGCCTATCCGGCCAAGGACCGATCAAAAATCAAGGCACAGCGTCAAGAATTGCAAAAATTGCGGCAACCGTTTCAGAGCTCTCGGAAAAGCAAAGTATGAGTTATCTTGAGTATACCGTCAAAACTGTACCAACGGGGCTGCGGAAAATATTATTTTTCAATTGGCCTCTGGCTATTTTGATCACAGCTATTGCCGCGCTTGGAGTGCTGCAACTTTATTCGGTTGCGGGAGGGTCTTTTACGCCATGGGCAAGCCCACAGATCAAAAGGTTCATCTTGGGCTTCCTACTCATGCTGTTGGTTGGCATGATGCCGATCTGGTTTTGGCGCAGCGTCTCCAGTCTGGCCTATCTTGGCGCTTTGGGCTTGCTATTGTTTGTTGAGTTTTTTGGCGCCGTCGGGATGGGAGCAAAGCGCTGGATTGACCTTGGGTTTATGAACTTGCAACCATCTGAGGTGATGAAAATTGCACTTATCATGGCAATCGCATCTTACTATGATTGGTTGCCACTAGAGAAAACCTCAAAACTCATTTGGGTCATTCTGCCCGCCGTTATCATACTGCTGCCTACCGCGCTTGTATTGAAGCAGCCAGATCTTGGTACAGCGATCCTGTTAAGTGCCGGCGGTGCTGTGGTCATGTTTTTAGCTGGCGTACATTGGGCCTATTTCATCACCATGATCACAGCCGGTATCGGATTGATTTCGATTGTGTTTCAAAGCCGGGGAACGTCTTGGCAAATGCTCAAGGACTATCAATTCAAGCGCATTGAAACCTTTCTGGACCCAACCAATGATCCACTGGGAGCCGGGTATAACATCATTCAATCTAAGATCGCACTGGGATCGGGCGGCTGGAGTGGGCGCGGATTTATGCAAGGCACCCAGAGCCGGCTGAACTTTCTTCCCGAAAAACATACCGATTTTATTTTCACCACACTGGCTGAAGAGTTCGGGTTTATCGGTGCTATTTCCCTGCTCAGCCTCTATGCACTGGTGCTGGTGTTTTGCATCCTTTCGGCTTTAAAAAACAAAGACCGATTTTCGTCGCTTTTGATTTTTGGCATTGCAAGTACGTTTTTTCTGTTTTTTGCGGTCAATATGTCGATGGTCATGGGGTTGATGCCTGTGGTTGGTGTGCCCCTACCGCTTGTCAGCTATGGTGGGTCGGCCATGTTGATCTTGATGATCGGGTTTGGGCTGGTACAGTCTGCCCATGTCCATAGACCGAGATGAGTCCCTTATGATCAATATTCTGTTTGCCGCCCACCCAGACCGCTGGGATGAATACCAAGCGCCACTGACCAAAGCCCTAAATGAGGCTGGACTTATCTTTGACATGCGGACCGAATTTTCGCCCGAACAGGTCGATTATATCGTTTATGCCCCCAACAGCGCATTGCAGGATTTCACCCCCTATACAAACTGCCGCGCGGTTCTCAATCTTTGGGCAGGGGTAGAGAATATCGTTGGAAACCAAACACTAAGAATGCCACTGGCGCGAATGATCGACCGCGGCATGACCCGCGGTATGGTTGAATGGGTCACGGGGCATGTAATGCGCCATCACTTAGGCATGGATTCACATATTTTTGGGCAAGACGGCCAATGGCGCAGCGAGATCGCGCCACTGGCCTGCGACCGACCGGTGACAATCCTCGGTATGGGAACCCTAGGTCAGGCGTGTGCAGAGGCGCTTACCAACTTGGAGTTCCCTGTCACCGGATGGAGCCGAACACCCAAAAGTCTCCCGGGCATCACGGCACTGAGCGGTGAAGCACAGCTGGAAAAATCTCTTGAGTCCGCGCAGATTGTCATTTTATTGTTGCCCTTAACAGCAGAGACGCAGGGCGTGATCAATACCCAGCGGTTGGCGGCTTTACCGAAAGGCGCCGTGCTGATCAATGCTGGACGCGGCCCGCTCATTGATGATGCGGCGCTATTGGCCTGCCTAGATGCAGACCATCTGGGACACGCGACGCTTGACGTCTTTGATATCGAGCCCCTGCCCGTTGAGCATGTATTTTGGCAACACCCCAAAATCACGGTGACGCCGCATATTGCTTCTGCCACACGGCCCACCAGCTCTTCAAAAGTAATTGCTGAAAATATCCGCCGTGGCGAAGCTGGCGAGGCACTTTTGCATCTTGTCGATCGACATACCGGGTATTGATCAACGCAAAAGCGGCGGTTTATCTCGGTCCATGCCCGGCGCAGACATGGAGATTTTTTGTCCCTGCACCGAGTCTGGCAAATCAAAGCGCAGCCCGCAACCAGCCAAAGATCCGACCAGCGGATCGGCACTGTCAAAAAACCCCACATCAATTGACCCGGCCTCTATACCAGAGAACGTCAACGCCTCATTGGCGGCCTGTACCAAAGCGCTCTGTGCCCCCGGACGTGCATCAATAAAAGCCAATAGGTGACCCTGCCCACCTTGTTCATAGCTGACCCCGACCAGATAGGCGGTACGGGCAAGTCCGGTGGCTGAGGCAAGTTTACCATCAAGTGCCGTCAACAAAATTTCTGGCAACCCGCGCGGTGCAGAAAACTCCTGTAACCGCGTCTCGAGCTGTTCTGGCGCGGCTTGCAACGTATTGGCAAGCCAATCCACGGCATCTGCTGGGATTAGAATGGACGAGGGGGCCACATCAAGGTTCACACCAAGCCCAATCCCCTGCCCCGCCAGCATCGCCGCAATAATCCGGCCAGACAGGCTCGCATAGGGTGCCACCCGGCCAGTGAACTGCACCAGCCGCTCTTCTCGATCAAACACCAGCACAAAACGACTGTCGGACAAATCAAAAACTTCGGGCGACACGCTGTCACCTGTCACCTCTTCGGTGATCAATAAAAACAACTCAGAGGCGGCCAGCTTTTCATAAAATTGCAGACGCAGAGTGGGGTCCTCAGGCGCGCGCTCCATTGCTGAATGGGCCAGATCAATCAACGTTTTCTCAGTCATCTTGAACCTCACTGACCTGCTGGCGCGGTAAAAGTAACAGCTCGGCTTTAACCACGGGTTTTTCTTCCCCATGGCGTATTGTGCCGGTGCGGATGAGGCAAGGTAAAGATCTGCGACCCTTGCGCGCGCCAGTTTGCCCCCCTCAGACCTAAAAGCGGCCTCCAGATATCTTATATGCGCATCTCGCCACACATTGGGTGGTCAAGTGTAAGGATAAACAGATCTTGCCACATCCTCCACGCGCAGTTTTGGCACCGAGCGCAAGCGATAACATTCCCAGCCTACATCGGTTCGATGTCGAACGCCCACAGATATACCACACCCAGTGAACGTGAAGCCTAAAAACCATTTGTAGACCAAAGAGAGACAATGACAGAATTTTAAGCGGATTCCTCAAGGTGTCTTGCGCTATAAAATCACAACCGGCGACAGAGACGTCTAAGGTCACTGCACCGCAGTGTTGTCTAATACCTGCGCCATTTTCGATCTAATGCGCGGGACAACCTGTGCCTCAAACCAAGCATTTTTCTTCAACCACCTGTTATTTCTAGGGCTGGGATGTGGCAAAACAAAGATGCCTTTTCGACCCTCTGAAGACCGTCTAACGGCTTCGGTTACGGGGCGATCCCGAAGATATGGCAGATGCCATGCAATTGCGTAACGACCAAGCACCAAAGTAAGTTCAACCTTTCCGAGGGCCTGCAGAACCGGCAGCCTCCACGTTGCCGCACATGTCTTCATTGGCGGTTTATCGCCGCCTGACCCAGACCCAGGGTAACAAAGTCCCATGGGAAAAATTCCTATCCTTTTATCATCATAAAATGTGAACCTATCCACGCCCAGCCAATTGCGTAAACGGTCCCCAGACGGGTCATCGAAAGGCCGATTTTTCGTATGGGCCAGGCGCCCGGGGGCCTGCCCTGCAATGAGAACCTTAACGCGCTCATCCAGTTGGAATATCGGCTTTGGCCCCAACTCTAAACCCTTGCAACGCGCACAAGCCCGCATCTTTGATGTAAGTAAATGAAGCGATTCTGGCACGTCGGCCCACCTGTTTTTCTTATCAGTAACTCATTTTCTGACTGGAATAAAAGCAACTCACCGCACATATGGCCTCGGAAATGTGAAACCTAGCTGAACAACACAGAATACCAGTTGAGGCTAAGATACCCGAATACGGCAGGGTGACGCCTGCTTGCTCTGTCGATATAGAGAAAACTCTTGGGGTTGTATTTTTTGGCTCCAACAGCTATCTTAAAGAGATAGAGGGTGGCTGTTTTTTGCTGACTAGGCTCAGTACCTACCAAAGCGTATTGCACTCTTCCATCACACAAGCTTGCTATTTCGCCCCATTTTATGGGGAGCTGATCTTTGTAAAAGTTACTAATTCTATCGATACGATCCAATTATTTTCTATTTATATCAGTAGCCTGTGATGAACAGATCTGAGACCAACACCTGCGGAATGACCCCCTGAGTTTCAGTGCTCTCTGCCATGACTAACGGGTCATGTGATCACTCCACCAAAAGGACTAACATGGAAACCAAAAATGACGCTACCGATGCCATCCCGAGGAGCACCTCGAGGCTACAAGCACCACCCGCAAATCTGTCCCTTAAATTACAGACGGTTTCGACACTTCAAATCAACAAGGTTCCGACCGCAATCGTGTATTGTGAAGGTAATTTCGGAAAGGTTGATGGAAAAACTGCAAATGGCCTCATCCGGCATTCTCAAGCTTACCGGATTGTCTCAGTCATCGACAGTTCCCACAACAGACAAGATAGCGGCCAAATTTTGGATGACGTGATTAACAACATTCCAATTTTCGGCAATCTCAAGGCGGCTGTCGTACATGAGCGAAAGGTCCCGGATACTTTCATTTACGGGATGGCACCCTCCACTGGAAAGCTTTCATCACAGGACCGCATTGTGATATTGGATGCTATTGCAATGGGAATGAATATTGTAAGCGGGCTGCATGAATACCTTAGTGAAGATTCTGAGATTGCAGCCTTTGCATCAAAACATGATGTGACAATCAGAGATATCCGCAAACCCAAACAAAGCAAAGACATGCGCCTTTTTGACGGGAGCATTAAAAATGTCAACGCGGTACGCATTGCCGTGCTTGGTACGGATTGCGCGATTGGCAAACGCACAACAGCGACGGTTCTGGCCCGTGCGTTGAACGCAAAGGGCATCAAGACAGTGCTTGTCGGCACCGGTCAAACTGGATTGATGCAAGGGGCAAAATATGGTGTTGCTATGGATGCAGTGCCACCCCAGTTCTGTTGTGGAGAATTGGAGGGCGCCATCGTGGCTGCGTCTAAGACCGAGCAACCAGATGTCATCTTGATTGAGGGCCAAGGCGCGTTGAGCCATCCGGCTTTTTGCACCTCAGCCTTTATTCTGCGCGGCAGTCAGCCGGACGCTGTCATCCTCCAATACGCACCAAAGCGCCCGCATCGTTGCGACTTCCCTCAGATGCCCATGCCCAGTCCCGAAGATGAGATAGCGTTGATAGAATCATTCGCTGACACAAAAGTCATTGGTGTCACAATCAACCATGAGGATATGACCGACGGTGATATAAGCACCACGATCACGCTTCAATCAAATAGGCTAGGGCTGCCCATTACAGATGCGTTGGACCGTCCGGCGAATGACCTTCTACGCATGGTTGTCCTGGCTTTCCCCAAGTTGCAACAAAAGCCGGTTACAGCGGCATCATGACCACACCACGGATTGAGGTTGATCTGAGCAAGATACGCCACAACACACGATATCTTGTTGAGCGCCTGAAGGCGCGCGGCATCACCGTGACCGCCGTCACCAAAGCCGTCTGCGGCCATCCTAAAATCGCTCAAGCCATGCTCGAAGGTGGCGCAGTTGATCTTGGTGAGGCGCGCGTAAGTAATGTTAAAAGGTTGCGAGGGGCGGGCATCACAACCCCGATCACTTTGATCCGTACGCCACTACTAAGCCAAGCAGATCTCGTCGTGGGGTCCTGCAGTGCCAGCTATAATTCCGAGGTGGATGTGATCGCACGCCTTGCAGAAGCTGCGCGTAAAACCAAATTCGTTCACAGCATCATGTTAATGGTGGAAATGGGTGATATGCGTGACGGGATCATGCCAGAGAATGTTGAAGCCATCGCAAGGCAAGTTACCGCGATGCCAGGTGTCACAGTAAGAGGTATTGGCGCAAACTTCGCATGTCTTAGTGGCACGGCGCCCACCACGTCAAAAATGAACGATCTGTCCGCCATCGCCAGTCACATCGAACAGACCTACGGGATCTTAATACCAGTAATCTCCGGCGGCAACTCTGCCAATTTGCCTTTGGCACTTGGGCAACACTCAGGCGGGCGCATTAACAACCTGAGGCTGGGCGAGGTAATTTTATTAGGGGTGGAACCCGTATCAGGTGAGAAAATAAATGGCCTTTTTACCGATGCTTTTACCCTTATCACCGAGGTTATTGAAGCAAAGTCCAAACCGGTTTTGACCAAAGCACTTTTCACTGATCCGGCTCTGCAGGCTTTGCGCCTCGTCCCAGACAACAATCACGCAATGCGGTCGATCCTTGCCATTGGCAAGCAAGACACAGATATATCCGGCCTCACTCTACCCAAAGGTGTCACCTGTCTCGGTGCAACCAGCGATCACATGGTGATAAAATCAATTCGATCTCACCCTCGGGTCGGAAGCGCATTAAAATTACAAATGAACTATAGTGCGTTGATGCGAGCCATGAATGCCCCTGACATTACAAAGGTCATATTGAACGAGACCCCTTTTAAAAAGCGCAGTTCCGCACATCGGGACGGTCCCGATGTGGCGTTGGTGTAAGGAAGAATGCCCCCGAAGATCCAATTTTGGACGCAATGCAAAAGCACCCACACGCGCCCTATCGCAGAGCGATTTCATGCATTGAACGCTTGTTGACGTTCCACCTGTCTGCCGGTTTGCAGTTCTCAATTGAGAGGCAATTTTTAAGAGGACCCTATGGGCGCAAAGGATGGCGTACTGCTACCTTTCGAGGGGGCAGAAGTGACAACAACAGAATTTGATGAGAGTGTTTCCCAAATACACAGATTTATGCATGAAAACGGCGATAAAGCTGTCTGTATCAATAGTTTGAGAATAGCGACTATCAAAATTTAAAGCACCATTGTCGGTGTCTTTTCTCTATTCGAGGCACGAATGCAATCCAACTTCCCAAAAGGTGCGTTTTTCAGAGAGTTACGGGTACACTTAGTCGATGCAGGGCAACCTGAACTGGCAGACCAAATTCATCAACACTATTTGGCCATAAATGTACCAAAGCATTGGCGTAGCCCAAGTTATGAGGAACTGGGGACAGTTCCCAATCTTCCATTCGAAATTTAAGCACTTAGATAAAGGTTTCTTTGACGAGGGTAATACCGCGAAACCTGAGGGCTTTATTGACCTCACAGCGTTACGCTTCCTCGATGGGCTTATAAAAACACTCAGGAAGCATACAAGTGCCTCATAGTTTGATTGATCCCCGACACGTGAAGCCTGCGTTGCCCGCATAGTCGATATAAAAAAATTTCATTCGGGCGAAATGGCTAAAGTTCTGCTTTGGGCACAGTTGCAAAGCGAAATTGGTGGTGGATATGCACACACCGCCTTGAACAGGCGTATGGGCCCGTTCACATCGCCCGCAATCAATTTATTTCGATAAAGTTTGAAATGAATTCTTGACAGGTTCAAGTATTTCTATATTTCTAGAAATATGAAAATAAATGCAACAGACCCGCTTGATCTTGAAATTGCCGCCTCCAGCTTTGCCGCTTTGGGATCGGAGCAGCGTCTCACAGTGCTGCGGGTTCTGGTGCGCGCAGGGCCCGCGGGTCTTAGCATTGGCGCTTTGGGCACGCGCAGTGGTGTCACAGGCTCAACACTGACGCACCATATGAAAATTTTATCCAGTGCGGGGTTGGTGTCGCAAACCCGCCAAGGCCGTTCAATCATCTGCGCCGCCGTGGCCTATGACCAGTTGCACAATCTGGCAGATTTTCTTGTAAACGCCTGCTGCGCCGATGCCAGCGAAGCCGAAAAGAGCCATGATCATGGATGACGCGTCCAGCAATCATCCACGATCCCCTTTCCTGTGGCGCGATCGCGTTTGGACGGCTATCGTCGGGTGCTTTTTGCTATTGGCACTGTTTGATTACGATCAACTCATCCCAACCCTGCAGTTCAGCGCCAGTGCCTTACTTGGCACAGCGCCGTTTATTTTATTTGCGATCACGGCAGTTGGCGTTCTCAAAGCGTCCGGGGCCGAAACAATGATTGCCAAGGCTTTTGTGGGCAGTGAACTTCGGATGATTGTCTTTGCCGCTCTGCTGGGGGGACTATCGCCGTTTTGTTCTTGCGAAGTAATCCCTTTCATCGCAGCCCTGCTGTCACTGGGCATCCCGCTCAGCGCCGTGATGGCGTTCTGGCTCGCCTCCCCCTTGATGGACCCGGCCATGTTTTTGATCACCTCGGGCACATTGGGGTGGGATTTTGCAGTGGCCAAAGCCATGGCAGCCATTGCAATCGGTGTGTTTGGCGGGCTGACAAGCATGGCGCTTTCAGGGTCTTTGCTGCTGCAAAATCCACTGCGAGTGACGCCAACCCAATCAGGGTGCTGCGGGGGGCAAACACCTTTTCAAGGACAGCCGCTCTGGTTATTTTGGCGCATCTCAGAACGCCGGAACACCTTTATCACCACAGTCTCCAGCAATGGTGTGTTCTTGTTTAAATGGCTGTCCTTGGCTTATGTGCTTGAGGCGTTGATGTTGCACTATATGCCTGCGGGCTGGATTGCCGGGGCGTTGGGTGGCGACAGTCTGGGCACGATTGCGCTTGCAGCGCTTGTTGGTGTGCCAGCCTATTTGAACGGCTATGCGGCAATACCTTTGGTGGATGCGATGCTCACACAAGGGATGAGCCCGGGTGCGGCGATGAGTTTCATTATTGCAGGCGGTGTCACCTGCATTCCTGCCGCCGTAGCGGTCTGGGCACTGGTCAAACCCAAGGTTTTCATCGCCTATCTGGTCTATGCCGCCATAGGTGCGGTTTGCGCAGGCATAACTTGGCAAGCCATCAGCTTATAGCTTGTCCGACTGCCGGACAATTCCGTCACAGCTGTGACAATAGTCGTCTGGCATCCGCGCCCAAACCGCGTGTTAAAAAGAGACCGGGCTCAAACGATAAAGTTCACTAGCAGCGTTACCCCTAAAAGAACCGCTACCCAAAGCACCATAGAGCCGGACCGCATCACCCGCGCCACGCCTGTCTCGGGGCCATGCAGACGGTACAAAAGCGATATCAAACCAGCCAACCGGCGCTCGACATATCCAGCTACCGATGTCCAAATCTGCCCAGCAGCCCCAGACATCCGCGCGATCACCTGCGGCAAAAACCGGCGGTATATCCAATCCGTATCGAGATTGATTGCCCTAATTTCCGGCGGATGAATACCCGTGCGCATCAATACTGCAAAAGCCAATAACGCAAAGCATAAAAGCTGCAATTGCCCTACCACATGGCTGGTGGTGTAGGGATGAAACTCAACTTCATAGGGCAGAAGCGCATACAAAGGTTCGGGATAGATCCCAATCGCAACGCAGAAAAACGCGGTAATTCCCATCGCCATCTGCATATGGGCCGGTGCCTCTTTCGGGCGCAATCCGCTGTCGTGAGCAAAAAATGTGAAATACGGAATTTTGATGCCCGAATGGGAAAGTACACCCGCCGAGGCAAACACCAGTACCGCCCAGATGACGGGATAATGCTCGACCGCGGTGGCATCCAAAATCAGCGATTTAGTAACAAATCCCGAAAACAGTGGAAAGGCCGAAATCGACGCAGCGCCTATCAGACAGAAGGTCGCCGTGCGCGGCATGGTTCGGTAAAGGCCGCCAAGTTCCGAGGCTTTTGATGTGCCCGTGCGAAACAACACCGCCCCAACGCTCATGAACAACAAAGCCTTATAAAGGATATGCGCAAACGCATGTGATGCAGTACCATTTAACGCCAGTTCCGTACCAACGCCAATGCCCACCACCATAAAGCCCAACTGGTTGTTCAAGCTATAGGCCAAAACGCGGCGAAGATCGTTTTCAATCTCGGCAAAGAATATCGGAAACAACGTCATCACCGCACCGATATAAATCAAGATCTCGGTCCCGGCAAAGCCGCGCGCCAGGGCATAAACCGCCAGCTTTGTGGTAAAGGCCGATAGGATCACCGTTCCAGTAACAGTGGCCGCAGGATAGCTGTCCTGCAGCCAGTTGTGCAAAAGCGGAAACGCGCATTTCATCCCGAACGATAAGAAAATCAGCCAGGTCCCCAGCGAGCCAAGCGTCATTGCCTGGAACGCGATGGATCCAGTTTCACGAAACAGTAAAGCCGTCCCAGCCAATAAAATGACACCTGACGTGATCTGGATGATAAGATAGCGCAGACCTGTGTGATAGGCCGCCTCGGTGCGCCGCGCCCAGATCAGGAAAACCGACGCAATTGCCGTACCTTCCCAATAGAAAAACAAGGTCACCAGATCCCCGGCGAACACCGCCCCAATTGCAGAACCTGCATAGAACAGGGCGGCCAATTGCTGGACGGTATCACGGACATGCCACGCATAAAGATTGCCCAAAAATGCCGCAAGGCAGAAGATAAGCCCGAACACGCGAGAAAGTTTATCCACCCGCATCATATCGAGCGTCATGCCCAGAAACTGGACTTGGGCAAACGTGCCTTCTGGTAGGGTCCAAATCTGCCAACCCGCAACCAACGGCACCAACAGCAATAGCACTGCCCGCAGCATCCCCACCGGCAGAGCCAACAGCAGCGGCGCCGCTGCCAGAAACAAAAAGGCTGTGGGCATCATATCAAGCGCCATCATGATCGACCTTCTCAAGCTGCGCTGCGGGATAATCTTCGCTGTCTACTGCCGCTTTGCCATAATAATTTTCGGGCCGCTTGATAAAAATACGCAGAGTTTTTGCCGCCAGAATAAGCGCCGTAAACATGACAAAGCCGTAAATAGCATAAAAGCCCGGTACGTTTTCAACCGCGAAATGCCCATGTTTGTGATAGGTGAAATCTGCCACAAACAAGACGCCGCACAGCACCACAAGCGCCCAAAAAATCCGGTCGCCGCTGCCCGGCCTGTCAACCCAGCCCAGGATACGGCCCAAAACAGGATGGGTGTCGGTGTTTTCGCTCGGGGATTGTGCCATTAGCCTCTCCTCAGTTCAACGTGACAATCGGCATTAGAAACGCTTGAATATGCCCAGCATAGAAAAACAGCACCACACAACCAAACGCCGTGATTGCCGGTGGAAGCCAGACCAAGGTCGGGCTCTCCGCGATTTGTACTGTCTCTGGCGCATCCGGGGCGCGCAAGAAAAACCCCTTGCCGATAAGCGGCATCAGATAGGCCACATTCAACAAAGAACTGACCAGCAACACGCCAATCATGATCCACTGCCCGGTATCTGCCGCCCCCACAATCAACAGCCATTTGCTCCAAGAACCACCCAGCGGCGGCAGGCCAATGATCGACAGGGCTCCGATCAAAAATGCGCCAAATGTAATCGGCATCGCCCGCCCAAGACCGGTCATCTGACTGATATCGGTCTTATGCGTGGCGACATAAATTGATCCCGCGCACATGAACAAAGTGATCTTGCCCATCGCGTGCATGACAACATGCAAACCGCCACCCAGCACCCCCATAGAGCTGGCCAAAGCCACACCAAGCGTAATATAGGACAACTGGCTGATGGTCGAATACGCCAACCGCGCCTTGAGATTATCTTTGGTCAACGCCACCACAGAAGAGGCAATGATCGAAAAAGCCGCCAGCCACATCAACCAAACCGAAGCGCCTGTCGCCGCCAAAAAATCAATACCAAAAATATAGATGCCAACCTTGAGCATGGTAAACACACCGGCTTTGACCACTGCCACCGCATGCAACAGCGCACTGACCGGCGTCGGGGCCACCATCGCCGCTGGCAGCCAACGGTGGAACGGCATCAATGCGGCCTTACCAATACCGAACGCATAGAGTGCCAGCAGGACCGCAACCATTGGCCCGGCGATATGACCCTCAAGAATTCCACCTTTGGTGAAATCAAGCGTTCCCGCCACCGCATAGGTCCATACAACTGCCACAAGTTGCAGCCCGATCGAAGTGCCTATGAGAATGCCCAGATACGTCCGTGCGCCGCTGACCGCGGCGCTGGTGCCCTTATGGGCCACCAGCGGATAGGTCGACAGTGTCAGCGCCTCATAAAACAAGAACAGCGTGAACATGTTATCGGCAAAGGCGATCCCCATAACAGAGAAAATCGCAAAGCAAAAACAGGCAAAAAATCGAGCATGATCGCTCTCCTTATTGCCGCGCATATATCCCACGCCATAGACATGCGTGGTAATCCACAGCCCCGAGGCCAACAGCGCAAACATCAGCCCGAGCGGCTCAACCGAAAAGGCCAAATTAAGGCCACCCAACACCTCGAACAAAACAAAGGCCTCTGTGGTGCCATTGCCTTCGTTGTATAAAATTGTCAGCACCGCGCCAAAGGTCGCAAGTGCCGCTAAAAACGTCAGCCCATCACGCAGATCCGGGCTGTTGCGCAACACCAGATTGATCACAACCGCGAGCGCGGGGATCAGCATAGTCAACATAAGTGCGGTGGAGGTTTCCATAATCATAATTGCCCTAATGCACTGCCACAGAACCCGACAGTAGGCCCTGCGCCGCAGATCGTGACGCGCTCAGTGTGATGTCGGTATCAAAGCCAAAATAAAGACAGGCACCCGCCATAATCCAAAGCGGCAAAAGCATGCCCATCGGGACCTCTTGCGGGGTTTTACCCTCTGCCGGCTGGCTCAAATACAAGGCCTCAATCAAACGCCAGACGTAAATCACCGCCAGTAACGATGAGGCCACGACCAATAGCGCCACAATCCACCATCCCCGATCAAGGGCAGCCTCAATCAGCAACCACTTGCTGATGAAACCAGCCGTGCCTGGAATGCCAACCAAAGACAGCGCCGCAACCACGACCGCAGCGCTGGTCCAGGGCATGGTTTTACCTGCACCACTGAGTTGGCTATAAAATCCACCGCCCACCTGCATCACATAACAACCCACCCCCATAAACAGCGCTGCCTTGGTGATGCCATGATTGAAAAGATGGACAATTGTCGCCATCAGGCCAGTTTCGGAAAAAAATGTGATGCCCAATAGCATATAGCCAATCTGCGCCACACTTGAATAAGCCAGCATGCGCTTGAGATCCCGCTGAAAGACCGCGCTTAGCGAAGCGGCAAACATCGCCATAATGGCAAAGGGCAGAATGATCACCTCCAGCGTTATGCCGTCGTCTAAAAACGCTGGTTGAAAAACCGTAAACATGAAACGCAAAAGGACATATATCGCCATTTTAGTCGCTGTAGCGGCCAGAAAGGCCGTGACCACAGACGGCGCAAAAGTATAGGCGTTGGGCAGCCAGAAATGCAGCGGATAAATCGCCGCCTTCAACCCTATGCCGACAACGATAAAGGCAAAGGCCGCCTGCACCGTCCGATTGTCGCCCTGACCTTCCAACCGCACGGCGAGATCAGCCATATTCAGTGTGCCAGTTGTCATGTAAAGAAAACCGATCCCGATGACAAAAAACGTCGCCCCGATGGTGCCCATAATCAGATAATTATACGCCGAACTCAACGCCCGCTTATCGCGCGACGCGCCTTGCGCGATCAGAACATAGGTCGACAGCGAGGAAATCTCCAAAAACACAAAGACGTTAAACGCATCCCCGGTAATCACCACCCCAAGCAACCCAGTCAGGCACAACATGAACAAGGCATAAAAAAGCGTATGCTTGCGTGGCGGCAATTCGACAGACAGGCTGGCGCGGGCAAACGGCAATACCACGCTGCTGATCCCAGAAATCAACAGCAAGACAAATGCATTGGTGGCGTCGACACGATATTCGATTCCAAGCGGCGGCGCCCACCCCCCGATATGATATGAGATCACGTCCCCGTCGATCACCTGGCCCAACAGCAGGACAGCAATCGCGAAAGACGCGATACTGCTGGCAAAAGCAATCGGCCAAGCCAAAGAACGGCTGCCAATGAAAACGATCAAAGGAGCGGCGACAAACGGCACCAAGACCTGCAGGATCGGCAGCTGTTCAGTCAGCGTCATCGACACATGATTTAGCCCATCACCTGCCATCAAGCCTGCCTCCCTGACTGCGCGTCATGATAAGCGATTTCGGCCAGTGCCATGTCGTGCTCGATCTCTTCGATCCGGTCTTCTTCGATGGTGTCAAATTCCTCGCGAATACGTACAATTAACGCCAGCCCCAGTGATGTGGTGGCAATCCCAACCACAATAGCAGTTAGGATCAGCACATGCGGCAGCGGGTTTGAATAGATTACCGCCGGATCAATTTGCATATCTAACGGAAAAATAGGGGCCGTACCGCCGCTGATTTTACCCACCGAGATGTACAGCATAAACACCGACACCTGAAAAATGTTCAAGCCAACGATTTTTTTTACCAAATTGCCTTTTGCAATCACGATATAAAGCCCAGTCATCATTAACATAACAAACAGCCAATAGTTCACATGGCCTAAAATAAATTCTGTGGTCATTGGATCCATGCTCACCACTCCTCATCATTGAGGATCGGTGTGCGGGCAGCAAAGGCATAATAAATCGCCACCATAACGCCAGTAACAGTGATCCCCACACCGGCCTCAACAATCAAAATACCCAAATGTTGACCATGCTCGGGATGGTGCGGGCTGAGAGCCGTATAGTCGAGATAGGCATATCCTCTGAAAAGACTATAAATACCGGTGCCAGCATAGAGTAGGACGCCCAGCGCCAGCAACTTATGGACAAGCCAAGGCGGAAACACCAACTGCAGTTTTTCAAGGCTGAAAATCACCCCGTAGATAATGAACCCTGAGGCCATGATCACCCCGGCCTGAAAGCCCCCCCCGGGCGAGTAATCCCCATGAAACTGAACATAAAGGGCAAATAAGAAAATGGTGCCAACCAACATCTTGGTGATCACGCGTAAAATGAGATGATGGCGCATCAGACCTGTTCCTTTCGGTCGTGCTCCGGCTCCGACGGATCGTCATCACGCCGGCGGCGCCGCAATCCACTGATTAACAACATAACGCCAATCCCAGCAGCAAAGACAACGGCCGTTTCGCCCAGCGTATCATAGCCGCGGTAACTGGCTAAAATCGCCGTGACTGCATTGGGCACACCAACTTCATCCGGAATACGCACCAGATAATCAGGTCCAACATGAATCTGAGCCGGCGCATCAGCCGAGCCAAAGTTAGGCATATCAAGCGTGCCATAAATCAATGCCGCCCCCGTCAGGCATACCACGATGAACGGTATGAAAGACGAGCGCGGAGACGGGGTCTCAAACCGCGCGGTCAGCGAAAGCGTGCCCAACATCAGCACCGTCGAGATACCCGCGCCAACAGCCGCCTCGGTAAAAGCCACATCAACCGCATCAAGCGTGACAAAAAGCAAAGCCGACAAAAAGCTGAATACCCCTGACAACATCACGGTCGCAAACAGACTGCGGGTGCGGATCACGGCAAATGCGGTCGCCGCAAGCATTGTGAAGAGCGTAATATTTATCAGAGTTTCGATGAGAGCCTACCCGTTCGTTGAATATTGTGCCACATTGTTAGGATTGAGTTTCCGGCTCGGCGCCAGTGAGACCCGGAGCTTCCTTGGGCCGCAAGCCCGACACAAGGGCCGCGTTTGCAACCGCATGAGTTGAGGTCGGGCCTGTGATGAACAAAAACAGACCAATAAGCAGCAGTTTAACTGTAATAAGGGTCAGCCCCGCTTGCAAAGCCATACCGAGAAGCAGCAGGATTACACCAGCTGAGTCGCTGATGGATGCGGCGTGTAAACGTGCCCAGAAATCTGGAAATCGATAGATACCGACCGCTCCAACCACCGCAAAAAAAGACCCTGACAGGATCAAAACCCAGCTCAGTATTTCAATAAAAAGTGCTGGCATACTCATCCGTCAGATCCTTTTTCCGCTGGCGTCCACGTCGCATCGCCAATAGCCCTATATCGAAAAAACTTAAGAATCGCGACCGTGCCGATGAAATTGATCAGCGCATATAAAAGGGCAATGTCCAGAAAATCCGGTCTGCCCGTCAAAAACCCAAGCACGCCGATAAACAGAACTGTATGGGTCCCGAAGGAATTTACTGCCAAAACCCGATCATAAAGGGTCGGGCCAAGATAGAGCCGGATCAGTACTAGAACCATCGCAATAAACAGAGCAAAAGCCGCCACGACAAACATCATCAAGACGCCTCACTTTCAATGCCGCTGACCCGGCGATCCATCTGTGCAAGATCAACGTCGTCACTTGGCCCATAAGACAGGGCGTGCACCAAAAAATGCCCCTGCTCAGTCTCGACCGAGATTGTTCCCGGAGTGAGTGTGATTGAGTTTGAGAAAACAACCTGTGCAAGATCACTGCGCTGGGTATAGGGGACAACAAACATATGCTGGCGGGTTGGCAACCCGGGGGACAGAATGACTTTAGTCACTGTCCAATTGCACTTTGCGATTTCCACCAAAAGCCAAGCAAAATACCCCAACGCTTTTAAGGGGTTGATAGACGCATCAAGATGATCGCAGTCGACATGGTCCATCCGTCGAACAATCACCAACACCAGAACCACCGACGCCACACCAAAGCCTATAACCATTGGCTTATAAACCCCTGACATCAACAGCCAGAGCCCCATCAAAACCGCTGCGCTGCCAAGGGACCTCAACAGACTACCTCATTTGGACAACACATTCGCAACACTGGGTGCCAATCCTCTGCATTTTTTCTGCTTTATAGATAGTTTCCGAACACCTGTACATACAGCAATCAGCTTGAATGCAAAAATTAGATTTTGCAGAAAACCCCTGCCCCACAAATAGTCCGCCTAGAGAACACTGCAGACCACTCAAACTGCGCCCCAAAGGTCATTGCTCTTGGCCCCAAACCCAAATCATGCCGTCAAAAAGTGCCCGTCAAGCCACCCAAAAGGCCAAATTCAGCCATTAGCAAAAATACATTTAACTCATCAGCACTTAAAGCCATTGAATTATTGCGCCTTCGTAAAGAAATAACGGCCAGAGCTTTCCGTTATCTTTAGTAAACAGATTTTCAGCTGTTATCTATCACATAAAATTTCGTCAAAATTCCAAAGAGCATATCGATAACGTTGCAACCGACGATTGGGTATTGGCGGCAAGAATGAGCGAAGCAGCGCCTTGCAATATTTTTTGCAAAAATTGCGAGGCCACACTGGAGGTGCTCATCTTCTTCGAGAACCCCGTGCTATGTGGGGTTGGCTTGGGTTCATCAACAAAACAGCGCTCTTCAGTACGGCAATGCGCCGCATTTATCGACCAACATCTGTCAATGTACGAGTCGGATTCTGTCGCACGTCGTCGATAATATACCCGTCATGTTTGCTGTGCTGACCACAGAGCCCGATGCGAATAGCTGCCAATAGCCGCTGGCCAAAGTAACTGCGGACCTTCGGAACTCGATGCCAACCAGAAGTCCCAAAGCAGGCGTTGCGCTGATGGCGCAGGCGCGCGACTCTATGCTTTTGGGATCCGTTGGAATGCAAATATTCTGACCCATTATTGAATCAATACCAAGCAGATTTAGGTCCGAAACAAGTCACAGACTGCACACATACTTGATCACAAATGTTGAAACGGCTCCGCCAGGCCCTGCAACCGTCGCTGGATCTCTGCGACTGCCCGACAATATCAGTGCAATAGACACAATAAAGTTTTGCAGTGGGCTTACGATAACCGGCAAAACGACCTTCGGATTAGAGATCCCGCATACCCGCCATAAATAAGCCATACTTGAATTCTAGCATGAGCAAGCAGGTGGTCTGGCCTGCTATTTTTTACATACGTTTAGCAGAGTTCACTTTCCGCATGCTGGAATTCGAAAATGTAAGCAAATCCTTTTGGACGGGCGTTCAAAGGAAAGTTATCTTAGACCGTGTCTCTTTTAAGGTGGAGCTGGGTACGAGCTTGGGAATTTTGGCCCCAAACGGCACTGGCAAAACAACACTGATCAACATGATGGCCGGATTGGAAAAACCTGACGAAGGCGTCATCCGCAGGAATTGCAGAATATCTTTTCCCCTTGGCTTTATGGGGGGCGTGGTCCCCAAACATTCCGCAATGATCAACGCGCGGTATATTGCGAGGCTCTACGGATTGGACCCCGATTATGTTGAGGCCTTCTGTCGCTGGCTCTGCGGTCTGGATGAGTATTTTGACCAGCCTTTGGGGGTTTACTCCAGTGGGATGAAAGCACGCTTTACGTTCTCGCTAATGCTGGCCTTGGAATTTGACATTTATCTCATCGACGAAGGCATGCCCAGCAGTACCGATGCCGAATTCAACCGAAAATCCGCGAGCATCCTTCAGGAGCGGCTGCGAACAACCACAATTATTATTGTATCGCATCAGCCTGAAGTACTTGAGAAATTTGCACAAAAGGCAGCCGTATTACATTGGGGAAAATTACATATGTTCGAAAGCTTGGAGGAGGCAAAGCAACTTTATGACTATGAAACAACCCGTTAGGAAATTTCGTATCAGGCGTGTTCCTACAACACCAAGCCCCCAATTAGACACCCCCCAATCAGACACAGTGCCAGAAAAACTGGCAGACGATCAAATGCACCCTACAGCCAGTCAAATTCAAACCGCGCAGGTCCAAACCACAAAAAGTCAGGCCAACCAGCCACAATCAACACATCCTCAAACCCGTCATTCTAAAGATGGACAGTCTCAAAAAGCGCATCCTCAAACCGACCATACCCAGGTGAAGCCGTCACAACACCTTCATCCTCAAAACAATCTTGCGACACCGCCACATAAAGAGACAAGCCCCGAAACAAATCGCCCAAAAAAAACGCCACCAGCAGTAGCGGACAACACGACTGATACGACACCCGCAAATCAAATCGAGGCAATCCAAAAAGAAGGGTTAACCGGGCGCCAACTGCGCATGGCCCGTCGTATCGCCAATGAACATAAATTACCTGCGCAAACGGATTTTGATGCCGTGCGTCTGCTCAGGGCAAAAGGAATTGATCCATTTAACCGCAGCAATCCTCTTGATTGGATTTCACCAGAGCAAAATCAAAACAAGTCTCCATCTCCCGACAATGCAAAGGTCCAGCTGCCACAAAAAATTGAAAAAGCACCCGAAACGCTACCCTCTACCGACGTCAATCCTATCGACCGCCGCAGCGAAGAAATCCGACAAATTCAACTGGAAATTACCCGCAGGCGCCGCCGAAAGGCGTTAATGTTATTGGCCCGTTTGGTGGTTTTTGTGTTCTTGCCCACGGCAGTAACGGCTTGGTACTTTTATTTTGTCGCAACACCGCTGTATTCAACCAAAGCTGAGTTTTTGATCCTTAACGCAGAGGGGAGCGCCAGCGCAGGTGCAGGAGGTCTCCTTACGGGCACGGGCCTTGCCTCGAGCCAAGACGCGGTCTCTGTGCAAAATTATCTATTGTCAAAAGAGGCAATGTTGCGCTTGGACAATGATGTCGGGTTCAAAGCCCATTTTTCACAAAGCTGGATCGACCCATTACTACGGCTTGACGAGGACGCCTCAAACGAAAAGGCTTATAAACTTTACAAACGCAACCTCGAGATTGGCTATGATCCAACCGAAGGGGTATTGAAAATGGAAGTCACGGCAACCGATCCGGCCGTCTCCAAACAATATGCCGAGGCTTTGATCGCGTACTCAGAGGAAAAAGTAGACAACCTGTCGCGCCGCAAACGTGACAATCAGGTTGCAGACGCTGAAAAAGCGCTTGAAAAAGCCCATCAAGAACGGCTGGATGCACAGGAAAGGCTGTTAAGGTTACAACAGGAAAATGCGGTGGTCGACCCGCAGGGCAAACTGACCGCTATGCGGGCCCGGATCACCCATTTTGAGACCGAACTGCAACTGAAAAGACTGCGACTGCAGGCTTTGCTGGATAATCCACGCCCCAATACTGCAAAACTATCCGGTCTTAAGGGCGATATTAGACGTCTCATTGCTTTGCTTGATGAAATGAACCTAGAAATGGTGGATGCGTCACAGGGAGAGCAGTCGCTTGCGGACCTAAGCCTGCAAATCTTAATGGCACAGGGCGATCTGCAAACCCGCGATATGATGCTGCAAAGATCACTGGAAAACTTGATCCAGACCCAACGAGAGGCCGGCTCGCAAGTGCGCTATCTCACGACCAGTGTATCTCCAGTAGAGGCACAGGATCCGAGTTATCCAAAGAAATTCGAAAACGCGATCCTTGCCGCCTTGATCTTTTCCGGAATCTATTTGATGCTTTCGTTGACAGCTTCCATTCTCCGCGAACAGGTTTCATCATAATGAAGAACATAGAGTGTGCCGGTCTAACTTTAGGCAATACGCAAGCGCTGACCTTAATAGCGGGCCCGTGCCAATTGGAATCCGCCGGACATGCCGAGATGATTGCCGGCCACTTGAAAGAGGCTTGCGCCGCCGCTGGAGCGCAATTCGTCTTTAAAGCTTCTTTCGACAAGGCCAATCGTACCTCCCTCAGCGGCCAGCGCGGCATTGGCCTCGACGCGGGATTGAAGGTACTTCAGCATATCAAAGAAACGCTCAAAGTACCGGTTTTGACCGACATTCACAGCCCCGAGCAATGCGCCCCCACGGCCGAGGTCTGCGATATCTTGCAAATACCTGCCTTTTTATGCCGACAAACCGATCTGCTGCTCGCCGCCGGACAGACCGGCGCAGTAATCAATGTGAAAAAGGGACAGTTTCTAGCCCCGTGGGATATGCCTAATATTATCGCTAAAATCGAAAGCACCGGCAATCAACAGCTGCTTTTAACCGAGCGCGGGACCTCGTTTGGCTATAATACCTTGGTGGCTGATATGCGCGCCCTGCCCCAGATGGCACGATCCGGTTATCCGGTGGTGATGGATGCAACACACTCTGTTGCACAGCCCGGCGGCAAAGGCACCTCAAGCGGCGGACAACGCGAATTTGCCCCGGTGATGGCGCGGGCTGCCGTCGCGTTGGGCATCGCCGCGGTGTTTATCGAGACCCATGAAAATCCGGACACTGCCCCATCAGATGGGCCAAATATGATTGTCCTCGACCAAATGCCGGCGTTGATCTCCACGCTTATGCAATTCGACCAGATCGCCAAGGCCAATCCGATCGTTCTGTAACTGTGCAACTGCTTATCAATCATTACTAGGCACTGCACAGGCATTCTAAAACCGCAGCAATCGCTGTTTTAGAAAGCCGTCTTTGGTTCCAAACAACAAAAAACCGGGTGTTCAGGCCCGGTTTTTTAACATCCCGCGAATACCTTTACGGCTATGGTTGCTCGTCGCCGCTGCCGCCGTCTTCAGGAAGGTTGAAAAAGCTGTCGGCGTCACGGATATCAACCGGACCGCTGTCCGCATCTTCGTCCTCATCGTCTTCACGCAGGGCAAAGGCTTCCAACCCGCTGGTGTCCTCGGCTAATTTTGGTTCAATAGGCATCTCAAGGCTCTGCGCAGTGCTGACCAGCTTGCGGCGTTCATCGTCGCTCATCACAACGCCCTCAGCCAGTTTCTTCGCTGCAGCTTTTTGCACAACCGCATCAAGCTCTGACTGCTTGCACAGACCAAGAGCTACAGGATCAATCGGCTGAATGTTCGAAATATTCCAATGAGTCCGCTCGCGAATAGCCTGAATCGTCGGCTTCGTGGTGCCAACCAGCTTGCCGATCTGACTGTCCGAAAGTTCCGGATGAAACTTAACCAACCACAGGATCGACGCAGGACGATCCTGCCGTTTCGAAAGAGGGGTATAACGGGGACCACGACGCTTTTCTTCGCCCTGTGCTGCAGCATTAAACTTTAGCTTTAACTGTCGCAGGGGATTGGCCTCGGCACCCGAAATCTCTTCACTGGTCAGTTGGTTATTGACCACCGGATCAAACCCTTTGACCCCGGTGGCTACATCCCCATCCGCAATCCCCTGCACTTCTAACTCGTGCATGCCGGTAAAATCACCGATCTGCTTAAAGGTCAGTGTGGTGTTGTCGACCAACCAAACAGCGGTCGCTTTTGCCATGATAGGTTTGCCCATTAGGTCTCTCCTTACTACATCTTCCCCCTCGCCCCGAAGCAGGCAGCCTGACAACAGGCGGGTTTCCATTTTATGGGGAACTTACGCAACGTATAAGCTGGTTTTTCAAATAAGGAAAGAGCCAATCAACAAGGGGCATTCACTAGAACAGCCGGACAAATGAGGCACGTTACAGCAGTTTAATCATGGTCAATTCGCAGGACAATCTTACCAATATGCGTGCTTGTTTCCATCCTAGCATGCGCCTGCGCCGCCTGATCCAAATCAAAACAACTGTCGATCACTGGGGCGATCCGACCCGCTGACAGAAGGGGCCAAACCTGTGACAGCAGACTTGCTGCAATGCGTGCTTTTGCAACATCCGACTGCGGACGCAAAGTGCTGCCGGTCAGTGTTAACCGGCGCGTCATCACTTGGGTGAAATTAAGGGATGTTTTCGGGCCTTGCAAAAATGCGATCTGAACAAGACGACCGTCATCGGCGAGCGCATCAAGATTGCGCGCAATATAATCGCCACCCACCATGTCCAAAATTACATCCGCGCCGCCTTCGCTTTGCATGATGGGCACAAAGTCCGTCTCGCGGTAATTAACCGCCCGCTCGGCCCCCAAATCAAGACAAGCACGACATTTGGCATCAGAGCCCGCCGTGGTGAACACCCGCGCGCCAAACGCCCGCGCCAGTTGGATCGCTGTGGTACCGATACCCGAAGATCCACCATGCAGCAAAAAACGCTCTCCCGCTTTTAGACCACCGCGCTGGAACACATTTGACCAAACCGTAAAAAACGTCTCGGGCAGACAGGCCGCCTGTTTGAGATCAAACCCGTTGGGCACCGGCAGGCAATGCGCTGCCTGTGTCACCGCATACTCGGCATAGCCCCCTCCGGGTAGCAACGCACAAACTTGTTGACCCTGCTGCAGGCCCAAGACGCCCGCCCCACAGGCGGCGATGGTGCCTGAAGCCTCTAACCCGGGCAAGTCGCTGGCCCCCGCCGGTGGATTGTACAAACCAGCCCGCTGCAGCGCGTCTGGCCGGTTGACCCCCGCATAGGCGACCTTAAGCACCACCTGTCCCGGTCCCGGAACAGGAACTGGCCGCTCGGCCAAGTGCAAAACATCCGGAGCCCCGGGGGCGGAAATTTCAATAGCGCGCATCATGCAATAAATCACTTTCAATTAAGAGCGTCGAGACCAGTTTCCTGGCAAGTCAACTGTCGGCACACCACTTGGTGCTTTGATCTTGGACAAAAGCCAGTTTGGCCCCGCCAAGAGTTGTTTGGCAAGCGGGTTGGCATTCACCTGTGCTTTGAATTTTTCAAATTGCATCACGTTTTCAATACGCCGGTCTAGAAACGTCCAAGTGTCTTGATGATTCGGTGAATTATCACCCAGCCAATAGAGCACGGTCGCGCTGTAGACACTGCTGAGGGTCAGGCGCTTGGTGTACCAGTTCACATCAGCCGAACTGTCCCCTATCGCCGCCCATATCCGGTCGCATGTGCCCCATACCAACCCGGCACCTTCCGCAGCGTGCTGTGGCAATGCCATCAGTGTGGCTCCTCGGCGCACTGCTTCTTTATCGCGGATAGCATCCAAGCGGGCGCGCACCGAAAAGGTTATTTTTTCTCTTATTTTCATGGCGTTAATATCTGTTTTTTGCAAAACAACCTGCATGGCCTCATCGCCATCGTGATGAAAGCGTATCGCCAGATCAATCGCCCCCCTCGGACAGGCCAAAGCCGCCATTTGCCGCGTGATCGACAGGTCTTGGCAAGCCGCTCTCAGGCTGGTTTCAGACCAGCCATCAAACGCCACATGGGGCAGTGCTGCAGCCAAAAGTTGCGCCTGCATGTCCTCATTTTCCTGTACAGCCATATGACCATTCCTCTGTTTGTGCGTGCTAGACAAGCTAGCTCGTTATTGCTATAGGACCAACTCCTGCAATCCTTGCAACTCTAAACTAGAAAGGTGGTGACAACCACATGCAGGTTAGTGTCCGCGATAACAACGTTGATCAGGCGCTCCGCGCTCTGAAGAAAAAACTACAACGCGAAGGCGTTTTTCGGGAAATGAAGCTCAAGCAACATTTCGAAAAACCGTCTGAGAAAAAAGCACGCGAAAAAGCTGAAGCTATCCGACGTGCCCGCAAGTTGGCTCGTAAAAAAGCCCAGCGCGAAGGTATGATGTAAGATCATCGCCATGCGACGATCATCGAGACGAGACAACCCCCGGGCGTTTGCTGCGGGGGTTTTTCTTTTTCGATGCTCTTAAATGACGCCTTTTTGCTACCAAACAATAGATTGGCGGCTACAGTCAAAATTAGTAAATTTTGGGCACGTAAAGTTCATCCCCCAGAAAGCGCCGTTCATAGTCGGCGTTAAAAACGCGTTCTGGTAAAGTGACCTCTTCGCGGACCTGCTCGTGATACGGCAACATCGATAACAAATGTTCGATACAATTCAGCCGTTCGCGTTTTTTATCATTGCCTTCGACAATATACCAAGGGGCCTCGGGAATATTGGTGCGCGCCAGCATATCCTCTTTGGCCTTGGTATAATCCTCCCAACGGATTCGGGATTGCAAATCCATTGGCGATAGTTTCCACTGCCGCATTGGATCATGAATGCGCATCAAGAAACGCATTTGCTGTTCTTGATCTGTTATGGAAAACCAGTACTTCAAAACGATAATGCCTGACCTCACCAGCATTCTTTCAAACTCTGGCACGTCGCGGAAAAATTGCTCGACCTGATCTTCAGAGGCAAACCCCATCACCCGCTCAACGCCTGCGCGGTTGTACCAAGAGCGGTCAAACAGAACAATTTCCCCTCCAGCTGGCAAATACGGCACATAGCGTTGAAAATACCATTGCGATTGTTCCCGTTCAGTGGGTTTTGGCAGCGCCACAACCCGCGCCACCCTAGGGTTGAGACGCTGGACAATACGTTTGATGACGCCACCTTTGCCCGCGCTGTCCCGCCCCTCGCAGATAACCAGAACTTTGGCGCCGGTATGCTCGACCCAATCTTGCAGCTTAATCAGCTCGGTTTGTAGGCGCAAAAGGTTGCGAAAATAGGTCCGATTATCCAAGGAGTCCGGGTTTCTTTCTTTATAAGCGCGACGAATGTCGTCATCCATCATCGGTTCACTGAATTCGAGCTCGAACATTTCCTCTAGGGTTTCATCAAGCTCTGTATCCAACCAATCTCTGGGACGATCATTACTCTCACTCATACGTGTTCTCCTTTATATTCTGGCGCTGGCTGGAATGCTTTGACATCGGCTTACAATTTTGAATGTGACAAAATCATGTCCGCGGCCTTTTCAGCGATCATAATGGTGGGCGCATTGGTATTGCCACTGGTAATTTTCGGCATCACGCTGGCGTCAACCACGCGCAGCCCTTCAAACCCGCGCAATCTGAGCTGTTCATCCAACGGCGCCTCGCCCTCCGCACCCATCGCAACCGTGCCGCTGGGGTGGAAAATTGTTGTTCCAATATCGCCCGCCGCCATCATCAGTTCTGTGGTCTCAAACACGTCGGCCCCGGGCGCCATTTCAACCGGTGCATAGCGCTGCAGCGCAGGGGCTGCCATAATTTTCCGTGTTAACCGGATTGCATCCACAGCCACTTGGCGATCTCCCGGTGTGGAAAGATAATTTGGCGCTATCCGCGGCATCGCTTTGGGATCAGGCGAAGTCAACTCAACGATCCCGCGACTTTCCGGCCGCAGATTACACACACTGGCGGTAATTCCGGGGAAATCATGCAGGGGCTCGCCAAAGGCATCAAGCGACAAGGGCTGGACATGATATTCCAGATCCGCCGATGCCAGCCCTGCACGTGATTTGGCAAACGCCCCAAGCTGACTGGGTGCCATCGCCATCGGACCCGAGCGCTTGAGCGCATACTCCAATCCAATCTTCGCTTTGCCCCAAAGAGAATGAGCCAATGTATTTAAGGTGGTGGCGCCTTGCAGTCGATAACTGCACCGCAGTTGTAAGTGATCTTGCAAATTAGACCCCACCGATGGCATATCGGCGCGTATAGTAATCGCGTGGCCCGCCAGCAAATCGGCACTGCCAATTCCGGACAATTGCAACAGATGAGGTGACCCGATCGCCCCCGCCGAGATAATCACCTCAGCCTTGGCACGGACGGTTTTAACCTCGCCGTGTTGTTCGAACTCGACCCCGACCGCACGCCGACCATCGAACAAGACACGCTGCGTATGGGCATGGGTTTCCACCCTCAGCAAATTTTTTTGCGCGCTACGTAAAAAAGCTTTGGCAGTGTTGATACGCCAGCCCTTGCGCTGGTTTACGCGAAAATAACCGACGCCCTCGTTATCGCCAGTATTGAAATCGTCACACTCTGGCAGCCCGTATTGGATCGCCGCCTGTTTCCAATCATCCAAGACATCCCAATGCAGCCTCTGGTTTTCCACCCGCCATTCACCGCCTGCCCCATGCAGATCTGAAGGCCCGTCAACATAGTCCTCCGATTTCTTGAAATACGGCAACACGTCGTCCCAGCCCCAACCCGAGAGCCCACTTTGCCGCCACCCATCATAATCAGCCGCCTGCCCGCGCAGATAAAGCATGCCATTAATCGACGAGCAGCCACCCAAAAGTTTACCGCGCGGATACTGCAGCGACCGGCCGTTCAATCCGGCCTCCGGGCTTGTGCGAAAACACCAATCGGTGCGCGGGTTGCCAATACAATACAAATATCCAATGGGAATATGCACCCAGTGGTAATTGTCACTACCGCCCGCCTCGAGCAGCAACACCCGGTGGCCCGCGTCGGCAAGCCGCTTGGCGACGACACAGCCAGCACTGCCAGCGCCCACAATCAGATAATCACAATCCATCTTACTCCTTATCAACGCCCAGACACGCCGTTCCAACGGTAAGCCTGAGGCACAATTTGCGTCAATCAAAGCCCAGTGGTAACGATGTCGTTTTGAACACTGTCCGCAATGCAAAACTTGATTGCATTTGCGCCACCCCGGGAAGTCGCGCCAGATATTGGCGGTGGATCCGCGCAAAATCTTCTGTGTCTTCGGCCACAACCTTGAGCATATAATCGGCTGTGCCTGCCATAAGGTGACACTCCAGTACATCCGGGATCAATGCCACAGCTTTCTCAAAAGCCTCGAGCACCTCATCGGCCTGTCCACGCAGGGTGATCTCGACAAAGACCGTTGTCGGCACCCCGATTTTGCGCGGATTAAGCAGAGCAACATACTGGTTGATATACCCATTTTTCTCAAGCTGCTGCACCCGGCGATGACAGGCCGAGGCCGACAAACCTACCTGTTCTGATAGATCCAAGTTGGACATTCGGCCTGATTTTTGAAGCAAACGCAGGATACGACGATCTAACTGATCCAAAGCCATTGAACGCTCATTTCATCGATTAATATTGCATATTTCAATACAATATTCGATTTGACAGCAAAAGACGAGTGAATTCCTTTTTGTTGGAGAGACCGCAAACACGGCGCTCTCTCCAGATCAACTTTGTATTAATACCTGAAACACACCCAAGAAGGTCAAACAGTTGGAAGCACATTCGGTACGGGGTAATTCGCCCAAGCAACCACCTGAAAATTCATTTTTTTCCGGTCATTTGGCGGCCGGCAAAGACAAAACTGTTGCTGCATTAACTGGCGCAGCGTCGTCCCAGCCTTATGATTTTGCCAGCGCATCCCGTATCTCAGTCAGCACGCTCAACTCAGTTGGGCCGGCAGGTGCAACCTCAACCTGTTTTTCCTCTTGCTTTTGAGAGGCGTCTTTAATCCGGTTGATATAACGAACCAGCATAAAAACGACAAAAGCGATAATCATAAAATTAACCACAGCCATCAAAAAGGCCCCGTAGGCAAACACCGAGGCACCTGCGTCGCGCGCCGCCGTCAGGGACACAAATTCCGCTTCTCCTTTCAGCACAATGAATAAATTTACAAAATCAACACCGCCAAAAAACAATCCAATCAAAGGGTTTATCAGATCGCTCACCATTGACTTTACAATTGCTGTGAAGGCGGCACCAATGATAAGTCCAACGGCCAGATCCATAACATTGCCCTTGGCAATAAAGTCCTTAAATTCCTTAATCATATCAGATTCCTACTGTTAAAATTGACAATTTTCTAAAAATAACTTGCCAAATTGATGCAAATACGTGCTTGAAACTCTTTATAACTAAACGATACTCGTTTGCTACATGATGAAAGACCATGCACCAAGTCACATGAGCCTCATCTGCGAAGCCAAAGCAGTTTAGCGGTACGAATTATCACTATATGTACGTACCATAGCGCTCATAAGCACGCCACGGGCAGGAAACCGAAACGACCAGACCAGATTAAGATCAGGACCCGGCGCTCACGCGGGCAGTTCGCCCGTCAGAACATACCGCAGAAGCGCCGCAACCTGCGCGGGGTTCTCAGCCACAGCCAGAGCCGCTGCGTTCACTTCTTTCAGCGCGTGACTGTGTTCTGGCGGGTGCAGAACAATCAGAGATTTCCCCAAAGCCGCTGCATAACCGGCATCAAAGGCCGCGTTCCACTGTTTGTATTTTTCGCCAAAGCGCACCACCACGACGTCGGCCTCTTCAATCCCCTTTCGGGTCCGGATGGCATTCAATTTTGCACCCTTATGGTCGTGCCAAAATTTGTCAGGCTCTGCGCCCAGAATCACCACGCCGCAATCATCGCTGGCACTATGGTCGGTGACCGGCGCATTGAATGCCACATCAAGACCTCTCGCTGCTGCAATAAGCTGTTCGCGCCAATCCGTGTGAATTTCACCCGATAAATAAACTTGAAGTGTCATTTCTGTCTCTCTCCTCTTGCACAAGGTCCATTATTTATGACCATCAAGTTGGGCTTAAGCGCGCAGAACGCCACCCGTCGCTTTTGCAACTTTCTCGACAATTTTACCACAGACCGCCTCAAGATCGGCCTCGGTCAGCGTCGCCGCAACAGGTTGCAAGCGCACGGTGATGGCCAGTGACTTCTTTCCATCTCCAAGTGAGTCACTGCTAAATTCGTCGAACACCCGCACCGCGTCAATCAACGCCTTATCCGCAGAACTGGCGGCATTGAGAAGGGTTAACGCCTCGACTTCGGCGTCGACCACAAAAGCAAAATCACGCTCTACCGCCTGCAAATCGCGCAGTGCCAGTGCCGGCCGTGTGGCAGAGACTTTGCGCGGCAAAGGAATACCCTCTGGCCAGATCGTGAAGCCCACCGCCGGACCTTTTACGTCAAGATTCTGCAATACTTTGGGATGAATTTCACCGAATACCGCCAGCATTTTTTTCGGGCCCAGGCAGATGCGCCCGTGACGGCCAGGATGCCACCAACTGGCGCCATCTCGTAAAATCTGAACTTTCGCAGGCGCGCCCATCGCCGCCAAGACGGCTTCGACATCAGCTTTAACATCATACAAGTCAACTGGCCGCGCAGCACCATGCACATCCTTGGGACTGGTGCGTCCGATCAAAATACCTGCCACTTGCAGATGCTGTTCGTTTGGCTCACCACCGTGAAACACCGGGCCAACCTCGAACAGCGCCATATCTGCAAAGCCGCGCGCCTGGTTGCGGGCTGCTGCCTGCAGCAGGCCCGGCAAGAGATCGGGGCGCATATGGCTCATTTCACTGGAGATTGGGTTCTCAAGCATGGTGACAGCGCTGCCACCACCAAACATTTGCGCGGCGCTTTGATCGATAAAGCTATAGCTGACGCATTCGTTATAGCCCAGCGACGCCGTGGTACGCCGCGCGATCTGCTCACGCCGCTGTATGGGCGACAAGATCGCTTTTGGCACGCCACTTTGCAACCGTGGCAAAGGTTTGCCTTGAAGCTTGGTCAAGGATGCCACCCGCGCCACCTCTTCAACCAAATCGGCCTCACCCATAATATCGGGGCGCCAACCGGGCACATGCGCCATGTCCCCCTGCAGATCGAATCCGAGCGCGGTTAAAGTGACGCGTTGCTCGGCCTCAGGCAGTTCCATCCCAACAAGTGATTGTATACGGTCGGTGTCCAATTGATAGGCACGCGCATGATCGGGCTGGGCGCCAGCGATTACCACCTCTGAGGCGGTGCCACCACACAGATCCAAAATCATCTGGCTGGCAGCCTCGATCCCCACCGGCGTCCACGACGCGTCAATACCACGTTCAAACCGATAGCGTGCGTCGGAATTGATCTTAAGCGCCCGTCCGGTATAGGCCGTGCGTACCGGATCAAAATACGCGCCCTCGAGGAATACATTCACCGTCTCATCCGTACAGCCTGAATGTACCCCGCCCATAATACCGCCAAGACTTTCAATCCCATCGGCGTCGGAAATAACTGTCATACCCTCGGCCAACGTATAGTCTTTGTCATCCAGCGCCGAAAAGACCTCACCGCCTTTGGCCCTGTGGACGCGCAGGGCACCGCCGGCGACTTTATCCGCATCAAACACGTGCAGGGGCCGGTTGCTGTCATAGGTGAAGAAATTTGTCACATCAACAAGCGCCGAGATCGGCCGCAGCCCAATGGCTTTCAGGCGATCTTGCAGCCATGCGGGGCTAGGGCCGTTTTTCACGCCTTGGATCACCCGGCCATAAAATACAGGGCATTGATCGCGCGTATCTTCATCAATCGTCACTGTTACCGGACAGGCAAACCCGCCGGTAACCGACGGCACATCCTGTGGCTTGAGCCGGCCCAAGCCGCGCGCGGCGAGGTCACGCGCGATACCGCGCACGCCAAGCGCATCAGGCCGGTTCGGGGTGATGGCGATTTCAATGACAGTATCGACCTTGGCGGGATCATGCGCGGCCAACCAATCGATAAACAGGTCGCCAACCTCGCCCGAAGGCAGCTCAATGATGCCATCATGTTCGTCCGACAGCTCCATTTCACGCTCTGAGCACATCATGCCAAAGCTCTCAATCCCGCGGATTTTGCCGACACCTATGGTGGTATCTATCCCCGGCACATAGACGCCGGGCTTGGCAATCACCACTGTGATCCCGGTGCGGGCATTGGGCGCACCGCAGATAATCTGGCTCTCACCCTCATCCGTCGCCACCTGACAGACCCGCAGCTTGTCGGCATCGGGATGTTTTTCTGCACTTAACACTTTGCCAATGGTAAAATCCTTGAGCCGGTCTGCAGGATTTGAAACCTCTTCCACCTCCAGTCCAAGGTCAGTCAGCGCATACAGGATGTCATCCAAAGGCGCCGTCGTTTCCAGATGATCTTTCAACCAAGCAAGGGTGAATTTCATGATCGTACCTCCAATGACACCGCTCAGCGGTCTGCCAGATCCTCAACAAGTTCAAAATGTTCAAACAGCAGCAGCATCTCGGGATCAAAGCCGCCGTTGCGTTCAAAAAACGCCTTATGATCTTTGCGCCATCCCGCCAGATCTGCGTTTTCGCCCTCTGCAAGCGCGGCCGCTTCGCCTACATCACAAAACCGTATTTGTTCAAGACGAACTGTGCGTGTCACCAGCGCGGGAACATCATCCCAATCGGTTGCGATATCGCAACGGCCCAGTTTGGGCATGGCCTCGGGCTCTGTCTGGTAATTGGCCAAGGCATCGCACGATGCCGTTTTCGTCCCCGCCCGCACCAACGCGTTGAGCCGGTTACACATCTCGGCGCTATCCCCAAACTTGAATGTACCTGCCCCGGGATAGACGTCTTGCAGATCTTCCATCTCTTCGGTCATCTGCTCAGCCCGCCGTGTAGATTAGGCTGGTCCAGACTGGCAAAGCCATAATGGCGCAGCCAACGTAGATCACTGTCGAAAAACGCCCGCAGATCGGGAATACCGTATTTGAGCATCGCAATGCGATCGATTCCCATGCCAAAAGCAAAGCCCTGCCATTCGTTAGGGTCAATTCCACCCGCAGCCAGCACTTTAGGGTGCACCATACCCGAGCCAAGGATCTCAAGCCAGTCGTCACCCTCGCCGACTTTCAGTTGCCCGCCGGCCCAAGAACACCGGATATCGACTTCGGCCGAGGGTTCAGTGAACGGGAAATGCGAAGCGCGAAACCGCAGTTCGACATCATCGACCTCGAAAAATGCTTTGACAAACTCTTCCAATACCCATTTCAAATTTGCCATCGAGATGTCTTTGTCGACCGCAAGCCCTTCGACTTGATGAAACATTGGCGTGTGGGTCTGATCATAGTCCGCGCGGTACACGCCACCAGGGCAAATTATACGCAGCGGCGCACCCATTTTTTCCATCGAGCGCACCTGAACCGGCGAGGTATGGGTGCGCAGAACATGCGGCGGGCGATTATCGCCCTCGGCACGATGCATATAAAACGTGTCCATCTCGGCACGCGCCGGATGGTGGCCGGGAATGTTCAGAGCATCAAAATTATACCAATCAGTGTCGATCCGTGGGCCCTCGGCAACCCCAAAGCCCATATCCGCAAAAATCGCCGCCACTTCTTCGCTGACCTGACTTATCGGATGGAGGGTGCCCTGCCGTCGGTCACGCGCTGGCAATGTGACATCAAGCCATTCAGCTTGAAGTCGCTGATCGAGCGCAGCATCCGACAGCGCCGTTTTCTTGGCCGCCAAGGCGCTGTTGATCTCATTTTTCAGCGCGTTCAGTTTAGGGCCGGCACTCTGGCGTTGCTCTGGGGTCATCTTGCCCAGTTCACGCATTTTCAGGCTGACTTCACCTTTTTTGCCAACCGCTTGCAGGCGCAGGTCTTCCAGCGCCACCTCGTCCTCTGCTGCCATGATGGCAGTCAGATATTTATCTCTCAGATCATCCATGCAGGATCTCCACTTGCGTGGCACCCTGCTATCACATCCGCATTTCTGCGCAACCATCTAGGCCGGAAAGGCAACAAAGTCAGAAAATTGATTTTCGTCCCCGCACCTCTAATATTTTTCGAGACTCAGTCACCAAACCATTCTCCGACACGATGGTTTTAGGCGGTTCTAATTTCAGTTTTTTTTCAAAGACCACCATCGAGTCGTAAAATTGAACTGACGAAAGCGCCTTTGCGATAGGATGAAAGGGAAAAATATCATCCTGATCGGTGTACCAACTGTGCATACGGTCAATCAAATCCTTCGAAAACTCGACAAAGCTTTTCTGGGCCCGAAAGCCCCCTCCAAAGCCTGGCCAATAACTGGTATGGGTGTCTTCAACCACATAGAGGCCACCGTCAGAAAGCCGCGGCCACAGCGCGTTGAAGCTGGCTATTTGTTGATGCATCTTATGGCCACCATCATCAATAATGATGTCAAAAGGGCCATGTTTGGTGGCGACATCCTGCAAAAATATTCCGTCGGACTGATCGCCGATTTCAACAGTAAGCCCTGGCACCTCAAACGCTTTGCAGGCAGGATCAATATCGAGAAAGGTCAGCCGACTCTCCGCCCCGAAATAGTCTTGCCACATCTTGATGGAGCCGCCCTTCCAGATGCCAATTTCTAAAAAACTGATATCCTGAGATCTCCAGGGGGCCAAGAGGCGGTGATAGACATCAAGATAATGGTCCATCTTGGTCATCACCTTGTCATCAGTCCGATGCAGGTAATCGCGGAAATAATTATCCAAAGTCATAAAATATCCCATAAAAAAAGCCGCACAAACCAATGTGCGACTTTTCATACGATATTTTGCAGGCTTAAGCCAGCGCGGCCTGTGCCTTTACAACAATGGCTGTGAAGGCGTCCGGCTCGTGCACGGCAAGGTCGGCGAGAACCTTGCGGTCCACTTCAATCCCGGCCAAATTCAAACCATTGATAAAGCGCGAATACGTCAGCGCCTCATCATGGGCGCGTACCGCCGCATTGATCCGTTGAATCCACAAAGCGCGGAAGTTGCGCTTGCGGTTATGACGATCGCGGGTCGCATATTGATTGGCCTTATCGACCGCCTGTGCAGCAACCTTGAAGGTGTTCTTGCGACGGCCATAATAGCCTTTCGCCGCAGTGGTTATTTTTTTATGACGGGCGTGGGTAACGGTCCCACCTTTAACACGTGACATTGATCAAATCCTCCTTAGCGCGAGTAGGGCATCATCGACTTGATGATTTTCTCATCAGGTGCCGACAGTGTGGTTGTTCCGCGCGCTGTGCGGATAAACTTGGTGCTGCGTTTGATCATACCGTGGCGCTTACCGGCTTGGCCGGCCACCACGCGGCCACTGGCCGTCACTTTGAACCGCTTTTTGCAGCTCGATTTCGTCTTCATTTTGGGCATTTCCGTCTCCTATCAATCAAAGTCGGTCATTACACGGCTCGGCATGCCTCTGTGGCCGGACGTGCGTACGAACCAGTCGTATATGCCTGTCAACCCGAACTGGCAAGCCCAAATCAGACCCCACAGCGTGTCAAACTGTTATTCAGAATCTGTATCTGACAACAAACGCTCATCACAGGACGCCACCCGCAAAATATTGGTCGTGCCTTCAACGTTAAATGGCACCCCTGCGGTCACCACAATTTTATCGTCAGCCGTGCCATACCCTTGTTCGCGCGCCACTTTTGCGGCAGCGAAAACCGCCATTTTAAACCGGTGCACTGCTTCAACCAGCACACAGTGCGTGCCCCAGGTCAACGCCAACCGGCGCCCAGTACCAACCAGTGGTGAAAGTGCCAAAATTGGCACCCCCGGACGTTCACGCGCGGTCAAAAGCGCCGTGGTGCCCGATTGGGTAAAGCAACAGATCGCCTTAATATCGGCATTTTCGGCAATCTCCCGCGCGGCCGAGACGATCCCGTCCGGGACCGTGATCCGCTCCCGGCGGCGAGACGAGTTCATGATCTCAACGTAGGTTGGGTCGCCTTCTACTTCGATGGCTACATTATGCATCGTGGTGACCGCCTCGATCGGAAACGACCCTGCGGCAGATTCTGCCGAAAGCATAATCGCATCTGATCCTTCATAGATCGCGGTTGCAACATCCGACACCTCGGCCCGGGTCGGCATCGGCGAATCGATCATCGATTCAAGCATCTGGGTCGCCACGATAACAGGCTTGGCCGCCGCCCGACATTTGCGCACCATGCGCTTCTGCATCGGTGGCACGTTTTGTACTGGCAGCTCCACACCAAGGTCACCACGCGCCACCATAATGCCGTCAGACACTGTCAGGATTTCGTCAAAATTTTCTATGGCTGCCGGTTTTTCAATCTTAGAGATCACAGCCGCACGCCCGGCGATCAATTCCTTCGCCTCGGTCACATCACGAGGACGTTGCACAAACGACAAGGCCAACCAGTCAACCCCCAACTCACAGACGAACTCCAGATCCTTGAGATCTTTCTCGGACAGTGCCGCGAGCGGCAGAACGACATCCGGCACATTCACGCCTTTGTGATTGGAAATAACCCCCCCGGCAATCACCCTACACTTGGCAAAATCAGCCCCGAATTCTTCGACCAAAAGGCGGATTTTTCCATCATTCACCAGCAGATGTGCGCCCACTTCAAGCGCTGAGAAAATCTCACGATGCGGCAGGCAGACCCGGTTAACATCACCATCGCGCGGGTCCAGATCCAGCTGAAAATACGCGCCCTCAACCAGTGTCTCCTGGCCATTTGCAAAAGTACCAACGCGCAGTTTTGGGCCCTGAAGATCGGCGAGAATGGCGATCGGACTTGCCAACTCTTTTTCAATTTCTCGAATGATACGGTGGCGCTCTCGAATTTCGGCATGGCTGCCATGGCTCATATTTAGGCGAAACACATCCGCACCAGCCTGATGCAAGTCTTTTATCACGTCATAGGTGCTGGAGGCCGGTCCCAATGTCGCAACAATTTTTACTTTTCTCAGATGTCTCATTCCGCTGTCTCCTGCCGTTCCAAATTATGTTATCGCTAACAATTCGAGTATATCTGCGCTATCGCAAGCTTGTAATCAATCGCTATAATGACTGTTTACGAACTATAACACACCAATCGCACAGGTTGTGCATTATAGAAAGACGCCATCGCGGTCCAGCCTTTGACTGAGCTGATGCGACCATAGGACTATTCACGGGTTGCTTGAAATCGACCAGATCTGGTTATCCGCGCGCCTGGTCTTCTGCAGCTGCGATCCCTTACTATTTCGAATGCAAGTAGGACAAATTCATGCTTTCTAGATGTATAAAACCAAGCCTTGCACTTATATTCTTGCACGGAACCCACAAGACAAACCCGTCAAAAGATTGTTATGAACTCGGCTGGATCTATGTTCTAACACGCGAACGATATGAAAAGGCGATAAGACGTCAGGAGATTTTTATGGATAAACAAACACAGATCGAACTTGAAGCGGCTGCGTTTCGACAATTGCAGACGCATCTTATGCAAAAGCGCACAGACGTACAAAATATTGACCTGATGAATTTGGCAGGTTTCTGTCGCAACTGTCTATCGCGCTGGTACCAAGAAGCCGCGCAAGAGCGCGGAATTGACCTGTCAAAAGATGCCGCCCGCGAAAGCTTTTATGGCATGAGTATGGCGCAGTGGAAGGCACAGTACCAAACTGAGGCCTCTCCAACTCAGAAACAGAGCTTTGACACCGCTTTTGCAGAGAATGTTTCGCCTGTGCAGAAATCTTAAAAAGACGACGCAGCCGACGCTTCAAGACGGCACCGGCTGGGCCGACCCCATTATGGACCCGTGTCAAAGGCGATGGGATTTGTCAGTCCGCAGAGGTTTTGTCAGTCCGCAGGTTCAAATTGCGACTTTACGCGTTTCCTCAAGGTATACTTCGCGCAGGCGGGTCGCCAACGGCCCAGGCACACCCTGCCCCAGTGAAACCCCGTCAATTTCGACAACCGGCATCACGAAGGTACTGGCAGACGTGATGAAAGCCTCGTCCGCCAGTTGGGCTTCAGCTAAGGTGAAGCTGCGTTCCTCAACCTCCATCTGCACCTCTTGGGCAAAGCGCAGAACGGCCGCGCGGGTGATGCCATGTAGGATCTCTGTACCAAGATGACGGGTGATAATTTTTCCGTTTTTGATAATATAAGCGTTATTGCTGGTGCCCTCGGTGACAAAGCCATCCTCGATCATCCACGCATCATCAGCACCGGCTTTTTTTGCCATCATCTTACCCATTGACGGATAGAGCAGCTGCACGGTTTTGATATCGCGCCGACCCCAGCGGATGTCATCAATACTGATCACTTTGATGCCTTTTTTCGCCGCCGGGCTTTCGGCCAGGCCCGGTTTATTTTGAGTGAACAAAACCAATGTCGGTGCGGTTTGTTCAGGGTCGGGAAAGGCAAAATCACGATCCGCAGGCGCGCCTCGCGTGATTTGCAAATAGATCAATCCCTCGTTGATACCGTTGCGGGTCACCAACTCACGGTGAATACTCAACAACTCATCCATCGTGACCGGACTGACCATGTCTAATTCATCTAATGACCGCTCCAGCCGCTTGGCATGGCCGGCAAAATCAATCAATTTGCCATCCAGAACACTGGTCACCTCATAAACGCCATCTGCCATAAGAAAGCCACGGTCGAAAATCGACACTTTGGCCTCGGTTTCAGGCAGGTAATCGCCATTCAAATAAACGGTTCTGTTCATCAGGAGGTCTCCCTTTCGGTCTGTCATAAATCTGTCCAATCACCCTGTCAGCGCAGGGACGTAGCTAACCCCAAAGCGCCGCCTCAGGCGGATAAACACCAAGGCGATCATAGCCCAGCACGTGATCGCGGTCTTCGGACAGAAGCAGCGGCGCGTCAAGGTCTGTCACAGCCGCACCCTGCGCTACCAATGTTGCAGGCGCCATCGCCAGAGAAGATCCCATCATACAGCCAGTCATCACAGCGTATCCTTCCGCCAAAGCCATCTGGCGCAGCGCCAAGGCCTCGGTCAAACCACCGGTTTTATCGAGCTTGATATTCACCATATCGTATTTTCCAGCCAAATGCGGCAGGCTGGCACGGTCGTGACAACTTTCATCAGCACAAACCGGTACCGGTCGCGCCATGCCCAAAAGGGCGTCATCGTCACCGGCAGGCAGAGGCTGCTCTACCAAGGCAACACCAAGCCGCTGAAGATGCGGGGCCAGATCGGTATACACCTCTGCGCTCCAACCTTCATTGGCGTCAACGATGATCTTTGTGTCAGGCGCACCGGCCCGCACCGCTTGCAAGCGCGGCATATCATCCGCGGTACCAAGCTTTATTTTCAACAGCGGGCGATGGGCATGTTTGGCCGCCTCTGCGCGCATTTTTTCAGGTGTATCAAGCGACAGGGTATAAGCGGTCAGCTCTGGCCCTGGCGCCGAAAGCCCCGCCAATTGCCAGACCCGTCGGCCAGTCTGTTTTGCCTCAAGATCCCAAAGTGCACAGTCAACCGCATTGCGCGCGGCTCCGGCAGGCATCACATCCTGAAGTGTGGCACGGCCGATCCCATCCGGCAACTCCGCAATCAATGCAGTGACGTTTTCAAGGGTTTCGCCATAGCGCGCATAGGGCACGCATTCGCCCCATCCAGTTATGCCGCCACGTGTGACCCGCACGGTCAACACGTTTATTTCGCTGCGCGACCCGCGCGAGATTGTGAAAACCTGTGCCAGTTTGAACCGGTCATGCGTTACCGAAATTGTCATATCACTGACCTCTCTTTCGCCACCCCTTATCAGGCTGGGCCTGTCAAAACCTTTTGTGTCAGCAAACCTTACCCCAGCGCTGCAAGCGCGTCGACCAAACGCTCAGCACCATGGCGAAACGGATCCACCGCTGGCAGACCAAGCTCTGCCTCTACAGTCGCCAGATAGGTTTTCGCCTCTGCCTCGCTCAGGTGCTGCGTGTTGACCGATATACCAACAACTTGACAGGCCGGGTTGGCAACTTTCGCCAAGCTCAGCGCTAGATCGCGCACCGCAGCCATACTCGGCAATTGGTACCCGGGCAAACCACGCATGTGATCACGGGTCGGTTCATGACACAGCACCAAAGCATCGGGCTGCCCACCATGGATCAGCGCCAGCGTAACCCCCGAATACGACACATGAAACAGGCTGCCTTGGCCCTCAATGATATCCCAGTGGTCTGGGTCGTTGTCAGGGCTCAAATGTTCAATCGAGCCCGCCATGAAATCAGCGATAACCGCATCCAAAGGCACACCGCCACCAGTGATCAAAATTCCAGTCTGACCGGTCGCACGGAAGGTTGACTTCATGCCGCGGGCCCGCATCTCTGCGTCAACCGCAAGGGCCGTGTACATCTTGCCCACCGAGCAATCCGTGCCAACAGCGAGCATACGTTTACCACTGCGAGGCACACCATTTGCGATAGGGTATTCCTCAGTCGGGACCCGCACATCGACCAAGCGACGTCCTTGCGCATTGGCGACGGCAACCAAGTCGGGTTCATCCCGCAAAAGGTTGTGCAGACCAGAAGCGATATCAAATCCTGCTTCAAGCGCGGCCAGAAGAACCTCTTTCCACGCTGCCGAAATCACGCCACCGCGATTTGCCACACCGATCACCAGCGTTTTGGCGCCAGCCGCTTTGGCCTGCTCAAGCGTCATGTCAGCCAAGCCCAAGTCGGCGTTGCAGCCCGCCATACGGAACTGCGCGACTGCGTTTTCAGGGCGCCAGTCTTTAATGCCCTGAGCAACTTTGGCGGCTAACTGATCCGGCGCGTCGCCGAGGAAGAGAAGATAGGGTGTTTTGATCATCGAATCCAACCTCATGAAATTTCGACCCAAATCTTCTAACATCACGAGCGGAATTGATATGCAAAATCATTATTATTTTTTTATTTTAGTGAATATAAATCTGTTTTTTATTATTTTTCCGCAAGAAAATTCGATATATTCGTTTATTGACAGTCAAACCCACCAAAGCTGGTTGCAGTAATTGCAAAAGTCTCTTGCAGGGAGATCGGTAATTTAATACCAACATTAAACGTTAAAACGTCAAATAATTACCGAAGGAATGCGTTATGTCATTTCGCTTGCAACCAACTCCACCTGCACGTCCGAACCGATGCCAGTTGTTTGGTCCGGGATCACGGCCAGCTATATTTGGGAAAATGGCCGCCAGTGCAGCGGATGTGATCAATCTCGACCTTGAGGATTCTGTTGCGCCAAGTGATAAAAACAGTGCACGCGTCAACATAATCAAAGCGCTGCAGGATGTGGATTGGGGCAGCAAAACCATATCCGTACGGATAAACGGTCTGGACAGCCCCTATTGGTATCGCGATGTGATCGATGTTTTAGAGCAGAGCGGCGGGCGCTTAGATCAAATCATGATCCCCAAGGTTGGCTGCGCCGCAGATATCTATGCGGTGGATGCTTTGGTCACTGCAATTGAAGCAGCCACTGGTCGCAGCAAACCGATTAATTTTGAGGTCATTATCGAGTCTGCCGCTGGCATTTCCCATGTCGAAGAGATCGCCGCCAGCAGCCCCCGCCTGCAAGCCATGAGCCTTGGCGCCGCAGATTTTGCCGCGTCCATGGGCATGGCCACAACGGGCATCGGTGGCACACAATCAAACTACTACATGTTGCACGAGGGGGTGAAACACTGGGCCGACCCTTGGCATTGGGCACAGACGGCTATTGTCGCAGCCTGCAGAAGCCACGGCATCTTACCAGTAGACGGCCCGTTTGGTGATTTTTCCGACAGTGCCGGATTTCGCGCCCAAGCCCTGCGCTCTGCCACGCTCGGGATGGTTGGGAAATGGGCCATTCACCCCAAACAAATCGCACTGTGCAACGAGGTTTTTACGCCCTCAGAAGCCAATGTGGCCGAGGCACGCGAGATTTTAGCGGCAATGGCGACGGCCAAAGCCAATGGAGAAGGCGCAACTGTTTACAAAGGCCGATTGGTGGATATTGCATCGATCAAGCAGGCCGAAGTCATCGTGCGGCAATCAGAAATGATCCAAAGCGCCCATAAACCAGATTGAAATAGTCTTTAATACAACAGGCCCGGCGCAAACATTGCAACACCCGGCGTCTGTTGAGTTGCATCTAACAGCGACTGCCGCCATATATCGGAGAGCAGTTTTGGAGATAGCGATGACCAATTACCTCAATTTTGAAAAACCACTGGCCGAAATCGAAGGTAAAGCCGAAGAGCTGCGGGCTTTGGCGCGTCAAAATGCGGAAATGGACATTGAGGCCGAGGCCGAAGCTTTGGATGCAAAAGCTGCCGAACTTCTGAAAACGCTCTATAGCGACCTAACACCTTGGCGAAAATGTCAAGTGGCACGGCATCAGGACCGTCCTCATTGCAAAGATTATATCAGTCATCTGTTCGACGATTACACACCGCTGGCCGGCGACCGAAACTTTGCTGACGATCATGCGGTTATGGGCGGGTTGGCGCGGTTTTCTGGCACGCCCGTCATGGTGATTGGCCATGAAAAAGGTGCTGACACCAAGTCCCGTATCAGCCGAAATTTTGGTATGGCCCGTCCGGAAGGATATCGCAAAGCCATCAGACTGATGGATATGGCCGATAAATTCAATTTGCCAGTGATTACGCTTGTCGACACCCCCGGCGCCTATCCCGGCAAAGGCGCGGAAGAGCGTGGCCAATCCGAAGCGATTGCGCGCTCGACTGAGAAATGCCTGCAGATTGGCGTGCCGCTGATCAGCGTCATTATTGGCGAGGGCGGATCTGGCGGCGCAGTGGCCTTTGCCACAGCAAACCGGGTCGCAATGTTGGAGCATTCGATCTATTCGGTAATCAGCCCAGAGGGGTGCGCCTCGATCCTGTGGAAGGATGCCGAGAAAACCCGCGAGGCGGCTGAAGCACTGCGCCTGACTGCGCAGGATCTGGCCAAGCTTGGGGTCAATGATCAAGTTATCAGCGAACCCCTGGGTGGTGCCCACCGTGACCGCAATATGACCCTTGAGGCTGTACGGTCAGCGATTGCTGACATGCTGGCCGAACTGTCACAAAAAAACCGCAGCCAACTCTTGGCCGACCGGCGAAAGAAATATCTTAAAATGGGGATGACTGGGCTGGCGGCATAGGCGCCCCGCCTGAAGCCCCCCGTTCTGAGCGTATTGGTGGAAATCTGCTCTGGGCATCGCTGGACGGACTTACATCCTGAGCGTAAAGACCTCCTTTCATCACAAAAGCCGCGCTTTATGCGGTAAGCAGATCTGTGGTGACTTGCCATGCGAACGCATGCCGGACCCACTGCCACCAATTGCTCACTAAACTGCGCACCCGCCCAGTCGAACACTGCCACCATATATCATGGGATATATTTCACCCAAATAGACAGGAAGTTATCACAAAAAACATATAAAAGAGATATTAAATTGGAAGTCTCAAAAAATCTGGCAATTAAAACATCCAAGTATCGATGGCGGCATCACCTTGGGAACCAGTGACTTTTCCGGCGGTACGCTTACGTGCCATTACACAGAAGCGCCAGCGATTGTGCAAATCACAACTCAGACCGCACATAACCATATCTGCGGCTGCAGCAAAAGCTGGAAACCCGACGGTGCCATTTTCTCGCAAATTGCAGTGGTTGGCACAAGATCATGTCAAAGTGATCGAAAATAGTGATAAATTGGATGTAATTGACACCGAAGCCGCGATCCACGTCATGCCTGCAAACACTGTGCTGTGCATATGTATGGCCGGATCGAGATCACTGGCCATCCGTTCTATGGGCTTGACTTTATCCACAGCGAATCGTCGGATGAAAAGGCTTGGCCGGCGGTTGAGTTTGCCACCTTTATGTATTCAATCATCGAGGCTGGGACCGATCCCCGCGATATGGATGCCATCCGCAGCCGGCTGACTGCGCTTGGCATTCCAGCATATGATTGCCTATCACCTGCCTTGATGGATGCAATTTCAACCCATATTTACAAATCCAATAAGACCTGAGAGCGGCCACAGCAAAGGGGCATAGCGGCAGCCAAAAGGACCAAAAGACAGACTGGATACCCAATCCATCGGCCACCTCCCGGCATTATTACCGACGGGGCGCCCGCCAACCGGCCGCCCGCGCCTCGGCTTCACTGCAGAACCAACGTTCACCTTTCGAGAGGGTGATCCGTGTTTTGGCATAGGAGGCCATCTTTTGCAGATGATATATCTTGCCATTGTTTGAAATATTACCCTTGATCGTGCAGCCATCAGGAGCCTGTTGCGCGGCAGGCATGCGCCGAGCGGACCGGTACTGCCAAGGCGGCTGCGCTGGACCTTGCCAGACACCAACGCCGCGCAATTTGGCAAGTTTCTCCTGTTCAACATAAATATCGGAATATTTAGCGAACGCCCAAGCATAGCCCGTTGCGACCATGGCCTCACCCAGATCAACTCCATCCGCATAGCAGGTTGCTACCACCCTTTTGTAAACATCTTTCGTCACTGTTGCACATTGCACCGGGCCGTCACCCGCCAGTTTTGCCATCTGAGCGGTGGCGGCTTTGCCACAGGCCCAAGCCCCACTCTTGGCACCACATGTTTGTGCACGCTCGGGTGCGTCAATACCGTGGATACGATAGCGGGTACCATCCACGTCAATGGTATCGCCATCGACGATCCGCATTTGCGCAAACGCGCCGGTCGCTGACGCGCAGATCAGCAAACACCAAAGAAATCTAACGAACCCCACCAGTCTTCTCTGCCTAGGACAAAACGTCACCCCACGTAACGCCAAACGCAGGGCCAAAACCCTGCTAACACTTGCATATCAATCAACTCCCTTTGGCGCAAACTTTGACTGACCTAGGCAAAAACCGTGCTGACACCGTCATTGCTGCCGTCTTTGAAATCGCAAAAACAAATATCTGCTCTTGGGGGAGTTTTACTCAGGCGCAAGCGTGCCGAGATACTATCGCCAGCACTGAAAAAACATCGCAATACACACAGGTATTACATAAAAAACAGCCGTATTTTATTGATAAACTTTCTATTTCCACTGACGTATAGCTCCGGGCCAGATAATTTTTTGCGCCCGTGGCGCCGTTTTTGACGCGCGGCGCAATCTACCGACCCTGATGGATTATCAATGGGCCGCTTGGTGTATCACTGTAGCGATCGGCTATGTCTTTGGTCAGGTCCTGTTACGCCAGCCTGAATTGCTCCGCGCTCTGCAAACCATCGGCGTCATTTATATCAAGTTGTATCACTTTAGGTCTGTTGAAGGCCGCCCAACCGCCCAAAACTCGCACGACCAGCGTTAATGGCTTTTTGTGCTGGGTCGACCGTTTGCTGCTCAGCCCTACAGGAGGTATGGTTACGTTGCTGATGTTCATTCAATTTGCAGCGCTCTAAAATCGCGAACTTGGCGCGGGGGTTCTGGTTGTCAGCAGCATGTCTATTGCAAAAAAATCCGGTCGCCTTCACGATCTGGACCCCAGCTTGCGCGGCGTATTCGCCGCCCTCATCAGGCACATTTGTTGAGTATTTGTGCGACGTTAAGTTTGGCCGGACTTGGCTCTCGGATTTTGGCACAGCGCCGCATCCCTCAGACATCAGCTCACCAGCATCCGCAACCCTTGGGTCACATCAGAGCGCACCGCCAAGCGCAAGCCCGGTTCATCACCCGCTTTTAGCGCCGCTAGGATCAACCGATGACCCTGTGGCGACTCCCGCCGCTGCAATTTAGCGTAAAGCACGCGCATGGTCGGTCCCAATTGTAGCCAGACAGTTTCGGCCATTGCCAGCATGGCAGGGGCTTGTGCCCGCAGGTACAGCGTGCGGTGAAACTCAAGATTGGCCTTTATATAGCCCACCACATCATGTCGCACGACAGCTTCAGCCACCAGACCATTGATCGTCCGCATACGCTCGATCAGGGCGAGATGTGCGCGCGGCAAAGCGCGGCTGGCCAGTTCAACTTCAATCAGCGCCCGCAGGGCAGCCAACTCCTCGATCCGTTCGTTGGACAGTTCAGCCGTGGCCACACGACCCGATTTCGACACTGTAACCGCACCCTCGGCTCCAAGGCGCCGCAATGCTTCGCGCGCCGGTGTCATCGACACTTCAAATTCCTGCGCGATGGCCCGTAGAGTCAGCGCCTGCCCAGGATGCAATTGGCCGTGAATAATCTGAGTGCGCAGACCCCGGTAGACGCGGTCATGCGCAGTTTGCGAAAATTCTGGGGCGCGCGGGTTAGGTTTCATGATCAGTACGAGTGCGCAAATCTGCTATCGCGGTCAATCACCAAATCGAAAATTGTGCAATCCAGCCCCGTTTTCTTTCAACCAGCGGCGTGCAGGTCCGTAGTCTCCATAAAGATCGCCTACAAGGGCCCAGAACGAGGGCGCGTGGTTCATTTCGGAAAGATGTGCAACCTCATGGGCAGCTACATATTGCAACACATCCGGCGGCGCCATAATCAACCTCCAAGAATACATCAGCGCGCCCTGTGACGAACACGATCCCCATCGCGAGCGCGTATCTCTTAGGGTCAGGCGGTTATAGTCCCGCCCCAACCGTGCCGCATAGCCATCCGAGGCCGTCGCCAGCCGGTCGCGCGCCAGCGCCCTAAGGTATCCGCGCATTTTGACACCAAGTTGGTCCACAGATCCAGGCAACTGTATCTGATCATCGGTTAAAACAACTCTGCGACCTGCGGCGGGTTGCACCCGTCGCAACCTGCCCTCAATCGGCACTAACGCCCCGGCCTTTACCGGTTGAATATCAATTTTCTGTCCGATCTGACGGCGCAACCAATCACGCTTTTGCGCCGCAAAATCCAACCCATCTTGGTCTGCAAGTCCAAGCGGAAGCGTCAATGTTACCCTTCCATCCAGTCCGGAGACCCGTAGACTGATCCGCTTGGCCCGCGCCGAGCGACGCAAGATAATTGGAATATCCGGAAGTCCGGACAGGGTGTGTTGCGCCATTTATGCCTCTTCGTGCAGAATAGGTGTCAAAGGCTTTGACACGCCGCATCACATATGGCAGTTGGCCCAGACCTTAGACAAGGCTAAAGAATTTGAAAGGGATTTTCCATGCCCAAAGAAGAATGGGGCGTAAAGCGCGTCTGCCCTACCACCGGCAAGCGCTTTTATGACCTGAACAAAACACCCATTGTCAGCCCCTACACTGGGGAGATAGTAGAATTGAGTCGCAACAAAAGCCGTATGATAGCGGCTGACTCGGAAGATGCGGCATCCGTCAAGGCCAAGAGCTTGGAGGAAACCGAAGAGGATGAAGTGATTCTGGAAGACGATTCAAAAGTAGACGTGGATCTCGGGGATGACGTGCTCGAAGATGAAGATGACGATACAGTGTCTTTGGACGATATCGCTGACGTCCCGTCCGAGGACGAAGACTGATCAAAGCTCGCTGTAACCGCAATTTGCAAAGAGGCGGATTTTTAACTTGATCCCGCCTCTGGCATTGCCTAGACAGCGGGGCGCGGTCATGTTCACCGCGAAACTTGGGGCCTTAGCTCAGCTGGGAGAGCGCTTGCATGGCATGCAAGAGGTCAGGGGTTCGATCCCCCTAGGCTCCACCAACCCCCCTATCGATCTCTAGTTCGTAGAGATACCACCATCAGATCAATGCACTCTGAAACAGCTCATGTGGAAGTGTATGGACCTATCCGTGAATTATGTGATGGCGGTTACACTTGATGTCCTGAGGGCTCAATCACAAACGTGCTGCATTGTGATTTGATTCTGAGAAGAGGTGGGAGAGTATGACAATCTGGTTCGATGTGCGGGGGGACAGATTCTGGTGCTTCTTCTGATTGTGTTCAGGTATATCGGTTCGAGAATACTTACTGTAATTCAGTAAAATGAATTATTCGTTTCTTGACCTGTTCTAAACCTAGTTCGAAAATAGCGTGTCAGAATTTGTCAGAAGAATTTTGATTTAAGGGTCAAATAACACATTACAAATCGGACCAAGCATCTTGGACTTTGATTTATATCTGCCAATATCCAGCAGCCGCGCCAGAGCCCGCGGCGGCGACACACCCCACGCGCAGGAACTGCTTTATGTCCCCGTTCATAGCGGTTGGTTTTCAAGTTTGTGGACGGTCAGATCTACAGCATTCAGGTTTGCGTAGAAGGGCTACTAAATTGAAATCGGGCGCTGCCTAAACCCGAAGGTCTCAGCAAGCACCCGACTGCCTTACAACTATGTATTCCACTTTTTTCATATTGGTTTATTTCTGTAAAACAAAAATAAACCCACAATCCAGCCGCTTCATACCAGTGTAGCGAACTTTCCTCAGACAAACTCCCTAAACCGCATTTATACTCCGAAAAGTACTTCAGCTATTTTCAGGCTTTACTAGAGAAGAGTTTGATACTCCCCAGATGTTCAGCAACTATTACGCTAATAGGGAAAAAACCACATGCCTAGAGAAAATATTGTTATCCACAGAACTATACACAAATCAGTATAAACTATCCACATTTTTGATAAAATTCCATTTCCAAAATTCACAAATTCAGGACTATTCCATAGTTTATCTGGAAAAATTCATCACCAATTCGCGAGATATGATTCGTATTGGGCAGTGGTAGGTTCACAGGTTTATGGCCAATCAGATCGTGAGTATTCAAGTTTAGCCACGATCTGCTATACCCGACAGATAAGTTGTGATCTGTTCCACAGCTATTCCTGAACAGTACTCAGAGATCTTGCATATGCACACAGTACGCTGTTCATGATTAGGAACCGCAACGTTGTTTAAGGCTGATTGACACCCGTGGGATCGTTGCAAGTGGGTGTAATCGGGATTTAGATAATCATCCTGGATTACTAGATCGACGTAGCACCTGTTTCAGTTCGCCACGAGGGTTTTATCATTTTCAAAGTCACATCGTATTTTTGTGATCAGTTCTTTTGCCCTATTAGTGATCTTCCCCTCAACCGTCATATCTTTTTTTCATTACATTCCCGCTTGAATGGAACGTGAACTGATAATCGTCATACGGCAAATTTACCCAACCATAAGCCTCATCGTATTCCATGCTTCATCCCACTTTTTAGAAAGTGCCATTAATTTTCTTATCTTTGCTTAAATGAAACACTTTAGCCAAAATCAACAAAGGTAAAAAATGTAATACGCTTTAGCAACACAGTCAGCCGACACAGCCATTTAACATCGACTCGCGCTGGAAATCAGACAAACCCAATACGCGAGGCCACTGCATAACACCAATCCTAGTGACTTTCGTAAAATTAACTATTTTTTTCATTGAGTTAATTATGGGTATTCATAAAACCAGAGTTATTCTGAGGTCTCTAATCAAGAATATTATCGCATTGATTTCATCTCCGGCCAGCAATCTGAGCTTACGTTTGATCCCTACCAACCGCCGTTCACAATTCAATAACTCAAAAGGCTCTCAGAGGGTTGCCAGATGTCGTTACTACCAGTGATAACAATTGCATTTTTAAAGAATTCTTTGGTTCGGTCGTTAGATTCCACATGACAGATAATGAAATCGTTAAATTAGTTTGGGAAGTGATGGTGCTTAAACGACGGTTTGAGGACAATCCATATTCTTTATCTTTAAAACAGATAGAGCTTTTGAAAGACCATGAAAACCGTAGGTACCTATGGCATTATATCAGCTAGTTTCATCCTTCTCAGTGACACGGTTCTCTGAAGTTTTAAAAAACCTGTTTGATAATTGTTGAGCTTACGATAATGGTCGGGGGACAAGTTTAAGGTAATTAAAAATGGCTCTCACTGAAATCGTCGCTGGTGTGTTCATGTCAGGAATTATGCTAGCAGTTGCCGTCCTGGTGCTTAAATTGATCAAAGACACTAGAACAACAATGAAAATACAAAATAAATCAGAGGATTAGGTATCAAACCAAGATATGAAACCTATTAATTGCGCTCTCAGGCCTCGCCTTTAGATATGTACGAATGCTCAGGACACTTCCTGTTGCAGCTTGGTCATAAATCAAGAATCTTTTGATTTAGTTGTTTCATACAAATAGGATAACAGGCTGCACTTCAGTTGAACCGTTTACTTAATCCCAATTTTTTTGAATATCCACAATTTAACTGAATGAAAAAATATTAATTTGTCCAAAAATCACCAAGAATGGTGTTATGAGGAAATCTGGAAGAGTTTGTATTAATCTGGTGTCTTGGCTTGGCCGCCCTCATACCATGCGGATATGTACACAACCAAGAATACGGATCAGGTTTTGAACGCGGGGTAAACCCCATACTAAAGCGACTGGTATAAATGGACCACGGTTTTCTGCCCTCCAACCAAAGCACAGATGGTAGTGAGGAAATCAGCCTCATGAAAAACCAAACACCAATCATCTTCGACCGCTTATTCTAAATGATCCTGGCCAGTGCTGTTAAAAGTGTGTTTGTCTATTTGAAGTCTGCAAATTGTTATGCAGCTTTAGCTAAATTCTCGTCGCCTTCTTTGGCTTGCTTTAGCTGCAATTCAGCCAGTTCCGCCTCACCAAAAATACCAATAAATTTTGCTAAGACGCTGCCAGAAGGTGTTACGTCACCGTTAACATCAAAATAACCATAGTGCTGTCCGTATTTGATGGCGACTTGGTGATCAAACGAGCCTATTTTGGCAACGCAATGCGATAGTACTGTTTCATAGTCCAAGCTTTCACTTAAAGCTGCTGGGCAGGCGCATAAATCAAACACGGTCCAACTCCTTATAACATTTACATTCAATACGGGGTAACAAGTGAATTGGATTACATTTTATGAGCACCACTGGAAAACTTATGCCGGCAAGCAGCACGTTTTTCTTGAAAATCTACTAATTGAAGCAACGGGCAACCTCAGCAAACAAATGGTCCAAAATGCTGCGACCACCTCTCCGAAGGGTGGTCTATGACCAAAATTCAAAGGGGCCAATTACCAGATGGGCCAGATGCGGTCTTCCTGTCATCAGGGTCAGAACAGGTTACACCAGAAAATACCAACACGGCTTTCACCAAGACGTCCATGGCATCGACAATTTGCACTGGCGCTGAGAGCTCAGCGCTAATCAATGAGAATTCGGTGCAACCGATCAGAATGGCATCAGCTCCTCGATCCACCAAATCGTCTGTCTCTTTTTGTAGTAGATCAAGGTCTCCAGCTGTTGGGCCTGCTGTCTTGATCTTCTGGATTGTTGCCAAAACTATGTCTTCGTCATTTGGCCAAAGTGTCTTAAGGCCCCGTTCTGACAGAAGTGTTTGGAAAAGTCCGGTCTGATTGGTCGCAGGCGAGGCCAGAATGCCGACATGAGAGCCCGATGATACCAATCCCGCCAGAGCATCGCAGGTCAATTGAGGCATGCTGAGAAACGGAATTGCCACGCGATCTATAATATAACCTGAGTAATGATGCGCCGTGTTGCAAGGCAGAATCAAAGCCTCGGCACCCGCTGTTTCCAAACGCTCCGCCATGTCTGCAATAACAGGTCCCGGATTGGGACCCGTCTTTTCAATCAAATGTTTGATGCGTGACGGAACTTGCGGGTTCAAATCAACCAAAAGTGGTACATGATCAGCGTCATCGCGGGCAAGTACACCACCCTGCACACGCTGTAAAAGGGCAACAGTTGCCTCTGGCCCCATGCCCCCAAGAACGCCTATGCGCCGCAATCTGGTCATTCTTTAAAAAGTATCCCTAAAGTCCCGCAGGCAATGCACAAAGGCGGCCTGATAGACTTTTCCATCGTCCGGCTGACTACACACGTCGATTTCTCCTTATCCGGTTTGCCCGCTGAATCCCCACGTCGATAAAGAGACTTTTATGCTTAATTTTGATTATAGCAAGTGCACGTAAACCGACTGCTTTTTACTCTTTAACCAGCCTAAATTCAAAACTTATAGTTTTTGACTAAAAAACTATTCCCCGTCTGGACTTTCTCATATTTTCAAACGGGTTGCACAACTCATGAAATAGAGACCAGCAGTCCTCTATAATATCCTTGGCCCCACCAGCGTCACCGTTATCATACTTTTGTTTGCAACGACTTCGCAGATTTGGAAGAGTCTCGGAATATTGATTAATAAAGCAATTTAGCTTGAACTTCGCCAAAGTGCCGTTTTTTAAACAGGAGTTAATATGAGTGTATTTTATTATTCTCCTACCCAGAGATATGCCTGGTGCTTGCATAGACCAATGGCAGGCGATGAATTCTAATACCTACCATAACTATAAACGATACATATTTTTACATTAATCCATAAAACCAGGAGCGGCTTATTTGACTTGGCACAAGAGAAATTGTGGCAAAATATTGTAAGTCATGATTACTTGATCATATGTACCGACATTTTTTGCACAAATCTTATGGCTTTGCTCATGTCTTTTTTCCAGCCACCGGCGTCGGGCTAAAGCCATGATAGACGGAGATGACCCTCTTTTTCAAACGCTGACAATTCGTGGAAAACTGCTCAAAAACCGTATTTTTTCGACGGGGCATATGGCGGTGATGCTAGACGACGGCAAACCGACGGCGCGCATGGTGGCATATCATCAGGCTAAGGCGCAGGGAGGAGCCGCACTGACTATCATCGAGGCTGCGCGTGTTCACCCTTCAGGTGATAGCGGGCGACCGGCGATTCGGGCGTATGATCCGGCCTGTGTGCCGGGCTATGCGCGTTTAGCGAAAGCCTGTCAGCCGCACGGTTGTCTCGTATTCGCGCAACTCTCGCACCCCGGTCGCGAAATGACGCTTGCCGCTGATGGCACGCATCCAGTGGCCTATGCCCCATCTACAGTGCCAAACGAGAGGTTTCACGTCGTGCCGCGCGAGCTGCCGCTGCTCTTGATCAAAGAGATCATAGATGGCTTTGAAGTTTCTGCTGCACACATGCGCCAAGCTGGGTTGGATGGGGTCGAACTGGTTGCGTCGCATGGCTATCTGCTGGGTCAGTTCCTCAATTCTAACATCAATCAACGAAGCGATGCCTATGGCGGTTCGCGCGCTGGCCGGATGCGGTTTCTGCAAGAAGCCATTGCGGCGACACGACGTGGCGCGGGTGAGGATATGGTTCTTGGCGTCCGGCTGTCTGGGGAGGAGAAGGATCATCATGGCGTGGAAATAGACGAGATGCTGGAGGTTTGCGCAGCCATGGATGCTAATCCAGCACTCGATTATTTGAACGTGACCGCGGGAACGTCGGCAGGACTTGCTGGGTCGACCCATATTGTGCCGCCAATGGCCTATGAAGCGGCTTATACTGCGCCAATTGCGGCGGCGATCAAGGCGCGGGTGAGCAAACCGGTCTTTGTTGCAGGCCGTATCAACCAGCCACAGATTGCAGTTGCGGTGCTGCAGAGCGGACAGGCTGATATGTGCGGAATGACTCGGGCGCTGATTTCGGACCCTCAGATGCCTGCCAAGGCCGCGCGTGGCGCAATTAGCGATATCCGAGCCTGTGTTGCTTGCAATCAGGCCTGCATTGGCCATATGCTTAACGCCTGCGCCATCTCTTGCATTCAGCACCCGGAAACAGGGCGTGAGTTGGAGTTTGGTGATCTCGTTCCGACGACGTCGCAAAAGCGTATTATGGTGGCAGGTGGCGGGCCTGCCGGGATGAAAGCAGCTTGTATCGCAGCTGCGCGCGGACATGAGGTAACTTTGTACGAAACTGCCGGAGCACTCGGCGGTCAGGTCAATCTGGCTCAATTGCTGCCCGGCCGATCCGAGTTCGGTGGTGTGACCACCAACCTTCTGCGCGAATTGGAAAATGCGGGCGTTGCAATTCGCCTCAACGTGCCTGTCACTCAGGAATTGGTTAAGGAAGAAAGCCCCGACGCAGTCGTAGTCGCCACCGGAGCTGTTCCCTACAGCAGCTTCATTGAAGGCGCGGAAGAGGCGCATGTCGTCACCGCATGGCAGGTGCTAGAAGGTAAGGCAAATATTGGCGCACGTGCCGTGGTGGCAGATTGGCGCTGCGACTGGGTCGGACTGGGACTTGCCGAACGATTGGCGCGCAATGGTTGCCATGTGCGTCTAGCAGTCAACGGCATGGTCGCCGGCCAGACGATTCCGCAGTACGCCCGGGATGCATGGCTGGGTAATCTACACAAGCTGGGCGTAGAGATTATCCCGCATGTCCGGCTTTTTGGCATCGACCCAGAGGACGCCTATTTTCAACATACACTGAGCGGCGAACCTGTTGTGCTGGAGGCGGTTGACACGTTGGTCACAGCGCTTGGACACACCCCAAACACAGAGTTGGAACGGGCGCTTAAAGAGCTTGCAGTCCCGCACCATGTGATCGGAGACAGCCTGAGCCCGCGGACGGCTGAAGAAGCGATATTGGAAGGTCTCAAAATAGGCGCAAGTCTATGACCCATACGGCTACCAGCCTGATAGTCACTGCCTAAAATTGCACTGCGAACACACACGCCAGCCTTGCGAATATCGGGCATCTGCTTAAGCAGATGTACGGCCCAATCAAATGCCGAGCAGCCGCGCAATGCCGTTGCCGCTCAAGACTGCATGTCGGCGGCCAGCTTGCAAGTCGTCGTGCAAGAAATGTACTTAATCCCTCTTTCAGCGCACTTTTGAAATCTACTGCCCTAGAATTTTCTTTTTTCCATTTAGTCATTTGATAGCCTCAGTATATTTTCTGCACGTAGGACGGGCATGGCAGACCAAGCGCGAGATAAAAGAATCCTTCGCTGGTCCACATTTTTGAAGCATCCGCAGCCTGATCCCGCTTGCCAAATTATCGATCGCCGACGGCCCGGCAATCAAGGTGGGTTATGGCCTTCAACTGCAGCCGTTATACAGCAGTTGAACAGCCACAGGATTGTAAGCCCTGAGAGACCCATAATCAAAGGCCCCTGCACAACACCATTCTTGGTGATTTTTGGAAAATTTACTATTGTTTCCATTAAGTAAATTATGGATATTCATAAAAATCAGGTTATGCAGAGGTCTCATTCTGTAAAAACTATCCGCTGTGATTATTGTCCGCAGATGATACAACCCAATGTACAGGGACCGCATAAGGCAATTGATCCAGCATAGCCCTCATTTTAACAAACAATCACGGAGCATCTCTATTCAACCGATCAGCATGGTTTAAGCACTGCGCTGATTGGGTTCAATTGCACGCACGTTTGGTCATTGTCGCTATGCTAGTCTGGCTGTCTAATCCTATTGTCACTCTTTCCTCCCTCTGATCTAAGCCAATATCAATCTGGCCACCGCCTATTTTGCTGCTGAGCCGGAAACAATGGCAGATCCAGATACCAGCACCGACCTTTAGTCCGCCACAGATCCGGAAAAAATAATTCCCGTGGCATGGCTTGGCTGATCCATTGAGAAAAACCCAATATTGCTAAAATAGCGCATTTTTCAATATTTAAGCAGATCACCACCTCGCCGCCAGAATCGGTTTGCCTTTACAACGTAACGAATTTGAAGAGCTCTACAGCACAGGAGTATTCCAGCAGGAACAAAGTGGTGGCAACGATCAGTTTTACAGACGATATCCCAAAGTTGAGACCCAAATGTGCTGTCCAGTAAATAAAGGTCAAATTCATCCTGTTTCGACCAGCCTGAGCCAGTAAGACCAAACAGAGCGCCATCTAATTCAGCTTTTCTGGAAATAGACACCCATAAAATTCGCGGATCTAGACACCGCATAAGCCATCGACTGCACGCACAGTCTTTGGCCCTTACCCTGCCAGAGGTAAGACGTTAGATTCACAGGCTGTCATTCGTATTTTTCAGTCCGCAGAGATTGGCTTTACTCACAACTCGATATTACCGATGGCAATCCGCAACCATAACTTACCTGTGGTAAACTTCAGCACTACCGGATCGTTAATAAGCCAACCATCGCAATCGCATATCGGCACATAACCGCCCTGACCGATTTGGGTAGTTGACATGTCAAAGAGCCGTGAAGGCGAAAGCAGTAAAACTTCCTTTTAAAATATTCCGAACGTGGGCTTCCGCAAAATCGTACCGATATCTGAAGGGTTTTTGAGATTCAAAACTAGACTGTCACGGCAGTGCATGCATATGGGCGTGTCCTTGTCCGCCTTTGCTGTCAGACCGTCATTTGCACCTGCGAAAAATGCATTCACTATATTGTTAAAAGTACCCTGAAAATCACTCTTAATAGCCTCCGCCTGCTTTACTAACGCGACATTGTCACAGCTCTGCAAGAGCTCAGAGTGCGCTTGAGTATTGTCCTCCTTTGGCGCAGAGCGCCGTGAGGATAGGCCAAAAGCCAATTATGGCTATTCATTTTGGTTGAAGCTTCAAGATGACTTTTCACGGGTAATTGACTATTTTTCAATTCGCAATCAGGATGTTGAACGAATGTAATGCAGGACACCATTCATGCCCTTGATAGACTGTACTTTAATCAAAGGATATAACGCCGCAACGCGGCGCTTGCTTTCCGAACGCCTCACGGATGCGGCCTGCTCGGCCATCGGTGCCGATCCGAACCTTGTGACGATCACGATCAAAGAGGTTGCGCCAGATAATTATATGCGGGGCCGTCAACAGCGCACGCCCGCCAGTGCCCCAGAGCAACCCGAGCAGATTGTTCATCGCTATCTAAAAGCCATGGAGGCCCGAGATCTAGAGGCCGCCGCCATATTCTTGAGTGACATGTTTGAAGTCATTTGCCCCGGAAACAAGCGTTTCAAGACGCTCGCCGAATTTACCAAATGGGCGCAACCGCGCTATCGCTCGATTTCAAAAACCTTCCTGTCAACCGATGTCAGCTTCCAAGGCCTTGATGCAACGGTTTTTTGTCACGGTACATTATCAGGGGTCTGGCATGATGGTACTGACTTTGCCAATATCCGTTTCATGGACCGCTTTTCACTGACGGCGGGTCTTATTACCTCGCAACAGATCTGGAACGATATGCCCATGGCCGCGTCCGGGCCATGAGCCGAGATAGCGACATGCTCGAAGCGATGGTGCGGACGTATTTTACTGGGGTCGACAGTGAAGATATGGATCTGGTGTTCAGCACGCTTGCGCCGGACTGTGTCTTTACCGTTGAGACCCATCAGGTGCATCTGGTAGGGCGTCCTGAGATCACCGCGATGTTCACGCGGCTTTGGGCCAGCCATAAATCCGTGCGCCATGATCAATTCAAGTTCGTAACAGACCCCCAAGCCGGGCGCGTCGCTGTGCAGTTTCGGGTGACCAATATCTTGCCTGATGATAGTCTGGTGTATAAATCCAACTGTAACTTTTTCACCGCAACCAAGGGCATGTTCAGCGCAGTTAATGTCTATATGGCCGGCGCCAACACCCTGCATGGCCCAAAATCGCCCTAATGCTTGAAAGCTTCGGCCGCCGTCATCATTGCCACGATCATGTCGTCGCGCGCCACAGGTGAGGTGGGATGCGCGCTGCGGCTGTGGCTCAACCCCAAGCCCAACATCGCTTCAAGCAACTTATACGAGAGTGGCCCGGGATTGATCACCGGCACATCCAACGTGGCGCTGAGATGGGCATGCGCTTGATGCATTGTGGTGGATCCAAGCAGGATAACTTCGGCGCGATCCTCTGTTATGGCGCGTTTTGCCTCGGCCTCAAGCAAAGGAAATATCGCGTCTTCTTTGCCGTCGAGCAGACCAAGGTTATCCGGAGCCAGATCAATAGACCGAATCGACGCACAGGCCGCGGTCATGCCAAGATCGGATAGCGTTTTATCATATAGATGTCGCCATTTTTGCCACATGGTTAAAATTGAGAAACGATTCCCAAGCATCATCGCCATCAGCACAGATGCCCGACCTGGCCCGATCACCGGGATAGTTAGGACCGAACGCAGTGCTGCAACGCCTGAATCGCTCATTGTGTCGATGCAGACCGCATCAAATCCGTCCTTCTGGGCGGTGCGACCGGCGTCGAATATGCCCAGATCCGCCAGCGCCATATCAACGGGGCTGACGTAATTTCTCGGTGCGGCGCGCACCGGTTTAAAGGTGAAATTCATCTCTGGATTTAACTCAACTGCTGCAAGCTGCGCGCGTCGGGCTGCAAGGTTTTCCTCTGACATCGGAAACGGAACAATGACTAAAACCTGTTTCATGTATTGCTCCCGCTCCTGTGACCCGCTGTCTGCCGCTTGGTCCAGCCGGTAAAAATATTGACTCGGTCATAATAGTATAACAATATAGCTTTATGTCTAGTCGCCCGTCTGATCGGTCGGATCAGCGGCGCCAATACATGCGAATTAATAAGGTGGATACGTGACGTCTAAGGTGAGCAAACTGGTACCATCCAACCCGACCGCAGATGGCATCGCGACGCGGGGCTATGTTGATGAACGTTTGCCGATGCCATTGTACCATCAGGTGTATTTGGTGCTGCGCAACAAGATCCTGACCGGGGAATATGGTTTTGGTGCGCTCTTGCCCAGCGAACAGGAAACCTCTGAAACTTTTGGGGTTTCGCGCATAACCGCCAAACGGGCTCTCAATGATCTGGCAGGGGACGGTTTGGTGCTGCGTGAGCGCGGACGGGGGACAAAAGTGGTTTTCCATGCGCCAACCCCCCCAGTCAAAGCCAACGTAGAGGGTCTTTTAGAGAATTTGCTGGCAATGGGCCTTGAGACCGAGGTGCGTCTCTTGGCCTTCGAATATGTACGCCCGACGGATATGGTTTCACGCATCTTATGTTGTGACAAGACGGCGCTGGTGCAGCGCGCAGTGCGCGTGCGCCTTCTGGAAAAAGAGCCGTTTTCTTATCTTGTGACGCATGTGCCAGATTGGATCGGGCAGTCTTACAGTCGCGGCGATCTGGCAGAGCGGCCTCTATTGACGTTATTGGAGCGGTCAGGCGTTGTTATCAGCCGCGCCGAACAGACCATTTCGGCAACATTGGCCGACGTCGAGGTTTCGGCGGCACTTGGGTTAGAACTTGGCTCTCCGCTGCTAAAAATTGACCGTGTGGTTTATGATCAGAGCGAACGCCCGGTCGAGTATATCACCGCCCTATATCGCCCTGATCGGTATCAGCACCGGATGATGTTATCCCGTGTTGGCAGTGAAAGTGCCCGATCCTGGCTAATGGCCGGAGAGTGAATACATAAGAATAAAAACAAAACAGAGGAGAACCAAAATGAAGAATAAGATCAAAAACACCACCAGACGCTCATTCATCCAAGGTGCAACTGCGGGCACAGCGCTTGCGGCGGCAGGCATCTCAGGATTCCCGCATGTTGTACGGGCCGCAGACCCCGTCAAAGTCGGGGTGATCCATCCGGTTACCGGTTGGGCGCAATACTCCGGCAGCCAATGCCGCTTTGGCGCGCTTGCCGCAATCGAAGAGGTCAACGCCAGCGGCGGGATCAAATCTCTAGGAGGCGCGGCGGTTGACGCCATGCTGGGAGATGCGCAATCCAAAGCCGAAGTCGGCGCAGGCGAAGTGGAAAAAATGGCTGATGCGGGCGTGTCGGCAATCGTTGGGGCCTATGCCTCAAATATTTGTTTGGCAACAACGCAGGCGGCGGCGAAACACGGAATTCCTCATGCAGTCGATGTCGGTGTCAGCGATAAGATCGTCAGCCGAGGCTTGACGAACACCTTCCGCTTTGGGCCAGGGTTTGGGGCAATCACCAAAGCCGGCGTCGAAGGCTTTTTGGCAGTCAACAAAGCGGCAGGGAATCCAACCAAAACCGTTGCGATCGTAAACGAGGAAACCACTGGGTTTGGGGCTGGCATCGCCGGCATCATGACCAAGGGGTTGGCGCCGGCAGGCATCGAAGTGGTTGAAGTGCTGTCGCACCCCACCCCCAATAAGGATTTCCGCAACATTGCGCTGAAACTGAAAGAGATTGATCCAGACGTTTTGATCCCTTCGCATTATTACAATGAGGGTGTGTTGTTTCTACGCACATTACAGCGCCAGAAAGTCCAGCCGAAAGCAATTTATTCGGTGCTGGGCGGAGCGTCGTCACAGTATCGTTTTGTCAGCGAATTCCCAGATGCCGCGCAATATGTGATGGATTGCAATCATTGGTTTGACCCCAAAAATGCTGGCGCGCTGGCGCTGCAGAAAAAAACCAATGCGGCTGGCCTGCACTATAATTACGAGGTCTTTCTCGCCTATACCGCAATGATGTTCACGCTGGATGCGATTGAGCGCGCCGGGTCGGCAGATCGCACCGCAATCACCGAGGCCATGACAGCCAGTACATGGGGTGGTCACATCATGCCTTATGGCGCGACCAAGATGGAAAATGGCCAGAACACCGGTGCCCGGCCGTTGGTCATGCAGGTCCAAGGCAGCGATATCGGCGTTATAAACCCGTCTGAATACGCCACTGCCGAGGCCATCTTTCCGCGCCCCGCATAGTTGCCAGCGCGCAATGTCGGATTTGGCGGCAGACTATGCTCTGCCGCCTCATCTCTTCGGCTGGTCCTGTGCACATAATTAATAGGTTAATTTAATGGAATTTCTGGGACTTGATCTGCCAAGTTACGGCTGGGAAACGGTACTGGGCTCTGCAATTAGCGGTGTTTTTCTGGGGTCAATTTATGCGTTGGTGGCGCTGGGTTTAACGTTGATTTACGGTGTCTTGCACATCATCAACTTTGCCCATGGCGCGCTGTTGATGCTGGCGATGTACGCCGTTTTTTTCCTGTGGAAATTTCTGGGACTTGACCCCTATCTCGCGATGATAATCGTTGTACCGGGGGCCTATGTCTTTGGTTATGGGTTACAGCGCGGTATCATCGGTAAGGCCAGTCACGGACGGGACGAAATAATCCTGCTGGTTACTTTGGGGGTTTCGATCGTGATCGAAAATGCTGCGCTGTTTTTCTTCTCAGCCAGCGAACGATCTGTTCTGGTCCCCTATGATCTGGACGGTATTGATCTTGGTGTGACCTACGCGGTCTATCCCGAGCTTATCGCGCTGGGCGGGTCATTGTTGATCACCTTTGCGCTGTGGCTGTTTATGAGCTTAACCGACACCGGCAAAGCCATCCGTGCGGTCGCCAAAGAGCGCCAAGGCGCACGTCTTGTCGGAATTAATGTCGATCATATCTTTGCGGTAACGTTTGGCATCGGCACCGCCTGTGTTGCTGCAGCTGCCAGCCTTTTGGTGCCGACCTACGCAGTGCATCCACAGATCGGTTATCTGTTCGTTCTGATCGCTTTTACGGTTGTGGTCCTCGGTGGCATGGGCAGTTTTATAGGCGCGCTTGTCGGGGGCTTTCTCATCGGCGTCACAGAACAGCTGGGTAGGCTGTATCTGGGCGAGAGCATGGGGGTCATTACAATCTCGGTGATTTTCATTCTTGTTCTGCTGTTCAGGCCGACGGGTCTGTTTGGCCAACGCAGCGGATGAGGGCGCTTTTATGACCACACGCGAACGGATTTTAGGCTGGGCTTTCATCCTGTGTGCACTGGCCCTCGCACCACTTTTTATCACATCAAATCGCTGGATCGATTTTCTAGAACTCACGCTGTTTATCGCTGTTTTGGGACAAGGCTGGAACGTTCTGGGCGGATATGGCGGACAGTACTCTTTTGGACATGCGGTATTTTTCGGCACGGGCGCGTATATTCAGGCGCTGCTGCAATACAAACTTGGCTGGAGTCCGTGGCTGACCCTATGGTTTGCCATATCCGGCACTGCGGCCGTGGCGGCAATGATCGGCTATCTAAGTTTTCGTTACGGTCTGCGGGGTTCTTATTTTGCGCTGATAACACTGGCGTTTGCCGAAGCGTTCCACGTTGTGTCACGGTCTTGGTCTTCGTTTACCGAGGGTGGACAAGGTGTGCAGTTGACCCTTAACCAAGACCCCGCGCTTGCGCTTGCGACGTTCCAGTTCAGTTTCGGCGGGCCGTTTATGAAAGCCTACGGGTTCTACTATACGATTTTTGCCATTTTGCTGATCAGCTATGCGGCCACTTGGTGGATGGAGCATTCTCGTTTTGGCGCTCAGCTGGTGGCCGTGCGCGAAAATGAGGACGCCGCCGAAGCCTTGGGGGTCAATGCTTTTGCAGTCAAAATGCGGGCAATCTGCCTTTCGGCTGCAATCACCGCCAGCGGCGGGGTGTATTACGTGCAAAAGTTTCTCTTTATCGAGCCCGGCATTGCGTATGGCACCGCGAAATCGGTTGAGGCGCTGTTTGCGCCGATTATCGGTGGTCTGGGTACCGTGCTTGGCCCGTTAATCGGCTCGTTCTTTATTCACGGAGTGGGCGAGGTCGCAAAAGAAGCGATACACGGGATTTTTGGCGACCGGCCAGGGGTTGATTTGATATTGTTTGGCATCATTCTGGTCTTGATACTCGCCTTTGCGCCCCGTGGTTTGGTCGGGCTTTTAGAACGGGTGTGGATCCGCCTGAAAGCGAGGCGGGATGCTTGACGTTCGCACAATGTCGAAAAGCTTTGGCGGCTTGAAAGCGGTCTCAGAGGCGTCCCTCACAGTATCTGAGGGCAGTATCGTATCGTTGATTGGGCCTAATGGTGCTGGCAAGACCACTCTATTTGCGCTTATTTCGGGATTTCTAAAGCCTGACAGCGGGGCGGTAACCTTTAACAGCGCTGGCATAACTGGCCAAAGGCCACATCAGATCTGTCATAAAGGGTTGGTACGAACCTTTCAGGTGGTCCAGCCTTTTGCTGGTCTCACAGTGCGCGAAAACATCGCGGTTGGGGCGCATACGCGGGTTGCCGGGCGCGCCGCAGCGCTTGCGGCAGCAGGTGAGATTGCGCAATTGGTGGGAATGGGGGCCCAGCTGGATCAATCTGCCGGGGATTTGACAATTGCCGGACGCAAGCGGCTTGAATTGGCGCGGGCGCTGGCGACCGGGCCAAAGCTGTTGCTGCTCGATGAGGTCATGGCGGGGCTGAATGCGACAGAGATTGCAGACCTGGTGGCTGTCGTGCGCAAAATCCGTGACAGCGGCGTGACGATTTTTCTGATCGAACATGTCATGCAGGCGGTTATGAGCCTGTCCGACTATACCTATGTGCTCAACCATGGAGCGATGATTGCCGAGGGGCAACCAAGCCAAGTGACAAAAGATCCAAATGTGATCGAGGCTTATCTGGGGCATGGAGCGGCAAAACGTCTTTTGGCGATGGAGGCAACTGCAGATGCTTGAGGTGCAAAGCCTACACGCAGGCTATGGTCAGATGAAAGTCTTGCAAGGCGTCGATCTCAATATCCAGCAGGGCGAAATCGTTGCTCTTTTGGGCAGTAATGGCGCAGGCAAATCGACCCTGAATAATAATATTTCTGGCATTTACACCCCGACTGCGGGCGCGATTTTGTTTGAAGGCGAAGACATCACCGGCCTGCGTTCTGAACAAGTGGTACAAAAAGGCATCATCCATGTCCCTGAGGGCCGGCGTATTTTTCCAAATATTTCAGTGCGTGAAAATCTTGAGTTGGGCAGTTATCTGCGTGGGCAGCAAAATCGGAAGGCCAATCTTGACCGGGTGGTCGGCGTATTTCCGCGCTTGCAAGAGCGTTTTTCGCAACTGGCTGGAACCCTGTCAGGGGGCGAACAGCAAATGCTGGCGATTGGCCGTGGGATGATGGCGGAACCACGTCTGATGATCCTCGACGAACCCTCGCTTGGCCTGTCACCGCTGTTGGTTGAGGAAATGTTTGGCCTGATCCAGAATCTCAATAAAACCGGACTTTCGTTCTTTCTGGTCGAGCAGAATGTAATGCAATCGCTTGAAATCGCCAACCGGGCCTATGTGATCGAAAACGGTAAAATTGTTTTATCGGGAAACACAGATGCTTTGCTGAACGATCCCGAGCTTAAAAAATCCTATCTGGGAGTGTAATATCAATGGTTTGGATGGTAAGCTTAAAAACAAAGGACAAGATCGGACGCATTAGTCCGGTTCTGGGACCGAAAACAAAACCCTCTCACCTTGAAAGGGTGCTCTGCGCCCCCCCCATGAAACGCTATGAGCAGAGGTATACCCTCTCATGAGCGAATATTTTTCATTGCGTCAGCGGCTAGCCGCGCCCGGGATAACCATAGCTCCCGGCATCTATGACGCATTGGGGTCTGTTTTGGTACAGCAGGTCGGCTATCACGTGGCCTATCTGTCCGGCGCCTCGATCGCCTATACCCGATTTGGCCGACCCGATATTGGTCTTGTTGGGATGAGCGAGGTCGCAGAAACCTTATCGGCGATCACCGAAAGAAGCGGCCTGCCAGTTATCGTCGATGGCGATACCGGATTTGGCAATGCTTTGAACGTAATGCGTACGGTACGATTGTTTGAAACCTGCGGTGCTGCGGCGATCCAGTTGGAAGATCAGACACTACCCAAGCGCTGTGGCCATCTTACGGGAAAAACGCTCGTGCCCAAAGGCGAGATGGTGGGAAAGATCAAGGCGGCCCTTGATGCGCGCCGGCAGGCCGAGACTTTGATCATCGCCCGCACCGACGGTATCGCAGTCGAGGGCTTTGATGCCGCTTTGGAGCGTGCCGAACATTATGTCGAAGCTGGAGCAGATGTTCTTTTTGTCGAGGCCCCACAATCTCCAAGCCAGATGCGGGCAATCGTGGCGCAGTTCGGCGGCCGTATTCCCCTGATGGCAAACATGGTAGAGGGCGGCATGACCCCACAGAAAACTGCAGCAGAACTGCAAGATATCGGCTATTCACTGGTGATTTTCCCCGGAGGCATGGTGCGGGCTATGGCCCATAGCGCACGAGCATATCTTGAGAGCCTTAATACCCATGGAACAAACCAACCGTTTCGTGATCAGATGCTAGATTTCTCAGAGTTGAATGAGATGCTTGGCACAGACAATATGCTCGCAATCGGGGCAAGATATGACGCAAAAAACTTCGAGGATACCCATGATTGATCCGGTTACACTGGCAGTCCTGAAGGGCCGTCTGGAACAGATAGCCGACGAGATGGACGCCACGTTGTTTCGTAGCGCGTTCAACCCGATCATCGCCGAGGCCCATGATGCCTCGCATGGGCTTTATGATGCAGAAACCGGTGATACATTGGTTCAAGGGAAATCTGGCTTGCCGATTTTCGTCGGGGCGATGTCTTTTGCTGTCAAAGCGGTGATCGAGAAGGCCGCAAAAGATGGCGATCTCGCCGAGGGTGACGTCTATATTTTCAACGATCCTTACGATGGCGGCACCCATCTTTCAGATTTTCGGTTGGTGCGCCCGGTCTTCCGCGATGGCATTGTATTTTGTTATCTGGCCTCGGTCGGACATTGGCATGATGTTGGGGGCAATGTGCCGGGAAATTATAATCCAGTTGCGACCGAATGCTTTCAAGAGGGGATGTTGATCCCTCTGGTAAAGTTATTTGTCAAAGGCGAGATGCGGCAGGATATCGTCGACATTCTAAGCGCCAATTCGCGGCTGCCGGGCTCACTGTATGGCGATTTGAACGGTCAGATCAACGCCCTTGATCTCGGTTTGCGGCGGATGACCGCGCTGCTGGATGAATATGGCGATGAGACGGTTTCAGAGGCACTGGCCGAATTACGCAATCGGGCCGCGACCCTGATGGCGGCAAACATCGCTGAATTGCCCGACGGGACCTATTCGGCAGAAGACTTTCTCGACAATGATGGCATTGTCGATATGCCGTTGAAAATTGCGCTTGATCTTTCCATTAAAGGCGACCGTATGGTGCTTGATTTCTCACGCAGCGCCAAAGCCTGCGCCGGGCCTGTCAACATTGCGCTCTCAACAGCGGTGGCGTCGGTCTATGTTGCGATCAAACATGTGTTCACAGACGTGCCGGCTAATGGCGGTGTGTTGGAGCCTATTGAGACGATTATTCCTGACGACTCTCTGCTGAGCGTGCGGGCTCCAAAACCGGTAGGTGGCTATACCGAGACCATTTTACGCATCATTGATGTTATATTTTGCGCGATTGCACAGGTCGCACCTGAACGGGTGAATGGCTGTGCGTATGGCACAATTAATGCGTTGTCTCTGGCCGGGCACCGTCAGAATAACAGTCGCTGGGTGATGTTCAGCTTCTTTGGTGGCGGCCATGGCGGACACCCCAAGGGAGACGGGCTCAATCATGGCAATGCGCCGATTTCAACCGCAACCATTCCGCCGGCGGAAATTCTTGAAGCCGCCTATCCCGTTATGTTCACTCAATGGGCGCTGCGCCCCGACAGTGGCGGACCCGGCCGCCATCGGGGAGGCCTTGGTGCGGTTTATGAAATTGAATTGCTCGAGGAAACAGCCAATGCCTTCGTCTTCGGAGAGCGCGGTAAATTCGGCCCACCCGGAGTGCTGGGTGGCGGACCCGGGGCGCGCAATGTGTTTCGGTATGAGCAAGACGATGGCTATTATCACCCACCACAAATTTCCAAGATGGTCGGGATCAAAATCACGAGGGGTCAGCATCTGCGGCTTGAGACACCCGGTGGGGGCGGGTATGGCGCCGCAAATCAAAGGGACCCCAAGGCGGTGGCGCGGGATGTTTCCTTGGGCTATGTTACGGCCGCTGGGGCCGAGACCGATTATCTGGTGCGATTAGATGCGCACGGCGATCCAGACATACCCGCTACCCAACGTTTGAGAAAAGCAGCGCAATCATGACCGATCCTTCCTCTCGTTATGTTGTCGGCGTCGATGTCGGCGGAACCTTCACGGATGTATTTTTCCTCAATGAGGCCTCTGGGCAGTGTCACGTGGCCAAAGTGCCCTCAACACTGGGGAACCAGTCTCAAGGCTTTATTGAAGGCATCAAGGCGCATGTTGCCGATTTTGCCCAGCTGGCCACGGTGGTGCACGGCACAACGGTCGGGACCAACGCATTGTTAGAACGTAAAGGCGCAAAAACCGGTATCATCACAACGGCCGGGTTTCGCGATACCTTGGAAATGCGCCGGCGTGACAGGCCGCAAACGTGGGGGCTATGGGGGGAATACGACCCAGTTGTTTCTCGCGATTGCCGGGTTGAGGTGTCCGAACGCACGCTGGCAGATGGCACCATCCACGCTGTGGTCGATCCTGAAGAGGTCCGGCAGGCGGCGCTGCATCTGCTTGGTCTCGGCGTCGAGGCGATCTGTGTTGTATTTATCAATGCCTATGCCAATGCCGCCAACGAACAAAGCGCTCTGAGTGCGGTAAAGCAGGTCTGGCCCAATGATCACGCTGAGGCTTCCAGCAACATCCTGCCTGAAATTCGCGAATTTGAACGCACGTCAACCACAACGTTGAACGCCTATCTTCAGCCATTGGTGGGCAACTATCTGCACAAATTGGAAACGGCGCTGTTGCAGGATGGTTTTTCGGGTGAGGTTTTGATTGTGCAATCCAACGGCGGGGTGATGACGGTAGAGACAGCACGGCGTCTGCCTGTGCGCACCGCTTTGTCGGGTCCGGCCGCAGGTGTCATTGCCAGTGCCTATATCGCCACCGAGGCTGGGTTTCCCAATGTCATTACCTGTGACATGGGCGGTACCAGTTTTGATGTCTCATTGGTGGCGCATGGGGAAAGTGCGTTGAGCCCTCAAACCAATATCGATTTCGGGATGACAATCCGAACACCGATGATTGAAATGACCACAATCGGCGCTGGCGGCGGATCTATTGCCAGCGTAGATCGCGGCGGATTGTTGCAAATCGGGCCAGAATCTGCGGGCTCATACCCGGGACCGGTTTGCTATGGACAGGGCAACACACGCCCGACCGTGACCGACGCCAACGTGGTTCTGGGACGGATCAACGCGGACAAACCGATTGGCGGTAAACTTAACCGCTTGGACGTCGATCGCGCAAAATTGGCGATTGAAACCCATATTGGAACGCCTTTGGGCCTGTCTGTGATGGCAGCAGCCGAGGCGATTATCCGCGTTGCAAATTCAAAAATGGCCGGCGCTATTCGGTTGGTGTCAATTGAACGTGGACATGACCCCAAAAATTTCTCGGCAATGCCTTTTGGCGGCGGCGGTGCGCTGCACACGGGCGCATTGATGAAAGAGGTCGGGCTTCAAAGTGCTCTGGTGCCGCGCTATCCCGGTATTAACAGCGCGCTGGGCTGTACAATTGCCGATATGCGTCATGATTTTGTCCAAACTATCAATGGGATGCTAGGAAGCTTGGATATCGATGATCTGGACCGGCGCATGGTGCAATTGGCACAACAGGGCCTTGCCATGTTAAAGACCGCCGGGGTTACCTTTGGTGGTACGGCGCTGCAGTTCGAGCTTGATATGAGCTATCAGGGCCAAACCCATACCGTTGATGTGCCAGTACCACTCGAACTCAGGGGCGATACCACTAAGGTATCTGAGGCCGCGGTGAGGGCGGCGTTTGAAACCCGCTATCTGGCTGTTTATGGCAGATTGCTTGACAATATACCTATCCGGGTTTTGAACTTGAGGGTGTCGACCCTCGGCAAACGGCCCAAATTTGATCTCACACTTTTGGCCCCGGCGGCGGGCGTTGATCTGGCTCAGGCGCGCAGGGGGACGCGTCAAGTTTGGTTCGACGGAGCTTTTCATGAAACCGGGGTTTATGAACGTTTGCCGCTTTCTGTTGGAGAAATTGTGCCGGGCCCCGCGCTTTTAGAACAACCGGATGCAACAGTTTTCATCGAACCTGATCTCACGGGGTGCGTTGATCAATTTGGCAATCTGGTTATCTCGCGGAAATGAAAGGATGTCACAGGTGACTAAGCTAAATCTGGAGCGCACGGCGCTTGTTTTGGTGGATATGCAAAACGATTTTCTGCATCCCGAAGGGGCCTATGGTCGCAACGGCCAAACCTGCGATGCCATTGCGCAGTTGGCTGAACGCTTGGCTCCGTTGGCACAGGCGATGCGTGCGGCCGGAGGCTGGATCGTTTCCACCCACTTTACGCTGGTGCCAGGCAGGAAAGGTGCGCCGTTTATCTCGCCCCATCTGCGCAGTTTGCGACCGTTTTTAGGAGCCGGTGATTTCGCCTCGGGCAGCTTTGGCCACCAGTTGATTGATGAATTGCAACCAGCAGATTTGACCGTTGAAAAAGTTGCATTTTCGGCGTTTTATCAAAGCCGTTTGGAGTGGGTCCTATCCCGCGCAGGTCTTGAAACGCTGATATTTGGCGGTATTGTCACCAATGGCGGTGTAGCCTCGACGGTGCGCGATTCCCATGTGCGCGATTTTCATAACATTGTGTTGTCAGACGGATGTGCGGCGTTCAGCCAGGCCGCGCATGAGGCCACCATTGCCGCGCTTTCGACGATTGCGCAGATCAAAACCTGCGATGAGGTATTATCGCAATTGAAGGTTTGAGGCATGCCGGTGCTGTCAGCGTCTGATGGACCAAAATTTCAGGCACAGGTTGATGCCTTGATCATAGGGGGTGGAGCTTGCGGCATGATCGCGGCACTGGCGGCCAAAGACGCAGGGGCCGAACCGGTCATTGTCGAGCGTGACGCCATCCCAAGCGGTAGCACGGCGTTATCATCGGGGATGATTCCGGCCTGCGGCACGCGTCAGCAAACCGATTGCAACATCACTGATACGGTGCAGATTATGAGCGGGGATATCCAGCGCAAAGCTCATGATGAGGCGAATGCGGCGCTGGTCCAGCGACTTTGTGAGCTGTCGGGGCCTGTGATAGATTGGCTTTGCGTGCGCCATCACCTGAATCTGACCTTAGTTGAGGGATTTCTTTATCCCGGCCATAGTGTTCCGCGGATGCATGCCCCGCCGTCGCGCGCCGGGGCCGACCTAATGGCTGATCTTAGTCGGGCGGTTGCCGTGGCAGATATCCCAGTGATGACGCAGGCGCATGTAACCGACCTATATGCCGACACCCACGGCGGTGTCACGGGCACGCGCATCGAACGCCCGGACGGTGGGGTTGAATATATTGGCTGTGAGGTCTTAATCCTTGCGTGCAACGGCTTTGGGGGAAACGCAGACATGGTGCAAACCCATATTCCGGATATGGCAGACGCCCTTTATTTTGGTCATCAGGGCAATCAGGGTGACGCGATTGTCTGGGGGCAGGCCTTGGGCGCGGAAACGCGGCATTTAGGATCGTACCAAGGGCATGGTTCAGTTGCCCAGCCCCATGGCATTTTGATAAGCTGGGCACTGATGATGCAGGGCGGGTTGCAAATCAATTGCGATGGCAAGCGGTTTTCCAACGAGCATCAAGGCTATTCCGAACAGGCGCGCCGGGTGATTGCGCAACCTGGCGGCACTGTCTGGAACCTGTTTGACGCCCGGTTGCTGCACTTGGGTCGCGGGTTTGAGGATTTTCGTCAAGCTGAGGCTTTAGGGGCCATACAAACAGCCCACACCATTGCAGAACTAGCGAAATTGATCTCTGTGCCTGGCGCGCATCTGGCCGAGACTTTGGCTCAAGTTGCGCGCTATGCGTCGGGAACAGATCAAGATGTTTTTGGCAGGGACTTCACACAAACGCCTATTCTTGAGCCGCCTTATTATGCGCTTAAAGTCACCGGCGCTTTGTTTCACACCCAGGGGGGGCTGGCCATTGATGGCGATGCGAGAGTGTTGCGCCGCGATGGCACAGCGTTACCAAACTTGTTGGCAGGAGGTGGCGCCGCTTGCGGCGTGTCTGGGTCGCAGGACTGGGGCTATCTGTCGGGCAACGGTTTGCTGACCGCCGCAACGCTGGGCTATTGCGCCGGGGTTACCGCCGCTGGATTGCTGGGATGAGCGAATGCCGACGCAGCTGCGATCGCGTTAAGGCAGAGCCAGTTGCAGGCCTTGACAGATTTGTCGGTTGTGTCGTTATGAAAGCTGTCACCACGCAAGATTTGCAAAAGAACCCCGTTTTGACGATATCCAAAGTTAAAGAGATGAACACGACAGATGATAAGTTCTCAAACGCTGGTTGAAAAAATATGGAATAACCATCGTATCCTCAGCAATGAGGGCATGGATTTGCTGTTTATAGACCGACATTTCGTGCATGAAGGATCTCATCATGCCTTTCACAAAATATCAGCATCGGGGCGTGAGGTACGACATCCTCGGCTGACCTTTGGTGTTGCCGATCACTATGCGCCCACGGGGGTTGGAAAACCCGATGAAGCAATGTCAGTTATGATCTCGCGACTGCGGGAAAATACCGCACAACACCGCATCGATAGCTTTGATCTAAGTGATGCACGTCATGGGATTGTGCATGTTACCATGCCCGAACAAGGGCTCAGCTTGCCGGGAACAACCATCGTATGTGGCGATAGCCACACCGCCACTCATGGCGCATTCGGAGCGTTTGCATTTGGGATCGGGGCCTCGGAAGTCGCCCATGTGCTGGCCACGCAAACCCTGTGGCAAAAGCCGGTTGAACCGATGCGGATTACGATCAACGGCCGTTTGCCCTTTGGCACCAGTGCAAAAGACCTGGCGCTGTACGTGATCGCCCAGATTGGCACGGGAGGAGCGGCCGGATATTCGGTTGAATACGCAGGTGATACGGTTGCCGGGCTCTCGATTGAAGGCCGGATGACCCTGTGTAATATGACCATCGAAATGGGCGCCCGGTCGGGCATTATTCCACCCGACGACATCACATTTGCCTGGCTTAAAGGGCGCGCCCTGGCACCTGTTGGCGCAGATTGGGACACGGCCGTAGCGCAGTGGCGGGATTTAAAGTCTGATAGAAACGCGACATTTAAGAAAGATCTCACGATAGAGGCTTCAAACGTAGTGCCAATGGTAACTTGGGGCACGGCACCAGATCAGGTGGCCGCAGTAACAGCATGTGTGCCGTCTGATGGGGCCGATGATGCCGCGCTGCGCTATATGGGTCTGACTGCTGGACAAGCGATCACAGCAATGCCCATCGATCAGGCCTTTATCGGATCTTGTACCAATGGCCGCTATTCGGATTTGCTTGAGGCCAGTCGGGTATTGCTCGACAATCAAGTCAAAGTGCCTTTGCTCATATCGCCGGGGTCCGCCGAGGTCGCGCGGCAGGCCGAAGCAAACGGGCTGGTCGATATTTTCATTCAATCGGGGGCCACATGGGCGCGCAGCGGATGCTCGCTCTGCGTCGGGATGAATGGCGACCGGGTCAAACCGGGTCAGCGCTGTGCCTCGACCTCCAATCGCAACTTTAAAGGCCGACAGGGCAAGGGCTCGCGGACCCATTTGATGAGCCCTGCAATGGTTGCGGCCGCCGCGGTGGCAGGATGCATCGTCGATGTGCGCCAACATGCCGGATATCGGCGCTCTGGGTCGGTGCCAAGATGAGACCCTTTACCGTACTAACCGGTGACTGCGTTTTGATGCCCTCGGAAAATATTGATACCGACCAGTTGATACCAGCCCGTTTTATGAACAGGACGCGTTCTTCTGGGTACGGCGGGTATCTTTTTTATGATTTACGCTATGACGCGCACGGTGCGCAAATACCTGAATTTGAGCTGAACAAAACGAGTGGATCAGAAGTAATCTTGGTCGGTGGCCAAAATTTTGGCTGTGGGTCATCACGGGAAGCGGCAGTTTACGCGCTGCTAGATTATGGATTCCGGGCCATTGTGGCACCGAGCTTTGGCGATATATTTCGCAACAATGCCAGCAAAAATGGACTTTTGACGGTGCCTCTTACGGATCAAGATCATACTGAATTTGTCGAACAGTTGTCGCAATCGGGGTCTACGAATGTCAAAATTGATCTGGCGATGCAAACTCTTGGATTTACGTCTGGCGCCAACTTTAGCTTTGAGATTGACCCCGCAATCAAACGCAAGATGTTGCAGGGGATCGATGATCTTGCTGAAACTTTGCAATACAAAGCCATGATAGAGAATTTCGAAACGAAGTATCTTCAAAGCAAACCGTGGCTATTTCCGAAATAAGTTTAAATGAAGTGGCTTCGATATAATCTGACAACGCCCCTCTTTGCAGCAGGCTGGAATGAGAGCGGCGCCTCTCTTGAATGAGATGATGGTTGTCCGTTTTGAGGGAGGTGCAAACCAAGCCATTAAAGAAGGAAACCACAATGTTGAATACCACTAATAGGATCATCAAACACAAAACAGGCTTGCTGAACCTGGCTGAAGCACTAGGCAAAGTGCCGAAGGCCAGCGAGGTCATGGGCATGTCACGTGACACATTCTACCGCTACAAATCGGCGGTAGAGGATTTTGGACCTGTCCCGTTTTAGTGCCGCCCAAGTGCTCGTTTAAGCCACCTTTCGTTCGAAAACGACCGGGCTTTTCCAGCTAAGTGCTGAGTGTCGACGTCGCGGGTTATAAAACCCGTTTAGGTATTCGAAGATCGCCCTCTCAGCCTGTCGTAACAATTGCCTTTTCCGCTCATCGACACCTTGAACCCGTGCTGGCGCAGGATTTTCTGATAGTCATGCGAACAATATTGCGACCCGCGATCTGTGTGATGGATGCAGCCTTTAGGCGGAGATCTGAACGCGATAGCCATGTTCAGCGCCCTGATCGCAAGATCGCGTTTCATTCGATTGCTAACTGCCCAACCGATAATGCGCCGGGAGTGCAGATCTAGGATCACGGCCAGATACAGCCAGCCTTCGCACGTCCATACGTAGCTGATATCGCCTGCCCATTTCTGATTAGGCTGTTCAGCCGCGAAGTCCCGATCCAGCAAGTTCGGCGCGATGTTGAACTTGTGATTGCTATCCGTCGTGACCTTGTGTTTGCGGGTCCGTACGACCGATATGCCGTTTTGACGCATCAACCGGCCTACACGGCGGTGCCCGACATCCAAGCCGATCTCCTTCAGCTCTTCCGTCATCCGTGGCCGACCATAGCTGCCAAGGCTGAGACGCGATTGTTCCTTGATGTGAGCCAGCGTCACCAGATCAGATCGCTGCCTGCGACTAGCAGGACGGCTGCGGAAGGCACGCAGCCCCCGTGTGCTGACGTCAACGACATGACACAGCCGATTGGCCGGGAAGCTGCCCCTGTGTTCTTCGACAAACCTAAATCTCATTGCTTTAGGCCCGCAAAGAACTGGGTGGCCTTTTTTAAGATTTCCCTCTTGTTTTATCCATAACGTGGCTCTTGTGCGATACAGGAGCCGTCGTCCGGCACGGCATTTATGCCGGGCGACGGCGAG